>Ga0194137_10001002_pt1 | contig 17803 bp, 18 predicted proteins | sample TARM_MetaG_T3_14_FD_134025 | JGI IMG/M metagenome (GOLD analysis project Ga0194137, IMG submission 134025) | Freshwater microbial communities from Pennsylvania, USA, analyzing microbe dynamics in response to fracking - TARM_MetaG_T3_14 (version 2) | ecosystem: Environmental > Aquatic >... | reverse complement strand
GTGATGTACCAGCACATCTTCTGGTTCTTCGGCCACCCCGAGGTCTACATCATGATCTTGCCGGCGTTCGGCATCGTCAGCCAGATCGTGCCGGCCTTTGCCCGCAAGAAGCTGTTCGGCTACACCTCCATGGTCTATGCCACGGCTTCGATCGCCATCCTGAGCTTCATCGTGTGGGCGCACCACATGTTCGCCACCGGCATGCCCGTAACGGGTCAGCTCTTCTTCATGTACGCCACCATGCTGATCTCCGTGCCCACGGGCGTGAAGGTCTTCAACTGGATCGCGACCATGTGGCGGGGTTCCATGACCTTCGAAACCCCGATGCTGTGGGCCGTGGGCTTCATCTTCGTGTTCACGATGGGTGGCTTCACCGGCTTGATCTGCTCCGTGGCGCCGATCGACATCCAGATCCAGGACACGTACTACGTGGTGGCGCACTTCCACTACGTGCTGGTGGCCGGCTCGCTGTTCGCGCTCTTCGGCGGCTTCTACTACTGGGTGCCCAAGTGGACGGGCGTGATGGTGGCCGAGTGGAAGGGCAAGCTGCACTTCTGGTGGTCGCTGATCGCCTTCAACGTCACCTTCTTCCCGATGCACTTCCTGGGGCTGGCGGGCATGCCGCGTCGCTATGCCGACTACCCCATGCAGTTCGCCGACTTCAACGAGATCGCCTCGGTGGGTGCTTTCCTCTTCGGCTTCGCCCAGGTCTATTTCATCTTCGTGGTGCTGATTCCTGCCATGCGCGGCAAGGGTGAGCCGGCACCGCAAAGGCCTTGGGAAGGTGCCGAAGGGCTGGAGTGGGAGGTGCCTTCGCCCGCTCCGTTCCACACCTTCGAAACCCCGCCCAAGCTGGACGAGACCGCGACCCGCGTGATTGGCTGAATCAAATCAGGAGCCAGCCATGCGTGATCAGCTTTCATCTGGCGAAGAGCGTCGGCGCAATCTGAGGCTGGCCTTGATCCTGGCCTCGGTGGCGGCGGCCTTCTTCGTGGGCTTCATCGTGAAGATGAGCATGTTCGGTCATCACTGACCACCACCCGTCGGGAATGACATGAGCACCACCATCGCCAGCAAGCCCAGCGTCGACAGCAGGCGGGTGTTCAGCCTGCGCCGCGCCAACCTCGACATGGTGGGCAAGCTGACGGTGATCGCCGCGCTGATGTTCGGCTTTGGCTACGCGATGGTGCCGATGTACAAGCACATCTGCGAGGCCCTGGGCATCAATGTGCTGTCGCTGTCCGAGCAGCAGACACCGGGTGCGCTGGCCTCGGGCAAGTTCAATACGCAGGTCGATCTCAGCCGCACGATCACCATCGAACTGGATGCCAATGCGCGCGGCCCCTGGGACTTCAAGCCCGAGACGCATTCGGTGCGTGTCCACCCAGGTGAGATCACAACCGTCATGTACGAGTTCCGCAATATGCAGAACCGAGCCATGACGGCGCAGGCCATTCCCAGCTACGCGCCCAAGCAGGCCACGGCCTACTTCAACAAGCTGGAATGCTTCTGTTTTCGCCAGTACACGCTCAAGCCGGGTGAGAGCAAGCGCTGGCCGGTTGTGTTTGTGATCGATCCCAAATTACCCAAGGATGTTGCCAACGTCACCTTGTCCTATACCTTCTTCGAGGTTGGGGGCACGATGCCGATGGCGCCCAAAGGGTCGATATGACGGATGAACTGCGCGATGCCGCCCAGCGTAAAGGCTCTTTTGTCCAGACGCTCAAGGCAGTTGCGTGGTCTTTTTTCGGGGTGCGCAAGTCTTCGGACTACGCACAGGATGTGGCCAAGATCAACCCGGTCCATGTGATCGTGGCGGGTGTGGTGGCGGCGCTGTTGTTTGTCGTGGGGCTGGTCTTGCTGGTGCGATGGATCATCACCAGCGGAGTGGCCCAGTGAGTTTCGTGTCGAGTGTCGTTTCTTGAGGAGCACATAGCGATGTCCACCGCAGTGAACAAGGGGCAGGCCCCTTACTACTTCGTGCCGGGGCCTTCACGGCACCCGATGATGGCGGCCATCGGGCTGTTCCTGGTGGTGCTGGGGGCCGGGCAGTGGGTCAATGGCGTCGAGTGGGCGCCCTACTGTGTGCTGGTCGGCTTTCTGTGGTGGGCCTTCGTGCTCAAGCAGTGGTTCTCAGATGCAATCGCGGAAAGCGAAGGCGGCCTGTATGGGGATCGCGTCGACGTGTCCTTCCGCTGGAGCATGGCCTGGTTCATCTTCTCGGAGGTGATGTTCTTCGGTTCCTTCTTCGGGGCGCTGTACTGGGCGCGCCTGCATGTGCTGCCCAACCTCGGCAGCATTGACAACGCCCTGCTGTGGCCTGACTTCAAGGCCGTGTGGCCTTCGGAGATGGCGGGCATGACCGCCTCGCCTGCCGGCACGGTGGAGCCCTTCAGGACCATGGGCCCCTGGCCGATCCCCACGCTCAACACAGCGCTGCTGTTGACTTCTGGCGTGACGCTGACCATTGCCCACCATGCGCTGCGCGAGAACCACCGCGGCAAGACGATCGCCTTCATGTGGCTGACCGTGCTGCTGGGCGCGACCTTCCTGTGCTGCCAGGCCTATGAGTACTTCGAGGCCTATCACCATCTGAACCTCAAGCTGTCGTCGGGCATCTACGGCTCGACCTTCTTCATGCTCACGGGCTTCCATGGCATGCACGTGCTGGTCGGCATGCTGATGCTGCTGTTCATCACGCTGCGACTGATGAAGGGCCACTTCACGCCTGACAAACATTTCGGCTTCGAAGGCGCGGCCTGGTACTGGCACTTTGTGGACGTGGTCTGGCTGGGTCTTTACATGGTCGTGTACTGGACCTGACCCGCATCACGCGAATGCATCACCTGCAAGGCGCCCATGTGGCGCCTTGTCTATCTCAGTGGCACACCGGTCGGGTGGATCCAGCCCATTTTGTAGCTGATCAGGACGAACAGGAACAAGGCAATGGACAGCCCCACACGCAGGGCCAGCGCACGAACCATGCGGTTGCTCTTGGGCTGGCCATCCCGGCCGTCTTGCAGCATGGCGCGGCCCGCGAAGACCAAGGCGATGACAATGGCCAGCAATGCAAATGCGATGACGATTTTCATGAGCAGAGATTATGAGTGCCGCACCGCCCGTGGAGGGGAGCAATGACCCCAGGCTCGCGCCGTGTGGTTGTATGGCTGGCAGCGGCCGTGATGACGGCGCTGACCATGAAGCTGGGCTTTTGGCAATGGCGGCGGGCAGCAGAGAAGGAGCAGGCTCAGGTACACATGCTGGCTCAGCAGCATCAGCCGCCATGGGGCAATGCAGACTGGCCCTGTGAGGGTACAAGCCAGGCGGGTGGCCATCTGCCCCTGTATCGGCCCGTGGTGCTGCTTGGGCATTGGTTGCCCGAGAAAACCGTGCTGCTCGACAACCGACCCATGGATGGTCAGAGTGGTTTCCTGGTGGTGACGCCCCTGCAGCTTGATGGTGCAGCGGGCCCTTGCCGAGGCCGCGTCGTGCTGGTGGAGCGGGGCTGGGTGCCGCGTGATGCCCATGACCGGCTCAAGTTGTCCGCCATCGACACCCCCACCGGCATGGTGTCCTTGTCAGGGCGTGTGGTGGAGGGCCTGTCCAGAACCTACCAACTGGGCAGCGAGCCCTCTGTGGCCAGCACGTCTCGTGGGCCTTTACTCAGGCAAAACGCCGATGAGGCCTTGTGGCGAGCCTGGCTGGGGCAGACACCGCTGCCTGGTGCCGTGCAGCAGTTGAATCCCGATGTGGCCGCCACTTCCGCCGATCATGCTGCCGATGTGCTGCGGCGAAACTGGCCCGAGCCTTCGCAAGGGCAGGCGCGCAACCTGGGCTACGCCATCCAGTGGTTCGCCCTGGCGGCCTTGACAGTCGGCCTCACAATCTGGTTTCAGATCATCCGACCTCGCCGAGTACATCGCGCACATGACCATGTCCCATCCTGATACATCGCCGGCCACCCCGCTCAACATGAGCGTGCACAGCGTGCCCACGCCGGACGATGGGTCCTCACAGCGCACACGCTCGGGGCGCCTGAAGATGTTGCTGGTGTTGGCCATCTGCGCGGCGCCCGTGGTGGCGTCTTATCTCAGCTACTACGTGATCAGGCCTCAGGGCCGTGTCAACTACGGCACCTTGATCATGCCGCCCAAGCCCATTCCCTCGGATGCCGGTCTGCCTTTGACGGACCTGCAAGGCCGCGTGGTCAAGACGGCATCGCTGAAGGGGCAATGGCTGTTGGTGACGGTGGCGGGTGGCGCCTGTGACCATCGCTGCGAGAACCTGCTTTATCTCCAGCGCCAGCTCAGAGAAACCCTGGGCAAGGACAAGGATCGGGTGGACCGGGTCTGGTTCGTGTCGGACAAGGCTCCGGTGCCTGCGGCGTTGATGGGCGGGTTGAAAGGTGCCTGGGTCTTGCGGGCATCGTCTGCCGATCTCCAGCGCTGGCTCTCACCAGACAAGGGGCAGGCGCTGGAGGCGCACATGTACCTGGTGGACCCGCGCGGCGATTGGATGATGCGCTTCCCGGATCAGGCTGATCCATCTCGTGTGAAGAAGGATCTGGCTCGCCTGATGAAGGCCAGCGAGTCCTGGGATCAGGCAGGCCGTTGAGGCGCCCGCGGTGTCGTGACTATGCTGAGTCTGATCAATCTGGATCCGGCCCTGGAAGTGGCCTTGCTGGGGGCGCTGATCGCCCTGATGCCGGTGTCGGTCGTGGCCTGGCGCGGGCGCAGACAGGGCTTGCGGGGCTGGCCCGCCTGGCAGCGTGTGCTGACCGTGCTGACGCTGTTCCTGACGCTCGATCTGGTCGTGTTCGGCGCCTTCACCCGCTTGACGGATTCGGGTCTGGGCTGCCCAGACTGGCCGGGCTGCTATGGCGAGACCAGCCCGTTCGCGGCGCATGCGCAAATCAATGCGGCGCATGCGGCCTTGCCCACGGGCCCGGTGTCGCAGAGCAAGGCCTGGATCGAGATGGTGCACCGTTATCTGGCCACGGCCGTGGGGGCGCTGATCACGGCGCTGATGGCCCTGGCCTGGTGGATGCGCCGTCGCGCGGGGGCGCTGTCTCCCTGGTGGGCGACAGTGGCGTTCATCTGGGTGTGCGGGCAAGGCGCTTTTGGCGCGCTCACCGTCACGCTCAAATTGCAGCCCATCGTGGTGACGGGCCACTTGCTGGGCGCGATGCTGGGCGTGGGCTTGCTGACCATGCAGGTGAGGGTGCTGGAGGTGGCTGATCTGCCTGACGCGTTGCGCCAGGCCTGGGGGCTCGCCGGCGTGCGCCGACTTGGTTGGTTTGTGCTGGCCTTGCTGGCCGTGCAGATCGCCTTGGGTGCCTGGGTCAGTACCAACTACGCGGTGCTCGTGTGTTCCGAGATGCCCACCTGCCAAGGGCAGTGGTGGCCCGACATGGACTTCCGCATGGGTTTTCACCTGATGAGACCACTGGGCGGCGACGGCCATGGCGCCTTCATCACCCTGGCCGGGCTCACGGCCATCCACATGGCGCACCGCATGGTGGCCGTGCTGATGTTGCCGGCCTTGCTGGTCTATGGCGACCGGCTGCGCGGATGGACGCTTGACACCACCGGTGAGAAGCCCTGGTTGCGAGATGGGCTGTGGCTGTGGGGGCTGGCCGCCTGGCAACTGGCCAGTGGCCTGAGCAATGTCGTGCTGGGCTGGCCGCTGGTGGGGGCACTGGCCCACACCCTGGGGGCGGCGCTCCTGGTCTGGCGGCTGATACATGTGCTCACGTGTCCGGCTCCAAAGGTACAATCCCGGCTGGCTGGTCGGGTCGAGGCGGGCACCTCGGCGGCGACGCCAATCCCTCCTTCCGGACCTCACTCTGGCGAGTCCCAGGCTTCGGCCTGATCGTCCCGTCCTTTGCCCAGAGACATGCATGTCTGACGCCATTGCCTCCTCCGCCGATTCCGTGGGCGTCTCCTCGCCGGCGCAGCCTTCCAGATTCCGGCAGTTCTATGTGCTGACCAAGCCGCGCGTGGTGCAGTTGATCGTGTTCTGCGCGGTCATCGGCATGCTGCTGGCCGTACCGGGCCTGCCGTCCATGTCGGAAGGGCTGACCGCGCTGGCTGCCTGCATCGGCATCTGGCTGGTGGCCGGTGCGGCGGCGGCCTTCAACTGCCTGATCGAGCAGGAGATCGATTCGCGCATGAAGCGCACCGCCTGGCGCCCCACGGCCCGCGGCGAGCTCACGCGCTGGCAGACGCTCACCTTCAGCACCGTGCTGTGCACCATCGGCATGCTCATCCTGGCGATATGGGTCAACGCGCTGACGATGTGGCTCACGCTGGGTACCTTCGTGGGTTACGCCATCGTCTACACCGTGGTGCTCAAGCCGCTGACACCCCAGAACATCGTGATCGGTGGGGCTTCGGGCGCCATGCCGCCCGTACTGGGCTGGGCTGCCATGCGCGGTGCTGTCGAGCCCGAGGCGCTGATGCTGTGCCTGATCATCTTCCTGTGGACGCCGCCGCACTTTTGGGCCCTGGCGCTCTACCGTGTCGAGGACTATGCCAAGGCGGGCCTGCCCATGCTGCCTGTGACGCATGGCAATGCCTTCACGCGGCTGCACGTGCTGCTCTACACCTTCGTGTTGCTGGCGGGCAGCCTGCTGCCTTTCATCTACGGCATGAGCGGCTGGATCTACCTGGGCTCGGCGCTGGCCTTGGGGCTGACCTTTGTCGGCTATGCCTTTGCCTTGTGGCGACGCTACAGCGATGAGCTGGCCCGCAAGACTTTCCGCTTTTCCATCATCCACCTGATGCTGCTGTTTGCGGCCTTGCTGGTCGATCACTACTGGACGATCTGAGGGATACCTCGATGATGAGTGACCATTCTGCTTCACCTACCCGACCATCGACCAGGCCATCGGCACGGCGTGCGTGGCTTGCGTCGGCTTTGGTCGCGGGCCTGCTGGGTATGACCATGCTGGCCGCTTGCGACAAGGTCTCGGCGCCGACACCCAAAGCTGCTGCGGCCCCGAAGTTCAATGCGGTCGACATCACAGGCGCCGAGTACGCGCGCAAGCTCGATCTCACCGATTTCGATGACAAGCCCCGCACCCTGGCTGACTTCAAGGGCAAGGTCGTTTTCGTGTTCTTTGGCTTCACGCAATGCCCTGATGTGTGCCCCACGACCATGGCCGAGCTGGCCGAGGTGCGCAGGCGCCTGGGTGCCGATGGCAACCGCGTGCAAGGTGTGTTCGTGACGGTCGACCCCGAGCGTGACAAGGCCAGCGTGCTCAAGGCCTATCTGCAGGGCATGGACCCGACCTTCGTCGGCCTGCGTGGTTCGCTGGATCAGACCGAAGCGGTGGCGCGCGAGTTCAAGGTCTTCTACCAGAAGGTGCCGACCAAGAATGGCGGCTACACCATGGACCACACGGCTGGCGCCTTCATCTTCGACACCGATGGCCAGGTGCGCTTGTTCGCACGCTATGGCATGAAGGTCGAGGAACTGGCGGCAGACATCAAGCAGCTGCTCGCGCTGCCCGCGGTCAGCAAGTGAGACCGAGGCCAGTCTGATCAGGACGCCAGCAGCGTGAAGCTCTGGCGGCCCGTCCAGCTCTCGTCGGGGCCCAGCATGATGGGATCGAAGATGCGGGCGGCCTCCACACACAGCATGTGCTGCCAGCCATCAGAAGGCATGTCCTTGAGCGCCGCGCATTTGTCCGGGCCCGGGTTCCAGAGCACGGTGTCGGGCATGTCGGATGCCTCGATGGCCAGGCGACGCGGGCCATCGCGCAGGAGCAGGTCACGGGTCTTGGCGTAGATGCGGTCGACTTCGCCCAAGAAGCGCTTCTCGGGATGGTCTTCGATGGTTTCGCCACCGACCACGTTATCCACATAGCGACGGCCTTCCAGGCCTTGCAGGCGCACATGGGTCAGGTCCGACACGGCCAGGTAGGTGTGCAGGGCGGCCGCAAAGGGCCAGGTGGTCTCACCAGGGTTGTGGGCGTAGAGCTCCAGGTCTAGACGCGGGCCATTCACCGAGATCGTCAGCTCCAGCGTGAAGCAGTGCGGCCAGATGGCGCGTGTCTCGGCGCTGTCGTCCAGGGCGAGGGTCAATTGGGCGTGCTCCTTGCCCTTGCTGCTGCTTTCCACGGCCCAGGTGCGTGTGCGGGCCAGACCATGACGGGGCAGGCTCACATCAGGGCCGCGCTGCTCGAACTGCGGGAAGATCACGGGCACGCCACCGCGCACGGCCTGCCCGGCACCCGCCACGGCTTTGGGAGACAGGTACAACTGCTCTTCGCCCCCTGCGGGGATCCAGGAAACGACATGGCCACCATGCAAGAGCACGGTGGCCTGGGCGCCATCGGGCGACTGGATGCGCACGGCCGGCTGCCCCAGTACCTCGGTCATCGGGAAGATCAAATCATCGCTCATGCCGAGAGTATCCACCCATTGGCCGGGAGGATCCGGCGTGCAGCCGTGCTCAGCAGGGCCGCGAGACGATGGAGGCCGTGGCGATCAGCTCTTCCAGTAGGGCCATGGACACGGCACCCGCCACCGCATAGGGATCCAGCACGGGCCGTTCGGAGTACTTCAGCAGGATGGACGGGTTGACGCGGGCCAGGTTGACCTGCCCCATGGTCCAGCCGGCGAAGCGCCGCTCCGTGATCTCTTCGTAATGCAGCAGGACCACATCGCGGTGGCGTGGGTCGCGGCTGATGGCGTTGTAGAGCTCGCTGACTGTATCGCGGCCACCTTCGAGCACCTGCATGAAGATGTCGCCGCTGTAGCACAGCAGGCCCGTGACGCCATGGGCCGGGTTGTCTTTGCGGGAGACGGCCAGGATCTGGTCGACGACCTCTTGCGTGAGCGGCTCAACCGCACGGCTGGCGTACAGCAGACGAACCAACATGGCGTTCAGCCTTTCTTGTGGTTGACCAGAGAAAGGAATTCTCGCCGCAGATTCGGGTCCTTCAGGAAGGAGCCGCGCATGACGCTGTTGATCATCTTGGAGTCCATGTCCTTCACGCCACGCCAGTGCATGCAGTAGTGATCGGCTTCCATCACGACGGCCAGGCCGTCGGGGCTCATGCGCGATTGCAGCAGGTCGGCCACCTGGGTGACGGCTTCTTCCTGGATCTGCGGCCGGCTCATGATCCAGTCGATCAGGCGGGCGTACTTCGACAGGCCGATCAGGTTGGAGTGCTCATTGGGCATCACGCCCACCCAGACCTTGCCGATGATGGGACACAGGTGGTGCGAGCAGGCGCTGCGCACCGTCACGGGCCCGACGATCATCAGCTCATTGAGCCTTTCCGCATTGGGAAATTCCGTGACCGAGGGGGCGGCGTGGTAGCGGCCCTTGAAGATCTCGTTGAGGTACATCTTGGCCACGCGCCGGGCTGTGTCCTGCGTGTTGTGATCGCTCTCCGTGTCGATGACCAGGCTGGCGAGCACCTCACTCATCTTGCTCTGCACCTCGTCCAGCAGCTTGTCGAGCTCGCCGGGCTCGATGAAGTCGGCGATGTTGTCGTTGGCATGGAAGCGCTGCTGCGCCGCCTTGATGCGCTCACGGATCTTGACCGAGACGGGCACGCCCTCGTCGGCCGACGCGTCATCCTGCTGGACGGCGTCGGGCTTGGCGGTGTCGATGGCTCTGAGCGAGGGAGTGGTCATGGTCGGATCCGATGACAGGGAGATGACGGACCCGAGATGCTATCAAGCTGCGGACAACCTTGCAGCCTGTCTGGGAAGGCGGCCGGTGAAACCGTGAAGAACCCCCTCAGTCGGGGTGGCAGACCGTGGCCGTGGGGTTCTGTACGCAGATGCGGGCACGGCAGGTGGCCGCCTCACCGCCGCTCAGACGGCCGCATTCCTGGCGCAATTCATCCGCCACAGATACTGGGGCCTGGCGCGCATGGGTGTGGGCGAACATGGCCTCCAGCAGGGCGACGTCCTCATCGTGTTGACGGGCGGGCTGGGTGTGTTTGGCTGCTGCTGCGATGTTCCTGCTGGCCGGCTTGGCGGGGAACGACAGCTCGCGTGTGAGTGTCGAGACCGGTGCAGGACGAGGGGCAGCAAGGTCAGGGGCTGGTACCGGCGCGGGCTGCGGGCTTGCCATGGCCACGTTCTCGATCACGGCCGTCGACGGTGGGGTCAACACCGCGGAACTGGCGCCAGCCTGGGGCGAGGGTGCAATCAGGGCGGCCAGCGGGTTGTCATTGCCGGAGGGGGCTTTGGTGCGGGTACCTTTTGCCGAGGTCGCGACCGGCTCGGGTTTGTTGCCCATGCCAGTGCGCTCGTCCTTGACCACCATCACGAAGCCCACCAGCAGGCTGATCACACCCACCCCCATCGCCGCCATCAGGCCACGCGTCTGCCAGTGGCTGTGCTTTTTGGTGAAGCCCTGGATCTTCTCCAGGGGCATGCGGCCCTTGCGGCTCGTTTTCCGGGTGGACTCCAGCGTCGATAGAATCTGCACCGGCTGCATGTCGCCCACGAAGATCACTGCATCGTCTTCCATGCCCGCGAACAGGCTCGGCCGCTCCAGGCTGGGCCGCTCTGATATGTCTGATGATGGTTGGCGGCGCATGTGTCCACCTCGTTTCTGGCTCACGCCGGGCTCCCTCGATGCATGACTTCTCGTTTGAATCGAGGCATTCTAGAGACGGCTTGACCGGCGCGTCATAGGGGCGCAACGGGGTTGAAAACAATCGTTACAAAAATGATGAGAACAGGGTGGGTCTGGTTGGCATTCATGTTGGGCTGCGGTGCGCTGGCCTGGCTGGCGTTTCCGCAATGGCGCCTGCGCTGGCAGGGGCTAACAAGTGGTCGCGCGGCACGTTCATCGCGGTGGGTGTGGACGCCTTTGATTTTGGGCCTGCTGCTTCTGCCGGCCTTGATGGTGTGGAGCTTGGGGCTGCGCGGCCCGCGCGCGCTCGATGGCTTCGATGACCGCATCGCGCCTGTCAACCAGCAGGTGGCGCATCTGCTGGCCGGTGAGCAGCTCGTGCCGCCCCCGCCCTTGCCGCCCGATGTGTTCACCACGGCCGAGGTCGAGATCGTGCGGCCGATGCTGGCCAGCGCCGACCGCCGCTGGGACCAGATGGACCAGGCGTTCGTGCAGCGCGTGCTGACCGTCTTCCAGCTCATGAAGACCCAGTATGGCTATGACATGGCCTTGCTGGAGGGCTGGCGCAGCCCCGAACGCCAGGCCATACTGGCGACCAAAGGCAGCAACGTGACCATGGCCGGTGCCTGGCAGAGCTATCACCAGTACGGCCTGGCCGTCGACTGCGCGTTCTACAAGGACGGCGAGCTGGTGATCTCCGAAAAGGACCCCTGGGCCATGCGCGGCTACGAGCTGTATGGCCAATTGGCCGAGCAGGCCGGGCTGACCTGGGGCGGGCGTTGGCAGATGATGGACTTCGGCCACATCGAGTGGCGCAAGCCCGGTGCCAAGGCTGCGATCCAGACCACAGTTAACCGCTGAGCGCATTTGACACAGTTGGTAACTGCGTCACCCTCCAGCGGGGGGACTTGCCCGCGCACGCAGCCTTTAGACTCGCCCCGCACCGGACCAGACCGGCATACACGAATACACAGCAGGCAGGGAGTCAGACGCCATGGGACGTCCATTCATCGTATTGGGTGACACCACCGACCACGGGGGCACCGTGGTCGAGGCTTCGGGCGCGACCGACACGCAAGGCAAGCGCATCGCACGAGTGGGCGATCAGGTGACCTGTCCCAAGCGCAACCATGGGACCTCGGTCATCGTCTCGGGCGATGCCACCATGATCATCGACGGCAAGCCGGCTGCACGTCATGGCGACAAGTGCGCCTGCGGCGCCACCCTGATCGCGGCGCAAGCCATCACCACGGGCCTTTGAGGCACATCGCGCGGTCGTCGAGCAGGTAGTCAGGCATGGCCAAGGTATTGAAAGCAGGCGCACTGTGGCTGGCCATCATGGTCCTCGTGTGGCTGATCACCATCTGGCGTTGGCAAAGCAGCGGGCATGACGCCAGCACGGCCGACATCATCTGGCAGTTGCTGGTGTTGCCGCTGGCTTTGACCGGCTTCTTCCTGGCGGTGTTGTGGGGTGTGGTGCGCCTGCGTGAACAAGCGACTGCGCCCATCGTGGCGGCGTCTGCGCCATCAGCTTCAATTGGGGAGGCCATGTCGGCCAAAGCAGCCAGCCGGCCTGTGGCCGATCCTCTGTCGGATGAGGCCCAACGCCGACTGTCTGCCTGCGTGCTGGCCGAAGCCGTGACGCTCGCAGCGGGAGCGGATGCCCTGTCGGCATGGAGCAGCTTGCAGACTCAGCGTGTGCGCCCCCAGCTTGACCGCGCCTTCCAGGATGTCGATGGCATGCCCGTGTTCACCTCGCGGGTGGCGGACCTCGATATGCGCGACTGGCTGGATGCGCATGCCGAACTCGCGCAGGGTGCTGGCCAGGCAAGCATTTTGCCTGAGCATGTGTTGCGTGGCCTGGCCTTGCTGGAAGCGCCTTTGCATCAGATGCTGCTGGCGATCGGCGACCTAGGGCTTCTGCCTGACGACGAGCACGCAGCCTTGGCACATGCTCACAAGGAGGCGCGGTCACCTGTGGCCGACATGGGCATGAAGGCCCATCTATCGGGCGTGGGGGCGCCGGTCAACGTCGCGCAGGCCCAAGCGCGCGCCGCAGTGGCCCCGCAACTGACCGTGCGCCTGCTGCTGCCTTCGCACTGGTCAGGCGAGGACCACGCCGTGGCCGTCGATTGGGTGCGCAGCCAATGTGGGGGCCTGCTGGACTGGGCCGAGGCCCGCCGTGCCAAAGGCTTGCTGTGGCTGACCGAGCCCATCGAGCGGCCCGAGGACCTGTGGCAGGAGATCGATCGCCAGATGGTGCAATGGTCGCGTGATGCGCGGCCCGAGCTGTTGTTGATCCTGGCGGTCGATACAGCCGTGAACGAACACGGTGTCGAGCGCATGCAATCCGTGGGCGAGCTGTTCACCTCGTCGCACCAAACGGGCAAGGTGCCTGGTGAGGCCGCAGCAGGGCTGTTGTTGGCCAATGCGCATTGGCAGGGCCTGGCCGAGGCGCAGGCGGCGTCATGGGTGCGCATGTGGCGACCGGTGCTTGCCACGCGTGACAAGTCTGCCGATGCTGCAGGGCGCGTCGGCGCCACGACGCTGGGTGTGGCGCTGCAACAGGCGGCGTCCTTGAATCAAGCGGACAAGGACGCCGTGCTGGTGGTCTCTGACGCCGATCACCGCGCCAGCCGCACGGCCGAGCTCTTCGAGGCCTTTCAGGACGCCATGCCGGGTGTGGACCCGATGCTGGCCGTCACGCGCGTGGGCGAGGCCTGCGGCGAGATGGGGCTGGCACGGACCCTGGTGCCCTCCGTCCTGGCCTGCGCGGCCCTGCGCGCTGGCGAGGCCGCAGATCAAGTGGCCCTGGCCGCGCACGTGCAGTCTTCTCATGAACGGGTCGTGGTGGCGCTGGCGCCCTGGCGCGCCGGCGAGCCCGTCGTGGCCTGATCGATATCGGATACCTTCATGCAACGAATCTGGCAGTTCTTCCTCGACCCACGCGTGCTGGCCGTCATCGGTCTGGCGGCACTGGCGGCCTTGCTTCTGGTGGGCGCGGATGCCCTGCGGGTGGGCCTGGTGTGGGCCGTGGCGCTGTTGGTCGTGCTGCTGCTGGCCTGGCTCGCCGTGTGGGCGGTGCGCCGCTACAAGGCCAGACAAGCTGCACAGTCGCTGGAGCGGGCGATGGACGCCGAGGCCGACAAGGCTGTCAAGGTGGCGGCCAAGGCTGGGCGCCAGGACGAGGTCGCGGCGGTGCGTGAGCGCATGGCCGAGGCCGTGAAGTTGATCAAGTCATCCAAGCTGGGCGAGACATCGGGCTCGGCCGCCTTGTATGAACTGCCCTGGTATGCCGTGATCGGCAACCCGGCGGCAGGCAAGAGTTCAGCCGTGGTCAAGTCCGGCCTGAAGTTCCCGTTCGCTGAAAGCGCCGACAACGTGATCCAGGGCATCGGCGGTACGCGCCACTGCGACTGGTACTTCACCACCGAAGGCATCCTGCTGGATACGGCGGGGCGCTACTCGGTGCACGAGGAGGACCGCAAGGAGTGGCTGGGCTTTCTCTCGCTGCTCAAGAAGCACCGGCCCAAGGCGCCGCTCAATGGCGTGATCATCGCGGTGAGCGTGGCCGAGCTGGGGGCCAACAAGCCCGAGTTCGCCATCGACCTGGCCCGCAAGCTGCGCCAGCGCGTGCAGGAGCTGACCGAGCGCCTGGAGGTGTTTGCGCCGGTCTACGTGGTCTTCACCAAGGCCGACCTGATCGCCGGCTTCGTCGACTTTTTCGAAGACCGCGACCGCGGTGAGCGCGACAAGGTCTGGGGTGCGACATTGCCCTATGAGACCTCGGGCGCAGTGGATGCCGTTGCGCAGTTCGAGACGCATTTCGAGTCGCTCTACCAGGGCCTGAAAGAGGCTTCGGTGGCGCGCATGTCGCTGCACCGTGGCGAGCAACTGCCCCCTGGCGTGTTGACCTTCCCGCTGGAGTTCGCGGCGCTCAAACCCGCGCTGCGCACCTTCATCAACACCCTGTTTGAAGAGAACCCCTACCAGTTCCGCCCGATCTTCCGCGGCTTTTACTTCACCAGTGCCGTGCAGGAGGGGCAGTCCACCAGCCGTGCCAGCGAGCGTGTGGCCGAGCAGTTCGGCCTGCAGCTGCAACCGGGCACCTCGGCCGCGGTGTATTCCAACAGCGGTTTTTTCCTCAAGGAGCTGTTCTCCCGCGTGATCTTTGCCGACCGCCAGCTCGTGCAGCAGTACACCAGCCGCCACAAGCTGCGACTGCGCTATGCCACCTTCTTTGGCGGCGTGGCCTTGCTGGGCGCCTTGCTGGCGGCGTGGACCTGGTCCTACATGGGCAACCGTGAGCTGGTGGCCCATGTGCAGGCGGATCTGGCCAAGGCCCAGCAGGTACAGGACAAGCGCGTGGACCTGCAATCGCGTCTGGAGGCCTTGGAGATCCTGCAAGACCGCCTGGAGCAGATGCAGCGATATCGTCAGGCACGACCCTGGTCCATCGGGCTGGGGCTCTATCAGGGCCAGGTCATCGAGGATCGTCTCAAGGAAGAGTATTTCAACGGCCTGCAAAGCGTGATGCTCAAGCCCGCGGCACAGGCGATTGCGGCCTACCTGGGCGACGTCAACACGCATGCTGCTGAGCTGCGGCCCATGCAGCCTGCGCAAGCCGTGGCCGTGGCGGCATCAGGTGTCATCAACGAGAACGCCAATGGCGACCCCATCCCCGAGGCCCCAGCCGCAGGTTCGCCCTCACCCTATGCCAATGCCTCCAGCACCAACGTCACCGAGGCTTACAACGCGCTCAAGGCCTACCTGATGCTGGGTGACCGCAGCCGGCTGGAGCCTGGCCACATGAGCGACCAGCTCACGCGTTTCTGGCGCACCTGGCTGGAAGCCAACCGGGGCACCATGCCGCGCGAGCAACTGATCCAGAAGGCCGAGCACATCCTGTCGTTCGCCATGGCGCAGATGGCCGACCCCGCCTTCCCCGAGCAGGAGCTCAATCTGAGCCTGCTGGACCAGACCCGTGACAACCTGCGCCGCGTCATCAAGGGCATGCCGGCCCGCGAGCGTGTCTACGCCGAGATCAAGGCCCGTGCTGCCACACGCTTCGCACCCGTGACGGTGGCACGCGTGGTGAGCGAAGCCGACCGCCAGGTGGTGGCCGGTGGCTACGCCGTGTCTGGCGCCTTCACGCGCGAAGCCTGGAATGGCTATGTCAAGGATGCCATCAAGGATGCGGCCAACAGCGAGCTGCAATCCACGGACTGGGTGCTCAAGACAGCGTCGTCGGATGACCTGACGCTGGAAGGCAGTCCCGAGCAGATCCAGAAGTCGCTCACCCAGCTCTACAAGGCCGAGTACGTGCGCGAATGGCAGAAGTTCATGCAGGGCATCAGCGTGCAGGACTTCGCCGGCTTCGACGCGGCGGTGCTCAGCATGAACCGCCTGGGTGACCCCAGCACCTCGCCGGTCGGCGTGCTGCTCAAGACCTTGTACGAACAGACGTCCTGGGACAATCCGTCGCTGCTCGACGAGCGAATGGGGCAGGACAAGCGCAGCTTCATCGAGTGGTTCAAGCAGACCATCCTGGGGGCAGCGCCCGCGCAGATCAGCATCAACGCCGAGATCAAGCTCGACAAGGATGGCGAGGGCGAGAAGGCCATGGGGCCGATCGGCAAGGCATTTGCCGCCGTCGGTCGCCTGATGACGCCGCGCGAAGGCGGTGAGCCCATGATCAAGGGCTATCTGGAAGCCTTGTCCAAGATCCGTTCGCGCTTCAACCAGATGAAGACCCAGGGCGACCCGGGGCCGGCGTCACGCCAGCTCATGCTGCAAACCCTGGAGGGCGGCGGCGAGCTGGCCGAAGCCTTGAAGATGGTTGACGAGCAGATGCTCAATGGCATCGGTGATTCGGCGCGGGCCACGTTGCGGCCATTGCTGGTGCGCCCGCTGATGCAGGCCTATGCCGTGATCGTCAGGCCCACTGAGGCCGAGCTCAACCGTGTGTGGATGGCACAGGTCTTCGAGCCCTATCAGCGCACGCTGGCCAGCAAGTACCCGTTCGACCGCGCCTCGCGTCTGGAGGCTTCGCCGGCCGAGATCGCCAAGGTCTTTGGTACCGATGGCGTGATCGCCAAGTTCGTGGAGCAGTCGCTGGGCTCGCTGGTGCTCAAGCGCGGTGATGGCGTGACGCCGCGCACCTGGGCGGACATGGGCGTGCGCCTGCGCCCTGATTTCGTGGCGGGGTTGGGCGTGTGGATCGCGCCACTCAATGGCCAGGCCGCGGGCGGCGGCGCGGCATCGGGTGGTGGTGGCGCTACGGCTGCAGCCGAGGCTCAGACCGTGTTTCAGATGCTGCCCTTGCCTTCGCCCGGCCTGACCGAGTACACGGTGGAGGTGGACGGGCAAGTCATGCGCTACCGCAACGGTGCGGTCAGCTGGGCGCATTTCGTGTGGCCGGGCTCGGGCACGCCGGGCGTGCACATCACAGGTGTGACGCTGGATGGCAAGCAGGTGGAATTCTTCAACGAGGCCGGGCATTTTGGCCTGGAGAAGATGATCGGCGCAGCGCAGCGCAAGCGCCTCGACAACCAGTTGTTCGAGCTGCACTGGCCGCAGGGCGCCACATCGGTGGGTGTGCAGCTGCGCATCATCTCCAACGCGGCGACACCAGCACCAGCTGCACCCGCCGCTGCATCGGCTGCGGGCGGTGGCCTGGTGGCGCGGCCCGGTGCCTTGCCCTCGATCATTGCCGGGCAAGACGAGGGGACGGTGGCAGGCACCTCATCTGGTGCGCCCACCGCACCTGCTGCGCCGGTCGAGTCCATGGCCCCGGCCATGAGTGGCATGCGAAACAACAACAAGGAAGGGGCCGCTTCATGAGCGCGGCAAGCACATCGGCCACGGAGCTGCTGTATTTCGGCAAAGTGCCCTCGCGGGGTGACTTCGTTCGCAGCGGCCGGCACACCACGCTCATCACCAGCCTGGACAAATGGCAGTCCCAGACCATGGACCGCCTGGCCATGGACCCACGATGGAAGCTGATCTACGACGCGGCGGCGGCCATGCCCTTTGCCATCCTCGGCACGCAAAGCCCGGTGGGGCTGGCAGGCCACTGGCTGGCCAGCCAGGATGGCTCGGGCAGGCGCTTTCCCTTCATCACGGCAACGGCCTTTGATCTGGCCCAGCCACGCGATTTCGCGGTGCTGGGGCCGGTAGCCCTGTCGCGCTTGTGGGC
>Ga0194137_10001000_pt1 | contig 17809 bp, 21 predicted proteins | sample TARM_MetaG_T3_14_FD_134025 | JGI IMG/M metagenome (GOLD analysis project Ga0194137, IMG submission 134025) | Freshwater microbial communities from Pennsylvania, USA, analyzing microbe dynamics in response to fracking - TARM_MetaG_T3_14 (version 2) | ecosystem: Environmental > Aquatic >... | reverse complement strand
TAATAAGCTTGGAGAAATACCATACTTTCGAGCGACATAGGACACCGTCATCCCTGGTGTATTGAGCTCTTCAACAGCACGTAGCTTCTCGGGAAGCGTCCATCGCCTGCGGCGCTGGACGCTGGCTACGACCTCGATACTTTCCATTTCCACTCCAAGACATAGGCATAGCACTAGGTCTATGCCTAGGCGTTATAAAAAGCACGATGTCCGATTGAAATGGGGGCTGCTCCAAGTTTCCATGTATTAGCGTACAACATGAAACGGATGATGAGAATTCTGGGACCATTGGGATTAGTCGAAGCGATGAGGCAGTAGGCCGGATGGCCTTGTAATCCCACCGACAGATAACGCCAACTGCGACCGTTTAGTAAAACCAGAATTCATTCTGTTTGCACACAGCCTCGGTCGCCTCCAGAAATTCTTCGGCTTAATGCCAACGGCCGGAATTGAATAAGAAGCAGCCGAAGCTGGGATTCTTGCGCGGGCAGGCTGGATCGGCATCCTGAAACTTCAGGCTTCCGTCAAACGGGGCTACTTAAGCTGTCGACCTTCAGTGCGGGTCAAAGAATCCCACTATGCGACTCAGCCTACCATCTCCGTCGAACTCTACGAAGTCGACACCGGCCTGCCGCGCCGTGCCGTCGGACGTGACGAACCGCCAGTGAAAACGGCCATTGCCGTGGTGTGTGTCAATGCCGCTTGTGATTTCGATTCGACACCCGGGAAACATAACATGCACATTTGCCACATACGCATCCAGCTCCCGCCAGCTGTTGAAGTGCACCGTCGGATCGGTGTACTGCGCGGTGTCGGAGCAAACCTGAGTCAACATCGACCGACGCTTTTCAGCATCTGGTTCGCCCCACGCGACGCAATACAACCGGACTGTTGCTTCAGCGGCCTGTTGAAATTGATCAGCGTTCATATCCGTCTCCGTCATCGACTTCCAGTGCCAGTGTAGCCACGGTATGTAATGGGACAAGATGATCCATGTCAGAATACGCGCGCACTTCGCAGAACCGGATCCGGCAGATAAATTCTCCCGCACAATTGACCCACGGAGGCCGCTCTGACTCCCTATCACTCATAAGCAATGAACGTCTTCTCAGAATCACATCACAAGGTATCAATGAGGCAACCATTTGATCGCTGGCGCGCTAGCAGCGAAATTTTTTATAGGGGTGCTTTCGTTTTTACTGCAGTTTGCGACGGTAGCGCGAGCGAGCATCCAACCGGGTTTGCGGAGAACGTGTTCAAATAATCGCATTAAATCAATAACTTGCTGTCTACTTCCCACCTAAAGCGGTAAGATTCCGATCCTTTCCTTTTTCATAACGGAACAATGGACCATTGGCGCCGTACCTTATCTTGGCTTGCGACAGATGCCCTCCGACCTCACTGCCTTCGAACTGGACATCTTCTTTGCTTTTTCGCTCGAACAGCCCGAATTGATTGATTCATTGCGCTGAGAACGCAACTACATAGCGCTGACACTTCATAGTGTTCCATCGTTGGCGGAGTACTTAAGGTAATAACGCAGTTTCGATCAGCGTAGGAGTTGCAAAATGGAAATATTTCCACATTATGGCAAGATTGACAATGAAAATCCCCCACCTAGATCTGCCAAATTGGCTAAGTTTGGCCCTCGACATGCGTGGGTATCGACCTATAAGTTATTGAATATTAATGTTTTTCGGTATAAAATAAGACTATGAAAAATAGCACCGAAAAAGCGCTAATATTGGAGTTGCCTGACGATACAATGCGTCAATACATTGACGCTGCTGCAAGCTTTTCCGCCTTTGAGGAAGCCCAGGCGCAAGCCATCCAAGTGCGCGGAGGTATGTACTGGCACAAAGGACCTGCCAACGCTCCAGAACAGAGGTATTTGGTACGCACCAACACTATTGGCGCGGAGAAGAGCTTGGGTCCGCGCTCCCCGGAGACAGAGCAGATCTACGCCGCCTTTGTGAAGCGAAAACAAGAGGCTCAGGAGCGCCTTGGAGGCCTGAAAAAAGCCGTGGAAAAGCACAAGCGACTCAACCGCGCGTTACGTGTGGGTCGCGTAGTCCCTGTCGTCGTTGAGTTACTGAACCGCCTGGCTGAGTCCCAGCTGGGAGAGCACTTTCGCGTGGTCGGCACACATGCCCTTTACGCTTACGAGGCGGCCGCCGGTGTGCGCTTCGACGATGGGGCGCTGGCAACGCGAGACATCGATCTACTCTGGGACGTGCGCAAACGCGTGGCCTTTGCAACTGCTCTCAGCCGCATCGACAGCTCAATGCTTGGCGTGCTGCGTCAGGTCGACCCAACCTTCCGGGTGCGCGACACTCAGAGATACACTGCGGTCAACAGTGATGGTTTCGAAGTCGATATCATCCGGCGCGAACAAACTGCCGATGATCCTCATCCCATTCGGCTGAGCGACCACGAGGACGACTTCTGGGTCGCCCAAGCCCCACGGGCGCGAGAACTGCTAGAAGCCACTCCGTTCTCGGCAGTCATCGTTGCGACCAACGGCGAAATGGCTCGCATGAATACACTCGAGCCATTAGCTTTCGCTCAGTTCAAGCGTTGGATGAGCGGGCTACCCGACCGTGACCCGCTCAAGAAGCGTCGCGACGCCTTGCAAGCCTCAGCAGTGGAGTACGTAGTTCGCGAGTATTTGCCTCAGTGGGACCGATCCAGTGAATGATGCTAGGCTGGCAACAAGAGCCCGCCCGGTCCTAAGCATTGACGTGACGTGAACTAAGAGGCGTAACGTGTGGCATAAGGGCAAGGCTTTACCGCTACATTCATCGTTACCCTCGAACGGCGCTTTCTATGGCTGTCTAGGTTACATGATGATTTTTAACATTACGCGACTGCTGTCATCAGCAGCTCTAGAGGAGCCTGCGTGTCTTTGCTATAGCATCTCATTCTGTAGGAGTTCCTATTCCCATTGCAAAATGGTTTGCAACCCCCATATCTAAATCTCGAATGTTCCACCCTCGGTGGAATCTATTCACTCGTCACGCACTGAAGGAACAGAGAAATGGATTGTCCAGTATGTCAAACCACGAAGTTAGTGATGTCAGAACGTCAAGGCATCGAGATCGATTATTGTCCAAACTGCCGTGGTGTTTGGCTTGACCGTGGCGAGTTAGACAAAATCATAGAGAGGTCTTCTGGCGCAGTGGTACAACCAGTTCCTCAACGCAACGACCACTATGGATCCCAACCGCGTCAACCTGATGGATTTGGACGGTCGCACCCGACGCCAAACTATCCAGAGCAGCAACAAGGACATTACAAGAAAAAGAAAAAAGAGGGGTTCCTTAGCGATCTGTTCGATTTCTAAGGTTACCTATCGAACGTTGAGAATTGGAGGAGCGTTTGGCTATAAAGGCAGTCGCCTATCCAGTGAAGCAAGTGCGTTCGTATAAGGCCGATTCGGCAAAGAATTTGCGTCGGACAGAAAAGTGAAATTATGCGGCACCGGTGTCTCCGCTGACGCTCGTCAACCAATTGATAGATTTGTTGATTGATGTGGAAGCAGCGCGCAATGTAGGAAGCGGCAACATTGGTCCTTCATAAGGCACCGCCGATATTGCGCATACCTAGAAAAAATAGCGTGGTACTATCCTTCGTACGCACGAGCTTACTGGTAGTCCAAACGTTTATTGGGTCATATTCAAATTGGGCTGTGCCATGGCGAGGGCCTGTACTTCGGTAGCAGCTAAACAGTACCGTTTGGTCCATACTGCAGGGTGAACGATCGTCATACAGTTAGTATCTTTATTGAATTGGCGGTCGAACCTCTAATCATTCATTGCTCTCTGTCGCACCCGTCTTAACGCTATAAGCGTGACGATCATTCCTGCTTTCTCGATAGAGGGAGCGCGTTGCCGTTGCCTTGTCGACATGAGTTTGTCTCTGCCCTTAGAGACAGTGCGCGACAAAACTGCATTCAACTAGCTTAGTCGTGGGCCGGTTTAGCGTAACCGCCTATCAATCAAGCTCACTTGTCAACAAGCAGTTTTCGGCTCGTTGCTTTGGCAGTATCAACTCTTTTATATGGAAGAATATATGGCGAAAGAAGAACTTCTTGAAATGAACGGCCTTGTCGCTGAAGTGCTTCCAGACTCTCGATTTCGTGTGAGTCTGGATAACGGGCACATGCTTGTCGCCTACACTGCAGGGAAAATGCGACAGCACCATATCCGGATTCTCGCTGGAGACAAAGTTACCCTTGAATTGTCCCCATACGACCTGAGTAAAGGGCGAATTACCTTCCGCCATATCGAAAAGCGCAGCTCGGCTCCCGCCAGACAACAACGTCGCCGTTAATAAAACAAAGAATGTCTATGGAAAAAGATAACAGCATGACGATTAACCGCGCGGCAGGTGCAGCCGCCATATCAACAAGAGCTATGGATATTGGGGCAGAGCATGGCGTAGTTGTCTCTGAGCGCATCTGGGATATTGGGATAGACTTTGGGCACGAGTATGCACACCGCCTCGATCTCAGTACGGCAACAAATACGGTACGGCTGTATTTCTCAGATCTCGACCTGAGAGCATTCGGTAACAAGTCTCGAAAAGACCGGATAGAAGACCGGCTGCATCGTGCAATTGCTCAACTAGTAGTCCGAACTCCTTCGCCCATGTATAGGTGTTAGTAACAGCATGAGCTAAAGACTCATGCACTTGCATATGCTCAAGGCAATACGCACTCTCCAAAGGCATCCCTGGCAGGACAAAAATAGCTGAAGCTATGATTACAGCGATTTGCATAAAAGCATGTGGAATTAGTACGTTCGGTAATGCTCAAAGAGGTATTGCTGCTTTTATCGGGTGCAATCATGGCCTCATCTTACTCGCTGGATCTACGAGAAAAGATTCTGCAGGCCCATGCACGTGGCATGGGCTCACAGCGAGCCATCGCTGAGTTCTTCGGCGTGAGCTTGTCTTTCGTGGAGAAATTACTGCAGCGCGTCCGTAGAACGGGTAGTGCTGCTGCCAAGAAGCAAGGTAGGGGGCGTAAGCCGCGCCTGGATCAAGCCGCACACGAACACGTTCGTCAGCTCGTCAAGCACAAACCGGATATCAGCCTGGCTGAACTCACTGAGCAGATCGAATGCTTAACCGGTACCCATGTCAGTCAAGCCACCGTTTGCCGGCTGTTACAGAGGCTTGGCTTGCCGCGCAAAAAAAGTCGCTCCATGCATGTGAACGGGACACGCCCAAGGTATGTCAGGCACGTCAGCAGTACCGAAGCACGATTGCCGACTGCCCCTGTGAGTCATTGAAGTTCATTGATGAGACCGGCTGCAATGTGGCCATGACTCCTCGCTTTGGCCGTGCCCCAACCGGCGTAAGGGTAGAAGATGCAGTACCCAGGAATTTCGGGCGTAACGTCACCGTGCTAGGCGCGCTGTCCTGCAAGGGATTGGATGCCGTCATGACCGTCGACAGCGCCACTGATGCCCAGGTGTTCCGCACCTATGTTAACAATGTGCTGGTGCCGACCCTACAGCCAGGCGATGTTGTAGTCATGGATAATTTGAGTGCGCATAAAGTCGCCGGTATTGAAGAAGCAATTGAATCCGCCGGAGCTCGCTTAATTTACCTGCCGCCTTATTCACCTGAGCTGTCCCCAATAGAGAACTGCTGGTCCAAGGTAAAGACCTCATTACGTAAAGCCAAGGCACGGACTCGGGACGCGCTCGATGCGGCGTTAAATGAAGCGATCAACTGCATCACCGCCAACGACGCAAAGGGATGGTTTAACCATTGTGGCTATCCCCTACATTGAATCGCAAGTCGCTGTAGGTAGATCCGGGGTTTTCCTGTATTATCCTTGACTCTGCACTTGTATCAAGACCTAGTCGTTGTTGGCCTCTCTCTGTTTTTGCTCCTCCCAAGAGCCATTCCTGTTTGAATCCCTACAGTTAGATTTCCCTTGGTTTCGGGTGCGCTCCGGGCGTCGTCCCTTATATTTTTCACAAGGATGTAACATGAGTATTCAAACTGGTACAGTAAAATGGTTCAATGATTCCAAAGGTTTTGGCTTCATTGCCCCTGACAATGGCGGTAGTGACCTGTTCGCCCACTTTAAAGATATTCAGGCAGATGGCTTTAAAAGCCTGTCCGAAAATCAACGTGTTTCGTTCGAGCGCGGTACTGGTCCGAAGGGCGAAAAGGCTAGCAACATCCGCCCCATTTAATTCAAACGACGGCTGCAACGCAGCCAGTGGATGATGCATTCGTCGTAAGGGCCGCACGCGGCTCATCTCGTAAGCCAGCTCCGCTTGTACGAGATGCGGTGACACCATGCAGATAGCATGGGTTGTCGCGAGATCTAGCCGAGGACACTATGCAGATAGCATAGGTGCTTGGTGATTCATCCGCGTAGTGAATAAAAGCTCGCTCAGGCGAGCTTTTTTTCACGTTCGAGGTTGCATAATTAATATGAGAACAGATAATGGCTAGTATATGGTGATGGGGTGCAAGGGCTGCAACCGCGTAGGGATTGGCCTGCTAAAATCAATTTGCTACCGGTTTTTGTTGCCCTGGCATCGTCACTCTCCTTGACGCATGGACCGCCAGACAAGCGGATGATGTGACTATGGATTTTTCTTCTAACGCTTCATCGATTGCTCAGCATCGCTTCCTCTGTTGACTGGCGCAGTCATAACGATTTCGTTCAGATACTGCGATTCATTTGGTATCGCAGTCGACAGGAAGTAAGCGTTACATATGAGGCCGTAGTCTCTTCAACCAATCCGGAAGCAAGCGATGCATGATTCAAGGTATTTCAATACACAAACAGCCATGATCAACGTTCATATCGGCTGTCGATTAGGATACATTGCAGCGGCACCGAGCCCAATCATTTTCCTGCTCAGGCCGCATGGCGACAACTGCGGTATGGTCGTTTACGAACGCTTTATCACAAGTGCGGGGAATAAGGAAAACAGACAAACGGATATATATGGCAACCGGGCTATCCGAACCACGCTTCTGCCTGGATACAATGAGTTTGTCTATGCGGCGATGCTTACCTTGCCAGCCAGGCCGGATAGCGATGGAATGTGTGCCGGAGTGATCCCTATCGGAGAGCTTCCGCTTGACGTGATCCACTATACCCTGCCAAGCCGTTATTGTGAGTCCGACCGGCTAGTTGACTTCGCAAAAGACCTTTTCGGGGATTTGCCGCCGGGTGGTCTGCAGGTGCAGGCAATCTGTGACTGGGTTCATGCCAATATCGAGTACCGATACGGATCCGGCAGCAGTCTGCTGAGTGCTTGTGACGTACTTAAGAGGCGCTACGGCGTCTGTCGTGACTTCGCACATGTCGTTATCGCGCTGTGCCGCGCGCTTGATCTGCCGGCCCGATATGTGGCGGGACATATACCGCGCCTGCTTGAAAATAGCTACAGCGACGACAGCGACATCGGCCGCGATTTTCATGCCTACGCTGAAGTGTACGTTGGAGGGCACTGGTACACGTACGATGCCAGACATAATCGCCCCATCACCGGCAGAATCAAAATCGCCCACGGAATGGACGCGGCCGATGCAGCATTGGCTACCTTCTATGGCGAGGTCGGGGCCACCGTGTTTACCGCATGGTCTCATCAGGTCAATATTACTTCGGAGGCCGCAAACCACCGGCGCATCATTGATGCGACGTTGCAACGCAATACCGGCGCAGGTTACATGATTCAGGGTCCATTGAGAATCAAGTTCACTCCGTTGAATTACGAGGTTGATGACCAGCCGGACGCCGTGGCCTCCACCCCGTCACTAAATTAACTGTGCGTGCATGGCCGGAACAGTGAGAGCAAGCATGGGCTCGCTGTCAATCAGCCGTTGGGAAAATCCCACGGGTTTGGGCGCCAATGACGAACCGAAGTTGGACATTATGGCAATTTGCTCAACATAGGCAAAACCGGACGACCTCAATCGGTCCAAGGTCTGTAATGCGCGGTCGTAATTCCGCTGCCTTAATGACTACCGCGAAAGTGAACTCGGACACCTCGCGGTAGAAAGCCAGACAGGTTTTCACTAGGTCAGCGCGGCCCGTTACGCCGGAACCAGTCGGCATCGACGTCGCTGAAGAGCTGCGCGTTGCTGCCGTCGCAGGGCATCTGCACCAGCGTCGCCGGCGTCGGGCGCGTGCGGGACAGCCCACCGCCATTGGTTTCACCAACAGTGCCAGGTACCGCATGTAGGCACTGCCCGGTAAGGTCGCTTTTGATGGTCCATTCCGATGCTCCTCCGGGTGCGAGCACAGTCCACTTTTCATTGGGCGCGTCCATGCATGGGTAAAGAATAATCGGCGCACCCGCGTCATGGCGCGCGCCCGAAATGTTCACGCATTGGTTGCTTTCCACATGTAGCAACTGGTGGGTCGCGGTATTGTAGGACCATTGTTCGAGCTCCGGCGTGACAGGGCATCCGCTGCTGCCGGCAACACGCAAGGCGTGGCACTGCTCGAACGTCAATTGAACGTCGATAGCAGCACCCGGCGGCGCAACAAGCGGCTCGTCGATGTTCTTTGCATACAACGCGCGCTTACGCTCTAGGACTCCCGGCGGGACAGTCGAGGGGAACTGACCCTGATCGCCGCTGTCAGGTGGAACTTCCTGGATGGTACTGAGGATGGTATCTCTGATAGGATAAACCGCCGCGTCTATTGACTTTTCGACGGATTCGACCCAGTCCCATGAATCTTCACACGATTTTCCCTCCAGGCATACCTTGCCTTCGCTTGCTGAATGCACGCCGATCAGTTGCCATTCGATTCTGCGATTGAGCGAGGAAGGATCATCCCATACGCGTATGAATGAAGGCCCACCACTGTCGCCTGCTGCCACATAGGCACCGTTCTTGGGTGGAAAAGTGTACATCGCTACCGTACCACTGTCATCGAGCCTGACGCCGTCAATGCTGAATTCAGCGGAGCGATACAGTCCATCGCGCTGGACTGGTTGTGCCGAGTCTCCAGAGCCACTGGCCAGCAGGCTGATACCGGCCCCGAAAGCATTGACTGCCTGTCCGGCACGCGGGGCTTGGTTGTAAAGCTTTCGCTCCTTGTAGGTGGAGGTTCCGGAGCGTCCGAAATCATGCCGTCCAGTCTGGATTAAGGCTATGTCATTTGGTTGCCAGGGCGACGCAGAGGAAAAAGGAACGATTTTTACGGCCTTCGCGGTCTTGTGCCTATTGGGCCAGTTGGAGCTAAGAGATATCTCGTTCGGCGCGAATTGGCGGCCGGTTTTTTTCGAGAACACGCAATGCGCGGCGGTAATCGCCCAATAATCATTGAGCATCGCCGCGCTGCAACCTCTTTTGTCCGCGTTCGACAGTCTAATCAACCCGAACTCTTCCTGTGTCTGTTCATTGACAGTTTCCCCAACCAGCGCTTGCTGGCTCGTGTCGGTAGGGCCGTCCGGTGCGGTTTGTGCGTACGCGATGCTCTGGAACATGGCAAATACTGTAACTGGCGTTGCAAGTGGTCGTATCCAATGCGGATTCATGGTCAATCTCCTTGAATGGAAAAGTCAATCACAACCGAAGTCGCGTTCTCATTACAATGGATTGGCACAAGGGCATGCGTTGTGCTTGACTTCCATGTCCGTGAGAAGAACGCCACCAGCATCACCAATAGCTGCAGCCGGCACAGCCAGGCGAGTGGTGCAATTTGAAAAAATTGGTTCAAGCGCCTCCGTCAAAGTGCATTCAATAGGAGCAGGGGGATATAGCGGATCGCGGTTCCTAGGACGCACGATGTAGGCGGTTGCACAGGATGTGCCAGTGCAGAGGCACGCAAGCCATGTATGCGTAAGGGTTTGAAAGATATGGGATTTTGTAGCGGAGACCTAGTTGTTTTCGATCGGACCGACGTCCTCATGGACTGCGAGTGTCGAGTTCAGCCCAACACCTTGTGAAAGGGTGCGCGGCGTATCACAACATGCTTGAACAGCTTTATCGAATGTCCGGTTCTAGATGCACTACCTGATATCGCCAAGAGCCGCGTAGAGGCGCATTCCAAAGTTAGCCAGCCCCACCCTAATGTCTGAACTCGATTGGAAAAGCAGCCGTTGGGGAAAAGGCAAGGGGAAATATGGTTCCTTGGATGACTGATTTTCGACTTGAAGACTGGCTCCGCAGGTCATCTACGGATGCTTCATGAATTAAGTGCATGCCACTGCCTAATGGCAAGGGTAAGGTCGAAAATCGGTAGTGATCGAGTGAGGACCTGACGAGACGCAGTTATCTTGGCTTGACTCTTGCGGTTAATTCCCGGTTTTCGTGCACGCGCCACCAAACAAGAAAATCACCAAAGTTACCAGTAAACCTTTCCTCCTTCAGCCGTGTATACATCTCGTTGCAGACTACTGCTTCGTCAAGAGCAATGGCGCTATATGTCGCTGTGAAATCACAATCCCAAAAAGGCTTTTCCAGTTCGATTAAAGAAAGCTCAGCGAATGCTATTGAGGTGGTCAAAACGATTGATTGCGGCAAGGGTTCCATCGCAGTTCCCCCCGGCGAGGCGGTCTCTTAGTGTAGGCACACCCAATAGCAAGGCGATAGCCGCTATCGACGGAATGCTGGTCAAGACCAAAATAACTGGTGAATCGATAATACTCCCATTGAACAAACTGAAACCATCTGTTGTTCAACCAGTAGGGGAACAATTAGCAATGAATAATGGCAGTCTCGTACGATTGTCGTTGTTGCATTCAACCCGACAGAAGACGACACGTGTTGGAAGATACCTTCATTTGCGCGCCGCGGTGAGCCCCTAAGCTTATTTAGAAGTTAAGCGATTCCTACATAACTCTTTGATTTTTAACGCTGTATGAGCAGCGTGAAGACGTTGGTACGGCATTTGCCATTCTTGTATTGGCTAGTAGGCTTTTGATGATGCTGGTCTGATCGCAATCAACCAATCCAGGAGAAGGCAAATGAACGACAACACTGTGTGTATGAGAGAAGTGGCGCTTCTCGCTACGATTCTGGTGCTCGGCCCGAGTTTGGCACGAGCTGATGCATTCACCGTCATGGACCAAAATGCAAGTCTCAAAGTGACCACAAATGAACCTGGAACTCCTCTGGGAGTTCCCAATGATCCGGTACAGTTCACCCAGACGCTTGAGTGGACCGTAGATGGGCGTCGGATACTGGTCTATCCGTCGGCGCCATCGAGCTGGCTTGATATAGGCCATTTTCATCCTAATAGCCACGTCGGTGTCCATCAGCTACATGCTCAAGGTCCCATGCAGGGATATGCAACCAGCCCCAGTGAAGGCACAGTGGTCGGGGGCATCGTCTATACCGTTGAGGGAAAACAGCCAGATGGCTGCCTGTCCCGTATTTGGGAGAAGGTGGATATCGTCAATAAAACTGCAGACTCAATAACGCTGCCATTGGCTGGTATGGGATGGAAGCCTCAGGGTGGTGCCCATCAATCCGGACTTGAAATGCCGGATTGGACGGGGCGGAATATCAAAGGAACGACGACGGCTTACATGCAAGGTAGCGCGACGACAGGCCCGTCCATCATAAGCCCACCCTACGCACCAGTGGCAGTCTTGCCGGTAGTCGTCTTTTCAGGTTTCAACCCGCTACGTCAAAGCATCAGTGTGCAGGCCGGCGCCACGTTGACAATCATTACTGAACTGCGCGACTGCACGGAAATTGCTCCCACAGACTCCGTGCCGCCTCAAGATAGCCCGACGGCGCCTCCAGATCCAAATCCGCCTACCAATCCAGTACCACCTACCAATCCAAGTCCGCCTACTAATCCAAGTCCGAATCCCCCACAGGTCTTAAACGGAGCAACGCTCTATGCGAACAACTGCGCCAGTTGCCACGGTGCGCTCGCCTCGTCGACAAAACGTGGAAGATCCGCAGCTCAGATAAGCAACGCGATTTCGACGGTAGCCAGCATGAGATCGATCGCGCTAGCGCCGGCCGAGATTGAAGCTATAGCCGAGGCCCTGAAATAGCTTATATGTTAATTGGCAAACCGAAGGGGTACGTAAGTAGCCCTTCTGAACACATGCATCAAGCATTCGTTACACCGCTCGGTTTTCTTTTGCAAAGAATAATTGGGCCCAACCAGAGGAATGCCTGCAGTCCGTGGATCAGACCATAGGCAGCAATAGCCATGACAATTCTTAAATTTCCCAGTAATGCGTTTCAGAATGTGCACTTTTCTGCAATCTTGTTGGCGACGACTTTTAGCATAGCATCGACGCCGCATGCGAGGGACCTTGAGTTATATGGCGGTCAGCGCGGAGATATTGGCTATCGCCTCGAATGTCCACTTGGCACACTGCTCACCGGATTCCTTGGCCAGGCTGGCACGCATATTAGTCAACTGGGCATTGAATGCAAGAGATTCGATATCCAGAAAGGGAGTCTGGGCGATGTTGTTAGCGTGTTGTCGGGTCCATGGGGATCGCGCATTGCCGGGCGCGCGTTGGGAGGAGCAAGCCGGCGCCGGGCATGTGGTGAGCAACAGATCATTTATACCGTCGATTTCCTATTCGCTCGTCATGGACCCATTGTGCTGGAGCACCTGCATGCCGGCTGCATGGATGTGAAAGACAGTCACCGTCCGTCCACCGGCATCGATTTCACGAGCTCCGATGGTCCACAGTTAAATGATTCAGTCCAGAGTTATCCACGCTCAGGTTGGCAATCCTGCTCACAAGGCGAACTCCCATCAGGTGTTTACGGCACTGGGCGGCTCTATGTCTACAGCATCGGACTAATCTGCCGGTCCATCGCCACGCATCCACCCACTTCGGATCAAGAATCACAGGGAGTCTATTCCTGGCCCTTCACAACAGTGCGTCCTGCCGGCGGCCAGACTGCGGACAGGCACTGATTACCTTCCGATTGCAAGAGTACTTATGTCGGATTTTTGGAAACAGCACTCGCAGCACATTCACAAAACCCAACACACCTTCCGATCCATGGTCGATCGAAGCCGGCACCATCATAAAAGATTCCTGGGAATTAAGGCTTTTATCAAGCAATTGCGCTTAGCTTAAAGCATGGCATGGTCCCTGCCTTAGCGCCATTGAACAAACTTTATGTTCGGCCCGTTTATCTGACTTTCACTCTTCTAAGGAACCTCGAAATGATTAAGATCAACCCAGCAAATATGCGGTGGGGACAAGACATTTGCCAAGCATTGCCGTTTAAAAATTGGGCACTTGTGGCCGCTATGCTGTTGATGCTAGACACCGGCGGTCTTCATGCAGCAGAAACCATCGGCACGACAACGCAGCCGCTTACTCTTGATAAAACGGTCACGCTTTAGACCACCCTGAACAATACGGTACCGGTTTGCTGGGAAACCACCGGGTACGACCGTGAAAAGAAAATCGTAAAGGAAGCGGTGCAGGGTACGTGGGAGCATCATGCGAATCTCAACTTCACCGGCTGGGAAGCCTGTCCTACTGAAGGAGACGCGCAGCATGTGAGAATGCGGATAGACGCTTATGGCAACGAAAATTCCGGAGCGCAGGGAAGGGCGCCCGTTTTCGGCACAGGCGCCTTGAGCACGGCTGCCGACAAGAGGTCCGGCATCATTTTCCAATTCAATCCCGATGGAACGGCGAACCAGGGACGGGTCGAGTACATCGCCGTTCATGAATTCGGACATGTTCTCGGCTTCATGCATGAACAGGACAGCGTCGGAAACGTGGAAGGGCCGGCGCACTGCGACCAGATCACGGGCTCCGGCAACAATGCCAAGCCGGTAACCGAGTATGACAAAGATTCAATCATGAATTACTGCAACAAGTTCGGCAACATGAGAGGCGATCTGAGCGATATTGACATCAAGGGAGTACATGAGGTCTATGGAATCCGTAGGCCTAATCTGGCCTCTCGTAATTCCTGCTCATCCGCCCTGATCAAGCAAGCCGGCTCGCTCGCAGCCCCATGGAATGACGGTGGCTCGACGACGGTTGCGGTTTTTCCTTCCGACCGCACCAAATTCCTATATCACGCGCAGTGGAACGTGAAGGACGGCGGCTGGGGCGACAGCGTCAAGTGGATGTCGGGCGATTTTAACGGTGACGGCCTAACCGACATAGGCGCCGCATGGAATAACGGTGGCACGAATGTGCTGACGGTGCGACAGTCGACGGGAAGCAGTTTGATCCATAGCCATTGGCTGGTCAATGCCGGCGGGTGGATGGAAAGCACCGTATGGCTGCCAGGCGACTTCAATGGTGACGGACGCACCGATATCGCCGGCGTATGGAACGATGGAGGCAATGTGTCGATCGCCGTGTACTTGTCCGACGGATCGAAGTTCCCGGGATGGACGCAGTGGAGCGTCAAAGACGGTGGCTGGATGGACAATGCCAAATGGGTGGCAGGAGACTTCGATGGTGACGGCCGCACGGATATCGGCGCTGCATGGAACAACGGTGGCAATACTACCCTGACGCTAAGGCGGTCGACAGGCAGCGGATTCGCCCATGTCCACTGGCTAGCAAATGCCGGCGACTGGAGCGAGTCCGCTACGTACGTGGCTGGCGACTTTAACGGCGATGGTCGCGCCGACATCGTGCGGCTCTGGGAGGGTCTTGGAAAAACATCGAGCCAGGTGTACCTCTCCGATGGGACGAAATTCCAGGCGCCGATGGCATGGTCCACCCGTGACGGCGGGTGGGGCTCGGAAGTGAAGTGGACTTCTGGGGATTTCGATGGAGACGGTCTGACCGATCTGAACGCAACCTGGAACAATGGCGGGACCAACGTGCTGACAGTCAGGCGATCAATAGGCAATGCCTTCAGCGCTGCCCACTGGTCCGTGAACGCAGGAGGCTGGATGGACAGCACTGCATGGTGTGCAGGCCGATTTCAATGATGTCTGAATAATGGCTACTTGTCGCGTCCCGAGGATCAAGCACCGGCTGCAACCATAAAGCCGGTGCTTTTGTCAGTCGTTTAAATCGAAATAGGGTGGAACACCCCAGGTAGCCATCACGGCCCTTGTTGATTATCTGTGATGTACTGTTCCACTAGATCCACCGGTATTAGTCTCGACAAATACTAATTCTGTACCAGATTGCAAACTTCCTAGGAGGGGTGCTTTCGTTTTTACTGCAGTTTACGACGGTAGCGCGCGCCAGCATCCATGCGGGTTTGCAGCGAGAGTGTTTCAAATAATCGCATTAAACAATAACTTGCTGTCTACCTCCCCCTAAGGCGGTAGTATTCCGGTCCTTTCCTTTTTCATAACGGAACAATGGACCATTGGCGCGTACCTTATCTTGGCTTGGGACAGATACCCCCCGATCTCACTGCCTTCGAATTGGACATCTTCTTTACTTCTTCACCCAAGGAGGTTGAACTGATTGATTCGCGGCGCTCGGATCTATACCGCTTGGCGCTGGCCCTGCATATTGGATTCGTCCGCATGGCCGGGCGCACGCTAGACACTTCTCTGATGACAAAATCGGTTAGATCTGCATTACAGAACCTGTTTTACATGCCGGCTGAGCTGTTTTCAAGCCGTTAACTCCTCAGGATGTGATGCGCAGATCTCATCAAGGCTGCGGGCAGCGTATCGACATGGCCCAACAAGTAAGCCATATACATGCATGCAGACCGCTTCTTTGTCATTTGAAGCCTTGCAAAAGGTGCCCATACACGCACTAAAAACGAGAGGACCCCTTCTTTGTTAGATTCGTCTGCTTTCGGATGGTTGTCTGTCATCTAGGTCCAAGCAATATTCAACGGCCACGAAAGGCCGCCTGACAAGCAGTGATGAAAGTTTGTCCTGTCGCCTTTTCTATACACCACGATGATGGAACGATCAGCACCTGAGCCAAAGCTATGCGAAAATTAGTTCCAACAAGAAACATATTGGAGCAAGCTGTGTATTCTGCTGGTATAGAGTTTTGTCGTCCTGTTCCCGATGATTCCCTTATCTTCGCAAAAGTACCGGATGGTCATACCATCAATGTTGACGGCATACTTTATGTCAAGGAAAGTGAATGGCTGTCATTCTTGATTTCCATCCGTGATAGCGTCATGAATGGAAAGGAATCCGTTTAATCGATTCGGTACTTTTGCGTATGGCCCGTCCCAATCGTGTGTTAAAGCTAGAATCCTATGACCCGAATCCATTGCTGGATAGGTTAATAACCTTCGTCCCGGGCCAGAATGATATTGGTTTGGCAACTGCACTAGGAGTCACAAAGAGTATTATTTCGAAGATAAGGAACAAGCATGCCGACATATCAGCAGAAATGCTGCTCAACATGCATGAGATGTCGGGCCTGAGTATTCGTGAGCTGCGCAACTTAATGGGCGATACTCGCCGCCTTTTTTGAGCATGTGCCACCTTAGCACTTGAAATACGCTGGCCACCATTCCTGTATTTCGTCCGGATCGACTAGCCCTTCCGGTTCGTCTTTGTACCAGAATTTGCGGAGAGGACGAAGCCAGGCAGCACTGCGTTTTCTGCCATCTTTCGTCATCACAATGCACGGCTCTTCGTTTCTGAGAAGTGATAGGGCGTTGCTCGTTTCTACATACATGCGACATCTTAGCTGTCAAAGTAGAACCTGTGCTTCGATAAGGAGTATTCGTCTGGACGCTTTTTACCTTACTGCATCAGCTCGCGCAGAAGATGTATCAAGGAGCTGCATTCCTCGTGAGGCTGCAAAGTAAGCCATACTTCTCTCCGACCGTCGTGTTTCTAAATTCTGCCACTGCACGACCTCATGAGGGCAATTTTCAAAGTGTACAACAAACTGCCATTAGGCGTATGTCGTCATCCTTCAGTGTCCGCGAAAGTCTAGCCCGCGTTCGTTTGTACCAAGAGCCTACCAGGCTGAAGAAGTTTCCATTGGGAAATATTTCGAATGTAAGGGACTTCCCCGTCCCAAAGCGACGTTGAAGTCGCACGGCATCAAGTGCCAAGATTGAAGTTCACCGTTCAATCTGCATAGGAGGGGAAGTCATGGACAAGCTTACTACCATCGGAATTGACTTGGCAAAGGAAGTCATTGCCGTCTGCGTCATGGATCAGCATGGTCACATGGTTGAACAACGCGTATTGCGCCGTGAGGCCTTCGAGCGATGGGCAGCACAATTGCCATCGTGCACTGTTGCCATGGAGGCTTGCAGTTCAGCGCATCATTGGGGACGCTGGTTCGCCGCCCGCGGTCATGCCGTCCGTCTGATTGCTCCCGAATTTGCCATTGCCTCCCGTAAGGGCGGCAAGAACGATACGGCAGACGCTCAAGCCATTGCCATTGCCATTGCGGCTCTCCAGCCAACCATGCGGTTCGTTCCTGTTAAAACAGTAGAGCAACAGGCTATCTTGGCCTGGCATAGCTGCCGCGAAGGATGGATCAAAGAGCGTACGGCGTTGATCAATCGAGCGCGTGCGCTGCTTACCGAGTTTGGTCTAGTGATTCCGCGCTGTGCCGAACGAATATTGACAGCGTTACCTACACTTGTTGATGACCCTCGTCTGCCGGATCCCATTCATGCTCTGTTGCTCGAGATGCGAGAGCAGCTCGCGATACTACACGCGCGCTTATCGCGATGTGATGCTCATATCTCGGCTCACGCAAAGAGTAACGCCACAGCCAAGCGAGCTTCAGAGCTCACTGGGGTAGGGCCGCTGACCGCAAGCGCTCTGGCTGCAGTCGTCCCTAATGCAAAAGCGTTCAAGAATGGGCGTCAGTTCGGTGCGTGGCTCGGCCTGACTCCAAGCCAGCACAGTTCTGGGGGCAAGACGCGACTGGGACGAATTAGTTTGCGAGGCAAT
>Ga0194137_10000999_pt1 | contig 17818 bp, 19 predicted proteins | sample TARM_MetaG_T3_14_FD_134025 | JGI IMG/M metagenome (GOLD analysis project Ga0194137, IMG submission 134025) | Freshwater microbial communities from Pennsylvania, USA, analyzing microbe dynamics in response to fracking - TARM_MetaG_T3_14 (version 2) | ecosystem: Environmental > Aquatic >... | reverse complement strand
ATATACTACTTGAAGTTATCACACAAAACGCTTATTAATTAAATCCCCGATAGGTGAAGGAGTTACACATGGATCAGTATTACGAGCAGTGCGAAGATTGCAAAGAAGAGTTTCCTGAGACCGAACTGGTTCAATGGAAAGGCAGTATGTTCTCGGTGATGGCCGGAGATACTCCTACCAACCTTTGCCGTAAATGCCTCTCCGGTGAGAAGCATCAGAAACGCAAAGCGTTGGACGCTGAAGACTACGACGATTACGTGAAGGGGGAATAACGTCAACTACCCCTACCTAAAGGAAGGGGCTTGTGAAAGGTAGCCAACTACCCCAGCAGGACTAAACAGTTGTACTAGCCGGATAGTAACTTAGCCGCAGTGACGTGGTAGTCACGAGAATACGTCTAGAATACTTCTCTAGTTCGGACCTCTATGGCGGAAAGTGGCGAAGAGACCTTTACTTGTTACCAAGATCCCGTAAGGGAATAATTCATGGAGGTGTTCACATGTCGAACTCCAATGACCCAGCAAAACAAAGATGGGTTCCTGTGGTGTCTTCCACAGGTAAACCTTTGATGCCTTGTTCTCCTAAGAGAGCTAGGAAACTGATGAAAAGCGATAAAGCTATACCTAGACATCTTAAAGGTTTGTTTTACATTAAACTAACCGATAGAAGTGATGGTGATACTCAATCCGTCGCTGTCGGTATAGATCCAGGAAGTAGCTTTGAGGGATACACGGTTAAGTCAGCTACTCGTACTTTCTTAAACGTCAACTCACTGGCTGCTAACGGTAAACTTATAAAGAAGGCTATAGAAGCCAGAAGTAACTCTAGACGCGCTAGACGACAACGTAAGAATCCGTACCGAGCTAACAAAATGAATCGCTCCAGGAGTAAGGGATGGGTACCACCGTCCACTAAAGCTAGATGGCAGCTTAAACTTAACATCCTGAAGTGGTTTGCTAGACTATATCCAGTTAGCAATGTGGTTGTGGAGGATGTTAACGTCACCACTGAGAAAGGTGGTAGTAGGCGCAACTCAGCATTCTCGGCTATTCAAGCTGGTAAGAACTGGTTATATTCTCACATATTAGCTCTTGGTTACAGCCTAACCACTTTCAAAGGAAGTCAAACAGCATCTTTCAGAAGACGATTGGGATTGTTTAAGACCAAGAACAAAGCTTCTAAGTTGTTTGATTCTCACTGTGTGGATTCATGGGTGTTGGCTAACGAGGTTTTGGGTAACCAACTAAAACCTGACCTAACCCACGTACTAGTACTCAAGCCACTTACTCATACCAGGAGACAACTCCACCGACTTAACTTCAAGAAAGGTGGTACTAGAACACGATATGGCGGTACTATGTCGTTAGGTATTCAGAGAGGTACTCTGGTAGAGCATGTTAAGTATGGTAAATGTCTAATAGGTGGTAACGATGGAGTAAACAGGGTTAGTTTACATTCCAATATCTCTCTTAGTCGTTTGGTTCAGAATGCTAAACTAACAGACTTACAACTCATATCCCATTCACCTTGGTTGTTAGTGGATATACTACGTAGTTGTAAGAAAGAGAAGAACGCTAGGCGTTACAATCGATACCTACTTAGGAACTCGTTACTAGGTAATATGTAAGTTAATCGAGTAGATGGAGTATTATCTATCTACTCCAATTCCTCCCCTACCTAAAGGAAGGGGTTTCCATGGAGTAATATTGATGAACTGGTTCACAAGTGAAAGTGTTAAGTTTAAACCCAAAGAAGAAAAGCAAAAGCTGGTCAATGAGCACGACAGCTGTGAACATGTCACCGCTGATCCATCGTTGCTAGTGAAGGTTCAGTACGAGAACGACTCCTTTGGTCGTGAAGGTTACTGCCTTTGCCAAGAGTGCCTCGATCAGTGTTTGAAAGAGGAAGCCGAGAGTACAGTCTGTTGTTATGACTGCAAAGGGACCTTCAAGAAGTCAGAGACTACTGAGTGGCGGTGGTATGACTTCTACGCGCCGGCTGGAGAAGAGCCACTGATCATCTGTAACACTTGTCGTGCAGCTGACACACATCTACGTCGCTGTGACCAAGACCATGCTAACTATACGGCTGAGTGTGGTAGTCACGACGATGAAGACTACGATCCTGATTGGGATCGCTGACACACTAAGAAACATCCTTCGGGGTGTTTCTTTTTTCTTTACTTTGAGTAGTAATGTGATGACGACACGTCTATCAGTTCTTCCCCTAGGCAAAGGAGTTTCACATGAGCTTTCGTTTTATCTTCATGGGTATCGGTTCGGTCTTGTTGGTGTTAGCTATGTTCCTCTCTGACCCTGACAGTGGTTTGATTCAGAACCTTCCAGTGGGTGGTGGTACTATCGCTACTCTACTGATCCTGGCGTTGTCCATCCTTTACGTAGGTGTGTTGCACCTCAGCCGTAAAGCGCTTCTGGACTACATCAAGTTGGAAGAGTTCTTTAAATCAGCGCTTCGCACACCCGAAGGTTCTGGCTTGGCTCTGTGCGCTGTCGGGCTGATCATGATTTCTGTGAGCATTGTGATCTATGCGGCCACCAGCTAACCAGTGCCTAACCGTTGACCTAGATAACTTCCACAGTGAAGAAGCTAAGTCGTGGATAAAGCAGTTGCTAAGTGTCGGTGTAGCTGGGGTGTGCTTTACCCTTAAGCTGTTAGTTAAGAAACATCACATACCGGGTTACAACGCGGAGAATAACTGTGTGATGTTTTATGTCCAATTACAAGGTAACAGTAGCCCTGAGTTACTAGACACTGAGTTGGATTTGATTTACAGCTTGGTCTACAGAGACCTTAGGCAACGCTTACTGTACCACTGAAGACAGAACACCTCCCGAGGGTTACCTCGGGAGGGTTCTCTTTTACGTGTTATAGGACAACCACACCACCAGGGCCGTTGTTGAAGCTTACCACTTCTTCACTGTCGTTCACACTCACCGTCACATACCCGCTTAGGTTAATACGCTCAGGATGACCTTGCGTAAGAATCCTAATTAAGTTTACCACAAACCGGTATTGGAACAGGTTGAGGTCAATAGTGTCGTTTCCGATATGAGGGTGAATCTCTACTACGTTAGCCGGGAAGCTAGCGCGTATAGGGTCGAGCAAGTGATAGGGTTGGTAGGTGGTGTTCAGTAGTTGTTGAATCGTGGTGTCGTTATACGGCGTGGTGTAAAGGGACGGCGGGATGTTCTTCTCTTTTAAGTCACAGATGACTTTAGAGACCACCGGGGAGTACAAGTAATGCTTACTCCCAATCACGTTAAACGGATTAATGGAAGGTTCGGGGAAGACCTGGTTAAACAGTGACGAGATGCGCGCGTCAAGCGCCTTACTAGCGGCTAACAGAGGCGGAGTGCTTATCCCGGTGATATCCATCAACGAAAGCTGACGCTCCGTTATCGAGTAAGGTAGGCCGTTTAACGCGTCACCGATCCGTGTTGTGTTATCGGCTTCTGAGAACTTCACCGTATCTTTATGTGTAAGCTTCCCGTTAACACTGATTGTAAGCACTTTGTCATCAGTGATGTCGTAGTACTTGTTACGAGTGAGCACCCCGTTATTCACAAACCCGGTGATATCGTTCTTATTGGTGTCCTGGTAAGCTGTTCCAAGACCCGTTAACCGAACATGGACACGTTGAACTTCTTGCCCATACTTAAGGTAGGTCTTGTTGCAGATAAGGATGTTAGGGAAGTCCATGAAGTAGTCAATCTTCTCAACCAACTTCCGGTTGTTTAGGAACACCTCAGCCGTCACAAAAGGAATGTCCAGTCGGTGAGTAGTCTCCCCGTCGCCACGATCATCTTGGGTGTTGATTGGGAAGAAAAGCACACCATCTGTGATGGCTAACTCAACGTCATACAAGTAAACCAGCGTGTAAGGTAACACTCGGAACTTACCCAAACTGGAGTCGTTGAGTGTTACACTATTGCCGCTAACCGTGACTTGGTCAGTCACGTCAGTCCAATTGGTCAGACGCTTTGGGCCGTCATACAGCGCAGCAACGACACGGTACTCTGTAGAAGGGACAGGAGCTTCTTCACCGGTGTTATACAGCTTAAAGGAGGTAACGGGTCGACCTTGAACAAACTCGACGGAAGCAGCCTCCTGGGCGTGCACAGCGTAGCTCGGGCCTACTGTGTTATGACGATCAATCAGGTTACCACTTGCATCGTACTCGTAAGCCAGCGAGGTGTCCTGATATAAAGGAGGCACCTTTACATAAGGGATACCTCCAGTTCGCACAGGCGTTTCACCGTAGTAGTGAGCTAACCCCGCATACCCAACTGCGGATGAAGTCAGTTCCTTGGTTAACTCACTCAACGACGTTGCACTCACGACTTTGAAGTAATTACTGTCTTCAAGGTTCTCTACCCGGAAATCACTGACTGAGTGGTTGTGGTTAAGGAGTACGTCCTTTTGAACATCAGCAGGAAGCTTGTACAACTCGTGAAGCTTAAGTGAGCTGTTTACTAGCTTACGTCCTATTGAACTACGACGGGTGTAGAGCGTGATAGTTTTATCATTCACACTCCCACCTACCAGCGTCGAGAGGACATTGGCTTGGGCGTTTACATACTGAGCGTCGAGACCAAAGTCTTTATCGGTCACGTTAGTGAGGGCGTGCTGTTTGTGCTGGTAATAGAACAACCCATCGCGCTCACCGCACACATAGACTTCTAGATCATCCTCATACTGAATATGATCAACAACGCGATCCCGGTAAAGGAAGTACTTGACTCGGTTGTCTTTTGTGGAGTGAAAAGTTCTTAACCCCGAGATAGGATACGACTCAACGCCCAGGATACTCCGGTCATACACAAACTCTACAAAAGAGTCATTAGGTATGCTTAGTGTCATCCCCGGAGCGTGACGCCCATTGACGTAAACAATAGCCTTACCACCTGCAACTTCTAACTGGGTAATAGCCGTTTGCAACTCCAGCTTTTCCAAGTTGTTAGCCACTACTCGACTACCACACTGAATAGCGGTTTGGCGACCAGGGGTGTTAATCTCAAAATCAGGGGAGTTAAAATACTCGTTGGAGTAAACCCGCATGTAAGCGCAGTCTTCCACTTTAAAGAACCGCTTCATGTTGGGACTGATTTCCGCCGCGATGATCAACTCGCCACTCCGACCAATCAAGTAGTAGAAGTCTTTCCTAGGAAACACAACCCCGTTGATGTCGTAAAACTGCATGATATAGTTTCGGCTATTCATGTCTAAGGCAACATTACGCCAGACATCCCGTACCCACGTCTTACCTTTCTCCACCAGGTTAAGAAGAGTGGGGGGTACTGCGCCGATCACGTAGACCTGGAACAAACTGGTTTTATTAGGCAGTGTGCGTTGTTTGCCGTAAATAAAAGCACTTCGGGATGCAGGTTGAGTAGGGTTGGTGACCCTCACGAGTTTAAATCGGTACTGACGATCCTGCGGGGGAGAGCAGTGGATGTTATTGAGGGCAAACTTCTGCACTTCAAACATGTTAATCCTCCAACTGACCTTTAGTCAGACGTTCAACCTGTTGAATAAACTCTTGGTCCTTACCGCGCTTACTGTGCTTCTCAACAACAGCCGTCACAAAGCTCCGCTTAAAAGCTTTCTGAGTGAGTGCGATGTAGACCAAGGACGCCCAAGTAGGTGGATGCTCAAGCGCTAGTAAGGTTAACTCACGACCGCCTTGACCCAACCAGTTGTTAGAGATCACATTACTAAGGGTAACAAAGTTCAACCCTTTTAAGCGAACATTACCCGTGACTTCAAAACACGCTACGCAGAAGTCTTCAATTGTTTCCATATCAAGCGTTCTCTGATACACCTCACGCAACAGATCAGCGACTACAAACTCTTTATTACCCCGGATAATAAGCTTGTCTAGTTCATCTTCATCAGCAGTGAGTCTGAACTGCTTAGCGTAGAAAATGTAAGCAAGGGCGCGAAGGGTAGCCTTATCACCCATGTCCAAGCCAAATTTGGTAGTTAAATTATCTGATACCCAGGTGGCGAAGGCAAAGTGTGGGAGTTCGAAGCTATAAAGGCTAGAGCTTTTCCCCACATACCAGAGCGTACTCAGGTTATAACGAACAAGACTCAAGCGGTATTCTGAGTCGTTTCTGATTTCATAACTCCCCTCTCCAGTTACTCGCAATTGAGTACGGAGATCAAGCACACCCCAGTTGTGCTCTTTAGAGTACAGTGGCTGGGTGATCGGGGGTACGTCTTTCTCACTGTCAGTGAGGCCGTACAAAACGATTGTCTTACAGCTCCCGTTAGGACCTTCAAAGGGTTTGAACTTTAAACGCTGGGAGGTTTCCATGTAGGAGTAGTCGGTAATGAGATACCGAACGACGGCATTGATTGTCGCACGGTTGTCGCGTGCTGCCAAGTTCTTAGAGGCGTATGGGTCGTAAATAATCATGCCCGGAAATCTCCGTAAGGGTAAGATGGTTAGGGTCTTTTGTTTGAGATCAAAAAATACCCTGCTTGCATAAAGCTTTATCTTGTTAAATAGCACTACGCCATAAGTAAATCCTTGTGGTACACACCCGCCACCCTCAGTCCTTTTTTGGTTTCAAGGAGATTTCACAATGGCTGATATCCGTAATGCCGCACCTATGGTGTACGACGAAGGTACGCGTGACCTTAGTGCACGCCAGGTACCTCAGGATACTCTCAACATCCCGCAACACTTGCCTAAGTTTTACTTGTTCTCGGAAAAAGGCCCAGTCGGCGACTACTACTTCGACTTCTCCCAGGTTTCGCTGACTCAGATCTACGGTGACCGTAGCTTTGACGTAAACGACAAGTACTACACCCACCAGACTCCGTTCGTCAACGCCACCGCTGGCGCTGGTAACAACTGTGTCATCCACCGTCTGACTGCTCCTGATGCCAAAGACGTAGCTAACCTGGGTCTGTACCTCGACGTACTGGAAGTTCAAGTGCCACTGTACGTCAAGAACGACGACGGTTCCTTGAAGCTTGACCAAGACGGTGAGCCTACTCCGGTTCTAGACGGCGAAGGTGCACCAATCACTGTTCCAGGTAACAAGGTAGCTTGGGTTGTTGACAACGTTACTGTACCTGCCGGTGAATACCAGCGCGGCGCATTGACTCAGCGTCCTGGTCTTCAGACCGAAGGCGTTAAACAGTCCACCCAGTATCCGATCTTTGAGTTTGCTGCTAAGGACATCGGTGAAGCCGGTAATCGTCTTGGCGTAAGCCTGCGCGCTGCTCAGAAAAGCGACCTGCTGCCTTTCCCAAGCAACATGCTGAGTGAAGGTAAGCAGTTCCCGTACTACTTCAGCATGGTTCGCCTGGCTGATCAGATCACCGGTAAGACTGAGCCTATTCTGAACAGCTTCGGTTCTCAGGATGTTCGCTTTGTCAGCAAGCCTCGTGGCACTGATCCAGCAAGCGGCGCTATTGTTGACTTGGACAAAGTCACCAAGGACATGTACATCGATGTACCGGTTGCTCAGGCTAGTGGTCTGGGTACTGCCTATGTCTACGCTGAATCCTTGGCTACTGTGTTGGAGAAATTCTACACTACCGAGAAGAACCTGGCTGACGAACACCGCGACGCTGAAATCAACAACAGCGAAGACAACTTCCACGCCCTCAACATCGTCAACTTTGTCAGCTCGTCGGGTTCCCCGTACCAGTCGATCAAGTTGGTTGACTTCACCGGCAGTACTCGTCTGACCCGTAACACTAAGTTGTTCTTCCGTGGCGCGGCTGACGGTGCTGTCAGTGAAGACCTGATGGACATCCTGGTAGCAGCTGACTTTGAGCGTTACAACAACAGCCTGCACGAGTACAACGACCTGGTTCTTCACCCAGAATCGATCATCTACGACAGCGGCTTTGGTCTGGATACTAAGAAGGCCTTCCCTAAGTTCATCTCGCGTCGTAAAGACACCTTCGTTGTGTTGAGCACTTTCTCTCACAAAGAAGCCTCGGCTACGTTGGATCAGCAGTACTCGGTAGGTGTGGCACTCAAGACCATGTTGGAACTCTACCCAGAGTCTGCCACCTTTGGTACGGGTGTGATGCGTGGCGTGATCATCGGTGGCGCAGGCGACCTGATCAACTCCCTCTACACCAAACGCGTTCCGTTGACCTACGAACTGATCTACAAGGCAGCTCGTTACATGGGTGCTGGTAACGGCGCTTGGACTAACGGTGCTAACTTCAGCCGTGCTCCAGGTAGCGTGATCACTCAGCTGAAGAACTTCGACGTAACGTGGGTTCCAGCTTCTACCCGTTCTACCCTGTGGTCGGTAGGTCTCAACTTCCCGCTGACCTACGGTATCCGTCAAGCCTTCTTCCCGGCGATTCAAACCGTCTACGAGAACGACACGTCGGTACTGAACAGCTTCTTCACCGCTGTAGCGATCTCGTACCTGAACAAGATCGAACACGCTGCATGGCGTGAGTTCAGCGGTGCAACTGACCTTACTGAAGCTCAGTTGGAAGAACGCGTTAACGAGTTTGTAATTGAGAAAGTCAAGGACAAGTTCGACGGTCAGTTTGTAATTGTTCCTGATTGCCAAGTCACTAACCTGGATTCTATTCGTGGTTACAGCTGGACTCTGAACATTGACATCTACGCCAACAACATGAAGACTGTAATGACGGCTATGGTGTCTGCGCGCCGTATGTCCGATCTGGCTCAGTAATAGTGGGGATCTAGTGTGGTTTAAACGCCACACTTTATCTATATGTTTAATGAAAGGAGTTACACATGTCCAGACTTTCTGATTCAATCCTGACTGGTGCCTACCAGACTGGTTCCCCACGCCCCATGCTCGACCTGAAAAATGGTGGTCAGCACGGTTGGTCGCCTCAGCTCGATGCGTGGACTTCTAACCAAGCCCACACCAGCCGCCCGCTGATCTGCTTGATGCTGGAAGCGCCGCGCATGTTCACCATCATGCCGGACAGCCAGAAATGGGTATCCAGCCTAAAGGCGCTCTTTGAGCAGCACGCACGCAGCATCGAAGGTATGTCAGCAGGTCTCAAAGTAGACACTGATGAGCACGCCGTAGGTGGTGCAGGTGAGCAACAAGAAGAAATCATCAACGTGACTCGTGAGCGTTCGGCTCCACGTTTCTCGTTTGTTGAGAAGTATGGTCGCCCTATCCAGACCCTGCTGGATTACTGGATTCGTTACGGCATGATGGACCCAGAGAGTAAGTTTGCTCTGCTGTCCACTCGCGGTAACAGCAACGTCCGTGACTTGCTGGCTGACTGGTACAGCGCTACCTGCATCTTCATCCAGCCTGATCCACTTCACCAAACTGTGGACAAAGCCTGGCTGACCACCAACATGTTCCCTAAGGGTAACGGCGACATCACCGGTAAGCGTGACTTGACCTCGGGTCAGGAAATCCTCAACCTGGATATCGAGTTCGCTGGTATCTCTCAGGTAGGCGCTGGTGTTAACCGCTTTGCCCAAGAACTGTTGACTTCGATCAACACCCGTAACGCCGACCCTCTCATGAAAACTGCCTTTGTTAACAAAGTAGCGGCAGACGTGGCTCGTGAAACCGTATCGTCTTACAAAGGCGGTCTGGAAGCACAGGCTCGTGACAGCGTCACTAAGTTCTAAAATGACTGACTCCGGGGGTTTAGCCCTCGGAGTCATGTTGTTTACATTAAAGCTACTTTAATGTCCGACGCATAGATTGACTCACACATAACCCTAATTGGAATAGAAGGTGAAGTATGTCCCTTAGTACTCTGGTGAAGAACCTTTTTTCTTTTAAGAATAAGAAAGTCTCCTTAGGGGGGCTTTCTTTTTACACCCTATCTAGTCTGTGCTTCTTATTAGTTGGCCGACTATTCACAGCAGCTTGGAGCTATTACGATGGGTGCTATCAAATTTACGGAAACAGTTTTTACAGAAAGTGGTAAGCAGGGTATCTTGACTCCTGATGCAAACGGCTACTTCACCGTGGTAGTGGGGGCGCTTAACTCCTATAACAGCGCTGGTGAGTTCTACACCGCCGAGCAAGCTATTGACTTGTTTGCTAAGACTGGACACCTGATGCGCCGTATTCAGAACGGTGCGTTGTTCTCTGAACTAGGCCACCCTAAGCGTGCCCCAGGTCAGTCCATCGATGCCTTCTACAACCGAATCATCACCATCGAAGAAACCAACATCTGCTCTCACATCGCCGAGATCGAGTTGGACATGGACTATGGTCGCAAGAACCCTAAGTTGGGCGCACCTAACATGATCGCGTTAATAGCTAAGGTCAAGCCTACTGGCGCTCGTGGTCACGTAGTAGCGGATGCCTTTGCTAACCCTAAGCAATCGGCTGCCTACTCTATCCGTGGACTCACCGATAACAAAACCATCGCGGGTAAGGTAGTACGCTTCCTGACCAACATCATCACGTTTGACTTTGTGATGGAGCCTGGTATTGCAATTGCCACTAAACTCAATGCGCCCTCCTTGGAGTCACTCGAAGGTCGCACAAGTGAGATCATTGACACGGTGATTGATAAGGATGTGTTGCGTCGTGTCCTGGAAGTGTCGATGAACAGTACGTTTGCCACTGAGTCTACCCGCGATATCCACAGCAGCATCATGGACTTGATCCGTCCTAAAGTCGTCTCTGCTGATCGATTGAAAGCTTGGTAACGACTAACACACCTACCTTTGGGTGGGTGTGTTTGTTTACCTTTTAACTACATATATAGTACGTGAGTAAACCCACCTGCTTGGTTATTAACTATGGCTATACGACTTGAACAAGTAAACAAAGATACACCTTTCAAGGTTAAAAAGAAATATATCGCTAACCCCGATCTACTAACTAGTCGCTTAGTTGAACTCGAAGAGAACTACAATGTGTTGGAGTGGCGGATAGTGGACGATAACTTAAAGCCTATTCCTCAAGGCGGAGAAGGGCAATGGTTAAAACAAGTGACTCGGTTTAGTAATTCCTACTAAAGAGGTTCCGTGTGCGTAAACGTAAGTTAGAGATCATTAGCACCTCGGATGCAACTAAACTGATTAACACTCATCCGTGTTGTAAGGTTGTAGAAATAAAAGGTTTACGTGAGCTGTACGGGTACCTGGTTAATAGCGACAACACCGGAAAGAAAACGTTTACGATGGTGTGTCAAGTGTGTTACGAAGAAAGCCCCGAGTAAGGGGTTTTCTTTTTTGCTTAAAGTAGTCTACCTACCACGTTTGAGCGTGGTAGGTAGGTGTTTACGCTAAACTGATTTCCTGAATGTCTTTTATGAAACTGAAGTTCTCTTTGTGGGTCACTAGGAATATTTGACTAAACCGATTAGAACCTACAAAGCTGTTGATCAGTAACATCAACTGTTGACTATGGTGACTGTCAAGTGAACTGGCAATCTCATCAAGGAACAAGGGGTAGTGCTCCATGTCCAGTAGCTTATAGATCACCAGCTTGAATGCCAAGTCCACCACCTCTTTCATCCCTTTAGAGATTACGGCAATGTCACTCACTTCAATCTTGTCTTCGACCACCACTTTAAACTTATAGTTAAGGCCGTCGGCTTCTACGTCGATGGGTTTGAGTTCCATCTTGTATGACCAGATCTTTCGGATAGTGGCGTTGACGTTAACGATGATCATGTTTAGGAAAGAACTCACCGACTTAGCAATCAACCCGTTCTTAGGACAGAGTTCATCGATGGTGATGGAGAGTACGTTAAGTTCGGACTCTAGGTTATCTAGCTCCGCTTTGATGCTTCTCATGTTGGCTTCAGCTACACTGTTGCCACGCATATCTTCTTCTAAGTTGATGACACTGATATTCTTAGTGCGAATAGCGTCGTCAATCATACCCGTGAGTGTGGTGGTGAAGTGATCCAACGCCAAGTCACGGATGGTCTGTTTAGTGGAGTCCAGGTTAAGCTTGAGTGAGTCTAGCTTCTTGTAGTTCTCAGCCAGCTTCTCAAGCTCAGTGCGCTCTTCCTGAATCTCACGCTTAGTGGTTTGTAGGTCAGTGGCGGTTTGACCCAACACTTTAAGTGACGCTTTGAGTGCGGTGACGGCATTGGCGTCGATGGCATCAATCTTAGCCACCTGACCCTCTACCCACACCTTCTCTTTCACTAACTCATCAATCTCAAGTTGATAGCTGAACTCCAACCCTAATCGCTGAACAACACTCGCTAAAGTGGGAGGGGACGTTACGATCCAATTGTTACGGTCTACGTGTTCCCAGAAATAAGGAATAACGTCGGTGGTTTCTTGCCTTAGAACAGAGAGTTGTTTGTACCGGGTGAAATAATCAAGGATCTCAGCCAGCTCGTTTTCGGCATTCTTAAACCTTGACCTGACAGAAGCTTGTTTGTTCTTCAAGTCCAGCATGTGACGGTCAGTGTGAAGTGCCCCACCGATCGAGTCCTTCACCGCAAAGCCATGGTTACACTTAGGACAGTGAACCACGTCGTCAGTCGTAGAGAGTCGTTGCTTCAGTACTATGAGGGTGTTCTCTTCAACCAGGAGTTGAGTGAGTTCAGTCTCCAACGCCGCTTTGTGCTCTAGGACTAAGTTGTACCTAGGTGTTGTATAGGCTCTCTCGCCGTCTAGGTTGACGTTAGGGAGCATATCGTTAACGATGTCGGGGATAGCCGCTTCTAAGCGTTGGACGGCGCGTAGCGCGTTAGGGGAGATCTCACGCTCTTTAGTGATGTCCAGTTTGTTTTCACGGTTAGCGATCAGAGTAATCAACTCTTTCCGTCGTTCGACGAGTTGCTGCCGATCACCAGCTGACTCAAGCCCCATGTCCCGTATACGGGCTTCAACGTTTTCTAAGTCTTTGTAGGTCGTACCTAGCCTAAGGTTAATGACGGCTAACTTAGAGGCATTTAATTCAAGTTTACCCTGGATATCACCGCGTGGCAACGTAGTGAGTCGAGCATATTCCTTACCCACCGTCCGGTCAATAAACGCAGTGTAGCCCTTTAAGGTACCGAGCGACGTAGACAGATCACCTGACTTACGGTACTGCTGGATCTCATTACGGATGGACAGTAAGTTATCGATCGTACCTTTAAGGGACATCAAGTCAGCTTTTCGACTGACTAACGACACTTCATCAGTAAGTTTGCTTTCTTCGTCCTTGTACCGACTTAGATGATGTTTCTTAAGCGCCGTCTTTAACTTGTGCGTTTCTTTTAACTGGTTATACCCATCTAACACCTCATCGATGTTCATATGGGTAATGATGCTAAACAGTTTCTTACGCGCCAGCAAACTCATGGTCGTAAACTGCTCAGCATCGGTTAGGATGTCTTGCACTACTTGGTTGATGCTAAACAGCCTAAACGCTAAGTCACGTTGAGTGGTTACAATCCCGGCGGTGTTAAGCTCTACGCCGTTCTCCAGAAAGCTGTACTTAGCACCTACTCTGAAGTCACTGATTAAGACGTAGGACTTTCCGTCGTGGGTGTAGTGGATTTCTTTGTACCCGCCTTTACTGAACAGTGCTTTATCACTGGGGAGCGGGGAAAGCTCCTTGAAGATGGAGGACTTACCTGCCCCATTGGGACCTGTGAACATTGTGAGGTCATTGGTAAAGTGGTGTTCAAAGGTGTCATTCTCCATTAAGGGAAAGCAGTTAAAGTTAACCAACTTGATGTATGTGATTTTGGTCATGGGGATTATCCAGGTAGCTACTAAAAGATTGACCGTGCTGTTTAATAGCGTGGGAAGGTTAATTGGAAGGATAGGTTATGACGGTTGCGTACCGAGTGATCTTTAGGTGTCCAGCGTGTAGCGCTAACGTGGACGAAGTGGAAGTGGAGAAAAGTAGTTTCTTAGAATACAAAGAACTCCACAGTAAACCTAACAAACATCACATAGGCGATACTGGGGATAGCTGTAAGGTAGTTGTAGATACTAATGAATGCCCTGTGTGTAATGATCGATAACAACTAAGTCAACCGGGCCGTAGCTCGGTTGACTTAGACTACGTTGTTATACCTTAGGTTGCAATAGGTTGTCTACGATGTGAAACTGTTCAGAGATGAGCAAGTCATCGTGAAGTAACACGCCCAACGTACCTAACACCACCCGAAGCTGAAGCGTGATGTCAAACACGATCTTACGGCTGTTGACAATCATAGCAATCTCAACCGGAACGCCGTTACCCGCAATGTACTCCTCACTCAGCATTACGGTCCCAAGTGACTGTTTGTTAAAGCGTATCAACCAGTCATGTAGGCGGCTTCTGAATGCAACGTCCTCAATGCTATCTACCCACTCTTTCAACGCCGTTTTACTTTTAATGGTAGTTGGGAACTTCACCACACCGTACGTTGGCTTTTCAATGCTACCGTACTTAGGCTCGAAGACTTGCTCCCAGAACAAGTGACGCTGGTAAGGTGACTTCTCAGCTTCTTGTGCGTAGGCCGTAGCCTCTTTGATCTTACTCCGCTTAAGGAACTGAGTCTCTCCTTTGTTAACAGAATCAATGATCATCCGTTCAATGCCGATCATCTCACTTACAATGTCGGTAAGTCGCATCTTCTCGTTACGGTGAACTTTGTTAAGGATCTCTTTCATGATGGCTGTACCGCGCGCTGTAATCACAACAGGCACAGCACTGTTCTTCAAGTGAACCCCTTTGATCTCAGCTGATGGTTCTTTAAAGACGTTACCTTCTTCGATCATGGTGTTAGCGTAGTAGTGCTTACTCACCTCAGCCGGCGCAAAGCTGCTCCACGTATACTCGTTCTTCATTGCCAATAAGCGAAGCTGACTAGGGTCTACGTTCATGTTGTTAGACAGGATGCAGAGTTGGTTTACAATGTTCTCAGCTGCAATGAAAGTAATAGCACCCGCCAGGCCTACTGTCTCATCCGTAATTGTAAACTCACCGTTACACCGCCACCGCACCCACTCGTCCAACGTAAACGCACTACTATCAGTGTCACTTAGCATCACCGCTCGGCGACGCATGTTCTTTAATCGGAACGAGTTAGTAGGACCAATCTCAGTTAGGAAGAACAACTTCAAGAAGTCACCGTACTCGATGAGTACTTCCTGAACTCGCTTACCGGTCATGTAAATAGCTTTTGCTAAACCATCATTGTTAATCTTACTGTAGTTCTTACCCTTACCGGTCATGCTTGACGCAAAGGTACTGTGAACAAAGTACAGGATAGCTTCCGGGATGGTATAGATGACGTTGACATCATCCAGGTTGGTTCCGTCAGGCTCTACCCGTGTGGTGAGTTTGCTGAGGAACGTTTTAATGAACTCGTTGTTAAACCTGCGCTGGTGGTACAAGTCAGTGGTGTAGCAAATAGTTGCCAACTGGTAGGGTGACAGTCGTTCCAGGAACGGGACGATGTGTTCTCGGTAATACTTGTCATCCCTGAAGTAGAGATCACTGCTCCACTTCAGCACGTCTACAACGTCGTTCACAGTGGGAAGGTGTAGTCCAAACTTCTCAACCACTCGCTTGGTTTCAGCTTCGTCACACTTACTGCTCTCGAACACCACACTGCGATACACGTCAATCGCTCTGGGCAAATAACGGTTACCTGCAATCAGTCGTTCGTTACTGGCGTTACTGATAGAGGTGATGGTGCGTGTGATGCTAGTCAGTGTACTGTGCGCGGTAGGGTTATGAAGGATACACGACTCCAACCCAAACAAACCAGACAAGGAGTTGTTCAGTGTCTTCTTGTTGTTCTGTTCGTTGTGCTTAGCGTCCGCCAACACCGTGTTACCTTCAGCCCTGGCTTTCTGACCTTGTTTCTTAGCGATAGAACGCTTTGCCACGTTTACCGACGTGAACTCACTGAGGAGACTTGTCTTCTGACTCTTAGGCATGTACGTGGTGAAAGAAGGCGCTACGACATTACCCGCTTTTAGGTTACTGTCAATGTACGCATACAGACCACCGTCCACTACTTCACGGTCACCGTTCTCCATCCGGTTAAAGTACCGAACAGGTCGATCTTTAAAACGCTTCTTAAAGAGAGCCTTAGCCCGCTCCTGGCTTACTGCGGTGGTGCATCCGGTCTTTACTTTGATGTAGTGTGCAAGCTGAATCAAATATGACTTAACCGGATTGAACGTACTGGCATACGCTTCAACCGGTTTGTAAAAGATGTTTTCCAAGACCCTTACCCCATCTCGATATGTCTAACTCTCATCGTATTGTTAGTCTGGTTAAATACCCGTAATGGTTAATTCACTGCGCTAAAATCCTGTGGTGGAGTGGTCCTATTAAACGAGGTGTGCAGTGAGTAGTGGTGGCGAAGTACCAGGGAGCTTTTTAAGCGCGTTGTGCGAGATACAGGATAGATTTACCCTACCTACCCTTGAGTCAGACAAAAAAGAACCTAACGATGAAGTAGACGACTTAAGTTTAATTAAAGCGTTGCCGTGGTTACTCTCCTCTTGGTTACTGGGGTGGGGGATTGTGTTCCTGGTGTTGTTCCTGCTTAACCCGTAAAACACTAGACGCTAGCTGCCTTGACGGGCAGCTAGCTCTTTACCCATTTGAATTCATTTCAATTACATATATACTACATGAGAAGCTTGAGTTAAAACCAAGCGTTTACTATGAGGTTAGGTCAGCATGGATAAAAAACAACTGAGTGAAAACGTGTTAGAAACCCACTACTCCCTACAAGGTTTAATTGAAAGACTGCACGGCTACCCTGGTATAAAGAAGGTAGGTAACCTTGTAGGTGGGAAAGGTGTCCACGTTAAACCTATAGAGTTAGAAGGTACGCTCTACTGGAATAAAGACGAAATAGAAAACCTCATAGCTACAGTGATAAAGGCTTCTTAACTGGCTAAGAGAAATAGAATAAATGAACCTACCGGAGCTAGCACTCCGGTAGGTTTTTAGTAGTGAGTAACTAGGAGGCAACCTATGAAAGTCAAACCGAGTAAAACCAGCTACTATAAAGCCGAAGACTTACTTCCGAAGAAGACCATCGATCGGTTCAAAGAACTCATCGCCCTAACCTACGGACCAGTAGATAAGCTAGACAAGAAAGCAGCATCACTCAGCCTAATTAATCACCACCACTGCATGCAATTAAAGACACCCTTAACTGGGAAGGAGCTACACATGAACACTATCGCTACCATCGCCAACCTCTTCAATGTGAACCTAGAAGTGGCTACTACTGCGCTTCCTATGGTTGAACTGTACGTAGCTGACGATCTACCAGAAGACGACTACCACAACCTCACCATCCTGCTGCTCAAGCACAGCCCTTTCTCTCGGGTAGAAGTGTTCAGCAAAATCGAAGAGGTGTTTACTCTTGTTGCGTGAAAAGAGAAGAGGGGGTAATCCTCTCTTTCTTTTTTGCTTCTTTTCAAATCCAGTGGTTAATCAACTGGAGCTGGGTATCATGTCCGAACAAACTATTGAAGAGCAGCAAAACCTGCTTAAGAACAAAAAGATTCATGACAACGCCGCCATCATCGCTAACGTGATCGAGTTGGTGGGGAGTGTGGTAGCGCGCGTAAGCACTAACGCAGCGTTGGCGTATAAGACCACTGAAAACAACCTTACCCGTAGCGTGCTGTTTAACACAGTCGGCAACAGTGTAAAGTCCAAACTTAAGGAGCGCTAAGTAATGCTAAGTAACTCTTCGGCAGAAATCGCTGTAAACATTGCAGCCCAGCTGGTTGAGACGAATTCGGCAATTGCGCCTAAGGGTTCTACTCTGATTGCTGAACTGACTCGCCCCCTCCTTGCGGCAGGTTCGGGTATTAACTTCTTCGACAAAACCCAGATCGCTGACACCCTGGTAACGTCCAGCT
>Ga0194137_10000998_pt1 | contig 17819 bp, 19 predicted proteins | sample TARM_MetaG_T3_14_FD_134025 | JGI IMG/M metagenome (GOLD analysis project Ga0194137, IMG submission 134025) | Freshwater microbial communities from Pennsylvania, USA, analyzing microbe dynamics in response to fracking - TARM_MetaG_T3_14 (version 2) | ecosystem: Environmental > Aquatic >... | reverse complement strand
GTATTCGATATCGAGCTGGCCGAGCGCGACGCCGACAAGCTGGTCGAGGCGATCGCGATGCTGGAGCCGACCGTCGGCGGCATCAACCTCGAAGACATCAAGGCGCCGGAATGCTTTTATATCGAAAAGAAGCTGCGCGAGCGCATGAACATTCCGGTCTTCCACGACGACCAGCACGGCACGGCCATCATTTCCGGCGCCGCCATCCTGAACGGCCTCAAAGTGGTCGGCAAGAACATCGGCGATGTCAAGATTGCCGTCTCGGGCGCCGGCGCCGCCGCCATTGCCTGCCTCGACACCATGGTGAGCCTGGGCGTGCGCAAGGAAAACATCTATGTTGCCGATTCCAAGGGCGTGATCTATCACGGCCGCGACGCGAAGATGGAGGAAAACAAGGCTCGCTACGCACAGGAAACGGATGCCCGCAAGCTGGCCGACATCGTCGCCGGCGCCGATGTCTTCCTTGGCTGCTCCACCGCCGGGGTGCTGACCGGCGACATGGTCAAATCCATGGCCGACCAGCCCATCATCCTCGCGCTCGCCAACCCGGAGCCGGAAATCCGGCCGGAACTGGCCAAGGCTGCGCGTCCGGACTGCATCATCGCCACAGGCCGCTCGGATTATCCGAACCAGGTCAACAACGTGCTGTGCTTCCCGTACATCTTCCGGGGCGCGCTGGACTGCGGCGCCACCAAGATCACCGAGGAGATGAAGCTGGCCTGCGTCAAGGCCATCGCCGAACTGGCAGAAGCCGAGACCAATGATGCGGTCGCAATGGCCTATGCGGGACAGGAGCTGAGCTTCGGTCCGGAATACATCATCCCCAAGCCCTTCGACCAGCGGCTGATCGTAAAGATCGCGCCGGCCGTTGCCAGGGCTGCGGAGGAGTCCGGCGTGGCCACCCGCCCGATCCGCGATCTCGACGCCTACCGGCAGCAGCTCAGCCACCTGGTGTATTACACCGGCCTGATGATGAAGCCGGTTTTTTCGGCCGCCAAGGCGGCGCCGCAGCGGGTAGCCTATGCCGAAGGCGAGGAGGAGCGCGTACTGCGCGCCGTGCAGACCGTGATCGACGAAGGCCTGGCCAAGCCCATCCTGATCGGCCGCCCGCATGTGATCGAGATGCGCATACGCAAGGCCGGGCTGCGGCTGAAGGCCGGCGTGGATTTCGAGCTGATCGATCCCGAGAACGATACGCGCTACCGCGCCTACCATGAGGCCTACCACGAGCTGCGCGGCCGCTACGGCGTCACGCCCGACGTGGCCAAGGCCGCGCTGCGCCGCTCGAACACGCTGATCGGAACGATGCTGGTGCACATGGGCGACGCCGATGCGCTGCTGTGCGGAACGGTAGGCCGTTTCGAGGGGCACCTGGAACATGTGCGCGACGTCATCGGCACGGCGCCGGGCGCCGGCGTGCTCGCCGCGATGAATGCGCTGATGCTGGAAAAGTACACGCTGTTCATCGCCGACACCTATGTCAACGACGATCCGACCGCGGAAGAACTGGCGGCGATCACGCGGCTGGCCGCCGCCGAAGTGCAGCGCTTCGGCATCCAGCCCAAGGTGGCCATGCTGTCGCATTCGATGTTCGGCTCGTCCGACCGGCCGTCCGCGCGCAAGATGCGCGCCGCGCGCGACATTCTTTCCGCGATCGCGCCGCAGCTCGATGTCGAAGGAGAACTGCAGGGCGATGCCGCGCTGGTCGAGGAAGTGCGCCGCCATTTCTTGCCGGGCACCAAGATGTCCGGCAGCGCCAACCTGCTGATCATGCCTTCGCTCGACGCGGCCAACATCGCCTTCAACCTGCTGAAGATCACCGGCGGCTACGGCGTGACGGTCGGCCCCATCCTGCTGGGGGCGGCCAAGCCGGTACACATCCTGAACCCGGCCGCGACCTCGCGCCGCATCGTCAACATGACGGCGGTGGCGGTCGCCGACGTGTCGGCGTTCAAGTCGGTGGAGCACGGATAGGCACCGGCCGATCCGCCCGCGGCGCGGCGGGCGGAATGCGCGGGATGCACGAACTTTCCATTCATCGCGAATCCAATTGTCATATCAGCAAGCGGAACAGGTCGTTACCAGGCAGCCTTCCGGCTTGCCGGCCATCCATTTCCATTTCCATTTTCCCGCGCAACCATGAACGAACAACTGCAAAGCGTCGTACGCTATCTTGAAGAAAACCGTCTGAAACTCGTTACCGCCGAATCCTGCACCGCCGGCATGATCGCTTCCACCCTTGCCGACATCCCCGGCTGCGGAAGCTGGCTGGAATGCGCGTTCGTCACCTACTCGCCGCAGGCAAAGATCAGCTGCCTCGGCGTCAAGCCGGAAACCATCGAAACCTACAATCTCACCAGTGAAAACGTTGCCCGCGAGATGGCGGAAGGCGCATTGCGCGTCAGCCGCGCCAACGTCGCGCTCTCCGACACCGGCGTGGCCGGGCCGGAGAACGGCGACGGCGGCATTCCGGCCGGCACGATCTGCTTCGCATGGTCCTTCCAGATCGATGACAGGATTACGACGTTCTCCGAAACGCGGCGCTTCACCGGCGACCGCAACGAGGTGCGCAAGGCGGGCAGCGAATATGCGCTGAGCCGCGTCTGGCATTATCACAACGAAATGATGCAGGGCGAAAAAGCTGCCTAGTTCGTGCACTATGAGGGCGATGCATCCAGGTGCCGGCTCTTGCGCGCGCGCCAGGCGGCAAGCATTTTGCCGGCCGGCTTCCAGAATGCGCCCTCGCCCTGCTCGGCGCGCTCCAGGAACCAGCGGCTGCCTTCCATTCGGCAGCCTTCGACTGCGGTCCGCAGGAAGGTGCGGCCATGGGCTGCCATCCTGAGGGCGGACCGGTAGACGACCACATGCTCATAAGGCTGGTAGGCGCCGAGCAGGGCGGTCTTGTAGGCATAGCGGCCATGGCCGAAATGAAAACGCCTGCAGCCGCGCTCGATGGCTGCGCATACCGTGAGATAGCAGCACAGCATGCCGAGCCGATAGTCGTCATAGGCCGCATCGTGTGCATTGACCTTGGAGATGAAGCTGTCGCCGATGTGAAATACGATGGAGCCGCCGACGATGCGGCCGTCGATCGATGCAACACCCACCTTGCCGCAGGCGCGCACCAGCCTGAGTATCCTTTGCGTTTCCTCTTCGTCGATGAATGACGACTTGTTCTTTTGCAGCATGCGCCTGCGATTCAGCTCGATGAGGGTCCGCACATGGGCTTCATCCGCGTTTTCCTTCTCGACGATGCGAAAGTCGAAGCCGGGAAAGTCGCGCTGCAGCCGGTTGCGGTGGCGCTTGATGTTCTTCCGGGTCGCTCCGCCGAGCGCGGCGAGATAGGCCGGCTCGTCCGGCGGCAATTCGGCGATGAAGTCTTCCGTGCACAGGAAGCGCTGTGTCGGATAGTCCCGCAGGCTGCCCTGAATTTGCACGGCGTGGAAGCGGATCATGCCCGCTCCGGCATGACGGGCGAACATATGCGAACAGAATCGCTGAACTTCATGTTCCGGCAGGCGCATGCCTTCGTTGACGACATGGATTGCACCGGCTTCGATGCGGTAAAGCAGGATGGCCGAGATGCCCTTGCCCTGCCGGGCGACGTAGGTGCGGACCCCGTTAAGACTGTCGCAGGTTCGGAAATACGTCAGGCTCGAATACAAGGCGCCGTAGAGACGCTCCAGATGTTCGCCTGCAAAGGCCGGCATCTCGCTGAATACCTGGACGGTTTCGCCGCCGTCGTCATCCCGCGGCAACGACACGGTGTCATCGTACGCCATCCCGGCCGCAAGCGCGGCGCCGTGGCCATCATGCGGAACTTCCATATCGCCTCGGATCAAGGAATCACGTCCACCAACATAGGATGGACGGCATGCATCCGTTTTAAGATGCGTCAACCCGGAGCGGGCGCGCGATGACATTGTCGCCATGTTCCGGGCCTGCTGGCAGGCGTTTGGCATGACAGCCTGCAAACTGTGTTGTATGCCTTCGACGTTCGAACAAACGGTTACATTGAAGTCTTGAAGATGTTGCCCCGGCGCAGGTAAAGTAAATTCAATCGTGAAGGAAATTTCCTTCGTCTCCACATCATTGATTCAGTTTTAAACCGGGGTACCAGATGCAACCGAAACTAGCCAATCGCGACGAATCCGCCTGGGAGTTGGGTGACTACGCCTATGACTTGGGCGATACATTCGAAATGGGTATTGTGAAAGCCGCCGAGGTGGGCATCAGGCCCGGCTCGAACGGCTACGCGGCATTCATCACCGCATTTTCGCGCCGCGTGCGCAGCAAGCAGGTATCGCCGCGCAAGGCTGCCGCCAAGCCGGCCGATGCCGCACAGGGCGGCTCGGCTGTGGTACTGACGCCGGACTTCATGCGTGCGGCGTCATAGGATTGTTTGCCTTGAATTGACATTGACTGCAGGGCAGGCCATGGCCTGCCTGGCATGGTTTCAAGGCTGATGCGGTTCCTCGGCGAGTCCGGCGGAACTGATGGCCACTTCGTTCCTCAGCGTGATCGGCGCGGCAACAAAACGTGCAGCTCTTTGGAGATATTTGGGGCCGCAGCGATATAGCATCGCTGGAGATTGCCGTTTTGCAAACGGCTGATGGCCAAATGGAATTTGCCCAGCGCATCGAAAATTCCGCAGGCCTGACGGCCTTTGTGGCGCTGAGAAGCCGGGGCTAACGCCGGGCTTCCTTCTTTGTCCGTTCAACGTCAATGAACGGTAGCCGCCGTCTTCGCATGCTCGCGCACGAACGGCGGACACGTATTCCCCGAATAGCGCTGCTCTTACTTGACCAGCTCTTTCAGCTTTTCCTTCACATCCTTCCACTCCTCGGCTTCCGGCAGCGGATCCTTGGTCTTGGTGATGGAAGGCCAGATGCGGGCGAGCTCGACATTGAGCTTGATGAATTCCTGCTGATCGGCCGGCACATCTTCTTCGGCATAAATCGCATTGACCGGGCATTCCGCAACGCAAACGGCGCAATCGATGCATTCATCGGGATCGATCGCGAGAAAATTCGGGCCTTCACGGAAGCAATCTACCGGGCATACATCTACGCAGTCGGTGTAACGGCAGCGGATGCAGGATTCGGTAACAACGTGGGTCATAACAGTCCTAACTGTAAATTTTTCTGAAACTGATCTGCTTCGAAGCTGACAAGCAACCCGCCGCAAAGCCTTGTATTTTAAGACATTCGAGTGTTTCCCACAAACCGGTGTTGGACAGCGACTTAGACAGATTATGAATAAGCAAATGCGTTCGGTTTTCCCGGCTGTCGGCCGCATGCCCCAGCACGGGCCATCTTCGCCTCACAAGGTTGACTGAAGGGCAACTTCGGTGCTGTCATGCGGCACAAGCCAGTTTCCGTGAGACCGGTCAAGCCATCGGCCGGTCCATAGGGAAAACTGCCGCCGCTTGATGTCAGTATCACTACGTAGATGAGTCGCGGCGAAGTGCCGAATGTTCCGCGATAGAATTGCCGTAATTAAAATTATCGACAAGGGAGACATCAGTGCGGGCAAGATTTTTCATTGGTTTGGCGGGCATGGCGCCGCTCTGGTGCCAGGCAGCGGAATTGAACGGCAGCGGACTGTCGGCATGGTGGGGCGTGCCCTTCGCCGGATTGCTGTTGTCCATCGCACTCTGCCCGCTGCTCACGCCAAACTTCTGGCATCACCATTTCGGCAAGGTGACGCTGGGCTGGGCGCTGGCCTTTCTGCTTCCCTGCGCCGCCCTGTTCGGCATCGGCACGGCGGGCGCGGGCGCGATGCATGCGTTCGCCGGGGAATACATTCCGTTCATCATTCTCATCACCTCGCTGTTCGTGGTCGCCGGCGGCATCTGCGTGCGCGGCAACCTGCATGGCACCCCGGCGCTCAATACCGGCCTTTTGGCGATCGGAACGATACTGGCGAGTTTCATGGGCACCACCGGCGCCTCGATGCTGATGATCCGGCCGCTGATCCGCGCCAACGACCACCGCAAGCATGCGGCGCATATCGTCGTGTTCTTCATTTTCCTCGTCGCCAATGCCGGCGGCTCGCTGACGCCGCTCGGCGATCCGCCCCTGTTCCTCGGGTTTCTCAAAGGGGTGGACTTCTTCTGGACCGTCAGACACATCTTCCCCGAGACGCTGTTCCTGTGCGTCGCGCTCCTGACGATCTTCTTTCTGCTCGATCTTCACTATTACCGCAACAAGGAAGAAGCCCTGCCGCCGCCCGCCGATCCGACGCCCGATTCGCCGATCCGCTTCGAAGGCAAGGCCAACTTTGGGCTGCTGGCGGCGATCGTCGGCCTGGTGCTGATGAGCGGGCTCTGGAAGCCGGGCGTGAGTTTCCCGCTGCTGGGCGTGGAAATCGAACTGCAGAACCTGGTGCGCGACCTGCTGCTGCTGGTCATTATTTTCGTTTCGCTGCGCATCACGCCGAAATCGGCGCGCGAAGGCAACGAATTCGGCTGGGGTCCGATTCAGGAAGTGGCAAAGTTGTTCGCCGGAATTTTCATCACCATCATTCCCGTCATCGCGATGCTGCGCGCAGGCGAGGCGGGCGCATTCGCCTCGATCGTCAGGGCGGTCACCGACACCAACGGCCAGCCCATCGATGCCATGTATTTCTGGGCCTCCGGCATCCTCTCGTCCTTCCTCGATAACGCGCCGACCTATCTGGTATTCTTCAATACGGCTGGCGGCGATCCGCAGGTGCTGATGACGACGCTGGCCAGCACGCTGGCGGCCATTTCCTGCGGCGCTGTGTTCATGGGCGCCAACAGCTACATCGGCAATGCGCCCAACCTGATGGTCAAGGCCATTGCCGAGGAACGCGGCATCAGGATGCCGTCCTTCTTCGGCTACATGGGCTGGTCATGTGCCGTACTGGTTCCGCTGTTTGTTGTGATGACCTTCATTTTCTTCCGGTGACAAGCGATGACTAAACCCAGGATTCTCGTAACGCGCGCGGTTTTCCCCGATGTGGTTGAAAGGCTGGAGCAGTATTTCGACGTCGAAGCCAATCCTGAGGATGCAAGCTTCACCAAGGAAGAGCTCATTGCGAAACTGCAGGACAAGGATGGCGTCTTCACCACGCCGAGCACGTCCATGAGTGAAGACGTGATCCAGGCCTGCCCTAGGCTCAAGGCGATCTGCAACATGGCCGTGGGCTTCAACAACATCGACGTGGGCGCGGCGACCCGCGCCGGCATCATCGTGACGAACACGCCAGACGTGCTCAACGAAACCACGGCCGACTTTGCCTGGGCGCTTTTGCTGGCGACGGCGAGAAGAGTGACCGAGTCGGAGCATTACCTGCGGGCCGGCAAGTGGCAGAAGTGGCGCTACGACACGCTGCTGGGCATGGACATCCATGGCGCCACGCTGGGCATACTCGGCATGGGCCGCATCGGCCAGGCCATTGCCCGCCGCTCGATGGGATTCGACATGCGCGTGATCTACCACAACCGCTCGCGGCTCGACGAGCAGCGCGAGGCGCGCGCCAACAATGCGCGCTATGTCAGCAAGGAAGAACTGCTGCGCAGCGCCGATCATCTCATTCTCGCCCTGCCTTATTCTCCCGAAGCGCACCACACGATAGGCGCGGCCGAACTGGCCATGATGAAGCCGAGCGCGACGTTGATCAATATCGCGCGCGGCGGCATTGTCGACGATGCCGCGCTGATCGTTGCATTGCAGGCAAACCGGCTGGCGGCCGCAGGGCTGGATGTGTTCGAGAACGAGCCGGCCTTCGACCCCGGTTTCCTGAATCTGTCCAATGTCGTATTGACACCGCATATCGCAAGCGCCTCCGAACCGACGCGCCGCGCCATGGCCGACTGCGCGGCCGCCAATCTGATTGCCGCATTGACTGGCGCGGCGCCTCCCAATATCCTTAACCCCGAAGTCACATCGAAGGTTAAGTAGGCATGGCAGATATCAGTATCAGACAGCAGCATTCACTCAGTCATCAGGGAGCAAAAGCGGCCGCCCAGGAAGTTGCGCAACAGATGGCAAGAGATTTTGACATGGCGCTGCAGTGGAACGGCAATGTATTGCTGTTCGAGCGGGCCGGCGTTTCCGGCGCGCTGACGCTGCTGGAAAGGGAAGCGCTTTTGGAAATCAAGCTTGGCTTCCTGATGAAGGCCTTTGCGGCAAAGATAGAGGAAAAGGTGGCGGCAAAAATGGCAAGGGTCTTTGCCGCGGCGTAGGCTGTCGGACAGTCACTCTGACTGTCCGATGCCCTGATTGCCAGCCCTTCAGATCTCAGCCCTTCAGATCCGTAATCAGGTCGACGTACTGCTGCATCGCGTCTTCCTTCGACACGCCCTTCAGGGCATCCCATGCGTCGTATTTTGCGCGGCCGATCATGTCGGTGAAACCGGGGCGGTTGCCGTCGGCATCGCCCGCGCTCGCCTGCTTGTACAGGCCGTACAGCTTCAGAAGGGTCATGTTGTCCGGGCGTTCCGGCAGGTTCTTGGAATCGGCGACTGCCTGTTCGAACTGGTTTTGAAGGCTCATGCGTTCTCGTCTCTCGTGTGGATATTCCGGTCGGCCGGCCTGTATCAGGCCGCCGCCGCCTATGTGGCCGGAGCCAGTGCTGCAAAAAATATCACAGGGACAAGCAGTTCCAAAGAAATGCTCTAGAGGGAGCGCTCGGGGAATTCATGCGCCGGTCGATGCATGCACTATGCGCTGCTCTTTACTCTTCGTCATCGCCGCCGGCGACTGCGCTGCCGACGGCAACGGCGCCCTTGGCCACCGTGGTCGCCGTGCCTACCGCGACCGATCCGGCCGCGACGCCCACGCTGACGGCCGTGCCGGCAAGCGAAACCGCCGTGGTGGCGACACTGACGGCGGCGCAGCCGTTAAGGACGAGTACGGTGCCGGAAAAGAACGCGTAAAGGAGGAAATTTTTGAATGGCATGGCCGAATCCAGTGAAGGCCGCGGGGGCGGCCGAGGTTGTTGAAAACGCTGCAGCTTCAGTACGGTCCGCAAGACCGGACCTGCGACGGACAGGCCCGGTTATTCAGCCGTGATACGAACGCATTTGGCAGCGTTTCAACTACTGGCTTCGGAGTAATGATGCTCTTGGGAAAGAGCCGTCAGACGCCCAAAAGTTCCACTTCGAAAATAAGGGTGGCATTCGGCGGAATGACGCCGCCGGCGCCGCGCGCGCCGTAGCCGAGGGAGGAGGGGATGATCAGCTTGCGAACGCCGCCGACCTTCATGCCCTGCACGCCTTCGTCCCAGCCCTTGATGACATGGCCGGCGCCGAGCGGAAATTCGAAGGGGTCGTTGCGGTCCTTGCTGGAATCGAACTTGCGGCCGGCGCTGCCGTCGGCATTCTGCAGCCAGCCGGTGTAATGCACGGTGACATGCTGGCCTGCCTTGGCTTCGTCGCCGGAACCGACAGTGACATCTTCATATTGCAATCCGGAAGCGGTCATGGTGGTGGACATGTTTTTCCTTTGTCGTTTGTTCAAGAGTGCAGCGATTGTAGCAGTTGTCGGCCCCTGCCTCGGCAGGGTGCCTTCACAGCAGCCTGATCGCCTGGGCGCGCACGACTATGGCTTCCTGGCGAAAGCGCTGCTCCATCGTGCCGCGGTATTTGCGCCACCATGCCTCCTCGAGCGTATCGGCCATGATCTCGTAGATGACGATGTCGTCGCGCACGGTAGTCGTTGCATCCTCCTGCCAAAGTCCCTTGGCGGGAGCACGCGTATAGGCGGTCAATCCGCCGAAGCGGTCAATCAATTCCTGCCGCGTCCTTTCAAACAGTTCGGCCGGCAGCTCGGCGCCGGCATTGTCATAGAGCGGTAAGAGAATCTGGATAAGGTGCATGGAGTTTCCGTTGCTGGCTGAGACTTCCGGGAGCTTGGCAGCGATGCGGGTGAAACATGCGCCGCGGTGTCAACGGCGGCGCATGAACAGGCGTTACAGCGCTGCATCTGCTGCGCCGGCAGGCGCAGGCATGCTGTCCTTCGTCAGGTTTGCCATCCGATTTTATCGGGTTGTCATCGTCCGGTACTGCGGCCGGCACTGCCGCTCCGGAGATGCTGGCGATTTTGGCATGCAGCTTTTGCAAGCGCTTCCATGCGGCGCAACAACGCAGCGATATTCTTGATTAAACGCGGTTTCTGCAGAGTAAAATAATAGCCGCCTCCCACTTGACTGGTAGTTTCCATGCTCCGACCTATTGCCCTTGCCTTATCTGCATTGCCCACCCTGCTTCTGGCCGCCGCCGCGCACGCCAATGTCGTCGTGGTGCTGAACTCGCGCGATGCGAGCATCACGCTGCTCGACCAGACGACTTTCAAGGAGGTGGGGAACATCAATGTCGGCAAGGAGCCGCATCACCTGATGGCCACGCCGGACAACAAGTCCCTTATCGTCGGCAGCGCCGTTGGCAATGAACTGGTCTTCCTCGATCCGAAGACCGGCCAGATACAGAGCCGCATGAAGGACATCATCGATCCTTACCAGATCGGCTTTTCGCCGGACCAGAAGTGGTTCGTGTCCAATGCGCTGCGCCTGGATCATGTCGACATCTACAGCTACAACGGCAAGGACCTGAAGCTGTCCAAGCGCCTGCCGCTGGGCAAGCTGCCCAGCCACATGGCCTTCAGCGCCGACAGCAAGACCGTCTTCATCACGCAGCAGGGCAGCAATGAAGTCAGCGCCATCGATCTCGCGACCCAGACCGTCAAGTGGACCATCCCGGTCGGCAAGCTGCCGGCAGGCATCGTCATGACCCCGGACGACAAGTATCTGCTGGTCGGCATCATGGGCAGCGATTACGTCGAGGTCATCGACTGGCGCGCGCAGAAGACCGTCAAGAAGATCAAGGCGGGCGAGGGCGCGCACAACTTCCGCGCGATGGGCGACAAGCGCCATGTCTTCGTCTCGAACCGGGTGTCCAATACCATCAACATCATCGATCAGCAGACGCTGGAAAACGTCGGCACCATCAATGTGCCGGGCGGTCCCGACTGCATGGAACTGGCCGATGACGGCAAGACCCTGTGGGCGACGCTGCGCTGGGTGAAGAAGGTGGCGGTGATCGACGTCCCGTCGAGGAAGGTCGTGCGCACCATCCCGGTCGGCCGTTCTCCGCACGGCGTCTATTTCGCCAATCACGCACCCCGGATGTAATGAAACGACTGCTGGCCGCTGCCTGTCTGTGCGCCGCCTTGCCGGCGGGGCTGGCAACGGCTGCGCAGCCTGCACAGCCCGAGTCCTGCAAGGGCACGCTGTATTTCACCTTCGATACCGGCAGCCAGTCGCAGGCGAAAACCATCGCCGACACGCTGGCGCGCCACAAGGTTCGCGCCACTTTCTTTCTTGCCAACGAAAAGACGGTCAACGGCGATTATTCGCTCGATCCTTCTTGGGCCGGATACTGGAAAGCCCTGGTTGCGCAGGGCCATGCCTTCGGCACCCATACCTTCGACCACGTCTACGTGGTGCGCGACCTGCCCGACGGCCGCCTCGAAATGAAGCCGCAGTTCGGCCTTGGCGCGGGGAAGAAGCAGGTGTGGACTTCCGCGCAGTATTGCGAAGAACTCAGGCGCGTGGAAGCGCGCTTTGCCGAGCTGACGGGAAGCAGGCTCGATCCATTATGGCGCGCCCCCGGCGGCAAGACTACGCCCGGACTGCTGGCCGCGGGCAAGGCCTGCGGCTATGCGCATGTCGGCTGGACCGAAGGTCCGGGTTTCTCCGGCGATGAACTGCCCAGCGACAAGTGGCCCAACGCCAGGCTGCTGGAACGGTCATTGAAGGGTTTGAAGGACGGCGATATCTTCGTCGCCCATCTCGGCATCTGGTCGCGCAAGGACCCGTGGGCGCCGGCGGTGCTCGATCCGCTGATCACCGGCTTGAAGGAGAAGGGCTTCTGCTTCGCCACGTTGCGCGAGCATCCGGCGTACCGCAAGGCGCGCTGAGTTTCATCGGTCTCAATCGGTTTCAATAACTTTGATAGCTTTCAATAACCGCAACTCAATGCCACATACGTTGAATCATGATTCAAACCTTGGTTGAATGGTTCTCGGAGGTGCACGGCTGGCTGTTCCAGACGGTCGTGCATCCGCTGCTTTACGCCTTGTCCCTCGGCGATATCACCGAGGAAGCCTTCGACGGCACCGAATGGTTCCTGATCGGCCTGCTCGAACTGGCCCTGCTGTTCCTCATCCTTCGTCCGCTCGAATCCTGGATTCCGGTGAAGAAAAACATCGACCCGGCGGCGCGCCGCATCGATTTCCTCTACACCTGCATCCATCGCCTCGGCGCGTTCACCCTGGCGGTGTTCTTCGTGCTCGATCCGGTATTCGATGCAATCGCCGGCCACCTGCGCATGTACGGCGTGGTGCACTTCAACCTCGAATCCCTGTGGCCCGGCGTGACCGATATCCCACTGGTCGCCTTCATCATCTATCTGGTGGTGCTGGATTTCTTCGATTACTGGTATCACCGCGCCAGCCATCAGTTCGGCTGGTGGTGGGGCCTGCACAGCCTGCATCACAGCCAGGCAGACATGAACCTCTGGTCGGACAACCGCAACCATCTGCTCGATGATCTGATCCGCGATATCTACATGGCGACGATTGCGCTCGTCATCGGCGTCGAGCCTTCCCAGTACCTGCTGCTGGTAGTGGTGTCGCGCATGCAGCAGAGCCTGCAGCATGCGAACGTGCGCATCCACTTCGGCGCCATCGGCGAGCGCCTGCTGGTGTCGCCCCGCTTCCACCGCACCCATCATGCGATCGGCATCGGGCACGAATCGGCCGGCAAGGGCAGGGTGCAGGGCTGCAATTTCGCCGTGCTGTTCCCGGTCTGGGACATCCTGTTCGGCTCCGCCAATTTCAGCAGGGAGTTTGCCGATACCGGCGTCCGCGACCAGCTGCCGCCGCCGCAGGGCAAGGGCCGCGATTACGGCGCCGGCTTCTGGGCGCAGCAATGGCTCGGACTCAAGCGCATGCTTGAATTCAGCCGGAGGAAAACCTCCTGATGCAGAAGATCCTGGTCACCTTCGGCAAGGCGGTGCTGTCCCAGCTGCATTACAGGATGCTGTTGCTGACCGTGCTTCCCTTCATCGTTTCCGTGGCGATCTGGGGCGTGCTGTTGTGGCTGGGACTGCAGCCGATGATCGACTGGCTGCATGCCTACTTCACGGACAGCGGCGGCTTCCGCGTCGCCGGCGACCTGCTTGGCTGGCTGGGCCTCGGCGCCATCAGCACGGTGCTGGTGCCGCTGATCGCGATGTGGGTATTGCTGCCGCTGATGATACTGACCGCGCTGGTCTTCGTCGGCGTGATGGCCATGCCCATCATCGTGCGCCATGTCGGCACCCGGCATTATCCGGAGCTGGAGATGAAGAAGGGCGGCTCGGTGCTCGGCAGCCTGTGGATCGCCACCTGCTCCTTCCTGATTTTCGCGGTCCTGTGGCTGGTAACGCTGCCGCTGGCCCTGTTTCCGCCGCTGACCTTCATCGTGCAGCCTGCCTTGTGGGGATGGCTCACCTATCGGGTAATGGCCTACGACGCGCTGTCCGAGCACGCGAGCGCGCAGGAAATGAAAACGGTGCTGCGCCAGCACCGCTGGCCGCTGCTGATGATCGGCGCGATGACCGGCGCCATGGGCGCGGCACCCACCCTGCTGTGGCTGGGCGGCGCGCTGTCGGTGATTTTCTTTCCAGTGCTGGCCGCCGGCGCAATCTGGCTGTATGTACTGGTATTCGTCTTTACAGGCTTGTGGTTCGAGCATTACTGCCTCGATGCGCTGAGGCAATACCGGGCGCTGCCGGCGCCGGCAACCGCCTTGCCTCCGACGACCCCGATGAAGGACATCAATTGACGGCGCAATGAGCATTCATTGAGCAACCGTCGGCCGGATTGTTGCGACTGAGGCATAATGTCCTTTTGACCACATCCTCCATGCCATGGCCTTCGGACTGATCATCATCGGCGACGAAATCCTTTCCGGTAAGCGCGTCGACAAACATTTCCCCAAAGTGGTTGAACTGCTCAACGCCCGCGGACTGCAGCTGTCCTGGGCCGAGTACGCAGGCGACGACAGGGCTCGCATCACCTCCGTCCTGGAGCGCGTCTTCAAGAGCGACGACATCGTGTTTTCCTGCGGCGGCATCGGCGCAACGCCCGACGACCACACCCGTCAGTGCGCGGCGGCGGCGCTGAACATGCCGCTGGTGCTGCATCCCGAAGCCAAGCTGAAAATCGAGGAACGCATCGCCGACGTCGCGCGCGAGGCGGGCAAGGAGCCGGATTACAACGCGGCAGACAATGCGCACCGGCTGAGGATGGGCGAGTTTCCGCAGGGCGCGTCCATCATTCCCAACCCCTACAACAAGATCCCCGGCTTTTCCGTCGAATACGGTGTCGGAGGCGCCGCCTATTTCGTGCCGGGCTTTCCGGTGATGGCCTGGCCGATGATCGAATGGGTGCTCGATACGAAATACTCGCATCTTTTCCAGACCGTTCCGCGCCTGGAAAAGGCAGTGCTGGTGTTCGAGCAGGCAGAGTCGACGCTGACGCCGCTGATGGAAGCGATCGAGGCAGAGTATCCGCTGGTGAAGGTATTCAGCCTGCCCAGCGTCGGCGACGCCAATACGCGCCGGCATATCGAGCTCGGCGTGAAAGGCGCGCCAGACCAGGTGGAGGCTGCCTACCTGAAGATGCTGGCCGGCCTCGACAGCTTCAATGCCGAGTACCAGCCGGCTTGAAGCGCCGGCGCACCTTCGATCTCGTCTTTATTTCTTCACCTCATCCAGCAGGCCCTGCTTGCGGATGAAGTCCACCACCTTTTCCACGCCGTCGCCGCTGCGCAGGTTGGTGAAGATGAAGGGCCGCTCGCCGCGCATCTTCTTCGCGTCGCTGGCCATGATGTCAAGATTGGCGCCGACGTAGGGCGCAAGATCGGTCTTGTTGATGATCAGCAGGTCGGAGCGGGTGATGCCCGGGCCGCCTTTGCGCGGAATCTTTTCGCCGCCGGCGACGTCGATCACGTAGATGGTCAGGTCCGACAGTTCCGGGCTGAAGGTTGCGGCCAGGTTGTCGCCGCCGGATTCCACCAGGATCAGGTCGAGATCGGGAAAGTCGGCGCTCATGCGGGCGATGGCTTCGAGATTGATCGAGGCATCCTCGCGGATCGCGGTATGCGGACAGCCGCCGGTCTCCACGCCCATCAGCCGCTCCGCCGGCAGGGCGTCGGCGCGCAGCAGGATCTCCATGTCTTCCTTGGTGTAGATATCATTGGTGATGACGGCCATGTCGTAGTGGTCGCGCATCGCCTTGCACAGCATTTCGCAGAGTGCGGTCTTGCCGGAGCCGACCGGGCCGCCGATGCCGACGCGCAGGGGATTGGAAGTCGTTGTCATGTCTTGTCTTTGATAGTTTCAATAGGTTCTAGGAACGGTAGAGCCGGCTGTATTGCACCTCATGCCGCATCGACAGCAGCGACAGGCCGGGTGACCAGTTCGACAGTTCATGGTCGGCCCGCTGCATCGCCTGCTGCGCCGCGCTTTCCAGCTCGGGCCGCAGCGACAGCAGCAGGCGCTGGCCGGCTACCTGGCCGAGCGGCACGGACTTCACGCAGACCAGCGCCTGGTTCTCTGCCCAGGAAAACAGCATGCCGAGAAGCGCCGCTTCATGCGGCACTTCGAGCGCGACGGCGGCATAGGCGAGCGCGGTCGGCAGCGGTACTTCGGGCAGAGCCTGCAGCACGCCGCGCAAGCCATCGTCGCCGAGCTTGAGGTCGAGGGCGAGTTTCGAAAGCGAATAGCCCATCTGTATCGTCTCGGCGCGGAATTCGGCCGTGTCGCGGGCCGCGATGAAGCGCTCGTTCCATTTCGCCACGCGCGCCGCATCGCGCTCCGCGAACGCCTGCAGAAGCCGCCACAGCACCGGCGCCTCGAAGCGGGCGACGACGTGATGCAGCGTGTCGACGATCCATGCGCGCGCGGTTGCTTCGTCATGCACCGTGCCGTTTTCCAATGCCGCTTCCAGCCCCTGGGAATAACTGTAGGCGCCGATCGGCAGCGATGGGCTGGACAACTGCAGCAAATGCAGCAGTGCGGTGGCCTGCATCTCAGCTCTTGTCCGAAGGGCGGTGAATCTTCTGGCGCAGCGGAATCGGCGCCAGCGGATGGTGATGATGGTCGTCGCCGTGATGGTGATGACCGCTGCCGTAAGCGCCCGACTCGGGCTCGAAGGCCGCGAGTTCTTCCGTTACCCTGGCGCCGAGACCCTCCAGCATTTCCTTGAGCACGGCATCCTTGCGGATGCGCAGGAAGCCGTGCTGCGCATCGCCGTCCACCTGCGCCTGGGTATGGCGGTTGCCGAGATGGAAGGCGCAGCGCAGGAGATTGCGCGGCGTATCGCATTCGACGCGGTAGGTGGCTTCCTGCGCCGCCGTGATCTTCACGATGCGGCCGTCGTCGCCCTTGAGCAGGTCGCCGTTGCGCAGCACGGTGCCGCGCACGGTGAACAGCGCCACGTCTTCGCCGGAAACAAGCTGGGCGCGCAGGCGGCTTTTCTCGCGCAGGTCGTAGGGGAGAACGAGTTCGCCGTCGATCTTGTCGGCCTTGTCAATTTTTGTATGGAGTGTCAGCATGGTTCGTTGCCTTGCCGGATCGCTCCGGCCAGGCGTCAGGTCAACTTGGAATCAAAACAGGAAATAGCGCTGCGCCATCGGCAGCACCTTCGCCGGTTCGCAGACCAGCAGCTCGCCGTCGGCCCGCACCTCGTAGGTTTCGGGATCGACTTCCATCGTCGGCGCCAGGCCGTTATGGATCATGTCGGCCTTGCGGACGTTGCGGGTGTTCTTCACCGGGATCAGCGACTTGTTCAGCTTGAGCGCATCGCCGACGCCGGCATCATAGGCCGCCTGCGAGACGAAGGTGAACGAGGTGCGCAGCGCGCCGCCGAAGGCGCCGAACATCATCCGGTAATGCACCGGCTGCGGCGTGGGAATGGAGGCGTTGGGGTCGCCCATCTGCGCCGCCGCGATCATGCCGCTCTTCAAGATCATCGACGGCTTGACGCCGAAGAAGGCCGGCTTCCACAGCACGATGTCGGCGATCTTGCCGACTTCCAGCGATCCCACCACATGCGAGATGCCGTGGGTGATCGCAGGGTTGATCGTGTACTTGGCGATGTAGCGCTTGGCGCGGAAATTGTCGTTGCGCGACGAGTCTTCGGCGAGCGAGCCTCTTTGCACCTTCATCTTGTGCGCGGTCTGCCAGGTGCGCATGATGACTTCGCCGACGCGGCCCATTGCCTGCGAATCGGACGACATCATGGAAATCGCGCCGATGTCATGCAGGATGTCTTCCGCCGCAATGGTCTCGCGGCGGATGCGCGATTCGGCGAAGGCGATGTCTTCCGCGATCGCCGGGTCGAGGTGATGGCAGACCATCAGCATGTCGAGATGCTCGTCCAGCGTATTGACGGTGTACGGCCGGGTCGGATTGGTGGAGGAAGGCAGCACGTTGCCCTGGCCGACCGCCGCGATGATGTCCGGCGCATGGCCGCCGCCCGCGCCTTCGGTGTGGAAGGTATGGATGGTGCGGTCCTTGAAGGCCGCCAGCGTATCTTCGAGGAAGCCGCCCTCGTTGAGCGTATCGGTATGGATCGCGACCTGGATATCCATGCGGTCGGCCACCGTCAGGCAGTTGTCGATGGCCGCCGGCGTCGAGCCCCAGTCCTCGTGCAGCTTGAGTCCGATCACCCCGGCGCGGATCTGCTCTTCCAGGGGCGTCGGCAGGCTGACGTTGCCCTTGCCCAGAAAGCCCAGGTTCATCG
>Ga0194137_10000997_pt1 | contig 17836 bp, 18 predicted proteins | sample TARM_MetaG_T3_14_FD_134025 | JGI IMG/M metagenome (GOLD analysis project Ga0194137, IMG submission 134025) | Freshwater microbial communities from Pennsylvania, USA, analyzing microbe dynamics in response to fracking - TARM_MetaG_T3_14 (version 2) | ecosystem: Environmental > Aquatic >... | reverse complement strand
GGATCATCGTCACGACGGCGACGAGGCTCACATGCGGAGCGCCGAAGTAGAACGGCTGCGCGATGCTGAACCACGAAGCGTCCCAGACGCCGGAGAAGCTGACCATGCCCATCGCATACGCGGCTGCTGTGCCTGCGGCAAGGCCCACGAGCACCGCGATGGCTCGCATGAAGCCTTTGGCGAAGCGGCTGACGACCAGAATGACGACGAGGGTGAGCAGCGCCAGCAGCAGATTGCGCGGAGCGCCGAAGTCAGCCGCTCCTTGACCGCCGGCGGCGTTGTTCATCGCGACCGGGATGAGCGAAAGCCCGATAATCGTGACGACCGATCCGGTGACGACGGTCGGGAAGAAACGCAGCAGCTTGCCGTACAGAGGTGCGGCCAGAAGAACGAACAAGCCGGACAGGATGATGGCTCCGTATACGGTCGCAAGGCCGTATTCCTTGCCGATGACGATCATCGGCCCGACCGCCGTGAACGTGCAGCCGAGCACGACCGGGAGGCCGCTGCCGAAGAAGCGCGTTTTCATGACCTGCAAAAGAGTGGCGAGGCCGCAGGTGAACAGGTCGGCGGCGATCAGATACGCGATCTGGGTCGGCGTGAGCCCGAGCTCTCCTCCGACGACCAGAGGAACGACGACGGCGCCCGCATACATGGCGAGCACATGCTGAAGGCCGAGCGTGACGGTTTTGCGGCGGCTCAGCATCCGGCTCCGTCCATTCCGGCGGCGCCGGCCGCAGCAGGCTCGGCTTCAAGCTCGCTGACATACGTGACTCGTCCGGGCGCCATCGAGGCGATCCGGGCAAGGGAGTGCACCTCGACTCCGCACTCCTCCAGCAGGCCGCGCCCTTCCTGGAAGCTCTTCTCGATGACGCAGCCCACGCCGCACAACCGAGCGCCAGACTGCTTGACGATATCGACGAGGCCGACAAGCGCCGCTCCGGTAGCAAGGAAATCGTCTACGATCAGGACGCGCTCTTCCGGTCCGAGATAGTTCTGGGAAATACTGACCTGATACGTCTCCTGGCGAGTGAAGGAATGGACCTGAGCCGTGTACAGGTTCTCGGTGAGCGTCACCGCTTTTTTCTTCTTGGCGTAAACGAAAGGCACTCCCAGCGCGATGCCCGCCGCCATGGCGAACTGGATGCCGCTCGCCTCGATCGTCAGCACCTTCGTAATTCCCCGGTCCGCAAAAATCCGCGCGAACTCGCGTCCGATCTCCAGCGCCAGCTCCGTATCGACCTGATGGTTCAGGAACGAGTCCACCTTAAGCACCTTGTCCGAGAGGATTTGACCTTCCCGGCGAATGCGTTCTTCCAGCTGTTTCATCGTTGTACAGCGCCCCTTTTCCTGTTATCCGGCCTCTTGGGAAAAACAAAAAACAGACCCCACTGAGCTGGTACCCTCAAGTGAGATCTGCCTGATAAGACAAGTCATTGATACGCCTCATGCTCGTCCGGCGCCAAGCTGCGCGCAGACGGAACCAAAAAAGGCGTTCTCACTCATAGTCGGACGATTGCATTGGTCATCCGGTAGAAACTTATGGGCCATATCCCCATGATTATACGAGTTATGAAATTGCGTTCGTTGTTATTTTGTTATCCTACACGGTTACACGAATGCTGGCAAGAGTAAAATCTGACAAGATCCGTCATGTCTCCATTCCCGCCCGGCCTGACTTCTCCTGCACCCGCATGAGCACAAGACCGCTGGCGAACAATAGGACGGAGCCGAAGTAGAAGATGAGATCCAGCGTGAAATAATCGACGAGGAATCCCCCGGCGATGACCGCCAGCCCCGAGAATGTAGAGGATGACCGCGACCGCTGTGAACAAGAGGGCTCTTGCGGACATGCTTGCGCCCTCCTTCCGGGTTGAGGAATTTTGCATCGATCGGCCTTTTTCAACCATCTATCGGACATAGGATCCGCTATTTCGATCAATGGGCTCTTTTTCACCATCTATCGGACATACGATCCGCTATTTGTGAACAAATCCCCTTATATCGATAGCACTGAGACAAATAAGGGATCGTATGTCCGATAAACAGACCATCCATGCGGTTTATCCTAAAATAGCGGATCCTATGTCCGATAAAAAGCTCCGTCATGCCTGTTCATGCCTTTCGATGCCAACCTAGAACAAATGTGAATGGACGGGCCCCCGCTTGGTGCAACCGACTTCCTGCTTTTTGAATCCATCCATTGCTTCCCAATCGGATTCAGACCGACCGATTGCTTGTATTTCATCTCCAACCTCCTGCTTTCCTAATCCGTCAAGGTGGATTGCAGTCAGCCTGAATCAGGCTGACTGCCTCCAGCTGCATTCCAACCTACCCGCTTACAACTTGGTTCGGACCGATTGCTTTCCACTTTAGCCCGACCGTGACATCGCTCCCTTACCGCATCCCGCTATCTTCGCTCATCCAAACACTTGCCCGCCATCAACCGACGCGTACCGCCAAAATGATGCCTTAGACGGGCATCATTTCCCCCTTCACGAAATCAAATTTCTTCGACTGGCATGGCTTCATCTAGCGGCATGCCCTTCCACCAATCCGGATTGCCGGTATTGCCCTGGCGTCAGCCCGGTCCATTTATTGAAGGCGCTGTGGAACTCTTTCAGCCTGGCCTGGAGGCTCCTCGGACTCATGCCGAGCTCCTTTGCCGTCTCCGTCAACGATGGCAACGCCGCTCCCGGCCGCTCCAGCAAATGCCGGGAAACGAACGCAGAAATTCGACGGCCTTCCTGCATTCCGTCGTAGACCCGCTCCGCCACGGATTGGAACGCTTGGCGGAGCCTTTCATCCGCTACCAGGACAGGAAGCTCCAGCACCTCCCGTGCAAAAAGAACCTCGTTCCTGTCCATGCCGAAGCACGGAACGGTGCCGAATACTTCCGCGTAAGCCTCGAGCTCGGCGGACGGCTGATGGCGCAATACGCCGGATGGAGGGACGGTCCGGTCGAATGATCGTCACGATGGACGCTCCAGCATGGTATTACCGAACCATACGAAGGGATTCCGGCATCCATGCCATGAAAAAAGGAACGCTGGACTTCTGCGGAATCGCCCCTGTCCATGCGACCCGGATCGGCGGCATGAAGGGTTCTGCTCCGGAGCGCCTGGCCGCTCTGCTCAGCCGGACCGAAAACCTCGGGCGGAGATTGGGTTGACCGCCTGATTCGAAATCTTCTCATGCTTGTCAGCGCCTCCCCTGGCCGTCCTGCCTTATTCAGCGGATGACGCTCGGATTGTAAACCACCTTTTTTCTGTACAAAAACCTCGTCTCCGGTCGGCCCTAAGGCCGGCAGAGACGAGGCGCATACGTAAAAGCATTAGAACCTTGGTTCACCCCTCCGTGAGCTGAACCCGTTTGTAGAGGACAACACATCCTTAGCGGCTACCTGCTGACGAACGGATTTCCGCTCTCCCAGAATCGCCACGGATAGCCGCGGGCCTCGCCGCTGTTGTCGATGCCGATACGGGGGCCCGACGAGATGACGCCTGGCTTCCTTCCAGCTGCGATATATAGCGGACTGGCATACATCGGGTGTCCATAATCCGCCATCGTGATGCCGAGCGCCTTGGTGAGCTTGCCGGGACCGCTCGTCAGATCACGCCGTTTCTTGTCCGCGCCCCGCCGCTCGATCATAAGCTCGAGCCCTTCGCAAGGCTCCACCGCGCGAATCAGCACGCCCTCCGGGCTGCCAGGCTCCGCGCTGACGACGTTGAGGAGGCAATGCGTATGCATCACATGCGCATAGGCATGTCCGGGCTCGCCGAACATGACCTCCGTCCGCTTGGTCCTGCGGCCGCCGAAGCTGTGCGCCGCGCGGTCGTCCGGACCGCGATACGCCTCCGTCTCCACGATCCATCCCGCCGCCGCGCCTTCCGGCGTTTCCTTGACGAGCAGCATCCCGATCAATGCCTGCGCCAGCTCCAGCGTCGGCTGGTTGAAAAACTCCCTGCTTACCGGCTGCCAATTCATGCTCTGCGCCTCCTTGTTTTCCTCGGATAGATTATAGCATTCAAGGACTGCCGCTCGGCGCCCCAGCCGCTCATCATCTTCCTTCAAAGACAGCTCCAACGGCCTCAATCTGGCGGAAAATTGCAATTACGGGGTAGGTGAGCGGGCGAATTTCTGATACAATAACGGAAAATTCAAACCGGACGAGGGGACTTGGCATGGAATATATCAGTACGAGAGGCAAGGTAACCGGAGTCGGCTTCATCGACGCTATTCTGATGGGACTGGCGGACGACGGCGGCCTGCTGGTGCCCGCAGAGATTCCGCAGGTGTCGGCGGAGACGCTGAAGCAGTGGCAGGAGCTGAGCTATCAGGAGCTCGCCCTGGAGCTGTTCACCCTGTACATTGGAGACGAAATCCCAAGAGATGAGCTGCGCGCGCTTGTCGACGACAGCTACTCGACATTCCGGGACGAGTCCGTCACGCCGGTCCGCAGCCTCCGCGGCGGCCTCGACGTGCTGGAGCTGTTCCATGGCCCTACCTTCGCCTTCAAGGACGTCGCTCTGCAATTCCTGGGCAACCTGTACAGCTACGTAGCCCGCCGCACAGGCTCGACGATCCATATTCTCGGCGCGACCTCCGGCGACACCGGCGCTTCCGCCATCGAAGGCGTCCGCGGCAAGGAAGGCATCCGCATCTGCATCCTCCACCCTCACGGCAAGGTCAGCAAGGTTCAAGAGCTGCAGATGACGACCGTCGACGACGCCAACGTGCTCAATCTCGCGATCGACGGCACCTTCGACGACGGCCAGCGCATCATCAAGGAGCTGTTCGCCGACGTAGAGTTCAAGCACCGCTACCATCTCCGCGCCATCAACTCCATTAATATCGCGCGCATTCTGGCGCAGACGGTCTATTACTTCTACGCCTACCTGCAGCTTGCCCGCCGCGGCGAGACCGCTCCGGTCAGCTTCAGCGTGCCGACAGGCAACTTCGGCGACATCTTCGCCGGATACCTGGCCAAGAGGATGGGCTTGCCGGTAAACAAGCTGATTCTCGCGACCAACGAGAACAACATTCTCGCCCGCTTCGTCGCCGAAGGCGTCTATCAGCCCGGAGAGTTCCGCGGCACGTACAGCCCTTCGATGGACATCCAGGTCGCAAGCAACTTCGAGCGCTACCTGTTCTATCTCTACGGCCAGGATGCGGCTTCCATCTCGCGCCTGATGGCCCGGTTCAAGGAAGAAGGAAGCCTGAGCATCCCGGCGGAGAAGCTGGCCGCGGTCCAGGCGGACTTTGCCGCTTACGCGGTAAGCAATCAGGAATGCCTGGATACGATCGCCAGCTATTATCGCGATACGGACTACCTGCTTGATCCTCATACTGCATGCGGCGTAGCGGCCGCAGACCGTCTGGCCGCTCCCGGCGAGGCGACGGTGGCGCTGTCCACGGCCCACCCGGCCAAATTCGACGAGTCGATCCGGCTCGTCGGCATCGAGCAGCCGTTCCCGCCGCAGATCGCCAAGCTGTTCGACCTGCCGCAGCATCAGCAGCTTTCCCCTGCCACGAACGAGGCGATCGCGGAGAAGCTGGCTGAGTTCTTCTGAATCCATTCAAGACCGGAGCCTCATGGCGCCGGTCTTTTTGCTGCGTGCATGACGCCGCCTCACCGTTCAGAGGGCATCGGCACGCCCTGTTTGAAGCCAGGAGGAATTCAGGCTCTGCTCCCTTCCATTTGTTCGAACTATGATGCCCTTCGAGAACTATTTCCCGCTGATTGGCGGTCCAAGGAGGATTCTCTCATGAATGAAGCTTATTCATTTCTGAAGCCGGTTCCGCTCAGCGGCGATCTCCGAAAGGATATCTATGAATTCCTTGTCCGCAGCGGCCGTGAGGATACCGCCGAGCACTGCCTGGCCGTAGGAGCGGAAGCCCGCCGATTGGCCGAAGCCGCCGGATGCAGTCCCGCCCAGGCGGAGCAGGCCGGCTGGCTGCATGATATCAGCGCCGTCTATCCCAACGACATCCGCATAGAGACAGCGAGCAGGCTGGGCCTCGACGTGCTGCCTGAAGAAAAGGCCTTCCCGATGATTGTCCACCAGAAGCTTTCCAGGCAAATGGGACATGATCTGTTCCGCATCCGCGATACGGCCGTCCTGGATGCCGCAGGCTGCCATACGACGCTTCGGGCGGGTTCCACGCCCTTGGACCAGGCCTTGTTTGTCGCGGATAAAATCAAGTGGGACCAGACGGGAGAGCCTCCCTATCTGGATCTCCTGCTGCCGGCGCTGGAGCGGTCGGTGGCGCATGCCGCGCTCGCCTATCTAACGTACATGTGGAACCAGCGGGACAGGCTGCGGGTAGTCCATCCGTGGCTGCGGGATTCCTACCTGGAATTATCCGCCGCGCTTGCATAAGCAGCCCCCGCTACAGCCATTGCCCGGGCAATAAAAAAAGCCCGCCGCCTGCTGTCGAGGCGCGGACTGCTTCTGATTGCCGGCCTGCCATGCGCTTGCCGCATGCCATTCGGCTGTCAGACCTTCGTTTATATCGTCTTGATCTCAAGCACCTCATAGCTGATCTTGCCCATGGGCGCGTCCACTTCCACCACGTCGCCTACCCGCTTGCGGAGCAAGTTCTTGCCGAGCGGACTTTCGTAGGAAATCCGGTTCTCCAGCACATCGGCTTCGGCAGGAGATACGATCCGGTATTCCACGTTCTCGTCGAATTCCCGGTCATGAAGGACAGCGACCGAACCCACGTTGATCGAGGAAGTATCCGTCGTGGTCGCTACGCGAGCTTTCTTCAGCATCGCCTGAATCTGAAGAATTCTCGTCTCCATGAAAGCCTGGTCGTCCTTGGCCGAGTGGTATTCGCTGTTCTCTTTGAGATCGCCGTAGCTGATCGCCGTCTTGATGCGCTGGGCGAGTTCCCTGCGACGCGGTCCTTTGAGGTCCTCCAGCTCCGCTTCGAGCTTGGCCAGACCTTCAGCCGTCAAGATGATTTCGTTATTGTCCATTCCTGATCTCTCCTTCAAGTCCTGCTCCCTCTAGTGTAGCACAAAAAGGCCTCGCGAATGCTCCGCGAGCCCGGTTGGCCATTTCCACTCCTCTCGGAGGGGGAGGACGAGAAGGAAAAAACAAGTCCAACTACCGAGCATAGGACCGGGCTTGGACTTGTTTCATGGGAAGATCACAGCTTCGATATCTCCGCATCCCAATCAGCGGAATCGAGCTTCCCGTTCGCTGCGGCGATGCCGCCGACGTCGCCCTTGATCCGGTATTTCCCACGCAGCGAGCGGTAGCCGAGCTTCCGGTTCACAGCCAGCATCGGCTCGTTCAAAGAGTCGTTGTCCGTGCGCAGATAGAGAGCCCCGGTCCGCTGAGCGAGCCGAATGGAAAGAAGTTTCAGCGCCAGGGCGATGCCGCGGCCCCGGTAGTCCCGATGCACGCAAGTATATTCATGGTACATCCCGCGCGTCTCCTCAAAGTAACGCAGGCTGCAAGCGCCCACATACCGGTCGCCGTCCAGCGCAAGAAGAACCCGTTCCGGCGCATAACCGTCCCCGCGCAAATACCATTTCTGCCAATCCCCGAAGTCCGGAGGCGTCCCCAGAAACCCCGGGATATCCTTGAAGGTGGGAGACTCCAGCTCGTAAAGCAGCTGCTCTCTTTCCTCCTCCGGCATAGCCGCCAACGAAACGAAGCGGATGCCCTCGCTCTCGAGACGCTCGATGACGGAGAGATCCGCGTGGAACGCCTCCTCCGCATGCTTGAGCTCGAGCACCGATTGCCAGGAACGGCGCTCGATCCCGAATCCGGACTGCTCGGCGAACCGGAGCGAGCGCAGATCGTCGTCCCATACTTCGGTATAGATCTGGCCGGCCCCGATGGATGACGCCCAAGCGGCCGCCTCCGCAAGCAAGGCTTGGCCAACGCCGCGGCCTCTGAATGCCTTGGATACGACCAAGGTGTGGTACAATCCGCCCGCCTCTGTCCACGGAGCGCGCCAGGTCCACAAATAGCCGACAATGCGGCCGTCTTCATCGACCGCCGCTCTCCGGAAGCGGTCATACCCTTCCAGCAGGCCATCCTCATTCACATACAGATGTCCGTGCTCATACAGCTTGCTGTCGGCTTCCTCCAGGCTCTCCGCCGTCGTCGGCTCAGCCAGCTCCTCATTCCATACAGCGGCAATGCCCTCGTAGTCATTCGGCAAGACCAGCGGACGTATGTTGAACTCCATGTTCGAATCCCCCTTATAGCGCGGTTTACCGCTGCTCATGAGATTCATTATGGAGTCCACCCATTTCCAAGTAAAGGTAAAAGACCGCTATATCCGCCTTTAACCGCGCGGAGCCCACAGCATGATCGATACCCCCGCCAGGCATACCGCCGCGCCAAGCCAGTCGTACAGATCCGGCGGCTTGCGGTCGACGAGCCACCCCCAAAGAACCGCCATCGCGATGAACAAGCCGCCGTATGCGGCAAACACCCGGCCGAAGGACGGAAAGCCCTGCAGCGCCGGGATGACTCCGTAGGAGACGAGGAGGATGCCACCTGCGATTCCGAACCAGAGCGGCTTGGACTCCCGCAGCCACAGCCAAACCATATAACCTCCGCCAATCTCGGCAAGTCCCGCCAGAAAGAACAGCAGCAGCGCTTTTCCCATACTTATTCACATCCTTCCGTGCAAGCCTCCCGGCTCCATGCTTTTGTCTCCGCTTATCGTATACATGGGAAAACCGGTTGTCCAGCCGCAGCAGCGGCGTACCGATCCGATGCCGGGATGCTGGAATCTTGCCGTTCTTGTCCCGGCAAGTGGCGGACCGGCTGCCGCCCCGGCCTCTCAGCCTGGGGGTGCGCACAAGCGAAAAAAAGCAGCCCGCCTAAGCGGACTGCCGGTGTCTTGGAATGGCTGGGACGGCTCAGACCGCCGCCTCGCTCTTGCCGCCGTCCGAACGCAGCTGCTTGCTGCGCAGCTGGCCGCAGGCCGCATCAATGTCCGCGCCATGCTCCAGCCGCACGCTGCAGCTGACGCCGTTCTTCTTGAGCGTGTCGTAGAAGCCGTCGATCGCCTCCGGCGTGCTGCGCTGGTACTGGCTGTGCTCGTCGACCGGATTGTACGGGATCAAATTCACGTTGGCCAGCTTCATCAGCTGCGGCCGCGAGGACATCAGATCCGACAGCTCCTGCGCATGCTCCCGCAGATCGTTGACATCCTTGAGAAGGATATACTCGATCGTGATGCGGCGGCGCGTCCGGTCGAGATAATAATCGATGCTCTCCAGCAGCTTCTCGATCGGAATCGCCTTGTTGATCTTCATGATCCGCGTACGCAGCTCGTTGTTCGGCGCATGCAGCGACACGGCGAGATTGGCCTGCACGCCGCTGTCGGCGAAGTCGCGGATCTTGGCGGAAAGGCCGCTCGTCGAGACGGTGATATGCCGCGGACCGATCGCCAGTCCCTTCGGATGCTGCACGATCGCGAGGAAATTCATGAGATGGGTGTAATTGTCGAACGGCTCGCCGATGCCCATCACGACGATATGGCTGACCCGCTGGTCCAGGCCGGCTTCGTCCAGATACAGCTGCACCCGCATGATCTGCTCTGCGATCTCGCCGGCAGTGAGGTCGCGGCTCTTGGCGAGCAGGCCGCTCGCGCAGAAGCTGCAGCCGATGTTGCAGCCGACCTGGGTCGTGACGCATACCGACAAGCCGAACTTGTGCTTCATGAGCACCGTCTCGATCAGATTGCCGTCCTGCAGACGGAACAGGAACTTGACCGTGCCGTCCACCGACTCCTGGCGCGTATGCTCCTCAAGCGTGCCGAGCCGCCAGTTGTCCTCCAGCAGCTGCACGCATTCCTTTTTCACTCCGGCTTCGGCCATTTCGCCGAATGTCCGGACGCGTCTGCGGTAGAGGCTTTCCCATACCTGCATCGCATGAAATTTGCGGTGTCCGCGTTCCCCGAGCCAAGCTTCCAGCTGCTCCTGGGTAAGTCCGTACAGCGTGTTCATCTATATTCAAACCTCTTTCTTCTTTTCAGCATCCAGGCTCGCTTTATCGTCCCATAAGCCGCCCGATATTTCAAGCCGGGACAGGCCTGGCCATGCACGCGGGCACGCAGGGCCCGACGACCTGCATCCTTTCGCCGGAAAAGTCCGCTATGAAGCTGATAATCATCGTCATTGCGCTGAAAACGAGTCTCAATTAAAAGAATTGTAACCATCTAATAATCGGAGTAATATAATAATAACTATAATTTAAATGAAAGGTCGGGATCCGTTTGGCTGATTTTCATCATCTCCAGCACGTCAAGGAGCAATCCCGGTCCAAGAAGACGTTATGGATCACGCTGCTTCTGACCTTGTTCTTCACGATCGTCGAGATCGTCGGCGGCCTCCTGTCGAACTCGCTCGCCCTGCTGTCCGACTCCGCCCATATGATCTCCGACGTCATCGCCCTGGGGCTCAGCATGACGGCCATCTACATGGCCTCCCGGCAGCCCGATGCAAGGTTCACGTTCGGCTACCTGCGCTTCGAGATCATCGCATCCTTCCTCAACGGGCTCGCGCTCGGCGTCATCTCGCTCGGCATCTTCATCGAGGGCATCCGCCGCTTCCTTCATCCGGAGCCGATCCAGTACGGCCTGATGCTCGCCATCGCTGCCATCGGCCTCGTCGTCAACCTCGTGCTGACGATCGTCCTCAGCCGCAGCATGAAGGAAGAGGACAATCTGAACGTGAAGAGCGCCCTCTGGCATTTCTTCGGCGATCTGCTGAGCTCGGTCGGCGTCATCGTCTCGGCGCTGCTCATCCTGCTGACCGGCAGAGTCTGGTTCGATCCTCTCATCAGTCTCGTCATCGGAGGCATCATCTTCATCGGCGGCGCCCGCATTACGCGCGAAGCCTATCTCGTGCTGATGGAGTCCGTGCCCCGCGAATTCGATCTGGAGGCGATCCGCGCCTCGATCCGTGAGGTCGAAGGCGTCGAGGATGTGCATGAGATGCATCTATGGGCCGTTTCGACCGAGCATTATTCGCTTACGGCGCATGTCTTCGCCAATGAGAACATTCAGCCTTTCTGCATCATCCTCAATATCAACGAGACGTTGAAAGAGAAGTACGGCATCTCCCACTCGACAATTCAGATCGAGCATGCCGGCATCAATCCGCACGGGGAATACGGACGGGAATTTTTGAAAAGCCGCCGTACGCTGGCTGAAAGCCGAGTTTGAGCCCAGCGCGAGTCGAGTTGCACACATGCCAGATAGGCATTACTTAGGATTATTGAATAACACCTTCAATTAAGCGCCCTTGTCCGGGCGTTTTTTCATGTCCATCTGGCCGCCCACAGCTTCATTTCCTTGATGATCTGATGCAGATCCTCGCCCTTGGGGGTGAGCGTATATTCCACCGTGACAGGCACGGTCGGATAGACCTTGCGTTCCAGCACGCCCTTCTCCTCCATATGGCGAAGGGTGCTCGTAAGCGCCCGGGGGCTGACGGCCGGAATCAGGCGCTGCAGCTCGCCGAAGCGGCGGGTGCCGCAGAACAGCTCCCGCAGGACGAGGAAGGCCCATTTGCCGCCGATGACATCCAGCGTTTTTTCGATGTTGCAATCGATCGTGTCGGGGTTTTTGGGAATGTAGTTGCTGCTTGCCATGGACAAATCTCCTTTTTGAAAGCTAGTAAACCTCAGTATAGTAGATATACTTCATATAATAAAGTGAGGATATTTTCACTACTTCCCCTGAGATAGAAACGTGCGTACAATTAGCCGTGTCAGGGCAAGCATTTGATTATAGGAGGGATTCTCTATGGATTATCGCAGGCTCGGAAGCACCGGCGCCAAGGTGAGCGAGATCAGCCTCGGCAGCTGGCTGACCTACGGCGGCTACGTGGAGCGCGAGAACGCGGTGAAGGCCATTCATGCCGCTTACGATTTGGGAATCAACTTTTTTGATACGGCCAACGTGTACGAAAGAGGAGCGGCCGAAACGCTCGTCGGCGAAACGATCAAAGCGTTCCCCCGCCACTCCTACCTGCTCGCGACGAAGGCATTCTGGCCGATGGGCGATCTGCCCAACGACCGGGGCCTCTCGCGCAAGCATCTGACGGATCAGTTCCATGCGAGCCTGAAGCGCCTCGACGTCGATTACGTGGACATCATGTACTGCCACCGCCACGATCCGGAGACGCCTCTCTATGAAACGCTGCGCACGCTGGACGATCTCGTCCGCGCAGGCAAGGTGCTGTACGTCGGAGTCAGCGAGTGGACCGCCTCCCAGATCGCGGAAGCGCATGCCATCGCCGACCGCTACCTGCTGGACCGCATCGTCGTCAACCAGCCGCAGTACAACATGTTCAACCGCTACATCGAGCCGGAGATCATTCCGTACAGCGAGCGCAGCGGAGTGGGACAAGTCGTCTTCTCGCCGCTCGCCCAAGGCCTGTTGACGGGCAAGTACACTTCCGTGGACAACATCCCGGCCGACAGCCGCGCCGCCAAGCTCGAGTGGATGAAAAACGGCATTACGGAAGAGAAGATCGCCAAAGTCCAAGAGCTCGGCGCGATTGCTTCCGACCTGGACCTGACCGTCGGCCAGCTGGCGCTCGCCTGGATTTTGCGCCAGCCGAACGTAGCCAGCGCCCTCGTCGGCGCGAGCCGTCCGGAGCAGGTCGTCGAGAACGCCAAGGCTTCCGGCGTCAAGCTGACGCAGGAAATCGTCGACAAGATCGAAACCATTCTCGAAGGAAAGTAACGGCTTCCCATTCGATCAAAAGAGTCCGGGCATCTGGGTATCCAGACCGCTCGGACTCTTTTTTAGTTGCCGCCTCGCCGCCTATTGATCCGCGACCTCGATCGTACTCTCCCCATCGTCCTCCGCCATAGCATCCATCAGCAGGATCGTCCAGCTCTTCGTTCCCGCCTCATAACGGATATCCTTGACTGCGGGAACAGACAGAGGCGGGTCCAGGCGGCGCTCCAACGCTCGCGCCACAGCCTGCTCGGGAAGCAGGAAAGCCCCGGACGGCCGGTCCGTTTCAATGGCCTGGACGTCCTCTGCCTTGCCCTGAGCCGGATAACATTCATCGATTCCTCCGCTCACGAAAGCCTCCACCAATTGGCCCGGCCTCAGACTTTTGCCCGTATGGATGAGCAAGGCTTCCGCCCTGCCGCTTGACGGCGCTCCGTTATAGGCGGTGAGGAGATAGCGGCCCCCGACCTTCCGAACGACGTAACCGGTGAACAGTGTGCTGTCTTCCCGGCTGCTGAAGCCCCAGTCCAAGCCCTTGACCCTTGCCGTCCGCTCCCGGCGAGGAGAAGCATCGTCATCGAACAGAATGACCGCCCACTGTCCGGAGGCTTGGTCAAGCCGGGTTTCCTTGATGACGGGCACCCGAAGGCCGGCATGCCGGGCAAGAGCCTCCGCGACGGCGCTGCTCTCCGGCCTGGCGGATCCGGCCGTGGCAGAGCTATCCAGCAGCCTTGCCGACTTGGCTTGTCCCATGCCCGGATAGCTCGTCCGAATATCCCCTTCCAGTTCCACCGCTACACGGCCGCCCAAAGGAACATCTCCCTTGAACCGAATCCATAGGGCCTCGGTTCCCCGGCCTTGGCCGGAGCTGTAGGAGGTAAGCAGGAATCGGTTCTTGTCCCGCTTGACGACGTATCCGCTGATCTCGTTCTTCCCCTCGGGTACAGGAGGTCCGCTGTTGGCCTGGTCGGAGCATCCCGACAAAACGAGCGCCAGCAGGAGCAGCAGCGCCAAGCTTAGCCGGAAGAGCGGAGCCCTCGCGGCTGCGGCCCCGCTTGATCTGCCGAGTCGTCGTTTGTTCGAGACTTGAATCATCCCCGCCGCCCCCCGTTCTCCATCGTCTTTCTTTCCCGACGGGCTTCGTCTTCAACATGTTTCCAGGTTCCCGCTTTTCTCAGAGGCTTCGCTTTTCAACCCAAGGCGATTCTCAGCAGCCTCGTCTTCGTTATCATGCCCGCGCTCTCCAAGGTCCGCTTGGAAGCCTCGTTGCCGTACCCGCAGCCGCAGACCGGCGTAAGGCCGCGCTCCGCGCACCATTGCCTCAGCCGCAGGATGAGGCTCCGTCCAGCGCCCTGATTGCGGCACGATTCGTTCACGAACATCCCGATGCTCGCTGTCCCTTCGAACAGCCTCGACTTCTCCAGCACCCCGATTCCGAGCAGCAGGTCTCCCCTGAAAAGGACGAACAGCTCGCCGCTGGCGATCCGCTGCTCGTACTGGTCCAGAAACTCGCCGCACACGCTCCCGATCTTCTCCGCATCCCCGAGCTCGGCCGGACGGAAATGAGCTTCCGATGAAGCCGGCGCCGGAACGGCGTGCCACGGGATGCCTTCCTGAAACATATAGGCCTGCTTCCGGATGGGGAAGCCCCTGTCGAGCGCCAGACTGAGGAACAGCTCGTCGCAGGTCGGGAGCAGCAGCGAATGGATCGAATGAACCTCCATCACTTGTCCGAACAGCTCCTGAGAGTGCTTCAGCCAAGGAGGGCGGATGTGAAATTGCGTCAGCAGCGCTTCGCCATGGATGGCATAATAGCCGGCCCATTCGGTACCGGATCGGAACGAATAGAAGACGGATTCCGTAATGTGCTCCTCCAGGAAGGAATCGAACGGCGCCGCCAAGCTCTTCAAATATTCGTCCATCAGAGCACCGATCTCGTCCATGGCGCAGGCCTTGGCGGTCGGGATCAACACGCGGCCGGCTCCAGATACCGATCCCTCAGCTGCTTCAGCTGCGGCTCCGTCAAGCCGATTCCATCCCTCAGATAGGCTTCCGCCGTCCCGTGGACGCGGCGGATTTCGTCGAATGCGGCCTGAATATATTCCTCTCTCACGGCCAGAACCGTACGCACCAGCTCCAGATGAGACTCGTCGTTCAAAAAAGCGGAGGCTTGGCGAAGAATGGCTTCGTTGGCTTCCCGGCGGTTTTCCCCGGTACGCATATAGTCCGCCGCAATCGCAGCCTCCGGTACGCCAAGCGCCAGCAGCACGACCGCCGCGGCGAAGCCGGTTCGATCCTTGCCGAGCGTGCAGTTCCACAGGACGGGACGTCCCTCCGCTTGCAGCAGCACCTGCATCAGCCCGCGATAAGCCGCCAGAGCTTGGCTGTCGGTCACGAACCTGCGGTAAATTTCCAGGATCGGATTGCCCTTGCCGCCTTCATCCTTCCACTGCTGCAATAAACGGGGCATCTCGCTCAGGCTGAATTCTCCCCCGATGACGGGCAGCGAGACTAGCCGCACACCCTTCAGCTCCGGATTAGGCTTGGAAGAGCTCTTCTCCTCGGTGCGCAGATCGCAGACGGCCGCCAAGCCGAGCGATTCCACATAAGCGGCCTCCGCCGCCGTCAAGCCGTGCAGCTCGCCCGAACGGAACAGAACGCCTTCCTTCACCTGCCTTCCATCCGCCGATATGAACCCGCCGAGCTCTCTCATGTTCAAGCGGGCCTCCAGCTGTTTCTTCATGGAATTCACTCCCCTATCCTTGATGTTCGAGCGAACGGCAAAACCTTAGGGCCAGCCATCTTGCGGCTGCCAAACGCCAGCGGCTTCCAGGCATCCGCTCTGGAAAACGCAAGTCGAAAAGCTGGCGGCTGCCAGGGTCTCATCCTGCAAAAGCCGCCTGGTTGCGGCATCGGCCGCCACAAGCCCGATTGGCTTGGCCAAGTCATACAAAGTAACTCTAAGTATTACGCAATCGGTTTAGACGGATTTTGACCCAGCACCTTGATGCTCAAGAACAAGCCGAGCACGATAGCTGCGGCAGAGAAGAAGAGACAGACCGCTTGAAGACCGAGTCCATCCGCAAGCCCTCCGACCGCAAGGGTGAGGCCGATCTGAAGCGCACCTTGCGCCGCGTCGGCAAGGCTGGCTACACGGCCCATCTTGTCGGCAGGAACCTGCTTCTGAAACCAGGTGGCGTAGCCGGCTCCGGCATACGACATGAAAAACCCGAGCAGGACAAAGGCTGCTGCAGCCAGGAAGAACGTATGCGACAAATAGAAAAGGAAGTAAAGGACGCAAGTCAGAAGCGTCGCCGGGCCGAGATACCAGCGCCAGGAGATCCGCTTCGCGAGCAGGGCTGCCGTAAAGGAGCCCGCCAGCGCTCCGATGCCCGTCACGCTGACGATGAACCCGTATTGCTCCGTGGAGAGCCTGAGATGCTGCTTGATATACGTCAATTCTTGGGAGTCGATCGAGTAGCCGATGATGACGGAGCTTTGGAACAGCAGATAGATGGCCAGGAAGGACGGCGCGGTCAGGACGAAGCTGCGCACGGCGCCCCAATCGGCTCGAAGCATGCGTAGCGTGACGGGCTCCCGGGCCGTCCCTTCAAGCCGAGGAACCGCGGGCAGCAGCGAGATCATCAAGGCGCAGACGAAGAAGGTGGCGGCGTTGAAATAGATGCTGAAGTCCGTGCCGAAACGGTAGATGAGCAGCCCCGATAGGGCAGGCCCGAGCAGGAAGGCGCCCGAGCTGCTCATGCCGAGAATGGAGTTGAACCGCTGGCGGTCTTCCGCCGGGATGAGCTTCGTGATGTAGACCGACTGGCTTGGGCCGAAGAACGAGCCGGCCAGGCTGATGAGGAAAAGGAGCCCGAAGATGAGCCATACCGAGGAGGCGAACGGAATAAAAAGCATGAGCGTGCCGCGCACGACGTCGGTCAAAACCATGAGCTTGCGCACATCGGTGCGGTCGACGATGCTGCCCGACCAGAAATTGGTCAGCAGAAGCGCGATCGGCCGGATGACGAACAGTCCCGCCATAGCGGCAGCGGAGCCGTCCGTCAGCTCCAGCAGGGCGATGTTGATGGCGACGAAATAAATCCAGTTGCCGAGATGCGAAAACCCCAACCCGCCGACGAGAAGGGCTGCATGCTTCCAGGATTTCAAGGCTGTCTATCCTCCTCGTGGAAAAGAAACCGTTTTCTTCAATCTATCACGGATTCCATGTTCCACAATAAGGAAAATGTGACAGCTTCGGCACTATGGCAGCAGCCGAATATCCTCGCAGGAGGCCGCGACGACGTCGGCATCCGGCAGCTGAAGGGCCGCCTCGCCCGCAGCCAGTCCGATCGCAGCCGCCGCTCCGGCCGCCTTGGCCATGAGCATATCCCCGTTGGAGTCGCCGATGATGACGACCTTGGAGATGTCCAGTCCCATCCGGCGGCAGGCGAGCTCCGCCATGTCGGGATAGGGCTTGCCGCGTTCGACAAGGTCGGTGCCGATGATTTCGCCGAAGTGTCCGTCGAGGCCGAGCCAGGAAAGATGCTTGACCGCCGCGATCGTTTCGTCCGCCGTCACGACAGCCATCGGGATGCCTGCAGCGCGGCAGGCATCGAGCAGCTCCGTTACGCCTGGCAGGGCTAGAGCGGCACGCTCCCGGTCGAGCTCCCGATCGGCATGCTGCCAGCTCTCGTGCACCGCCACCCGGGCATCGGCCCAGGACAGGCCGCGCCGGTAGCCGCATGCGCTCAGCAGCGCCAGCAGCTCATGCAGCGTTCCCATCGACAGGGGGCCGCTGCGGTCGTAGCTCTCGGCTTTGCCGTCCTTCGAGAACGAGATTCCCCACTCGTTGCCCAGTTCTTCCAGAGAGAGAGGCTCAAGCCCCCGCTCCTCGAGCTTGTCGCTGAAATGCTGCTTCATATGGCGCGCCCAAGCTCCCCAGGTATGGACGAAATCAAGGAGCGTTCCGTCCTTGTCGAACAAAATGGCTTCCGCTTCGAATATGCGGCCTGCTGCGAGAATTTGCGGCATATGGCTTGTCCTCTCCCTTGTCGCGCTTCCCGTCCGTTGTGCGGAGCGCTCTTTTTTTTCCACTATATAGGAT
>Ga0194137_10000993_pt1 | contig 17857 bp, 17 predicted proteins | sample TARM_MetaG_T3_14_FD_134025 | JGI IMG/M metagenome (GOLD analysis project Ga0194137, IMG submission 134025) | Freshwater microbial communities from Pennsylvania, USA, analyzing microbe dynamics in response to fracking - TARM_MetaG_T3_14 (version 2) | ecosystem: Environmental > Aquatic >... | reverse complement strand
GCATGCCACTTGGTCGTTCCATTCCAGTTCTTCACTTCTTCTCTTTCAAGTATTCGCTTGATGTGGTCTACGGTCTTCCCTGAAAGGTACTCATCGTAGATCCTCTCTACAATTTTAGCCTGTTCTCGATTGATGATCAGCTTACCATTCTCATCAGTGTCATAGCCTAGAAAACGCTTTGTGCTCATCTTGAACTGTCCGTTTTCAAATCGCCTTCTTATACCCCAGTTAGAGTTCTCACTAATGGATCTGCTTTCATCCTGGGCAAGGGATGAGAGAATGGTGAGTATGACCTCTCCTTTGGCATCGAGTGTGTTTATTGCCTCCTTTTCAAATATGACCCCCACACCCAGTTCTTTCAGCTCTCTAACAAAGTTCAAGCAATCCAGGGTGTTCCTTGCGAATCGGCTGATGGACTTGGTAATGATCATGTCGATTTTTCCGTCTCTGCAATCTTTTATCATCCGGTTGAAGTTCTCACGCTTTTTTGTATTGGTGGCTGAAATCCCCTAATCGGCATAAATGCCGGCCATAGTATAAAGTGGGCTGTTGTTGATGTATTCCGTATAATATCTTACCTGATTCTCATAGCTTAATAGCTGTTCTTCGTTGTCTGTTGACACGCGGCAGTATGCTGCCATTCTTTGTAGTTGAGGCATCTGGTTTTTTCTGATTCCCCTGTCGTAGTCTGCCTTGCTGGTATAACTGTAATGCTTCTCGCCATCGATTATAACCTCCTCTATCACCTCTATTCCTGCTTATATTTATTTATCTTTCTTGACCTCTTGTTCGTTTTTTATGCCATCCTTCAAGGAGTTTTATAATGGTTTCCTCCATTTGTTTTGGTGTATATGACTTTGGAAAATACCTCTTTAGCTTATCTCCTGTAAGGGTTACCTTATCTAAATCTCCCTTCTTTTCTTCACTCATTATGGCACTCATAACTTCAAGGCTTAACTTCCCCTCATTACTAAATTTCTTTAATCTTTGTGCCTGTGAAAGTGAAGGTGTTGCCTGTTCCATATCCATAGCTTCAAGTAAGTCAATTTGATCCTCGTCTTTAAGAAAGGATAGTTCCACAGCAGGATTAAAGGCTATTTTCTTTTCATCTACCATTGAAAGTATTTCTGGAATAAGATGGGTAAGACGGATATAACGCTGTACCTGTCTACCACTATCTCCACCTTCCTTACCTACAATATCTGCTGTTTCTAACTTTCCGACAACTTGTCGGGAAGTTAAATCATTCCTAGCACCCTGATTTTTTATAGCATCTAATTTCATTTTATAAGCAAAGGCTCTTTCACTTGGTAAGATATTTTCTCTCTGCAAATTGCTGTCAACCATGATAATAATGGCGGCATCATCGTCAAGATTACGGACTATAACAGGCATTGTTTCAAGTTCTGCAAGCTCACAGGCTCTTTTTCTTCGGTGTCCTGCCACAAGTTCATAGCCACCTTCATCACGGGGTCTTGCAATGGCAGGAACTAGAACACCATATTGTTTAACACTTTCTGCTGTGTCAAACATAGCTTCATTGTCGATCACCTTAAATGGGTGGTCTTTAAAGGGATGTAATTCTGTTAAGGGGATCTCAATTATCTTTTCTCGGTTTTCATCAGCCCTACTTTCTTCTGTGGAAAACAAATCATCTACTGATGCCAGCTTTATGTTTTTGGCGGAGCTTTTCAATTTTTAACACCTCCTTTGTTAAATTTCCATACTCTTCTGCAACCTTTCCCTTTGGGTCATGGGCAAAAATACTTTTCCCCTCTGCACTGATTTCAGCGACTTTTACAGAACGGGGTATATCTGCTTTAAATACTTTAATACTGCCTTCATAAGTTTCCCTTACTAAGCTGCTAATGTCCTTTGCAAAATTAGTACGCCCATCTACCATAGTCAGTAAAATACCATCAATCTTTAGTTTAGGGTTTATCTGTCTGCGTACCTTCCCAATGGTCTGTAAAAGCTGTTCTAATCCCTTTGCAGGGAGATAATCAGCCTGTACAGGGATAATTACACTATCAGATGCTGCAAGGGCATTAATGGTTAGCATACCTAAAGAGGGTATACAGTCTAAAAGAATATAATCATAATCTTTCTTTACCGTATCAAGGTATTGTTTCTCTGCTCATAGCATTAACAAGAGATACTTCCATACCAGATAATTCAATATTTGCTGGAAGTAAGTCCACCCCCTCATGATGTTGTAAAATCCCTTCTCTAGGCTCAATAGGTGTATCTGTAATAACCTTTCCCATTACAGTTGCAATGGTTGTTGGAAGCTTATCTGGTTGTGGATAGCCTAAGCTAATGGATAAACTGCCTTTTGGATCTGCATCTACAAGCAAAACTTTCTTATTTTTCATAGCTAAACCTATGCCTAAATTAGCACAGGTAGTTGTTTTGCCAACACCACCTTTTTGGTTAGCTATGGCAATAATTTTTGCGTTCAAATTTCTTCCTCCTTTCAATTTTGGGTACAAAAAAAGAGCTAGTTATATGAACTAACTCCTTAGTAAAAAAGGGGTATTATCACCCAATGTCATTAAGTTAAGGAATTAAAACTAGAGTTAAAGAACAGAGTATGTTAAAAATACATACCTTGTTCTTTTTTATGTAATTTAAAAAAATCTAATTATTTTCAAAAAAAGCTTGACAAATAGAGCAAAAAATGCGGCGAAGCCCCTTAGATGAATACATTTTTTAAGGAGGTTCACTCATGAACGAATTTGCAAGTTCCATAAAAGAAAAATTAGACACTGTTTTAGCTGAAATGCATGAATACTCATGGCTTTTCGTCAATAACCCTGAAAGGGATTTTACTAGAAGGCGAAAGTTGGATTTCAAAGAAATGCTGAATATTTTACTATCAATGGGAGGTAATAGCCTAAAACTTGAACTTATGAAATATTTTTCATATGATGTTGAAACAGCTACCTGCTCAGCCTTTGTCCAACAGCGGGAAAAGATTCTTCCAGAAGCAATAGAGTACCTTTTTCATAAATTCACATCATCTTCACTCAACCCTAATTATTATGACAGCTATCGAATGTTAGCTGTTGATGGTTCAGATTTAAGTGTTGCAACCAATCCAAAAGATACAGAAAATCATTTTTTAGGAACCGACAATACTAAAGGATATAACCTTCTGCACTTAAATGCCATGTATGATTTATCTAGTAGAGTATATGTTGATGCAATTGTCCAACCTGGCAAAAAGGAAAATGAGGTTCAGGCACTTATGTGATAAAATATATAATAAAGTAATTATTTATTATATAATGTTTATAAATGTTGAAACAATAACCTATTTATAAATTTATAAAAACTTTATACAAAATAGATCAAACAAAATATTTTTGGAGTATATAATGACGAAAATCAAGGAAATATCAAATAGTAATATAAGATTTATATCAGAGATAATAACAGAAACAAAGGTTAATAATAATGGGAATGAATTTATATATGAAAATGTAGTAATTAAAATTAAAAACTTTAAAAATGGACAAAGTAGAATTCATCCTTTTACCATTTTCCTAGATCAATGGAGTTCTAAATCAACAAACACTAAATTAAAATATTCAAATGATATAGTTCCTTTTCTAAATCATATATATTTTGAATTAGACGAAAAAACTCTTCCCTCAATTAAAAATCTTACCATTGATATTGGTGTCGATTATCTTAACATAGTAGGCTTAGGTAAAAAGAAAAAAACAGTTAAGTCTATAACCAAATCACTTTCAAAATTTTATTACTTCCTAGTAAAAAAGAAGATTGTAAAAAATATAGAGTTAAAAGAATTTATTATCGATAGAAATTATATTAGATGCCCAGGATTAGAAGTGGGACTTAGACTACCAATCTATTCAAATAATACAATACCTCTTCACAACATTGAAGAAAATATGGTTTTTGAGTTCTTATTTTCATCAATGAAACATGTCCCAGAAATCTCTTTAGGAATCTACTTTCAGATATTTGGTGGTCTTAGAGTTGGAGAAGTTTGTAATCTAACCTATAATTCAATATCGTATATAAATGAAGGTCTAAATGGTCTAATATTAAATTTAAAGAATAATAATTTGAGAAACGATATAAAAAGAAAAGCATATGTTAAAAAACCTCGTAGACAAGCCGTGTTTTCTGTTGGAAGTTTATTAATTGAATTATTAGATATTCATAAAAAAAAGTATTCTATTAAAGGAGATAATGCTGTATTTATTGATAAAAGAGGAAATCCTATGTCGGTGGATACTTATAGATATGCTTTTAATAAGGCAAAAAAGAAATTCATAAAAGATTTGATGAATCAAGATAATCCTAAATTAATTAGATATGCTACTATGTTAAATAATGAAAAATGGTCAACACATATTGGTAGGGGTATATACTCAAATTTAGTTGCAGATAGTGCTAAAAACATTACAGAGATTGCAGTAAAAAGAGGAGATAACAATTTGAAATCTTCTCTAACTTACGTTCTTAACACTAAAGAATTAGATAAGAAGCTATTGAAAACAGCTAATAATCTACTTGTAAAAGCTAAAGGTAATAATCAAGAATAGAGGTGTGATATGGCAAAAGTATTCTCTAGAGGAGAGCTAACAGAAAAATTTAATTTAAATGATTTGGAAAAACGTTTAGTCACATTGAAATATGGCAAGAAATTGCCTGGTTCTCAAAACAAAGTATATTCAGAAAGGGATGTTAAATTAATTAAAGAAATGCTTTTCTGGAGAAGAGAAACTATGATTTTACCAGATCTTATACAATTATTTGGCATACCAAGAGATATGAATGATAAAAGATTATATATCATAAAAAGAATACCAGATAAATATAAAAAAAAACAAGGTAAAAGTTGGAGAATATCCCTTGATTACATAAAAAAAGTAAAAAATGAAAATCCAATATTAAATGAAATAGAAAATGGAGAGTATATTACTAGCCCATCTGTTGTTAGAAAATTAAATATAAGTGGTCAGAAATTAAAGAGAATAATTCCTTTGCTTTCTATACAAGGAGTTATAGTACATCCCTTACATGATAGAATAAAATGTATCCCAATAAGAGAATTTAAAAAGTTAAAAAGAGGTTATATGAAAAGAAAGACCTTAGATGATCATTTTTTAATTAATGATTTAAAGTATGTTAATAAAAAAGAAGCAGATAAGTTTACAGGAATAGAACTGCTAAGCTTTAAAAATTTAATAGAAAGAAAACTAATTAAGAATATAGTTATTTGCTACACAACAAAAAAGAATAAAGAATCAATATATGTGTCTGAAAAAGAATTACATGATTTTAAAGAAATTATAAGTAAAACGGTTGCTGTTGAAGAGTTGAAAAGTTTTGATAGGAGAGTTAATGATTACTTGATGACAAGAATAATTCATGGAAAAAAAGGTGTTATAGGAACATTTCCAAAAGCATTTATAGCTCCATTCACTAAATCTTCTCACTATAGAATACAAGTTAATGATGTATATAAATATCTTGATTCTGAAGCAAAGGAATCAAACTATAAATATGAGCTTGTAAAAACTAAGGACTCAAAAGATTTATTAGAAAAAGAGATTAAATATTTTCTATATAAGTACTCTTTTACAGAAACTATTAATATTTTCAATGAATTTATTTTTGATGTAATTAATAATTATGATGGCAATAAATATAGAGAAAGAATAAAGAGATATCTAAATTATTTTAAATATCTTCTTAAATTATTAGATAAAGAAATCTATGATTATTCAGATGCAGAGTTAGAGTTACTATTTAGATTACATGAAAGAGATTCATATTACCTAACACAAATATTAAGTTATCTGATGGTATTTCATAAAGATAAATGCAATTTTAGCAACAGATATATAATTAATACTAATTCTAAGGAAAGAAATGGAACATCAAAAAAAGAAAAAGCTTATTCATTTAATCAGTGGGCAAAATATGCATTGTTTGCTATGAATATTAGTATTCATAAAGATAAGGCATTGAAATCTGCTCGTTATTCAAGAGGTTGGTTGTTTCTGACATTTCATTTTATAGGAGCTTGGAGAAAAGGAGACATATTAAGTTTGAAAGGGCTTGAACTTTTTTCAAATAAAGACATTTCTTCATATATTAATAAAATTAAATATGAAGAAGGTTTAAAGATATCACAAGCTGAAGATATCATTTCAGTTTTCATGGATTTAGTAGAAGTTACTTTAGCTAGCAAAAATAAACAGAGATTAAGAATTATTATTCCTCAAGATATTAAAATCCCTTTTGCTACAGCATTAATAGTAACTGAAAAACATCGTATGAAAAAAGGTGAAAAGAATCTATTTGGCAAATTTGGTGGTAGAAATTTAGACTATGCACTTAAAAGTAACGAAGTGAAAGGATTTGGAAATTTAAAAGCTAATAGAACTTTAATGAGTTTGTTTTTCGAAACAGCAAATAAAGAAGAAGGGATGAAAGCTTTTGCTTATGAATTAAGTAGACAATTAAGATCTCACAAAATTAATTATAAGACTTTTAATTCAAATACAACAGCTCAATATATACATGCGATGAATCAGGATGGCGATATAGACGCTATTACTTATGAATTGCTAAGGCGAGGGACTTTTGGATATGTGTTCAAAACATTAATTTCCATGGTTAGAGAAGAAGATAAAATGACTTTAAAAGAAATGAGTAGTTTAATAGTTGAAGTAAAGGATGCATATTCAAGTGTTGGTATAGAATCTGCAGCAACTCAAGTTATTCGTAGTAATGAATTGATTACGGTTTTAAATGAAATATTTAAAATGCCAATTACAGAAGTTAAAAAAATTCTAAAAGATTTGAGTTTAGGAATAGGACAATCCAAAACAATGTATACTCAATGTTTGAAGTACTCTAAAGAATGTCCTTATGAATATACTTCAAGTTGCTTTGGATGTCCTTACAACATTCCATCTACATACTCAATGAATTTATTAAATAGTGAAATAGTAAGAGTTTTAAAAAATTTAAGAGCAATACCGGATTCAAATCATATATTAAAAATGAAATATTCAAAAGAACTATATAAACTCCTTTCTGTTTTACAAGAATTTAAAGTCTATTTTGATAAAATTGACCGTAATTATCTTATTTCATTTATTGACTTAATAAAAATAAAGAAAGAAATAAAGTTTTTAATAACAGAAAACAAATTATTGAAAATGGGGGAATAAATGAAATTTGCAATAAGAGAAGTATTAAGTGATAAAGTTGAAGGCAGATATGTTGGAGTAGAAAAACCATTTATTTATAGTAGCTTTGATGATAATGAATATAAGAAATATTATCAAGAATTAGTAGAAGGCGGATACTTGAAGGATATAGATTATAATTCTGATTATATGGTATTTATAGATGAAAATGGCAAAACAAGTACTGTAAATATTAATATTATCAGTTTTAGAAAAGAAATTAAGAGATATGGTATTATAATGCTTAGATTTTCAACTAGTATACCTTCTACTATAGCTAGAGAATTAAGAGCGATTATATGGGCATTAAAAGAAACAGATTTTCTATCAGATGAGGGTTTTGATAATCTGCAAATAAAAATAAATGAATACAGTAGCCATCAAATACGAAAATTAAGATATTTAGAAAGATTTATCGACTTTGTTGGAGAAGAAAAATACTCAAACTACATTGAAATATTAGAAAAACTAGATTCTAATGAAACAGCTAGATTAATAAGAGATATTCCTGATTATGAAAGTTTATTAAGATATGATTTTTATATAGAAGATTTCTATAAAAAAGACTTATTAAATTATAAGAAGAAATACTTTCCGATAATTCTATGGTGGAAACTAAGCTCTATTATTCCAATGAGACCAGTTGAGATTGCAGAGTTACCATATAACTGTATATCTGAATCAGATGGTAAATATTATATTACTATTACAAGATATAAAGATACAAGAAGTATAGTTGATGATTCTAGAACTAACAAAAATATAAAAAAAAATTATAGTGAAAATAGACGAAAACAAGTTCTTCGTATCACAGAAGAAATTTATAAGTTATTTAAAGAATATAACCATCTAATAAAGAAACCAAAGAGAAATTATTTTTTTGATTTGGTATTTCATAGAAATAACAGAAGATCCAGCTTAGCCTACTTATTAAAAGAGTTTAACGATGAAATTATTAAAGGATACTATAAATGTAAAACTATAAATGTAAAACAGAAAAAAAATAATAAAATAGAAATTAAACTACCTAGACTAGGAGATACAAGGCATGTTGCTTTTTGCGGTATGATGTTACAAGGATTTAATCCTTTAACTATTATGGAGATAGGAGGGCATACAACAATTGATTCTCAATTACATTATACTAGTCATATGGAAACTTTCGCTGAGTCAAGTATAAATCAATTGTCAGAATCGATGACAAACTTAATTTTAAGTGGAGATTCTATTATTAAAACTCATGGGATCGGAAGAAAAAATATAGCTAAATTAGCTAACTTAGGAGATAGTTTTTATGACCTTCCTAAAGTAAATGGTGGTAGATGTACTTCAGGTAATATTCCCGAAGATTGTCCTCCAACGGAATGTATCTTTTGCGAAAAATATTTTGTTTATGATGATGACAAGGAATTCTTAAAGATATTAATGAATGAAAAAGATAGAGAAATAAAATCTAAATTAGATTATATAAAACACTTATACGAAAATGCAAAACAAGGCAAAAGTACTGATTTAAGTAGAAATGAAGAATTGAAAAATAATGCAAATAATCTTCGAACTCTAGTAAAACAAAAAGCTGTACTAAAGACTTATGAAAAAATTTAATTTAAAAATATAAGCTTATATTAGGAGTATAAAAATGGACAAGAAAAATAAAGGAGGAAGAAAGAAAAAATATGATACACAAATGTTAATTGGATTAGTAAATAAATATGCAGATGAAAATCCTTATTCGGTAATAAAAATTGCAGATTTAACAAAAAGATTTGAAATTAAGCACTATATCTGGAGGGATTATACAGAAGTCAGAAAATATATAGATAAATTAAATAATACATCAAAAATACTAAGTATGCCTAAAGAAAATATAGCACTTAATTCTGTTGATGATTTTTTTATAAAGAATAAAGGAGATAAAGATTTAAAACAAGCTGTATCAGATTTGTTTGAAACAAATAACAAGTTATATAAATTAGCTTTAAAGGCTGATAAATTCATAGAAAAAGAGCAAGATTATCTTAAACAAATAGAATATAAAGGTAAAGAAATTAAAAAGCTAAAAGACGCCATAGATACTTTAAATAAAGAAATAGATAGTTTATATATAGACAGTCGTTCTACAAAGATAAGACAGGATAAAGGTATTAAAGATAACGTTATTAAACTAATTCCAGATGATAAAAAATTAAGTAAGTCAATAGAAGAAATTGAAGAAAGTTTTCCGGGTTTGTTTTTAGATTTGTAAATTTATACTTAAATATATTTTGATTGCTATACATTAATTAACTCATTAAATTTCCCTATATGTTAGAATATAGATGATATATTAATACAGTAGTATTACAATTCTCAGCTTAGAGAATAGAAATAACTTGTAAATTCTTTTTGTAAAATTTATTTCTGAATCTCTCAAAACTCATAATCCTAAAACTTATGTTTAAAGTCTAAAGGAAAAAATTCTTACATTATCTGAAATAATATGGTAGATATAATATATCTATTATGTAAGGAAAGTCTATTTTTCTTTTTCCTATATTAAATTTACGATAATATATTTATATTTTTATACATATGATGTATAATTATCTTAAGAAGGAGGATATAATCTAAAATTTTCAAAAAGCTTGGATTATAAAACCAAAATGAAAATCGCTTTAATTTCAATGCCCTTTCATTCCATACATAGACCTAACCTCGCAATTGGTCTTTTAAAAGAGATAATAAATACTAGAACAAATTCAAAATGTGACACTTATGATTTAAATATCTGGTTTGCATCGATGATTAAAAAAGAATTTGGAGATTTATCAAAATATTTTTTGATTTCTGATAGTAAGCCTAATGCAATGATAGGAGAATTTATTTTTTCTAAATATATTGAAGGTAATATAACAGAAGATCATATTTACAGCTTCATCAACACATTAATAGAACAAAAAATATTCCCTGCTAAAATTTCAAAAAGAGAAACGCATCTAGAATTATATGATATAATAAATCAATTATTAAAAATCACGGACCAGTTTATGAAGAAATTATTAGAAATAAATTGGTCATTGTATGATATCATTGGCTTCTCAGTAACATTTCAACAGTTAATGTCATCACTTTCTCTAGCGTCTGAAGTGAAAAAGAGATGGCCACAAACTAATACAGTTTTTGGAGGTAATACGGTTCATTCTAAAATGGGAATGGCTTATAGCAAAAAATATGAGAATATTGTAGATACATTTTTTATTGGTGAGGGAGAAGAAGCTATAGTCGACTATATTATATCGTTTGATAAAAATGAGATTCCGAAGATAGTGATGCAGGATAGAACAACAAATTTAGATACAAATCCAATTCCTGATTTTTATGGATATTTTAGTACGATGGATGATTTTTTGCATTATGAGTTAATGAAATCAAGTTTAACTTATGAGTTTTCTAGAGGATGTTGGTGGGGACAGAAAAAAAAATGTTTGTTTTGTGGTTTAAATTGTGATGCTATTGATTATAGATATAAAAACATTAAGAAATCATGCAAGGATGTAAAAGAAATAGTAGAAAGATATGAAGCATATGGAGTTAAAGCCATTTTACTAACAGATAGTATAATACCACATACATACTATGGAAATCTTTCGCGTTTTAATGAAATAAATACTAAATTTTACTTTGAAACAAAATCGAATTTTAATAGGGATGAACATTTTAAAGAAATGGTCGAGTCAGGGTTTATATTCTCACAGCCAGGAATTGAAAGCCTTAGTGATAAAACATTAAAACATATTAATAAAGGAGTAACTACATTACAGAACATAAAATTTTTAATACAATGCCGAAATTACAATATATTTGTTACTTGGAATATAATATTTGGGTTCCTAGAAGAAACAAATGTAGATATTAAAAACCAAATAAGTATTATAAATAAAATAAAGCATTTGCCCTCTCCAATGAATGTCTCTAAATTTAGATTAGACAGATATAGTGTTTATTTTGATAACTATGCAAAACAACTTATTATGACAGGAGTTAAAAAAACATATTACCACATTTTTAGAGAAACAAAAATTGATGAAGAAATGTGTTATTACTTTGACTATAAATTTAACCAAATAAGTGAAGATATAGAAATCGAATTCAATGATGTTATTAAAAACTGGCAATTAAATTCAAAAAAGTACAAAAAAGAAATTAGACGAGATGAAGATGGCATATATCTTTTTAAATATTATGGTAATAGTAAAGAGATTATTAGGTTGAATCATCTTAAAAAGGATATAGTTCTAAAAACTCGAAATATTATTAGTTATGAAAAACTCATTAGTGAGTTAATTAATGTATATCCAGTTAAAGATATCAAATTTGAAGTTGATAATTTGATTTTTAAAGAATGGATAATTTCAATTGATGATAAGATTTTATTTATTGGTGTTGATAGAACTAAATCTATAACTTTTGGTTGATTATTATTTTTAAGTTAAGTGTGGTTTGGGAGGAGGTGAAACTATGAAATTAACAACAAAAAAATACGAAGCACCTACTATAAATTGTGATTCTTTAGCTTGGGGACTTTGGGGCAAATATTAGTATAAACTAATAATATAATGAAAAATTTGAATAAATGGACTACACTTAACTTTTAATAATAATAGTTGTTATATAATTATCAAAATATTGACTACAATAAGTTTAGTTTAACATAAATAGGTAATCGAAAAGATTGGTAAATACTTAAATAGATGTTAAAGAGGAGATGAAATTATTATGAATCATTCTTCAATACCGTATGTTGTAGATTTCGATGTGACTTTTAAATGTAACTTATCATGCCTTCATTGTAATGTAAATGCGGGTAATGAATTAGAGTATGAAATGAGTACAGATGAGGTTAAGTCAATAATTAAACAATTATATGATAGTGGAACAGTGGCTCTGGCATTAACTGGTGGGGAACCATTACTTAGAAAAGATTGGCGTGAAATTGTTACTTATGCATGTAGTAAAGTTGGAATGAAGATAGTTCTAAATACAAATGGAATATTATTTACATCAAATGATATTGAATACTTAGCGGAAAATTGCAAAAATTTACAAGTTGCTATTAGTTTAGATGGAAGTACACCGAATAGTTTTGGATTATTAAGGAAGTATGATGATGGTTCATCAGCTGAATCAAGTTTTAATAAAATTATTGAAAACACAAAACTTTTAAAAAAAGCTGGTATGAGATATGTAAGCTTTAATATGACTTTAACGAAGCTAAATATAGATTACTTTGAAAGTTTAATCGATTTATCTCATAACTTAAATATTGATAGAGTTTTAGGTATAAAGTTCTTTCAGGGTGGTAGAGGGAAAAAAAATTCAAATAATTTAGAATTATCTTATAAGCAATGGTCAACTTTTATAAGAAAATTAACTAAAAATAAGCTAGAGAATCCATTTAGATATAATATAGTCAATATTTCCATAACATGTCCATGGGAATTTAAACTACCATTAAATAATAGACTATATTCAGAGGAGCAAATTTTTGAAGTATGGAGGTATAATTCTCCAACTAAATTTAATAAACTTAATCGGGATATTGGCTGTACAGCTGGTGTAATGGGATGTGCTATCGCTCCTAACGGAGATTTATATCCTTGTGGTACGGTTACTACTGAAAGTTCAGGTATGAAATGCGGCAATGTATTAGAATCAAGCGTAATTGATGTATGGGAAAATTCAGATTTTCTTAAGAAGCTAAGAAATATAAATGTGGACCAGATTAATGGTCATTGTAAAGTTTGTAATATAAAAGATTATTGTGGTGGTGGATGTAGAGGAAGAGCCTTTACTAAATATAAAGATATTTTAGCTAATGATCCACTTTGTCCATTAAATGGGAGGTGAAAATATGAATATTATTAATTTTGAGGATGGAGATAAGACTCTTAGAATTAGAAAAGAAAAATTTGGATGTGTTATTTCAGACGGAACTATGTATGCTGAGGGAAATTCGTTAGCTTTTGATATATTAAATAATCTTAATAATGGATACTCTTTAGATGAGATTATAGAATATATTCATAAAGAATTAAATGTAGATAAAGTGCAAGTAATTAAGGATGCTCATAATTTTTTTGTGGAGACATATGAACAGACAAAGTGGTTTGGGTCATACAAAAAAGAGATGGAATTTATTAGGAAGCAATCTGGTAATATGCCATGAGATGGTTTAAAATAAATCAAAAAAATGAAAAAAAAGTACAACCCAAATTAAACCTATTGTTTTTAGACAAAAAAAGTTTAAGTAAATAAAAATTTATTGCATCTACAACTTTATCTTTGGAAGATTAAAAAATGAAATGTTTTATGGAGACTCATGGGGTGATGTAATAATAGAGTCTTTTATGGAAAAACTTGATGTATATACTAGGTGGGATAAAGATAAGAGAGTTAAATTATTACTTGGAAGAATGAGACCATTAAACTACAGAAAGAGTTTAGAATTAATCAATTAGGTTCAAAAAACATCCGCATCCCCTGTGGTACACTATTCGGTTGACAAATACAACTCACATATAGATTAAAATGGATGAGGTAAGTTTGGATTTAATCCTATTAAAAAGAGGTTCTACTGTTATATCGAGTGAGTAAAGCCTCAGTTTAAAAAAAAATTATAAAAGCTGCCATTTACTAAGTATGAATAATAATAAAAAACAAATCAAAGTATTGAAAAATACTACTTGATTTAAAGAGGAGCTTAAAAAATGAAAACATCTCCTATTCAAGCAATTATTGATATAACAGATGTATGTAATCAAAAATGTCTACATTGTTTTTCTAATAGTAACAATAAGGAAAAATCTGCTTTGACATTGAAGGAAATAAAAAACTCAATAGATCAATTGTATAAATTAGGGGTGATGGCTATAGGGATTTCTGGGGGCGAGCCCTTGATGCATCCAGATTTTTTCGAAATAATAGATTATACACATCAGTATTCTAATTTTGTAAAATTTGATGTCTTTACGAACGGGGTTTTATGGACTGAGAATGATATTTTTAAATATAAAAAATATGTGTCTAAAAAAAATTATAAATTGAGGATAAGTTTTGATGGATATGATAATGATAGTTATTATTTATTGCGGCAGGGTGGTAAAAATGATTTTGGTCTTCTTGTCAGAAATTTGGAGATTTTTGATGAAAATGATATATCATACAGCCTTCAAACTAGTTTAACTGATTCTACTTACGAGAGCCGAAATAAAATTATTGATTTTGCCTTGAATCATACAAATGCTTCAAAACTTAATTTCATACCTGTTTTTTCACAAGGAAGAGCTTTAAAAAACAATATACAAATTCAATATGAAAACTGGTCAAAATTCGTAAATGAAATCACTAATTTTAAAAAAAATAATTTAAATTATATGAAACTTGATGTGAGTTTTTTTAATTATTACGAGGTTTATTTACCATTAAAAGAAAAGGGGGACGTTAATGATATATTTAATGTCTGGCGTCTACCTGGCATAGAAAATAGAAGCTCTATGCTTGGAAAGAAGCAAGGTTTATGTCAAGCAGGCGGAAATTTTGTTCACATTTCTTATGATGGTGAAGTATATCCCTGCACTTTTTCAATTGGTTTAAGTAAATTTTCAATGGGTAACATTCGAAATAATAGTATTGAAGAGATGCTTGAAAATTCTGAAATTGTTGATTTCTTTCAAGAGTATGATGTTAATGACTGCAAAGGTAATTGTTCTAAATGCGAGATTAAAACACTTTGTGGGGGTGGCTGTCGAATACAAGCTTTTTTACAACTTAATGATTTAAACGGGATTGACAATAGATGCTATTTAGCTAAAAAAGATGGGAAATAGTATTTGATATTGATATATAACAAAATCAGTCAATAATGATACAGATGTTTGGATCAGTACTGAATTATTCAAATGTAAAATATTAAGTATTTATATTTCAAGGAAGGATGTATATTGTGTTAGCAGTACCTTATTCGGTAGATTTATCTTTAACAAATGATTGTAATATGAATTGTATTCATTGTAATTTAAGTTCTGGCAACCCCAAGATAGATGAAATGTCAACTTCTGAAGTTAAAAACCTTATTAAAGAGCTTTATAATTTAGGTGTATTTTCTATTGCAATAACTGGAGGAGAACCATTATTAAGAAAAGATTGCTTTGAAATTATTGAGTTCGCTCTATCATTTAATGGATTGAGAGTGATTTTAAATACAAATGGAACTTTATTTAGAAAAAGACAAATTAGATATATTGCTAATAATCTAAAAAATTTAGAATTAGCAATAAGTATGGATGGTTCAAATGATAGAGAATATAATTCACTAAGAATGAATAAGAACAATAATAATTATTCGAATTTTAAAATTGTTCTTCACAATATCGAGTATTTTAAGTTCCTAGACTTTAATAATATTAGTCTTAACTTTGTAGTATCAAAACGTAATATTGACTTTTATAAAAATGTAGTGTTACTGGCTGAAAAACTCAAACTTAAAGGGGTTTTAGCAATAAAATTTTTTCAACATGGCAGAGGCAAGTTATATTCAGATGATCTAGAACTCGATTATACTATATGGGAAAATTTTTTAATCTCTGTTTTGGAAGATAATAAGAACTGTAAGTCTAAAATAAATCAATCAGTATTAGTTAGTTGTCCATGGGAAATATATTTACCTATATTAAAAAGAGGGTATTCAATTGATGATGCAAAACATTATCTTGGGTATACTTCACCACTACAGATTAAATCATATAGCAAAATTAGAGATGTGGGGTGCAATGCTGGGATAACCAGCTGTTTTATTGGACCTACAGGTACGCTTTTCCCTTGTGGAACAGTTGCAAATGAGTTGAATGAATTTGAATCAATTTCTATAAGAGGACAATCTTTTAAAGAAGTATGGTTTTCTAGAAATACTTTTAGACAACTTCGTGCCATAAGGTTTTCGGAAATAGAAGGTGACTGCTGTTATTGTAATATCAAGTCATTATGTGGTGGTGGTTGCCTTTTGAGATCATATTCAATGAAAGGAAAATTTGGTATTGCTGATCCACTTTGCCCTATAAGTGGAACCAAAGGAGGTGAAGCTCTCTGAACTGGAAATCAATAAAACACATATATATTTTAATAGAATGCTTAAAATTATTTTCTTATGGATTAATATTGTCAAATTACCAACTATTTTTACTAGATTTTGGATTGTCAAGTTTACAAATATCAATATTAATTGCTACAGCTTTTATTGTTATTTTTATTTTTGAAATTCCAACAGGTGCTTATGCTGATCTTATAGGACGGAAAAATTCTTTCTTATTTAGTTGTATTCTATCACTAATAGCTATGCTTATGTATTATTGGGGCAATCACTTTTTTATATTTGTTTTGGCTGAAATTATTGCTGGTATTGGATTCACTTTTTCTTCAGGGTCTATAGATGCATGGGTTGTTGATAAGTTAGAAAATATAAATCACAAAGATAAAATTAGAAATACATTTATAGATTTATCAATTTATGGGAATTTAGCTAACTTATTTAGTGGATTTATAGGTGCCTTTATTGCAACTCAATCATTAAGATTGCCAAGACTAATGGGAGCAATAGGCTTAACAATAACTTTTGTTGTAGCTTTAATATTTATCGATGATAAAGATCATGAAAGAAGTGAAATGTCTCTTCAAAATGGCATGAAGAATATTGTACAAGTGAGTAAAGATAGTATTAAAATTGGTATAAATAACAAACCATTTAGAATCTTGTTAATTAGTGGTTCTATTGTAGCACTTTGTGTTTCGGCTTCAGTGTTATGGCAAACTTACTTTAATAAAAACTTTAATCTAGATACTCAGGTATATGGATTTCTTTGGGTATTGATATCTCTTTCTAATATTTTTGGTGGTTTTATTTTGAAATTATTAAAAAAATGGGACAAACATATTATAACTTTCATATCAATTATTGGATATGGTCTTGCTATGCTTTTAGTTACATCATTCTCACAACAAATTTATGCATTTGGATTTTTTATGCTAGCTAAAACTTCTATTAGTTTTTTTGTGCCGACACAAATGACTCTTGTAAATGAGTGTATAAACGAAAAGTATCGAGCAACAACTCTATCTTTCTATTCAATGACCACGGAGCTTGTAGGTGGGATAGGTATTCTATTTGTAGGTTTTATGAGTAAAACTTGGTCCATTTCTACTTCATGGAGAGTATTCGCGATTTTAGCACTATTTAGTATTTTAATTTATTCAACTATTATTTCAAATAATAATTCAAAAAAACTGGAAGGTTGACTATGATTAATGAAATTAATGATAAAATTAGTGCGTTTACAAAAGTTTTAGATACTTTAGAATTTATTGAAAATTACAACCTTTATATGGAAAAAGTGAAAAAAGATATTACTATATGCTCATCATTAGAAAATATGATTATAAATAAGCAAAGTTGGATGGGGATTTCACTTAGTATTATCACTCACAATAAGGATTTATTAAATTATAAATATAGTTTTTTAAATGTAAAACAATTAGAAGATATATTTATACAAATTCATTCGCTTATTAAAAAGAGAGTATCATTT
>Ga0194137_10000990_pt1 | contig 17895 bp, 15 predicted proteins | sample TARM_MetaG_T3_14_FD_134025 | JGI IMG/M metagenome (GOLD analysis project Ga0194137, IMG submission 134025) | Freshwater microbial communities from Pennsylvania, USA, analyzing microbe dynamics in response to fracking - TARM_MetaG_T3_14 (version 2) | ecosystem: Environmental > Aquatic >... | reverse complement strand
TCCCGCCACAATCAGGACGATATTTACAAATAAGAGACTCCAGATTAAAAAGATGTTAATCAGCATTAAATAATCAAACACATTCATGGGGTGTTTTCCTCCTGATCATGGGGGTTTTTTTCTGGTTCATTCTTTTTCTCATTATTGACCACTTTTCTGAATTTTTTTAGATATACCCGGCGGCTGAATATCACGATCATGCTAAAAACAACAATGATCAAGCCTACTACCGACAGCAAAAAAGCATTACCGGCAGTGAAGATTTTTTCCAGACTGTATTCCGGCGGTTTTTGATAAAGATAATCCTCTTCAATCGGTTCCTCATCAAAAATCAGCGAAATCGGAAGGCCATTGACCCGAACTCCCGAAGCGCTACTTGTGAGGGTGTTTTGTCCGATTGTCCAATAATTATTCAGCGCCTTATAATCGGTCAATGAAAGCCACTTATTATTGATCATCTCCAGCTGCGCGGCCAGTGTCGCTTGATTTTCCGGTAATGGTATGACAAGCGTGGTATTAATCGGATAGTTGCCAAAATTTCGAGTCGAACTGCTGGTATTTCCAATCGTTTCAAGGCTGATTCCCAGGCTACCTGAATGAAGTGCCCAAGTTTCTTTGCTCCCCCCCTCGGGGATCTCATCATCCGGTAGAATAATCCCTGAAGAAAAAAGATTTAAGGGATTAAGCCTGCTGACATCATCAAAAAACAAGCTTTTAGCAGTCGCCAAACCTAAGGGATAAACGCCATTTTCAACCATTTTGGTGATCACCGCGTACATTTTTTTAGATAAAACTGTGCCGCTGTCAGAGATCGTGTCGGGACTGGGACGGTGGACAATAATGGTGCCATTTCTTGACTGCACATAGCGCAGCACCTGATAAAACCGCGCCATGGCCGGAAAGTCGATATTATCATCGATCGGAACCACTCCCAGCGCAAAGGGAATACCGCTAGCGTAAAAAGCATCGCTGGTTTCGATGACCATATTCAAATCAGAAAAGGGATAAATATTAGGGATTAACAAGGTCATGTCGACCGATTTTTCCAGAACGAACCAGTCTTTAAGGATCCCCCCCAAAGCCAGAACAAACCCCGGGCTGTCAATAAAGGTCGGTACATAGGTCAGTTTTTCGAGGCTTTTTGCAAAAGGATAGGCTGCTGTCCCGACAAGGATAGTCGTTTTCGTTGATCCAGGCAGTTCATCAATTACTCGCAATTCATCAATCCAGATGCTATTGATTACCAACTGATTCATATTTACGGAGACTGTCCGACCCAACTGACGGCTGATCGGAAAGTTATCCAGAGCAGGGATCAACCCCGCCGTTGCAAACCCGATATAAACCATCGCACCAGCATAATTCTGGCAGTCATTAATAAAAGCCAGGTTGCTAACGCGGTTATCTGTGTTTTTTAAGAGGATTACTTTTTGATAGTCTGACATCCGTCCGCTACTGTATTCATCAATCGACGTTATTTCCGCCGTTCGGGACAAGGCGGTCAGCAAGTTTTCCACCGCATTTAGATTATTACGGTAAACCGTGTCAAGTGCCAACTGGTCATAGATCAGCAGTACATCTTTAACGCTTGAGGAACTATTTTGCTGGGTGGCAGCTTCCATACCATAAACCACTGGCATTGGTCTAACCATTAAAAACAGGGCGACAAAAATGATCATGTAGCGTTTCATAACCGGTATCCTCCCTGGGCTTTATTCTTATCTTTATCCTTATTCTTATTAAAAAACGCCTGTTTGCGAGCTTCCCAATCTACCTTTCGTAACTGTTTTTCGATCCAGTGGATAAATTTTCCCAATATAATAAATGAAATCAGATCAAAGGTTAGTGAAAAAATAAACAAGTGTCCCAGGGTATCGGTATCTCCTGAGGTAATAATGGCAACATACAATTCCCAAAACCCGATCAACATCCAGGTCATCAGACCGACAAAACGGAGCGTGTTGCGTTCGTTTTTTTCAATGATGCCTTTTCTAAAAAACCGGATATAAACGCCAATAATCATCCCCATCCAGACGACCACGAAACCAAAATTTCCGGGCAGGTGATTGGCTTTTAGATAACTCCATCCGGTAAAAAAATAGGTTTTTGTTCCCGGTGGATATCCCTGGCTTATTTCGTAATTGCCTAACCAGGATGGCCGAATATTAAAACTGCTGTCCACCGAGCGATTGAGCATTTCATACAATTGACCGGGATTGGCCAAGTAATAAATCGCCACTCCGGTGGGGTTCACCCGCTTGAAAAAATCACGCTTCATCGCCTCGCTGTTCATCGTTTCCGGGGAAATTGCCTGATAATAAGAAGTTCCGGTTAAAACAGCATACTGCGGATTGATCGAAAATTCTTTTAAGGCTTGCTCTGGATTATCAGCTGTCATCAATACCCCGCGGGTCATACTATGATAGGCACTAAGATTTGTCAGTTGACTGGGCATGATAAAAAATGCCGCTAGCGATGATAAGATCAGCAAGCTTCCACATATTGTGCAAATTCGTTGATAATCTTTTCTTTTGTCCACATATTTAAGATTAATGCCGAAAATACCTAAAAATATTCCTAGCAAGGCATATTGCTGGTTCAAGAGGCAGAGTAGTAATGCACTCAAAAAATAGCAGCTGATCAGGAGATAGTCATTCAACTTTTCCTGCCCCATCAATATCAGCGAAGTTCCCAGAATAATCACCAGGACATAACTGAGCGCCTGGGTGTAAAAGGAATTAATCCAGGCTGTATAAGCCGTATCACCGAAGATGAATACCCCTAGACCAACAATGACATAGGACCATTTAGCGCGCTTACCATAGGTGACGGTTTCAAATAGAAAGTACATCGCAAGCAGATAAAACACCGAAATCACGGCGCCATAAAACCGCAGATCAAACAGCCAATCCCAGCTAAAAGCCTGATCGAGCCGCTTAGCCGCATTGATAAAAGGTGTCTGGGAGGTGATCAAACTGGTCTCGCTATCATTGTAATATTCCATAATGCCCCAGTTTTTTGAAAAAAAAGCGATCGCTTCTTTGGCATTGAGGGCATCGAGAGAATAGAGATTACTGCCTGAAATAATGGCGGTGGTGCTTCCATCATCACCCATGCCGATGACTGGCGGTAAAAACAAGACAACCAACAGCAGCCCAAATAAAACAAGCACCCCCAGGCTTGAGGGTTTTAATAAGTAATTAAAAGTCCATGCCCAAATTTTCGGAATGCTTTGGCTTGTTTCTTTTTCAGCTTGTCGGCTGTTATTATTACTGTTTCTTTTGATCATGCGTTAACCTCTTAAATTCAAAGTCAATTGAGCTCGGGTAGCAGGTTTGGGTGCTTTAATTTATTTTCTCGATGACACTTACGCTTTTCAAATGCCTCCGACAAAGCAGCGAAATCGGTCTAACCGCTTGATTTTAAGTTATTTTATAACTTACTACCCGTTTCTCTGGGATATATCCAAATTATTTGATTAACAACTGAGCTTAGCCTAACTTGAATAATTGCATTCCAGATTAATTCCAGATACAGGCTTGCCGATATCATAAACGATCAGGTTTTACCCTTACAAAGGCTTTTCTTACTGCTATCGATACCAGGATTAGACAAAACTTCATTGCTTTTAAATTTTCGATTGATTATAATAGAGTTAACGGTATTTATAAATACCCGATTTTTCACTTGGTTTTTATAATCTGATTCAAACAAAGGAGAATACCATGAAAATTATTGTCATAGGAGCAGTTGCCGGTGGTACGTCAGCAGCAGCCAAAGCTCGGCGAAATAATGATTCGGCAGAAATTACGATCTATGAAAAAGATCAGGACATTTCTTATTCCGGCTGTGGGTTACCTTATTTTATTGGTGGGAAGGTCAAATCGATTCAGGAATTGACTCCACGAAACCCTGATTTTTTCAAATCCAAATATAATATCGATATTCATATCCGCCATGAGGTCTTAAAAATTGACATTCCCACTAAAACCCTGGTAGTTAAAAATCTCGAAAACGGAAGCGTTTTTAATGACACCTATGATAAATTGATCATCAGCACCGGAGCCCAGGCTTTTATTCCGCCAATTAAGGGAATTGACCTGGATAATGTCTTTTTTCTCAGAAATGTTCAAAATGCCATCAGTATAAAAGCCTTTATGGACAATCATCAGCCTAAAACTGCCGTTGTTGTCGGCACCGGTTTTATTGGCTTTGAAGTGATGGAAAATCTAATTGCATCCGGGATCAAGGTCACCCTGGTTGAGCGGGCCGGTAAGCTGACACCTAACCTTGATGAGGACATGTCTTTATATCTGGAAAAACTGCTCAGTAAAAAAGAAATACCGATTCTCAAAAATGCCAATGTGGTAGAAGCCACCAATCAGGGGGTAATCCTTGCAGACGGCACCCTGATTCCCGGTGAAATGATTATCGTGGCCACTGGCGTCAAACCAAATGTCGCCCTTGCCAAGGAGGCTGGTTTACTGCTGGGGGTGACCGGGGCGCTCCGGGTTGATGAGCGGATGATGACCATCGATACCGATATCTATGCCTGCGGCGACTGTATCGAAACCTGGTCAACGGTGACTAAAAAGCCGCACTACCGGCCCTTAGGTTCAACCGCCAATAAAACCGGCCGTATCTGCGGCGATAACATTACTGGCGGCAATGTGATCTACCCTGGTAACCTGAGCACTGGTATTTTTAAGGTCTTTGATATCAGCATTGGCAGTACCGGTTTGTCAGAAGCGGAAGCCCGCAATGCCGGATATGATATCGAAGTTTCTCATGATACCAAAACCAATCAACCAGATTATTATGGTGGCCGGGATATGCTGATCAAAGCCATTGCCGACCGGGCTACCCAAAAACTCCTGGGGGTTCAGATCATCGGCTATGAAGGCGTCGATAAGCGCCTCGATATCTTTGTCACCCTGATTACCTATGGCGCCACGGTGGACGAAATCTTTAATCTCGATTTGGGTTATGCGCCACCCTTTTCAATCACCAAGGATCCGGTTCACTATACTGGTATGATCCTCGATAATGCTCTCAATAAGGGGCGCAAACTGATGACTGCCGAAGAGTTAAAAAAAAACTAAACCATCAGGAAAGGTATCAGCTAATTGATAGCCGGGTAAATGAGCAGTATGCTGCCGGCCATTTACCGGCAGCGCAAAACATCCCCCACGCTGACCTGCGGGACAAACTTGACCGGCTCGATCCGAGCCTTCCGGTTATTACCTATTGTAATAAGGGCGTCACCGGCAATGCAACCCAGAACATCTTACTTAATCACAACTTTAAAAACGTTTATAACCTTTCTGGGGGCTTTCAGTTTTATGATGCTACCACAGAAGATTAACAGAAAAGAGGCCCTCTATGAATGCTGATGATGTTTCAGTAAAAATTTTCAAGGCGTTGGGACATCCAGTTCGCTTACAAATCGTAAAATTTCTTTTAATTGAACCCCAGTGTGTATGCGTCCTTAATCAGTTATTTGACTACAGCCAGGCCAATCTCTCCCAACATCTAAAAATACTCAGGGAGGCAGGAATTCTGAATAATCAGAAAATCGGAGTCGAAATGCACTATTCTGTAAAATTAAAGGGCATTGAAACACTGCTGGCGGCGATGGATTTAACAGCCGCTGAGTTTTTTTCCACCCTGGAATTCTAACTAAATCTTATTCACGATAGCCCTGGGGATGGTTTAGATGCCATTTCCAGGCTGTTTTTATGATATTATCCAAATCTGAATGCTCTGGAATCCAACCCAATTCCATTTGGGCTTTTTGGGATGAGGCAATTAGTTCGGCCGGGTCTCCGGGTCTTCTATTGACTACTTCGACTGCGAACGCTTTTTCAGTCAGTGCTTTTGTTTTTGCAATCACCGCTTTGACCGAAAAACCTTTTCCATCACCCAAATTATAAACACTGCTTAGACCGCCGGTCAGCAGTTTTTCCATCCCTAAGATATGGGCCGAGGCAATATCCATTACGTGGATATAATCCCTGACACAAGAACCATCTGGAGTCGGATAGTCTTCACCAAAAATACTGATCTGTTGGCGCTGTCCCAGGGCGGTTTTTAAGATCAGTGGCACCAGATGAGTTTCGGGGTTGTGGTCTTCACCGATTTCTCCGCTGGAATGGGCGCCAGCCGCATTAAAATAGCGGAAAACCATCGATTTAAGTCCATAGGCTACATCCATCCATTTGAGCATTTTTTCGACTGCCAACTTTGTCTCTCCATAGGTATTGGTGGGGTTTTTGTTGCTGTCTTCCGTAATCGGACTTTCCTCCGGTTCGCCATAAACCGCTGCCGTCGATGAAAAGACAAAATTCTTGACCTCATGGGCTACCATTGTTTCGAGCAGACAAAGCGTTCCATAGACATTATTATGATAGTATTTAAGCGGCTCATTCATCGACTCACCAACCAATGAATTGGCACAAAAATGCATCACACAATCAATCGGATAGGTCGTAAACAACTGGTCAAGAAAGGCCTTATCGCGAATATCACCGCTCTCAATGAGAGCCGCTTTTGAGACGGCCCCCCGATGTCCGGTTGAGAAGTTATCCAGCACCACCACCTCATAGCCTTTTTCGACTAAGGCCCTGACCACATGAGATCCAATATATCCTGCCCCGCCACATACTAAAATTTTCATCATCGCCCTCTATTTCTTTTATTTTAATTTTCTAATTACGCTACCTTTATTATAAAACTTTTTATTAAAAAAAGAAACCCCGAAGGGTTTCTCAAAGACTAAATATACCAAGTACCGACAATTGTTACTTGTCTGTAAATGTGGTTTTATTGTTGCTCAGCGCTGCCTGAGCTGCTGCCATTCGGGCGATTGGTACCCGGAATGGTGAACAGGAAACATAGTTTAATCCAACACTGTGGAAGAAGTAAATCGATTTGGGATCGCCACCGTGTTCGCCACAAACCCCGACTTTAAGATCAGGCTTTGTTTTCCGGCCAAGGGTTACACCGGTTTCAACCAATTTACCAACGCCTTCGACGTCAATGCTCTGGAATGGATCATTAGGTAAGATCCCCTTATCCTTATAGTCGGTAATAAACTTACCGGCATCATCCCGCGAGAAGCCATAGGTCATTTGGGTCAAGTCATTGGTACCAAAGGAGAAGAATTCAGCGGTTTCGGCAATTTGATCAGCAATCAGGGTGGCTCTTGGAATCTCAATCATCGTTCCGACCTGATATTCAATGTCTGATTTCCGCTCTGCCTTGACCAGTTCGGCGGTTTTTCGAACAACCTTATCCAGATAGGTCAGCTCTTCATAAATACCAATTAATGGAATCATAATTTCTGGGATAACATTATAACCATCTTTTTCTTTAACTTCAATGGCTGCTTCGATAATCGCACGGGTTTGCATTTCAGCGATTTCAGGATAGGTAATTGCCAAACGGCAACCACGATGACCCAGCATCGGGTTAAACTCTTCCAATCCCTGAATAATTGTCAGCATGTCTTCCACAGCAAAGCCCATGTCAGCAGCTAGTGCTTCAATGTCTTTGCTTTCTTTAGGTAAGAATTCATGGAGTGGCGGATCAAGTAGCCGGACGGTAACTGGACGTTCGCCCATCGCTTTATAGATACCGATAAAGTCCTCTTTTTGCATCGGCAGAATTTCAGCCAAGGCTTTTTCTCGCTGTTCCTTAGATTCCGATAAAATCATCCGGCGGACACTGGGCAGCCGTTGTTCATCAAAAAACATATGCTCTGTTCGACAAAGCCCGATCCCTTCCGCACCAAAGCGAACGGCAACTGCCGCATCATTTGGGGTATCGGCGTTAGTCCGTACTTTAAGGGTTCTGAATTCATCTGCCCATGCCATGATCTCACCGAAATGGCCTGATAGTTCTGGGGTTACCGTTTTAATACTGCCCTTATAAACACTGCCAGTACTACCGTTTAAAGAGATAAAGTCGCCTTCTTTAAAAACCTGATTTCCTACTGTAAACTGTTTCGCAGCTTCATCGACTTTGATTGCTTCGCATCCGGCTACACAACATTTGCCCATCCCTCTGGCAACAACTGCCGCATGAGAGGTCATCCCACCACGCGCTGTTAAAATGCCATTTGCGGCGTACATCCCTTCAATATCTTCAGGTGAAGTTTCTTTTCTGACCAGCAGGGTTTCTTCACCATTGGCGACGGCGGCACAAACTGCTTCAGCCGTAAAATAAATTTTCCCGGTAGCGGCTCCTGGGGAGGCTGGCAGCCCCGTTGCCAGAAGCTCTGCTGCTTTTAAGGCTTTTTCTTCAAAGGTTGGATGGAGCAACTGATCCAATGAGATTGGGTCGAGTCTCAGAATTGCTTCTTCCTTGGTAATTAAACCTTCCTGAACCATTTCTACAGCGGCACAGAGGGCTGCAGCGGCGGTTCTTTTGCCGGTTCGTGTCTGGAGGATAAAAAGCTTGCTTTTTTCAATGGTAAACTCAATATCCTGCATATCTTTATAATGCGTTTCTAGAAGATCTGCAGTTTCATGGAATTGTTTATAAACCGCTGGCATAATCTCTTTAAGATCCTCGATGTCTCTGGGGGTACGAATCCCGGCGACAACATCTTCGCCCTGAGCATTGATCAAAAACTCACCAAAGAGCTTTTTTTGTCCGGTAGCTGGATTTCGCGTAAAGGCTACTCCGGTTCCACAATCATCGCCCATATTTCCATATACCATCGATTGTACATTGACAGCGGTGCCAATATCATGAGGAATATCATTCATATTTCGATAGCTGATAGCACGGTTATTATTCCATGATCTAAATACTGCTTCAATCGCCATCAACAATTGTTCTTTGGGATCAAGCGGAAAGTCTACGCCGGTTTCTTCTTTAACGATTTTTTTGTATGCAAGAACAATTTCTTTTAAATCATCTGTTGTCAGTTGTGTGTCATCTTTATAGCCATTTTTTTCCTTAGTAGAATCTAATATATGTTCAAATTTGGCCTTGCTAATTTCTTGAACAACATCACCAAACATTTGAATAAAACGTCGGTAGCTGTCAAAGGCAAAACGTTCATTATTTGTCGATTTCGCGATTCCTGCAACCGTTTCATCGTTTAATCCCAGGTTTAAAATAGTATCCATCATACCAGGCATAGAGAATTTTGCACCAGAACGAACCGATACCAATAAGGGGTTCTTAACATCGCCAAACGTCTTTTCACATTCTTTTTCAAGGATCTTCAGACTTTCATTAATCTGATCGATAATTTCATTTGAGAGCTTTTTGTCTTGGTTATAATATTCTGTACAAGCCTCGGTTGTAACGGTAAAGCCGCCTGGAACCGGTAGCCCGATATTAGTCATCTCTGCTAAACCTGCACCCTTACCCCCTAGCAGTTCCTTCATGGTTGCGTTACCTTCTTTAAACAAATAAACCCATTTTTTTGACATTTCTTCTACCTCCTCGTTATATTTGCAAGTATAATCGCTGCAATTTCTTCAATTGCTTTTGATGTGACGTCAATGACAGTACATCCTAATTTATCGAAAAGCTGTTGTGCTTTTTCCAACTCTAGAGTCACTCTTTCATAACTTCCATAGCTTGATGTTCCAGTCAGCCCCATCGCCCGAATTCTTTCTGAACGAATACTGACCAAATGGTTCGGATCCAGAATGAGACCAAAAATCTTCTTGTTAGAAATCTCAAATAATTCCTTGGGTGGTTCAACCTCTGGCATTAAAGGAATATTAGCCACCTTGTAATTATTGTTGGCCAAATAAATGCTGATTGGTGTTTTTGAAGTTCGCGATACCCCGATCAGAATGATATCAGCCTGATTCAAGCCAGATGTATTTTTGCCATCATCATACTTTACGGCAAACTCGATGGCTTCAATTTTCTTGATATAATGGGCATCGAGTTCCAAACTGGACGACCGATCCCCGACTGGTTCTTCACCGGTTATGCTTCTCAGTGTCTCCATCAGAGACCCCATCACATCATAAATGGGAACCTCCTTGGCTTTGGATTCTGTTTCCATATGACGCTTTAATTCAATCGAAGAAAAGCGATAGACCACTAAACCGTTTTCTTGTTTTGCCAAATCTAAAAGATAGTCAATGCTAATTTTATCATCCACAAATGGATGAAACCGGACTTCGCGAATGGAGTTTTTGAATACGCTTGTTCCTGCCTTCACCAGCAGTTCCCCAATTTCAGTGGGTGTATCTGAAACGACAAAAATTACAATGCTTTTCAATTTTCAACCTCTTATTTTGCACTTCTCCCCATGTTAACCACATAGCGGGTGATATTTGTTCGTGATACCTTGCCGATTAAAACTAAACGCTGAATACCCTTTTCATCAATTTCTTTTTTCACAATGGGAAGGGATTCTACCTCGTAATACATTGTTTTATAGGCAGCATCATAAACAGATTCATTTGGTTCAAGATAGATAATATTAGGCATTCTGGTCATAATCATCGGAATCGGCAGCGATTCTACCTCTTTTCTCCCAATCATGGCCTTAATGAAGTCCTTACGGGAGACAATCCCTGAAAGATATTTACCATCAACGACATATAAGGTTCCGGCATTTTTTGTAAACATCGTAATAATCCCGTCGTAAATCGAGGATGTTTCTTCAACAACGGTCGGCTCGGTTTGAATGTCCATCACATTAATGGTTTTGATATAGCTCCCTAAAATATTCAGTAAAGAACGACCAGTATAATAATAGCCAACCTTTCGCTTTGCTTCTAGAATCCCCATCATCGTCAGAATTTTAAGATCTGGACGAATCGTGGCTCGATTGATATTGAGTAATTCGGCAATTTCATTACTCTTTACGGGTTGTTTTTCTTTGACGATTTCGATTATTTCTTTTTGCCTGCTTGATAACTCCATGTTCAGCCCCTTTGTCTGTTTGATTTATTAAGTATAACACATATCATGCTATTGTAAACAAGTAAAATATTTTTTTGAACACCACTGATAATATTTTATCATTTAATTTATATGTAACCTTTTTCATAGCGTTATTGAGTCAGAAAGACCCTCGTATATTTTATCACCAATCCGGGTGACATTTTTTAATTCCTCCAATTGTTTAAAGCCGCCATTCTTTTCCCGGTAATCAATGATTGCTCCAGCGATGACATCGCCAATCCCAGGCAGGCTTTTTAGTTCTTCTCGGCTAGCTGTGTTAATATTGATTTTCAAATTTTCACTGCCCACTTTTGATTCTAAAACTTCTCCAATCGCAGGAATATGAATTTTTTCTTCATCTTGCAATTTTCTGGCCAAGTTCAATGAATTGACATCGGCAGTGTCTGTTAACCCACCCACCAATTCGATGGCTTCAACCAGTCGCGAACCTTGATTGAGTGCAACCACCCCTGGTTTTGTCACGGCACCGGTGATATGCACCATCATTACTGGGCTATTATCACCGTTTTCATCATTGACTGTTTCACTTAAAGCGCTTCCAGTAATTGACATTTCCACCTTTGTGGACGCTTTATATTGATACCAGCCCCAAAAAACGCCCAAAAAAACAAGCACAATGAGAATGTAAAGGATTTTGTTTCGATCAAGCTTATCCATGCTACACTCCCAGAGGCTGTGCGTCCCATCGGCCTTTTTTTAATACCCAATACTCCTGATAGCCACATTCTGTTATATAAGCTTCAGCTTCGTCATATTCAAAAACGATTCCCGCTGTTGAATGGCTATCGCTACCAATTGTGATCGGAATATTTCTCTTTTTCATTTCCGGTATCATCCAATCTGAGGGATAACGTCCTACCCCTGGAATCCGCAAATTCGTACCAGTATTAATTTCCATCCGGGTGTTTTTTGTGGCAATTTGATCCAGACAGTCTTTCACCGTTTCCTGATACCAGGTGTCTTGTTCATTGAAAAAGCGATTATCGCGATTGTATTTTTTAACTAAATCAAAGTGACCCAAGATATCGGGTTCAAACATGCTAACCATCTTTGCAATTCCTTGATAGTAATCCTTAATAAAGGCCTGCTTATCTCCGGCATAATATTTTTTTATTCCCTGCTCAAAATTCTGTTGGGATTCATCAATATAAGAAACATCTGCCCCGGTCGTTATGCCGATGGTATGAACAGCCATAATGGTGTAATCCAGCCGGGGTATTACAGCTTTGGCCAGATCGCTGATATCTTGTCGATCGATAAAAAAGTCGATCTCCAGACCACAGTACAGTTCAATTTGCGATGAATACTTATCTTTTAGAACCTTGACATCGTTGAGATAATTTTCTAAATTTTCTTCTTTCATTGTCCAATCATTGGGAAATGGCAAGGATAAATGGCTTGACAGCCCCATACTAGTGAGACCTGAAGCAATTCCTGCAGCAACCATTTCTTCGAGGGTATTTTTGCCATCACAGTAATCTGAATGAACATGATAATTTGCCAGTAACATTTTGATCCCTCCAAAAATTTGCATAAAATGATTGTATCATGACACCGAATTTTTAGCAAATAAAAAAAATTGCCGATACGACAATTTTTTATAGGTTGATTATAAAATTTTATTGAGAAAGCTTTTTGTTCTTTCTTCCTTTGGATTTAACAGTACTTCCTCAGGGCTTCCTTCTTCACAGATCACACCAGCATCCATAAAGATGACCCGATCAGCCACTTCTCTGGCAAAACCGATTTCGTGGGTTACTATCAGCATTGTCATCCCTTTTTCAGCCAGCTGCCGCATGGTCGCCAATACTTCACCAACCAGTTCGGGATCCAGCGCCGAGGTCGGTTCATCAAACATCATAATTTTGGGATCCATCGCCAAGGCCCGGGCAATCGCCACCCGCTGCTGTTGTCCGCCTGATAGGCGTGAGGGGTACTCATCTTTTTTTTCTGATAGACCAACCATACTAAGCAGATCCAGCGCTCTGGTTTCCGCAATCTTCTTATCAATTTTTTTGACAATCAGCGGCGCAATCGTGACATTATCAATCACTGTCAGATGAGGAAACAGGTTAAAGCTCTGAAAAACCATTCCCAAATCAGCACACAGTGACTGTACGGTTACCGGATCAATCTTCATTAGATCTTTATTGTTGGCTCGTTTATCTGAAAGCACATCTTCGATATAAATTTCTCCATCGGATATCCGTTCCAATTGGTTAAGACAACGTAACAAGGTACTTTTTCCTGAGCCACTAGCACCGATTATACAGACTACTTCGCCTTGTGAAACCTCAAGATTGACACCCTTGAGCACTTCTAAATCTCCAAAAGATTTTCGGATATTGACTAATTTTACCATACTCATATTCATTTCCCTATCTTTCGTAAATCCCAAGTTTCTTTTCCATCTTATCAAATACAACCTGGATAATCGTTGTTAAGAATAAATAAATGGCCGCCGCATAAATATAGTAAATCCATGAGCCAGTTGCGCTTGCCATCGTTTTTGTGGTTCTTAGTAAATCAAATAACGCAATCGTTGATACCAACGAGGTATCCTTTAGTAACATAATCAGCTCGTTACCCATCGGGGCAACCAGTCGCTTGTAGGTTTGGGGAATAATAATTTTTGTCATCGCCTGGCGATAACTCATTCCCAAAGCTTTCGATGCTTCCATTTGTCCGCCATCAATTGACTCAATCGCGGCTCGAATGATCTCGGCCAGATAAGCGGTGGCATTTAAAGAAAACGCCACAAAGGCAGCAATCATCGGATTAACCGTGAATGTTGAACCCGTTGCATCCAGATAGATAATCGGAATGGCATAATAAATAATGAATAATTGCAGTAGCATCGGGGTTCCTCTAAAGAACCAGATATAAAACCAAGATAGCGTATTGGCTACCTTACTTTTTGAGAGTCTCCCAAGAGCAACTACTACGCCAAAAATCGCACCAAAAATGATTGCTACAATCGCAATCTCAAGGGTTACGATGGTTCCATTTACAATTGCCCATAGTTGGATTTCATTTAACACGTTGATCTTCCCTTCGTCTTAAAAATTTAAATACTGACCCATGTCAGACTGTAGACAAAACCTTTTTCAACCATGCAGAAACAAGACATCACTGAAAAAGACATTAACAACTTAATTACTTTGTCTACAACCCTCACGAACATTTGCTCATCATGTGCCTTTGAAACATACTGGTTTGTCTTCCCCTATTATGCAAATCACAAGCTGCGTAGAAGCTAGTATGACGATGTTCCTCGGCAAACATATGAACAGGACTTGTCACAGAAACTGTACCAAGTCCTATTCCAATATTATATTAAATTATTGAAAAACCTATTCAATGACAATCAATTCGGTGTCAATATCTTTTGTCATGTCTTGACCGAACCATTTCATCGAAATTTCTGTCATCTTGCCACTTTCCTGCAATGCTTTAATGGCTTTATTAAACTGTTCAGTCATTGTGGTGTCAGCTGAACGAGCGGTAATCCCAATCGGTTCATTGGTCAATACATCTGAGCTAACCACGTAGAGATCTGGATTTTGCGCAACATAATACATTGCTACACCAACATCTGTAATGACATTATCGATTTGTTTGCCTTGAAGTGCTGCAAACGCGTCCAACATACCATCAAATTTTTTGATCTCAACATTAACGCCTTCGTCAAGCTTTAATTTTTCGGCAGCAATATCTGCAGTAGTTTCAATTTGTGCCCCTAGTGTTTTGCCTTCCAGCTCTTTAAAAACCTTAACCGGAGTTGCATCTTTTCGGGATACAATGACAATCCCGTTGGCAACATAAGGGTCACTCATGCTAAAGCCTTCAAGACGTTCTGGCGTAATACTTGTACTTGAAATGATGACATCATATTGTTTAGCATTTAAGCCATTAAAAATACCATCCCAAGCAACTGTCTGGAATTCTACCTCTACGCCTAATTCCTCTGCTAAAGCATTTGCAAAGTCAATATCAAAACCAACTAATTCATTTTGATCATTTCTAAATTCCATCGGCAGGTAGGTATCATCGACACCGATACTTAACACGCCATCCGCTAAAGCATCTTCCTCAGTTTTCGTGCCTCCAGAGGCACATCCTGTTAAAACAAGTGCCGATAGTAGTAACACAATCAGCGATAGACCTAATCGTTTTCTTTTCATAATCTTCTCCTTTCGCTATTCCTAATGCTGTTAATTATATATTATTTTACTGACATTAACAAGTTTTTTTAAAACTCCTTGAATATCTATGCATACCTGGGGAAGATTTTTCTCAGCTTATCTAAAGGTATTGATAAAAATTCCTATAATATTCAGACCGCCTAACCAGGTGCCCAATACACTGCCTAGATTTGCAAAAACGACTACCATCAATACCTTTGTAACCTTGTTTTTCCATAACCCCTTAATGCTGCCAAGGTCTTTTGGTAATGATTCAAAGTCTTCTACCTTTGGTTTTCGAAAGTGCGCCTCAGACATCCCAGCAAACCAACCAGCCGCGAGCAGTGGATTTAATGAGGTTATCGGGGCGGCTAAAAATGCCACCAGCACCGAGACAATGTGTCCGCCAGCTATTAAGGTTCCCAGCGCTGATAAGGCACCATTCCAGATTATCCAGCTTTTTGCCTGGTCCCAACCGGAACTGGGGCTGGCTATAAAGGTGGCGACGATCAGTCCCACCAGGATAATTGGGATCATCCAACCAATGACCTTTCCAGCATTTGATTTTGGCGGAACGACTTCCAGTTTCTCAAGATCCTGTTCTTTATATATCTCTTCTTTAATTCCTGGTACATGTGCTGCTCCAAGAACCGCAACGACCTTGTCACCTGGAGCATTCTTTATTTTATAAGCCAGATATTGATCCCGTTCATCAACCAGATATTTTTTTACACCTTTAAAAGCTGAGCCCATTTCTGAAAGCGCTGCTGTTAGCATATCGTCAGATTTCAGATTCTCCAAATCTTCTTCGGTAATCTCTTCATCATCGACCACGCTGAGAACAATCGAAAAGAGCACCTTGATCTTTTCCCATAAACTGCACCCCCGCCAGATTCGATTAAAGGTAATCTGGATGCTGCGATCAGCCAGCACCAGTTTTGCCCCGTACTCTTTGGCACAGGCGATCCCTTCCATCATTTCCTGGCCGGATTCAATGCCGAACTGTTCTGCTAGCTTACGCTGATAGTTGGACAATAAGATATTTACAAACATAAAGCCTGCCCGTTTGTTTTTAATAATCTGAATCAGGTCAGTATTCGACCATTTGTCTTTCTGATTGATTGCTTCATAACGCTGTTGATCGAGTTCGATACAGATTGAATCCGGTCTTTCCTTTTCGATCGTTTGCCGCACTTCTTCGACACTATTTTTTGAAACATGAGCCGTTCCAATTAAAATTATTTCTTTGCCGTTATAATCAAGCCGTGTAATATTTGCTTCCAATGAACTTCCTTTCTTCAGGTTTTGTCCAGAAAAAACTGGTCATTCCAGGTGATCAAAAAATCACACTGACCAGTTATCTTACTACCTATTGCTGCTATGAATAAAGTTTTAATCACGATATCATGAAAGTCCTTCTATTTGTCGATTTTTGCCACTGAACCGCGAATATGAACCTCATGGGGCACATATACATTTTTGACGGTGCGGTCGCCGTCTTTTTCACAGAGTTTAATCAGCATTCGCATCGCAATAGCTCCGATATCATACATGGGCTGGGCTACCGTGGTAATTTGAGGTCTGGTCCATTCAGCGATCCAGAAATTATTAAAGCCGCAGATACTAATATCTTCAGGAATTTTCTTACCCATCTCTTCGGCGCAACGAATCGCTCCCAGGGCGGTCTGATCGTTAAAGCAGAAAACACAGGTGAAATCAACCCCTGTATTAATGGCTTCCTGCATCATTGTATAGCCACCGGAAAGGCTCAACTTTTCTCTGAGAATGCGGCTGTCATCAAATTCGATGTCGTTTTCATCAAAAGCTTTGATAAAACCCTTTTTTCTTTCCTGATAAATATAGCCTTCTTCCAATTCATCAAAAAACAACATGAATTTTTTATGACCTAATTTTATCAGCTCGGTCGCTAATTCATATGCTGCCGTTTCATTATTAATTAAAACCCCGCTGAGTACACCGCTATCATCGGGAATACAGCCTAACACCACCTCGCTGGGTGCATCAATGAGTTCCGCCTGCATCTCGTCACTTAAGTCTTTGCCGACATAGATGATCCCATCACATTGTTTTTCAACTAGGACATTCAGCGATTTTTTTTCTTTTTCCGGATCAAAATCAGTATTACTCAAAATAATATTGTAATGATAGATGCCACAAACATCTTCGGCTCCACGGACGATCTCGGTATAATAGGGGTTGGTAATATCGGGGATCATAATTCCCATGGTATTGGTTTTTTGAATTTTCAGACTTCTGGCAATGGCATTGGGCTTATAACCGGTTTTCTTTATGGCTTCCAATACCCGTTCCTTTGTTTCTTCGTTTACTAAGGGTATATTATTAACAACTCGGGATACTGTTGCAACAGAAACATTAGCTTCTTTGGCAACGTCTACGATTTTTACTCTCATCTCTTAACCTTTCAAATTTCATAAACAATAGCACCAGCCGGCTATTAACAGCCTTCCACCGCTTTGATGGCATCTAGAATCAGTTGGGGTGAACGACGGCATTTTTCTTCTGAGACTGCACAGGGCGCAAAACGCAAACCATTTCCTAAGGCCACAACAAATGTATTTTTTTCCATTAAATAACTACTAACTTCTTTTGGCTTGTCACAAGGAATACTGATAAAGAATCCGTCGCAATAGGTAACCATTTTCAGACCTATCTTTTGGGCTTCCTCGACAAAGGCCGCTGCTCGACGTCTTAAGATACTTTTGTAGAAGCTCTGTTCAGCCAT
>Ga0194137_10000987_pt1 | contig 17931 bp, 17 predicted proteins | sample TARM_MetaG_T3_14_FD_134025 | JGI IMG/M metagenome (GOLD analysis project Ga0194137, IMG submission 134025) | Freshwater microbial communities from Pennsylvania, USA, analyzing microbe dynamics in response to fracking - TARM_MetaG_T3_14 (version 2) | ecosystem: Environmental > Aquatic >... | reverse complement strand
GCGGCCTACCACTGGGTGTTCGAGCTGCTGACCGGCGCCGTCTTCGATCCGCTGCTGCACCGCGAGACCGCCTTGCCCCAGCTTGGCATCGAAGCCGCGCGCTGGTACTGGGAGGACGACTACCCCGACTCCCATCTGCTGGCCGACGCCGAGGCCCTGCGCCAGGCGCTGTCGCCCGACTTCATCCTCGTCCACCCAATGGGCCTGGACCTGGCCGGCCACCGCCACGGCGGTGAGTCAGATGGCTACACCATGGCCGCGCGCAAACTGGATATGGTGCTGGCCCAGGCCCTGCCGCGCTGGCATGCCGCCGGCTATGACCTGCTGCTGACCAGCGACCACGGCATGCACGCCGACCACTGGCATGGCGGCCCGCTGCCGGTGGAGCGCGACGTGCCCCTGGTCTGGCTGCCTCACGCCGGCGGAGCCGAAGCCCCGGCAGGCTGGCCCACGACGCAGACCGGCATCCGCGGCTTCGTCACCCAGCGCCTCGGATGTCGCTGACCCCGACCCGCGCCTGGCTGGCGGCCGGCCCGCTGCTCGCGCTGATGGCCGCGGCCCTGCTGCTGCCTTTTGCCTGGCGCAGCGTGGCGCTGCTGCAGGCCTGCATGGGCAGCGGCGAATGCGCGCTGCGGGAGCTGTGGGCTGACCGCTTCTACATCGACGCCATCACGCGCACCGTGGCGCTGTCGGCCGCCTCCACCGCGCTCGGCCTGGTGCTGGGCCTGGGCGCGGCCCTGCACCTCGTCGCCCACCCGCGCTGGGAGAAGCCCGTCGCCGTGCTGGCCGGTCTGGGTGCCAACTTCGCCGGTGTGCCGCTGGCGTTAGCGCTCACGCTGCTGCTCGGCAGCCAGGGCGTGCTGACGACGCTGGCCCAAAAGAGCCTCAACCTGGCCGGCCTGCCGCTGGGCTGGGACCTGAACAGCGACGCCGGCCTGCTGCTGGCCTTCACCGCCTTCCAGCTGCCGCTGGCCGTCGTGTTGCTGACGACACCGGTGCGCATGCTCGATCCTGCCTTGGCCGAGGCCGCCGCTACGCTGGGCGCGCGGCCGGCCACCTATTGGCGCCGCGTGGGCCTGCCGCTGCTGGCGCCCAGCCTGGTCGAGACGGCCAGCCTGCTGTTCGCCAACGCCGCCGCGGCCTATGCGACGCCCTTCGCGCTCGCCGGCACGGCCAGCCCCGTACTGGCCGTGCGCATCGCCGCGGCCGTCAGCGGCGACATCTTTTCCCAGCCCGAGCTGGCCACGGCCCTGTCCCTGGTCATGGCGGTGTTGCTCCTCGTCGTCATCGTCGGCGGCCGCTGGTGGGCCGCTCGCTTGAGGCGTTCGGCATGAGCGCCGCGCGGGGCCGCCCCAAGCAAGCTCGCTCCCGCTTGGCGGGACAGGCCGCAGGCCGAAGGGTGCACCAATGAGCGTCAACCGCCCCTGGCGCCTGCCCGCCATCTTCTTCTGGGCCGCGGCCCTGCTGGTGCTGCTGCCGCCGCTGGCCGTGTTCGCCTACGCTTTCAGCGAGCGCTGGGACCAGGGCCTGCTGCCGCAGGGCGCCACGCTGCACTGGCTGGCGGGCCTGGCCGCCGACGAGCGCGTGCGTGGCGCGGCGTGGAACTCGGTGTGGATCTCCGGCGCCGCCGCCGCGCTGGCCGTTCTGCTCGGCGGCGGGGCCAGCCTGGCTGGCCATCTCGCGTCGCCGCGCCTCAAGTCGCTGCTGGACGCTCTGGCCCTGCTGCCCTACGCCATCCCGCCCGTCGTCGTCGCCATCGGTGCGCTGGACCTCTTCGTCGGCCGCTGGGGCGATGTACTCGACCTGCGCCTCGTCTACGTTGGCGTGCTGGCCGCGCTGCTGTTTCCGCTGGTGCACCAGACGCTGTCCGCCGCGCTGCAGCAGCTGGACGCGAGGCCGCTGATCGACGCCAGCCGCACCCTGGGCGCGTCCGACGGCCTGCTGCTGCGTCGCGTGCTGCTGCCCATGCTGCTGCCCGCCTTCGCCGCGGCCGGCCTGCTGGCCTGGACGACGGCAGCCATGGAGTTCGCCATCGCCAACCTGCTGCTGGCCGGCTCCCTGGAGCTGCTGCAGCCCCTGGTCAATGGCCTGCGCGGCGCCAACGGCCACCTCGCGGCGGCGCTGATCGTCGTCAGCCTCGCCATCGTCACCCTGCTCGGCATCCTCGTGCATCTGCTCACCTCATGGCGAACCCCAGCGCGCTCCTAGTTCAACAGGCCCACCTGGCCCTCGGCGGCCGCGCCATCCTGCAAGGCATTGACCTCGACCTCGCGCCCGGACAGGTGCTGGCCCTGCTGGGCGGCTCGGGCTGCGGCAAGACCACGCTGCTGCGAGCCATTGCCGGCCTGCAGGCCCTGGACGGCGGCAGCGTGCAGCTCGATGGTCGGGATGTCAGCGCCTTGCCTACGGCCCGGCGCGGCATCGGCGTCGTCTTCCAGCACTACGCGCTGTTTCCCAACCTCAGCGTGCAGGACAACATCGGCTTCGGCCTGCAGGCCCGTGGCGAGGGCGAGGCGGCGCAGCAGGCGCGCATCGGCGAGCTGCTGGCCCTGGTGGGCCTGGGCGAGCATGCCGCCAAGCGGCCGGCGCAGCTGTCCGGTGGCCAGCGCCAGCGCGTGGCCTTGGCGCGGGCGCTGGCGCCGCGGCCCTCGCTGCTGCTGCTGGACGAGCCCTTCTCGGCCCTGGACGAGTCCTTCCGCATCCCGCTGCGCCGCGCCTTCCGCCAACTGCAGCGCGAGCTGGGCCAGAGCTGCGTGCTCGTCACCCACGACCGCGACGAGGCCTTCGAGCTGGCCGACCAGGTGGCCGTGATGTTCGACGGCCGCATTGAGCAGTGCAGCCCGCCGGCCGAGCTGTGGCAGCGTCCGCGCACACTGCGCGTCGCCGACTTTCTCGGCGCCTTCAACCGGCTGGATGCCCGTGCCCTGCCGCAGCCGTGGCGGCGCGACGCGGGCTGCTGGCTGGCTGACATCGCCGCCTTGAAGATTGCCACGCCGGATGTCCCGGCCGACGCCTGGCGCTTCGAAGCCCGCGTGCTCGCCGCCCATCCGGGCCTGCAGCAGACCTGCGTCGAACTGCTGGCCTGGAAGGATCAGCCCCTCACCCTGCACTTGCAGACCGGCATGCCCCTGCCTGCGGCCGACAGCCTCCTCGAGCTGGCCCTGCCGGCGACGGCCATGCAGTGGCTGCCGGCCTGAATCGTTGACGGGTCCGTCAGATTGTCATGAAAGTGCAATCGTCCGGCCTCAAGCTTGCATCATTGCTGCGCCGCAACAAGCGCGGCCCCACTTGTCTCCTCCACCGCCTGCGGTGGATTCGCGCCCCCGGCCGCCCGATGACGGCCGAGGGCGCTTCTTTATGGCGACGCGGCCGGGCGCGGCCTGGCGAGCGCCAACAAAGCGCTCTGGGGCCCGCTTCCTCTTCGAGGTCGCCGGCTGACATCCGATTGCCCCATTTGCGGGCAACTCAAGCCGGAGCCACCGGTGACAAGGGCTTGGCGGCGGTCCACCCAGGTTGTCAACAGGCTTGCCCACGGTCGCGATGAACAAGGTCCAGCCGGGTCAGCGCGTCCTGGAGGGTGAACAGCGCGTCGCGGGCTCTTCGCTGGCGCACCTGGATCTTCAGCAGCGCATCGTCCGGCACATGGGGGTAGGCGCTCAGATCGCCTTCCAGCGTGGTGATCCAGTGGACGATGCAGCAGCTGACGAGCCGATGCGCCTGGGCGCGGTCGCGCTGCTCGGCCGACATGACCACGTCCAGCAGCTGGTTCACCGGGTAGCCGTCCAGGGCCGGTGCCAGCTGGGCCAGCCTGTCCAATACCGACACGCCGGCCGCGTCCGCCGGCTTCCTGTTCTGCGAGTCGTCCACGGTTTGCCCCTTGCGTGAGGACAGGGCGCGAGCTTACGACTGCGCGCCGACACTTCGCGCCCAGCCGGCAGGGCTATTGCTTGCCCTTCGCGGCGATGTCGGAGGCGAGGTCGCCGCGCAGCATAGGTCCGTCGACGCGGAGCGACGGGCAAGACCTTTGCGGCAGTCGGGGCGACATGAGAATTGACTTCAACAACCGTGCCTAAGCCTGGGTGCCCGCCGTTGGAAGGCATGCGGCCCCTAAACTCGAAGCTTTCCGCAGTTCCCTTTCCCCGTCCCGATGCGCCTGCACGTCTTCGCCGCCTCCCTGTTGTTCCTGACCGCTTCCGGCTCGGCGCTGGCGGCGGACCGCGATGTGCTGTGGAAGATCGTCGACGGAGGCTGCGTGCCCGCGGCGGCCAGCGGCGTGATGCCGCCACCCTGCACTCGCGTCGAGATGCCGGCCGGCCGCGAATTCGGCTGGGCCGTCATGAAGGACAGGCGTGGCGTGCTGCAGTATTTGCTGCTGCCCACGGCCCGCATCAGCGGCGTCGAAAGCCCGGAGCTGCTGCAGCCCGGCGCGCCCAACTTCTTCGCCCAGGCGTGGCATGCGCGCGACCTGCTCGACCAGCTCAACGGCCATGCCCTGCCGCGCGAGGCCGTGTCGCTGACGCTGAACCCGGTGCGCCGGCGCAGCCAGGACCAGTTCCACATCCACATCTCCTGCATCCGGCCCGATCTGCAGGTGCGGCTGCAGGCAGCAGAGGCCGACCTCAAGCAGGACTGGGCGCCGCTGCCCGGTGGCTGGCAGGGCCACACCTGGATGGTGCGTCGTGTCGATGGCGACCGGCTGGACGCCGTCAACCCCATCACCGACATCGCCGCCCATGTGCCGGGCGCGGTGGCCGACATGGGTGCCATCGGCATCGGCGTCGTGGCCATGAGCTTCAAGGACGGCAAGCCGGGCTTCGTGCTGATGGCCACGCGCCGTGACGACAACGACCCGACCAGTGGTATCGCCGAGCACGACGTCCAGGAGCACGACTGCACCGTCGTGAAGGGCGCGGCGCCGGCGTCCAGCAGCTGATCGCGGCGACTCAATTCGCGGCCAAGCACGGGCCCGCCATGCCGGCCACCGTCAACGCGAGCACCTGCGCCGGCTGTTCGCGGTGAGGCATGTGGCCGGCGCCTTCCAGCAGCGCCACGCGTGTCGGCCCGCCCGCGAGCCGGCCGATCATCTCGGGATGCCGTGCCGATCCGTATTCGTCCTCGCTGCCGTGCAGGGCCAGCACCTGGCATTGCACGCGCGGCAGCACGTCCGCGAGTGACCATGCCGCGAAGGCCGGGCTCAGCCAGGTGCCCAGCCAGGCCTCCAGCACCCAGGGCGCCTTGTCGCCGTGATAGCGCGCCAGCCTCTGCATCTGGCCCGCCTCCTTGAACTGCTCGCGCGCCGCCCGCAGGCCCTGCACGGTCCTGTCCTCGACAAAGGCCTGGGCCGACTCGGTGATCAGCGCCTCGCAGCGCGCGCCCAGTTCGGCAGCGCAGTGGACCGCCATGCCGCCGCCCACGCTGTGGCCGAAGACGATGAAGCGGTGGATGCCGAGCTGCTCCAGCACGACGGGCAAAAAGCTGCTGGCCTCGTCGGCGATGAAGTCCAGCGGCATCACGCCTTCGCGCAAGTCGGAGCGACCGAAGCCCAGGCGGTCGTAGGCGACGACGCGGCGACTGGCTGCTTCGGCCAACGCGGACGGGAAGTCCCGCCACAGCTCCACGCTGCCCAGCGAGTCATGCAGCAGCACGATGGGCGCTGCGCTTGACCCATTCGCCGGCGTCCAGGAGCGCGCGAACAGCCGGCCGCGGGGATGGTGAACCCAGTGTTCGTCGATGCGCATCACGCTATCATCCCAGGCCCGGCCATACGCCTTTCGATGCGCTCCGCCCGCCACTTGCCGGCGCTGCTGGGGCAACTGACCGGCCGTGACCTCGCCAGCTCAGACCGCGCGCATCGCCCGCCTTGCCGACAGCGCCATGAAGACGGCGAACACGACGACGACCACCAGGCCGGCGGTCAGCGACGAGTGCTCGGCGGTGAGGCCGATCAGCGGCGGGCCGGCCATCATGCCGAGATAGCCCACGCCCGACACGGCGGCGATGCCATGGGCCGACGAGGTGCCCGGTACCTGGGACGCAGCGCTGAAGAGAACCGGCACGACGTTGGACAGGCCCAGGCCCACGAGAGCAAAGCCCAGCAGCGCGACCCAGGCCGACGGCACGGCCAGGGCCAGCGTCATGCCGGCGGCGGCCATCATGCCGCTGGCGCGCATCAGCCGCGCGGGCGTCATGCGGGCGCGCAACCAGTCGCCGCCGAAACGACCCATGGCCATGGCGCCGCTGAAGCTGGCATAGGCCAGGGCCGCCGTGCTGGTCGCGCTGGCGCGCTCCTGCTTCATGAAGAGCACGCTCCAGTCGTACATCGCGCCCTCGGCGATCAGGCCCATGGAGGCCAGCACGCCCAGCAGCAGCAGCGGTCCGCGCGGCAGGCTGAGCGGATGTTTTTCCTCGGCCTCCTTCTCGGGCACCGGCAGCATGGCGCGGCTGCCGATGAGCACGACGACGGCGCCGAGGCCGGTGGCCACCAGCAGATGGGCCTGGGACGACAGGCCCAGCGCCGGCGCCGCGCTGCCCAGGCTGGCGCCTGCCATGCCGCCCAGGCTGAACATGCCGTGGAAGCCGCTCATCAGCGGCCTGGCGGCGAGGCGCTCGATCTCGGTGGCCTCGGTGTTGATGGCCACGTCGACCAGGCTGCCGGTGATGCCGAAGAGACCCATGACGGCCACCAGGGCGACATAGGCCGATCCGGCCAGCAGGCAGGCGATGCAGGCGCAGCAGGCCACGCCCATGACGGCGGAGACGGCACGCGGCCCCCAGCGGCCGACGACGCGGCCGGCCTGGGCCAGGGCCACCAGAGCGCCGACGCCGCCGGCCAGCATGGCGATGGCCAGGGCCTGTTCACCCACGCCGTAATGGCCCTTGACCGTGGGCACGTGCACCCCCCAGGTCGCGAACATGACGCCCAGCACGAAGAACTGCGCACGCAGCGCGCGCGACGCGCCGGCGACGGAACTCACTTGGCGCTGGCGGCGATGCGGGTGAAGAAGTCGTAGACGCCCTGGTCGCCCATCTTGCGCGCGTCGGCCAACTCGCCGCCCTCGGTGGCATAGAGCAGCTTGCCTTGCGGCGACAGCACAGCGACGGCGGGGATGCCCTTCTTCAGCGGCACGCGGTAGCTCTCGGCGATGTCGACATTGCGCTCGAAGCGGCCGACGTCGACCTTGACGACCTTGAAATGCTGGGCGATCAGGGGCGCGCTGGCGCCGTGCTTGAAGCTGTTGTCCAGCATGCGGCAGTCGCCACACCAGTTGGCGCCGAAGACGACCAGCACGGGGACCTTGGCCTGGGCGGCCTCGGCCAGCGTGGCCTTGATGGCGGCCTTGGCGTCCACGCCTTCGTCGTAGATGGGTGGCGGGCCACCGGCCGTGGCGGCCAGGTGGGTGGCGAGGAGGAGGGCGGCGGTCAGGAAGCGCATGGCGATGCAGTATGAGGTAGGAAATTGGAAGCGATTCCAGGGGCTATCGGGCGGCCTGCTCGAAGAAGCGCCAGATCACGTCGTTGGCATCCAGGGCCTGGGAAGCGGCCTCCTTGCCGCGCCGCACGCTGGGCGCGCCGGGCCAGGAATGGCCGCCGGTTTCGGTGACGCAGAGCTGGACGCTCACGCCGCCATTGCAGCCACTGTAGGCCTCGCAGTAGGCACCGGCCTTGTCCAGCGTGCGCTGCGGCTGCGCCGCGCAATGATCGCGCTGCACCCAGCGCGACATGGTCTCGGGTACGGAGACGAAGTTCATGACCTTGCTCTCGTCACGGAAGGCGCCGGCCCCGGCGCCGCCGTTGAAGAGGACGTGGTCATCATCCTTGGCATGGATGTGCAGCACGGCGATGGGCCGGCTCGGTGTGCAGCTGGCCGTCGCGTCGGTGCCGGCGACCGAGGCCACGGCGCGGAAGACGTCGGCGGCCTCGCAGGCCAGGCGGTGGCTCATCATGCCGCCGTTGGACATGCCGGTGGCGAAGACGCGCGAGCCGTCGATGCGGTAGCGGTCCTGGATCGCCGCAACGGCGGCGCGGGCAAAGGCCACGTCGTCCAATTGCCTGTCTCGCGCATCGCCGCAGCAGCCGCCGGCATTCCAGGTGGCGAACTTGCCGCCGGGCAGCTTGCTGTAGCCATTCGGAAATGCGATGACGAAGCCGGCCTCGTCGGCCTTCTTCTGCAGCCCGTATTTCTCGTCGTCGGCCATGTACTCGGCCCAGCCACCGCCACCATGGAAGGCCAGCACCAGCGGAGCAGGCCTGCCAGCGTCATAACCCGCCGGCAGGTGGACCAGGACCTTGCGGCCCTGCACATGCAGTTCCTGCAGACCTGCCGGCGATGCATTGCCGCCGCGGCGCTGCTCCATGCGGGCGTTGATGCGCTCTCGCAGCGCGCCTTTGGCCTGCGCCGTCGGCAGCAGCGTGACCAGAGCCAGGGCGAGCAGCAGGCCGCGCATGTTGTTCAGCTTCCGCCGCCGAGGGCGCGGTACAGCGTCACCAGGCTTTGGGCGCGCTGGCTTTGCACCTGCACCAGGCTTTGCTGGGCGGCGAACAGCGAGCGCTGGGCGTCGAGGCGATCCAGGGCGCTGGAAACGCCTGCCGTGTAGCGCTGCTCGGCAGCGTCCAGGCGGCGCGTTTCGGCGTCCACCTGCGCGGCGAGGGCGGCGCGCTGCAGGTCCAGCGTGGTCCGGCCGGCCAGGCCGTCGGCCACCTCGCGGAAGGCGGTCTGGATGGCCTTCTCGTACTGGGCCAGCGCGATGTCGCGGCTGGCTCTCGCGCCACCGAGGTTGGCGCGGTTGCGGCCGGCGTCGAAGATCGGCTGCACTAGCGAGGGTGCAAAGCTCCAGGCGGAGTGCTTGAACAGATCGCTCAGGGCGCCGCTGGCCGTGCCGACGCTGCCGGTCAGCGTGATGCGCGGCCAGAAGGCGGCGCGCGCCGCGTCGATGTTGGCGTCGGCCGCGGCGAGCGCGAACTCGGCCTGGCGGATGTCAGGGCGGCGCATCAGCACCTCGCTGGGCAGGCCCGTGGGCAGCTCGGCCAGGGGCTCGAAGTCGGCCAGGTCGCCGGTCGGCGCCGGCAGGTCGGCCGGCAGCGGGCCGCCGACCAGCAGGGCCAGCGCGTTTTCATCCAGCGCGCGTTGGCGCTGGGCCTGGGCCAACGCGGCGCGGGCGGCCTGCAGCGAGGACTCGGCCGAGCGCAGGTCCAGCTCGCCGGCCACGCCGCCGTCGAAGCGCTGGCGGGTCAGCGACAGCGACTGCTCGCGAGTGGCCAGCGTGTCGCGGGTGATCTTCAGCAGGGCCTCGTCGGCCTGCAGCGCGATCTCGGAGTTGGCGACGGCGGCCACCAGGGCCGTGCGCACGGCCTGCTGGTTGGACTGGGCGGCCAGCACTTGCGCGGCGGCCGAGGCGCTCAGGCCGCGCAGGCGGCCGAACAGGTCCAGCTCATAGGCCGAGACCTGCAGGCCGGCCTGGTAGAGGCTGAGGATGCCGCCGGCGGCCGTCGGCGATCGCGAGCCGCTGATGCCGGCGTTGACCGTGGGCCAGAGGTCGGCATCGCGGGCCGCGGCGCCGGCGCGGGCCGTCTCGATGTTGAGGACGGCGACACGCAGGTCGCGGTTGTTGGCCAGGGCCAGCGGGATCAGCTTCTGCAGGCGCCCGCCCTTGAAGGCCTGGGCCCAGGGCAGTTCGGCCGCAGGCGTCGAACCGGGGCCGCCGGCCTGCGGGAAGGCCTGCGGCACCGCGGCGGCGGCGGCCTCAGCCGCGACCGGGCGCCTGGGCTCGGGACCGGCGCAGGCCGCCAGCAGGGCGGCGATGGTGATCAGCGAGAGCGCGGTCTTCATGCCTGGCTCCCCGATTCCTCTTCGGCCTCGTGGGCGTCGCGCTTGCGTTGCCGTTCGCTGCCGGGGAAGAACTTGCGCACGACGACGAAGAAGACCGGCACGAAGAACACGGCCAGCAGGGTCGCCGAGATCATGCCGCCCATGACGCCGGTGCCGATGGCGCGCTGGCTGGCCGAGCCGGCGCCGCTGGCGAGCACCAGCGGCAGCACGCCGAGGATGAAGGCCAGCGAGGTCATGACGATGGGACGGAAGCGCAGGTGGGCGGCTTCGCGCACCGCGTCATAGATGCTCTTGCCATGGGCCTGCAGGTCCTTGGCGAACTCGATGATGAGCACGGCGTTCTTGGCCGACAGGCCGATGATGGTGATCATGCCGACCTTGAAATAGACGTCGTTCTCCAGGCCGCGAAAGCTCGCGCCCAGCACGACGCCCAGCACCCCCAGCGGCACCACGAGGATGACCGACAGCGGGATGCTCCAGCTCTCATAGAGGGCCGCCAGGCACAGGAAGACGGCCAGCAGCGAGAAGCCAAACAGGATGAAGGCTGTGGAGCCCGACAGCTTTTCCTCGCGGGACTGTCCGGTCCACTCGAAGCCGAAGCCGTCGGGCAACTGGGCGGCGAGCTTCTCCATTTCGGCGATGGCCACGCCCGTTGACACGCCCTTGGCGGGCTCACCCAGGATGCGCACCGCCGCATAGCCGTTGTACCGCACGGTCTGCATCGCGCCGGTGACCCATTTGCTGCTGGCAAAGGCCGACAGCGGCACCGTCTGGCCGGCGCCGTTGAGCACGTTCAGCCGCAGCAGGTCCTCGGGCTGCATGCGCGCCGGCGCATCGGCCTGCACGATGACGCGCTGCAGGCGGCCGGCGTTGGGGAAGTCGTTCACATAGCTAGAACCCAGCGCGGTGCCCAGCATGGCGTTGACGGCGCCGATGTTGATCCCCAAGGCCTGGGCACGGTCGCGGTCGATGCTGAGCTCGAGCTGCGCAGCATCCTCGAGGCCGTCGGGGCGAACGGCCGCCAGCAGCGGGCTCTTGGTGGCGGCGCCCAGCAGCTGGTTGCGCGCCGCCAGCAGTTCGGCCCGCGTGTGGCCGCTGCGGTCCTGCAGGCGGAAGGCGAAGCCGTTGGCCCGGCCCAGGTCGCGGATGGGCGGCGGGCTGGTCGGGAAGATGATGGCGTCGCGCACCTTGGCCAGCGCCGGGAAGGCGCGGGCCGCCAGGCTTTGCGCCGAGTGCTCGGCGCCGTGGCGCTCGTCCCAGGGCTTGAGGGTGACAAAGGCCAGGCCCGCGTTCTGGCCCGAGCCCGAGAAGCTGAAGCCGACGACGCCGACCATGCTCTCCACCTCGGGCTGCTTGAGCATGTAGTCCTCGACCTGCTTCACCACCTCTAGCGTGCGCGCCTGCGTGGCGCCGGGCGGCAGCTGGATGTTGACGAGGATATTGCCCTGGTCTTCATTGGGCACGAAGGACGTCGGCAGCTTCTGGAACACCAGCACCGCGGCGGCGATGACGGCCGCGTAGACGATGGCCATGCGGGCGCCGCGGTAGATGAACTTGGCCACCCAGCCCTCGTAGCCCTTGGCCGTGCGTGAGAAGCCGCGATTGAACCCGCCGAAGAAGCCGCGCTTCTCCAGGTGGTGGCCGGCCTCGACGGGCTTGAGCAGGGTGGCGCACAGGGCCGGCGTCAGCGACAGGGCCAGGAAGGCCGAGAAGGCGATGGCCGAGACCATGACGGCCGCGAACTGGCGGTAGATGTTGCCGATGGAGCCGCTGAAAAAGGCTAGCGGCACGAACACCGAGATCAGCACCACGGTCACGCCGACGATGGCGCCCGAGATCTGGCTCATGGCTTTGCGCGTGGCCTTCAGGGGCGACAGGCCCTCCTCGCTCATGATGCGCTCGACGTTCTCCACCACGACGATGGCGTCGTCCACGACGATGCCGATGACCAGCACCATGCCGAACATGGTCAGCACATTGATGGAGAAGCCCAGGGCCAGCAGCGTGGCGAAGCTGCCCAGCAGGGCGATGGGCACCACCAGCGTCGGGATGACGGTGTAGCGGATGTTCTGCAGGAACAGGAACATCACCAGGAACACCAGGAACACGGCCTCCACCAGGGTCTCGACGACCTGGGAGATGGAGATGTCGATGAAGAGCGAGCTGTCGTAGGGGATGCTGGCCTTCACGCCCGACGGGAAGTAGGGCTCGAGCTGCTGCAGGCGCTGCTTGATGAGCTTGGCGGTCTGCAGCGCATTGGCCGACGGCGCGAGCTGCACGCCCACGCCCACCGACGGGTTGCCGTTCAGCCGCGTTGAGCGGCCGGTGTAGCTGTCGGCGCCCAACTCGATGCGGGCCACGTCGCGCAGGCGCACGGTGGAGCCATCGGCATTGGCGCGCAGCACGATGTTGCCGAACTGCTCGACGCTCGTCAGCTGGCCGCGCACGACGACGGTGGCCGCGATGGGCTGGCCGGGCACATTGGGAAGGTCGCCGATGGAACCCGAGCTGACCTGGGCGTTCTGGGCCTGGATGGCGGCGTTCACGTCGGCCGGCTGCAGGCGGTAGCCGACCAGCTTGGCCGGGTCCAGCCAGATGCGCATGGCACGCTCGGTGCCGAACAGCAGGCCCTGGCCGACGCCGGGCACGCGCTGGATCTCGGGCAACACGGTGCGCGAGGCGTAGTCACCCAGGGCGATGGGGTCGAAGGCCGGGTTGTCGCTCGACAGGATGATGAAGAGCAGGAAGTTGGGGTTGGCCTTGTCCACCCGAACGCCCTGTTGGATGACGGCCTGCGGCAGCCGCGGCTGCGCGCGGGCATAGCGGTTCTGCACGTCCACCTGCGCCAGGTCGGGGTTGGTGGCCGGGTCGTAGCTCAGCGTGATGGTGCCCGTGCCGTCGGCCTGGGCCACGGCCTCCATGTAGATGAGGCCGGGCGAGCCGTTCATCTCGCGCTCGATGACGCTGATGACTGAGTCCTCCAGCGTCTGCGCCGAGGCGCCGGGGTAGGACACCGACAGCACGATGGAGGGCGGTGCCACCGGCGGGTACTGGGCGATGGGCAGCTGCGTGACCGCGACGATGCCGATGACCGTGATGAAGAGGGCAATGACCCAGGCAAAGATGGGCCGGTTGATGAAGAACTGCGCCATGTCGGTTCAGCCCTTCAGCGCGACGTGGCGGAGGCCGGGGCGGCGGCGGAAGCCGCGGCACCCCAGGGCACCGGGCGGGCCTTGCCGCCGGCCTTGGCCCGCTGCAGCCCGTCGACGATGACCTTCTCGCCGGCCTTCAGGCCGCTCAACACCAGGGCCTTGCCGTCCTGGGCCGGGCCGAGCTTGACGGGTCGTGCGCTGACGCTGCCGTCGTCCGCCACCACCAGCACGCTTTCGCCCGTCGCGCCGCGGGCCACGGCCTGCTGCGGCAGCCAGACGGCGTCGGCGATCTCGGCCTGGGCCAGGCGCACGCGCACATACAGGCCCGGCAGCAGCAGGCCCTTGGGGTTGGGCAGCTCGGCGCGCAGCGTGATCTGGCCGGTGGTGGCGTCGACGCTGAGGTCGGAGAACAGCAGCTTGCCCGGCTGGGCATAGACGCTGCCGTCCTCCATCAGCACCTGCACCTTGGCAGCGTCCTTGCCGGCGCTCTGCAGCCGGCCGTCGGTCAGGGCCTGGCGCAGGCGCATGACCTCGGCGGCCGACTGCGTGAAGTTCACATACAGCTTGTCGATCTGCTGCACCACGGCCAGCGGCGTGGCCTCGCCCTGGCCCACCAGGGCGCCTTCGGTGACGAGGGCGCGGCCGATGCGGCCGGCGATGGGCGAGGTGACGGCGGCATAGCCAAGGTTGATCTGGGCCGTCTGCACGGCGGCCTTGCCGGCGGCGACATCGGCCTTGGCCTGCATCGCAGCGGCCTGGGCGTTAAGCGCTTCCTGCTGGCTGACGGCCTGGGTCTTGGCCAGCGGGGCGTAGCGGTCCGCCAGGGCCTGGGCCTGCACGAGATTGGCCTCGGCGCGGGCCAGTTGGGCCTGGGCGCTGGCCAGCGTGGCGCGATAGGGGGCCGGGTCGATCTCGAACAGGGCCTGGCCAGCCTTGACGTCACTGCCTTCGGTGAAGAGGCGCTTTTGCAGGATGCCGGCGGCGCGGGCGCGCACCTGGGCGACGCGGAAGGCCTCCAGCCGACCGGGCAGTTCGGCCGACAGGTCGGCGCGGCCGGGCGCCACGGTAACGACGCCGACTTCGGGCGGCGGCGGCGCTACCGGTGCGGCCTTGCTGTCGCCCCCGCCACAGCCGCTCATGCCCAGACCCGCGACCAGTGCGGCCAAGACGCTCAGTCGAGCGCCGCTACCCCATGCCAACTTCATCTTTGCGTCCTGTTCGACTTGCTTCTCGAGCGCCAGCCCCGGCGCCGCCATCGGCGCGCGGAGCAAAACCGCAGACTTTAGCCATGCGATTGCTTTCATGCTGGTGAAGCAACGCAAAGCCTTGAGGCGGGCCGGGTTGGTCAGAGCCTGTGAGCCTCGCCCGGAGGACTCCGATGCAGGGCCTGCAGTTTCCTATCCAGGCGCGCAAAGCGTGGCGCCGGCAGGGCTGCGAACTCCTGGCGCGGCATCCAGCGAACAACCTTGACCTCGGCCCGTTGCGGCCGGACCTCCGCGGCCGATTCCAGGCGGAAGAGATAGATGAAGTCGTGATGGACATGCTCGCCTTCGCGCTTGGCCGGGTTGGCCGGAATGCGGCGGCTGTCGATGTCCATCGGCATGGGCAGTCCCGCCGCCGAGGGCCAGGGCGAGAAATCTCAGACCCTGGTTTCTTCGGTCACCTCACGTGCTGCCGAGGCCTCGAGCCCGTCCAGCCCTTCATGATGGCCGCCGGGTTGCAGCCAGCGGTCGAGAAGCCGGTGGTGAATCATCAGCAGGCCGTCGCTGCTCTCAGCGTAGACCAGGGCACTGGTGGTGATGTGGCCGCGCATTTTGCTGCGCGCAAAGATGTCGTCGTCTTGCGCCAGCTGTTCGGTGAGGCCGCGCAGGTCGGAGGCCTCGTCGCCGTGGACATGGAGATAGTTCCGCAACTGGAGGAGGGTGCGGGAGAGCAGGGCGTGCCGGGTCGACGCGGGAGTCATTGCTGGGTGGCCCCGGCCAGCGCCGCAAGGCGAGCACGCTGCACCGCCCGGCCGATGTCCGGTCCCTTGGCGCCACGGGCGATGGCCGCAGCGCTGGCGGCGGCGAGATCGACCTGCTGCGTGGCTGCGAGGTCGGCCGCGAGGCGCTCGCGCTGCGGGTAGTCGCGATGTTCCAGGCCGAGACGGCCGCGGGCATCGCACTCACAGGCCCACAGGAGTTCGGCAAAGCGCTCGGGGCGACGCCAGGCGTCGCAGCGCTCCAGCAGGCGCAGCCGCGCCTCGGCGCTGAAGCCGCCGCTCTGGTGCACATGGGTGTGCTCGCGAGCGACCAGCTCGGCCAGCTCGCGGCAGTCGGTCGGCACCTTCCAGCGCGCGCTGACTACCTTAGCCAGATCCTCGCTGCGCTTCTCATGAGCGATGTGGCGCGGCAGCTCTTCCTTGCGTGTCGTGCCCTTGCCGAGGTCATGGCAGAGGCAGGCATAGCGCACGGTCAGCGGCGCCTGCTGCAGGGCACATTGGTCCAGCACCATCAGCAGATGGACGCCGGTGTCGATCTCGGGGTGGTGGGCCTCGGGCTGGGGCACTCCGAACAGCGCCTCCACCTCAGGGAGCAGCTTGGCCAGCGCACCGGCTTCGCGCAGCACCTCGAACATGCGCGAGGGCTTGTTCTCCATCAGGCCGCGCGACAGCTCCTGCCAGACGCGTTCGGCCACCAGGGCGTCCACCTCGCCGGCGGCGACCATGGCGCGCATCAGCTCGACGGTCTCGGGGGCCACCGTGAAGTCGGCAAAACGCGCGGCGAAGCGGGCCAGACGCAGGATGCGCACCGGGTCCTCGGCAAAGGCGGGCGAGACATGGCGCAGCACCCGGGCCTGCAGGTCGCTCTGGCCGCCGTAGGGGTCGATGATCAGGCCATCCTCGTCCTCGGCCATGGCATTGAGGGTCAGGTCACGGCGGGCCAGGTCCTGCTCCAGCGTGACGTCGGGCGCGGCATGGAAGGCGAAGCCGTGATAGCCAGCGGCGGTCTTGCGCTCGGTGCGGGCCAGAGCCACTTCCTCGTGCGTCTCGGGATGCAGGAAGACCGGGAAGTCCTTGCCGACGGGCTGGTAGCCGGCGTCCAGCATGTCCCGCGGCGAGGCGCCGACGACCACCCAGTCGCGGTCCTGCACGGGCAGGCCGAGCAGGCGGTCGCGCACCGCGCCGCCGACGAGGTAGGTCTTGAAGGAAGAAGGGGGGGACATCGCGCCATTCTGCGGCCACACTCGCGGCATGAGGCCCCCACGTCAACTTCGTTTCCTGCCCCCCGAGGGGGCGTCAGTGCCCTGCGGGCGGCCGGGCGGGCACTGATGAAGACCCTGAACGAGCACCTGGCATTCGGCGGCGTGCAGCGCTTTCACCAGCACGAATCGGTCGAGATCGGGCTGCCCATGCGCTTCGCTCTCTTCATGCCGCCCGAGCCGCGCGCCCTGCTGGTCTATCTGGCCGGACTGACCTGCACCGAAGAGACCTTCACGATGAAGGCCGGCGCCCAGGCCGTGGCGGCCGAGCTGGGCCTGGCCCTGCTGATGCCCGACACCAGCCCGCGCGGTGCCGGTGTGCCGGGCGAGAGCGACGCCTGGGACTTCGGCGTGGGTGCTGGCTTCTATCTCGATGCGACGCGCGAGCCCTGGGCCAGGCACTGGCGCATGGAGAGCTGGCTGATGAAGGAGTTGCTGCCGCTGGTGCAGGGCGAGATCGGGATCAGCGACCCCGAGCGCGTCGGCATCTTCGGCCACTCCATGGGCGGCCACGGCGCCTTGACCCTGGCCCTGCGCCATCCCGGCCGCTTCACCTCGCTGTCGGCCTTCGCGCCCATTGCCGCGCCCATGCAATGCCCCTGGGGGCAGAAGGCCTTCAGCGGCTATCTCGGCGAGGACCGCGCCGCCTGGGCCGCTCATGATGCCAGTGAATTGATGCGTCAGCAGTCGAGTGCGCCCTATCCGAAAGGCATCCTCATCGACCAGGGCTTGAATGACAAATTCCTGGCCGAGCAGCTCCACCCGGAAGCCTTCGAGGCCGCCTGCGCCGCCGTGGGCCAGCCGCTGACCCTGCGCCGCCAGGAGGGCTACGACCACGGCTATTACTTCATCGCCAGCTTCGTCGACGACCACTTGCACCATCACGCCGACCAGTTGTTCTAGGGCTCGGTTGGTGGCCGGACAGGGAGTCGCACGGTCGTGCTAAATTGTCGACATGGAAACCCGCAGTGAACGCGCCGAGACCACGCTGGCCGCCATCGTGGATGCCGCCCTGGCCATGGCCTCGCAAGGCGGGCTGGAGAGCCTGTCCATCGGTGAAGTGGCCAAGCGCCTGGGCCTGTCCAAAAGCGGCGTGTTCTCTCGCGTCGGTTCGCGGGAGCAGCTGCAGGTGGCCGTGCTGCTGGAATACGACCGGCGCTTCCAGCAGGACGTCTTCGTGCCCGCCATGCGCGAGGCGCGCGGCCTGCCGCGGCTGGACCTCATCATGCGCCGCTGGCTGGCCCGCGCCACCAACACCGACCGCACGCGCTCCTGCCTCTACACGGCGGGCGCCTTCGAATACGACGACCGCGAGGGGCCGGTGCGCGACCAGTTGCTGGACGGCGTGCTGAGGCTGCGTGTGGCGCTGCGCCGCACCGTGCTGCAGGCCATCGAGGCTGGCCATTTGCGCGCCGACCTCGACGTCGAGCAGTTCGTCTTCGAGATGGATGCCCTCTTCACCGGTCTGCTGCGCGATACCCGCTTCCTGCGCGACCCCAGCGTGCACGAGCGCGGCATCCGCGCCTGGGAGCGCCTGCTGACCAGCGCGAAAACGCCGGTCGAAGTGGGTTGAATTTTTTTGCCAATTCGTCGCACGATCGTGCGAAATGAGGAGTCCTAGCGATGAGCACCCACAACCCCGCTGCCGCCTTCTTCGCCTCGCCGGCCGCGCGTGGCGTCGCGGCCCTGCTGCGCGGCCTGCAACATGTCTCG
>Ga0194137_10000985_pt1 | contig 17936 bp, 15 predicted proteins | sample TARM_MetaG_T3_14_FD_134025 | JGI IMG/M metagenome (GOLD analysis project Ga0194137, IMG submission 134025) | Freshwater microbial communities from Pennsylvania, USA, analyzing microbe dynamics in response to fracking - TARM_MetaG_T3_14 (version 2) | ecosystem: Environmental > Aquatic >... | reverse complement strand
TGGGTGCCTGACGTCGACTTGAGCCCGCCGCGCATCAACAAGCGAGGTGTCTACTTCGCCCTCGGACCGGAGGCGCTGGACGCCACCGTCACTCGGCACCGGCTCAACCAGACACGACGCCCGATCGACCCGGGCACCAGGGAAATCCTGGAACCTCACGACGAGCTCGAGGTAGTGCGGCTCGGTGTCGAGCGCGGGATGCCGCTCCACAGAATCGCCGCCAACCTGCGCACCACCTGGCATCGCGTCGACCGCATGTGCGGCCTCCTCGACATCACTCCTACCCACAAGGAATCCGAGAACGCCGCGGACCCCGCAGCCTGACCGCGACAAGAGAAGCGGCCCCACCCGTATCGGGCGGGGCCGCTTTCCGTTGCGCCGCTACGCGGACAGCCCGAGGTTGCGGAACGGGCTAGTGAGGGTCGCCACCAAACGATCGCCGAGACTATCGGCGCACTCCCTCCAGATCACCGCCACCATCGCATCCGACAAGGCCGCCTTCGGTTCGGTCTGCAGGTGAGCAGCCGCATCCCCCCGGGTGACCGCATTCAGGGCCCGCATCGACCTGGGGAACCGCGCTGACACCTCGGGCAGCGTCCAGCCCTCGGTGGCCGCGATTGCGTCCGACAGCACCGCTGCAGCGGCTGATCGGGCCGGCCGGGTGGCCTCGCACGCATCGTGGAACGCGTCCAGCTGGCCACCGTCCAGGCAACCGACGGCCGTGACCAACTCGGCCAACTTCGCTGCCTTCTGTCGGTCCAGGCCCGGCTCTCGAGGAGCATCGCTCATCAGGCATACGCCGATCAGGAGTTGGAGTCGTGGCCACCGGCGGCCTGCTGCAGCTCCTTCAACGATTCCTGGGCGGCCGAGAGCGCCTCCAACGTCCCGGCCGCCTGCGAGAGCTCCTGGAGGGCCTGGTGCTTCGCCTCGGAGTCGGCGAGCGACTCCATCAGCTCGCGAAGCGCGGGCAGGGCGGACTGCGCGACTTCGAGCTGGTCCGTGCTCACCTTGTCGCGCAGCAGCGCGGACAGTCCCTTGACCTCCTCCTTGGCCAGCGCTTCGTGCGCCTTGATCGCGGCGGAGAACGTCTTCACGTCACAGGCCCCCTGAATCTGCTCCTTCTCGTGCTCGTCGAGCTGCAGAACGATGTTGAACTTGGGCATGGGTCGAGTCCTCCCTGGTTGGTAGACCGCCACAAATGGGGACGGTCCGAGGTTTGGTGCACACACCATAAGGGCGGGTCATGCCGCCGCCCGCTGAGTAGCTTCCGGCCAGTTCAGGCGGGATTTGCCCGCCGCCCCGCTCGGTGACCGGGCGGCAGCATGGAGTCGGGCTACCATCGAACTCGTGACGATTCTGACCGAAGCTGAGACCGAGTTCCCGCTGAGCGAGTCCGCCGCCAGCAAGCGGGCAGCCGTCCTGACGCTGTTGGGCAATCCCGCCCGACTGCGACTGGTCACCGCCATGTATTTGAGCCCGTACAGCACTGTCACCCAGCTCTCCGAGGACATCGGCCTGTCCCAGAATCGAGTGTCGTCGCTCCTGGGGTCACTGCGCCGGGCGCGCATCGTCGAGTACGAGATGATCGGCCGGTCGGTGCATTACCGCGTCTCGGACGAGTTCGCCCGCGCCGTTGTCGCCGCCACTTTGGCCGACGACTGAGAGGCCGGGCCCCTCGTCAGAACGGTGGCGGGTCGTCGAGCTCGAAGTCTTTCGACGCCCAGGCTGACGCCGATTTCGGCGCTACAGGGACCTCTGCCGGTTGACCGCGCTTAGCGGCCACACTGCGCACCGCATCAGCATTGCCCCTGGCATCGGCTCGTTGCTGCCGCTCGACATGCTGCGCCATCGACGCGTCTGACAGGGATGGCCTGCCCGGCAGGGCGCGCAGTTTCCCGCCGGTGTCGCCTTCGGGGAGGCGGTGCGAGAACTGTCGGCGCAGGTCGGTGATCCATTCTTGATTCGCCAGCAGCCACTGGTCGGGGTCGTTGAACGCCTCAATCGACACGGGGTTCGAGCCCAGTGACAGTCCGGTGACGCCGCCTCCGACCAGCATCCACGGGTATCGGCCGGTAGCGGCCGGCGGCGGTGACGACCGGTATAGCTGCAGGTGGGCGTCGGGGATCCGGTTGCCCAACCGTGACAGTTCCGCCGCGTCGAGCAGGCCGTACCCCACGAACAGGCGGGTGAGCTGCTTCCAGATTTCGTCTTGGAGGCCGGTGGCGGTCTGGAGGATCGACCAGAATCCGATGCCGTACTTGCGCACTTCCCGGTGCATCCGCGCCAGCTGGTTCGATAGTGCGATCCGCGCTTCCGAGGAGTTGCGGGGGTCGATCGGCCCGCCCCAGCGGTGCGCCTCGTCGATGTCGACCTGCACGTTCAGCGGGGTGCCGCGGGAGAACTCCTGCTGTCCGACAAGCTCGAGGGTGGTCAACAGCTGGCGGATGATGCGGGCCTTGACGTCGTCGGAGTCCAGGAGGCGGATCGCGTCGCCGACGGCGTCGTCGTCTCCGTCCCCGGCGCTGCTGAGGTGCATCCTCGACAGGTCGGCGCTCAGATCGAGAATCAACCACGGTGCTGGTTCCCCGGGCTTGGGGGACATGACCTCCCGCATCAGGCCCCACGCGTCACGTCGGCGATCCTCTGGCCCAAGGTCGGTGTCCTTGGCGCCTGCGGCGATCTTCGCTGCGCCGGAGGGCGAGTAGGGCGACCACAGTGAGTGCAGCGCCGCAAAGGGGGCCAGCAGTCGCGCGAATGTCCGGTCGCCGTCCTCGTCGAGCGCCCCGGCGGGCAGCTTGTCCAGCAGGGTCGGGTCGATGGGTTCCCCATCGGGGCCGACGGGGATGCCCTCTGCGTTGGTGCGGCGAAGCCGAATGGTGCGTCGGACGCGCTCCTGCTGTTCACGGCCGGCGTAGATCGTGCCGGCGGGCAGGATGTCGTCGAGGTAGCTCAGCAGGTAGCGCATCAGCGCATCCGGGGCGGCCAGCGTCCAGTCCCCGGTCTGGCAGGCCGATTCGAGGGCTTTGGTGTCGCGCAGTGCCGATTCCAGCGCGGACCGGGCAGCGGCGACCTGTTCGTCGGCCCCGGACCCGAACGCCAGACTGCGGAACCATCCGGCTTCGGCGAGCAGTAGCAGGAACAGGGGCGCGTCCTTGCGCAGGCGCAGAGACTGGGAGAGCCTCGCGGCGTGCACGGTCCTGCCGCACGCCTCGGCTAAACCGATGAGGGAGAACGGCAATCCGAACCCATTTACGAACTGGCCCTGCGGGTCGAGAATAACGTGACCTTTTCCGGTCCACCGCAGGTCATTGGCCAGAACGTACGAATGTAAGTTCGACTTGCCGCTACCTGTCGCGCCCAGCGTGGCGCCGTGCACCGAGCCGGAAGGGCCCGAGAAATCCGGCAGCGTGAACGGCACCAGAACATCCGATCCGCGGAGCGGCCCGATGTAGGCCGGCGCCCGGTCGCTGGCCATGATTTCGTCCGCAGCCTCCTGCGTCAACACCTGCACCGTAGTCCCGGTGGCCGGGGAGGTCGACAGGGTGGTGCCATAGCGGGTCCAGTTGCCGCCACCGTCGTCGCGGAAGACCGCCTCGATCTTGACCGTCACCGACCGGGTGTCGTTGTCGTCGCCCGCGCACTCCAGGGACTGCCCCGAGGCCACGTGCGGAGCCAACGGGGAGGTCGGCGCAAGATGGGGGTTGACCGTCTGGATTCCGGTGACCGTGCCCAGCCCGAGCTCGCAGGATCCGTCGGTGTACTGGTTACGCAGCATCACCATCGTCCCGAGTAGAGGTTTGCCGTAGGCGTCTCGCTGCAGATTCAGCACCACCGAGGTGCAGTCCGACGGCGATCCGACGACGGCGATGCGATCAGCGCCGAATTGGCTCACAGGGGCTCCATTCGTTAAGCGTCGGCGCGACACTATCGGCGCGTACTGACAACTGTGGTGTCGTGCGGAGCTCGCGAGTTCGGAGGGCTATAACACGCCCGTGCGATACGATTTTGTCGATCGGAACAAATTGCGGTAAGGGAAGGGGCCTCTGATGAGCGCCAAGAAGAAGGTCTTCGCCGTCGGTGCGTTGACGCTCGGCGGCATCGCCGGAGCCACAGGGACTGCGTACGCCGCGCAGGGAGGCGTCGCCACCGAGGCGCCGAGCGGGACCACGACCATTGCGACGCAGTCGCCGAGCGCGAAATCCGACACAGCCAAGCCCACCTCCACCAAGAAGCAGAGCTCGTCGCCGAAGCAGACCTCTGCCCCGGCACCGACCATCAAGCAGGCCGAGAAGTCGCAGTCCCGCGCCTCCAGCGGCGGACAGGGCGGCGTCACCACCGAACTTCCTGCCGAGCGCAAGGCTGAGGCCAAGACGGACGCCAAGCCTGCGGCGACCACCGCTCCGACACAGCAGGCGAGCGCCCCCGCCCGGGCGCAGGCCGATACCTCCGCTCGCGCGGCAACCACCGCCACTCCCGCGGCCGTGACGCAGTCCGCCCCCACGGCCACGGTGCAGCCGGCATCGCGTGTCACACCTGCGCAGGCCGCCTCGCCGCAGGCCACCTCGCCGCAGGCCGTGGCGCCGCAGGCCGTGGCGCCCCAGACCGCTCAGCAGGAGACTGCGCCCTACGCCGATGTCTCCGCTGTCTCCGGCGCCGATACTGCAGGCGAGTCCAGGGGGCAGGGCGGTGTGGCTACCGAGCTACCTGCCCCCGACCCGGCACCAGCCGCCGACGCCACCGTGGAAGCAGCGGGCACCGAGGCCGGCAGCGACTACAGCGAGCGCGTTCAGGCGGCCAGTCAGACGCCGACCTCCGGGACCTTCACCCCGGCCGCACCCGCAGAGCCTGTCGGGCAGGTCTCGGCGTACTCCGCTCCGCGGGACAACGGCGCCGAGGTGGGCATCGCCGCTGGCGGCGTTGCCACCGGCACCGCCGTCGAGGTCAGCGACACGACCTCCTACGTCTCCAACACGACCACCGGCGGCGGCGAGCAGGCCACTGCCGCCCAGACCTGGGATGCCTCCAACGGCAACTACAACGCAACCTGGGCCACCACTGGCGGCGTGTCCGGCACCGGCGGGTTCTCGGCGACTAACGAGCAGACCGCGCCGAACGTGGGCACCGCTGGCGTGGACGGGCAGTGGTCCTCCCCTGACGGGGCGAGCACGGTGTCGGTCACAGGCGGGGCCACCCTGGCGAACTACGGCATCCACGACGCATCGGGGTCGATCGAGATCAGCACCCCGATTGGGGACATGGCTTTCACGTTCTGACCTCGCCACTTTGCGGCCCCCGAGCATGCCTCGGGGGCCGTCGCCATTTCAGCGGGCAGTGGCGGCATGAGCGGCCCTTAGGGTGAAGCCACCATCAGCGAGCGCCTCTTCCACCTGGGCAGGTAGCGAGGAGTAATCCGCGAGGAAAGGGGAACGACGACGCCGCCTATCGGCCCGTCTACCAACTATGGCTGACCATGACGATGACTGGGACGACGACTGGGACGACGACCAGGACGTCGAACCGTACGTAGCTGACACCGCCCCTCACGCGAGACCGTCCCCCGCCGAACCCGACCGCACAGCTGCAATGTCGGCCGCGTCTCCGGCGATCCTGTCCTACGACGCCGACGCCGATCACGACGACGACGACGGCATGCTCGCCCCTCCCCCGATCGAGGAGTTCGCGAACCAGCCGGCCGTGGCGAGATCCCGCAGCCGCCGCACCCGCGCCCGCGCGGTCACCCAAAGTGGCGGCACCGAGATCGACCCGGTGCCCAGCCCGGAGACTGAGCGTGAGCCAGAACCCAGCCGCAGGTCCGGCTGCCTCGGTGTCGCGATCGTGATTGTCCTGGTCGTGGCGATCCTGGCGGCCATGGCCTGGGCGTTGATCACCATGGGCCCGCTGTCCGGGCTGCTGGGCGACGGTGACGACGACGGGGAACCGTTGCGGATTCCCGAGCCACAGCAGACGACCGCGACGTCTTCGGCGACGTCGACCTCGCAGGCGCCCGCAGTTCAGAGCGCCCAGGCCGCCGCAGACGAAGAGTGCTCGGACAGTCCTCGAGGCACGGTGGCCGGCAATGGTCCAGGGTCGCGCGACAGTGGCACCGACGTGATCCTCGCGTTCGACCACGCTTACTACGTGGACCGCAACGGCACCGCGGCGCGAGGGTTCATGTCGGACGAGATCACCGGGACGACCGCCGAGTCGCTGCAGGAAGCGATCGACGAACTGCCGGAAGAGACCGCTCACTGCCTCAAGATGCGCCCACAGGAGGGCGAGGAGGACGTGTTCCTCGTCGACTTGATCGTGTTCCGCAGTGACGGCCAGGAGCTCGTCCGCACCGAAGACGAGCAGACGATCTACGTCGAAGAGACAGACGGCACGTACTCCATCGTCGGCATCATCAACGGGTAGCCCTGCTCAGCTCCGAAAATGCGACACGGCGCCGGGATGATCGCGCATCAGAGCAGACTGGGCCTGCCCGACTAGGCGGGAAAGAAGCCCCCGGACTTCGGTTTTCGCGAGGTGGTCGACGACGTACTGCTGGTACGGCTCGATCACCCGCGAACCAGTCAGCCCGGCGCAGGCCTGCCCCGCGCGGCGCCCTGCCAGTTCGACGACCTCACTGGAGCTGGCTGTAGCCGGCGCGGTCAGCTCGACCTTCACGGCCCTGCCAATCGTCGCTCCGGCAGGGACGGCGTAGGTGACCCAGGGATGGACCAGTTCCCGCCAGTCCGCCATCAAGTCCTCCAGCACGCGGGCCCACGCCGTAGCTCGACGGTGCCCTGACTTCGGAGGTTTCGCCGCCACCCGCAGCGCCTCCACTCCCCGGCGCGGCGCCAAGAACTGTCCGTCACCGATCACCGCCGCGGCGACCGTGCGGTCCCGCCGGCGCGGCAGCCAGAGCCGGGTTTGCTCGTCCAGGGCGTCGACCTGCGACCACGCCATGCAGAACGAGCTCGCCGTGTCCTGCTTGGGCAGCGCCGACATGGACCCCTGGGTGGCGTGGTCGACGTAGCCGTCGATGATCGCGGCGGCGTCGACCTCATCCAGCAGGTCACACAGGGCGGTGGCCGTTTGCGGGTCCGCCGACTGCAGGGCGGTGGCCACAGACAGAAGCGGGGTGACCAGGCCCCCGTCCATCCACGCGTCAATCCCGCAGTCGTACAGCTCGACCGCCGCTGACATCTCGCACAGGCCCATCACCGCCGACCGCACCTGGTCCATCGACGACGACACCGGAACGACCATGGTCTTGCGCCGCATCACCCGCGAGGTGCTGTCCGTGGCGACAGCGGCGATCCAGGCCAGGGTGTCGGTTTGCTCGCAGGCCACCGCCCCATCGACGCACACCATGGCGGCGTCTTCGGTGTCGAGCTCAGGAAGCGGCAGCACCATCTGCGACTCGCGCAGGTAGCCCGCCAGGTCCGCGTGGGCGTCAGCGCTGCTGGTGGCGCCGATCAGCGTCTCGGCTGCGGCGATGGTGGCGGCGATGTCCGCCACCGATGGATCGGTCATGCGGGCCAGGATAGAGCCGCCGTCGCGGGGCGTGTCACTGCCGCCGTCTGCGCGGCATCAGTGCAGCGTCGGGGCCATTTTTGCCGAAGATTGCGGCATGCCTCTCTGTTACCGTTGACGGCACATCGGAATCAATCTGCTCAACTTAAAAGGGGACCGTCATGGTTCATCCACCCAAATTCAGGCCGACTCGGATGCAAGTGGCCCTGCAATCCGTGGGTGCAGTTTCCGCTGCCGTCGTCCTGACCGCCGGACTGGCAGCTCCCGCGCAGGCCCAGGACGCTGGGATGCCCCAGTTGGAGGACCTGCAAGCCGTCCTCAACTCCGGCGCCGGGGCGGCGCTGCCGTCCATCCCCGGATCCCCGGACCTGCCGAACATCCCGGGACTCGGGCAGGCCGGCGGAGGCGAAATGGACATCGCCGGCGGCATCAGGGCCGCAGCTGACCCGTTCGTCCCCGAGGGTGGTTTCCGCGAGCAGCAGACGTCCGCCCCGGCAGGTGGGATCGAGTCATCGACCCGGCCGGACTGCGCACCGAACGTGTTCATCGGTGTGCCCGGAACGTTCGAGATCAACCGCGACGACGACCCGAATCAACCGGTCGGACTCCTCGGCAACTTCGTGGCCCCGTTGAAGCAGGCCCTCGGTGGCCAGCTGTCGGCGACGTTCATCAACTACGACGGCGACGCCGGCGTCAACGGCACCGCCTACCAGCGCTCGGTCGACAGTGGCCAGAAGAAGACGTTGGCGACAGTGGTCGATGTGGCCGAGCGGTGCGAAGGGTCGCAGATCTTTCTGGCCGGGTTCTCCCAGGGCGCCGAGATCGCCGGCAACGCCGCGATGGAGATCGGACAAAAGCGCACCGCGGTCGACCCCGGGCGTATCGGCGGCGTGGTGCTGTTCTCCGACCCTCGCCGTGAAGAGAACTCCAATCTGATCGTGGGTACGGCCCAGCAGCAGCCGATGCTCCCCGAGATCATCACCGGCGCTATCGACGAGGCGCTCAAGGATCCGAGCCTCGCGCAGCTGCGCAGTGCCGTCGACCCGATCAACGACCTGTCCCGCATTTTCAGCGGCCAGGATCTGCTGCCCAGCATCCCGTCGTCGGCGGCAGAGCTTCTGCAGCCGCAGGCAGGCAACGGTGGAGCCGGCACCAGCGGTGGCAGCGGCGGCGGGGCTAGCGGCGGTGCCGATGCCGGAGGGGGCGGGCTGCCCGACACCGGCTCAGGGCTGCCCGAAATCAACGGCGGAGCACGCACAGGGGGCGGCCTACCCCAGACCGGTGGCGGCCTGCCGCAGACCGGTGGCGGGCTACCCGAGATCGGCGGCGCCAACTACGAAGCCGACGGCACGCTCAACATCAACAACGGGCTCTACATGCTGCCCTACGGGGCATCCGGCCCCTCGACCGTCCACGGCGACTACAGCCGCCCCGCCGGCGGCGGACCCGCCATCGTCCTCGCCAACGACGAGTCCCCCGGGGAAGGGGCACCGGTCAGCGGCCAGCAGATCCTGGACAGCGTGGGCGCCGACCTGACGGACGAGCAGTCAGAAGAGTTCGCCGCAGCGTTCCGTGACGGCGACTGCGGCAACGCCAGCCTCATCTCCTGCCTGACCAGCTACGTCGACAACGGCAACTCCCTCGACACCGACGACGAGACGGCGGCCGAGGGCGCCGAGCCCGCCACCGCAGGCGACGGCGCCGAGACCGGCACCAACCCGCACGCCAAGAACCTGGTGACAGCCGACGGAGACCCCGCCGACCTCCAGACCCTCGCCGAGATGTGCCTGGGCCGCGGATCCGCAGAGGCCTGCGGCGGCTCGCATCCGCCGGCCGACATGGAAGAGGCCACCGGCGAGAACCGCCCGGCGAACGCGACCGCCCTGGTCACCATCGCCACCGACGCCACCGACGGGTGCGAGAGCAGCCCACGCGCAGACGATTGCACCCACGGCGTCACCCGCACCGAGATCAAGTCCGTCGCCGCCGTCCCCGCCCGGGACGACGTGCGCTCCTACTGGGAGACCCCGGCCAACGCCGCCGAGCTCAAGGTGATGCAGGCCTACGGCAGTGGCCTGGCCGCCCAGGTAGCAGCCGCGCAGCGTGCCTTCACCGGAGGCAACCTGTCGGTGCCGTCAGGGATCTCCTACCTGCTCAACCCGGCGACTGCAGAGACCAAGACTCTGGCCCTGGCCGACAACGAAGAAGCGGGCATGGTCGTTGTGCAGCAGGAAGGTTCCGACGACGCTGCCGGCGCCGACGAAGCGCGGACCCTGCTGACCCAGGGCTGGCAACTAGGCCGAACTGCCAGCGACGAACGGTCACGGCCCCGCGCCGTGGAATCGCTGTACGCCATCGGCGGGTGCGGCACGATGACGCTGCAGGACTGCATCAGCGCCCACGCCAATGGTTCAGGGGAGGCCGAATCCGCCGTCACCACCGCCTCCCTGGTGGCCGCCACCGCTCGAGCAGAAGCCGAGACCACGGACGGCGCCCCCAGCCGTGACCAACTCCCCGCCGCGTTCGCCGAAGAGTGCCTGACCAAGTCGTTCGAGGACTGCGCCAGCGGCGCCGCGTCACGAGGCGTGCCCTCGCTTCCCCCCGTCACCGATGTGGCGGCCGAGGTTCCCGCACCCGCGGGGCCCGCGACGACCGCCGCACAGACAACGGTGAGCGAAGGCCAGGCCACCACCACCGATCGCTACGCGGACCAGGGCACCACCGACTCGGGGCAGGACAGCGTCAGCACCACCACTGAGGACCAGGCCCCGGAAACCGCCGACGAACAGGGCCAACCCAGGCCCACGGCGGCAACCACAGCGGACAACGAGGCCAGTTCGACCACTCAGCGTGAAGCCGGTGCTGAGCCGACGACCTCGCAGCGCCGGGCAGCCGGCTCCGAACCGACAACGTCGCAGCGTCGCGCGGCCGGCGCGGCGCCGGAAGCCTCCACCAGTGCTCCCGCAGCGACCGCAACAGCCTCTGCCCCCTCAAGCACGAAGTCGCGTGAGGGCGAGCGGGTCGATGTCGAGGAAATCACGATGCAGGCGGTGTCCGGCGGTGGACTGTCCGGCCCCCGTGAGGCCGACTTCGGTGAGCTGACCGGCCGCGTCGCCTCACCGTGCGTGCCGGGCGACATCGTCTGTTCGCTCCCCGAGGACTCGCAGCTGGCCCGGTCCCTGGTGCAGCTGGGCCGCAATGTGGCGCTCAACGTCAACGACCTGGCCAACGCAGACGGGCCCACCCGTATGGGCGGCATGCTCGCGGTGCAGGCAGTAGACACGGTGCTGCAGGTGACAGGTCTTCCCGACCTCAAGCTGAGCCCGGAGACCATCATCGCGATCATCAACCTGGTTGCTGGAGTGGGGCTGATCCACGTCGGTGATGTGCCGGCCGGCACGGCGCTGATCGCCACGACGATCACGCAGCTGCCGACCGCGATTCCCGAGGTGATCGAGCAGCTGCAGGACATTCCCGCGATCATCGAGGGCCTGCCCAAGGCCGGTGAGCGCGCCGCGGAAAACCTCGGCCTGGTCACTGACCGGGTGGGTGAAGCCTTCGACACTGCAGGCCTGGGTAATCCGACGGACCTGTCGAACCTGCCGGCGATGCTGCCCGGCCTGGTCCAAGCTCTGGTCAAGGACAACACCGGTCTGATCGAGCTGGCGACGAACCCGATGTACTACACCTCGGGCGAGAAGCACGATGCGTTCGACACTCTCAAGGTCGCCGGCGACACCAACGCCATCCAGTGGCACCAGCGGTGGCTGGCCACTCTCGGCGAGGAGCTCGCAGCTCGCACCTAAGCCGGTAGCGGAAACACGACAGCGGCGGGGCCTCAACTCGAGGCCCCGCCGCTGCTCTTTCGTACCGGAGGTCAGGCCCGAAGTGCAGCCGCCGTGATCGCTGCGCTGATCTCCGCGGTGACGTGCTGACGCAGGTCACCGTCGGTAACGGCGCGCAGGGCGCCGAGCATGTCGACCAGGGCGTGCGGATCGTCCTGGGCCGCTACCTCGCGCAAGTCGATGAGGTGGATGCCAGCGTCGACGGTGACAGACCCGTCGGGGTTGATCACGGCCAGTGCGGCGCCACTGCCGGCCGGTGGAGCGGGTTCGGCAGTGCGGTGGGAGGTGCGGGCCTTGGACGCAGCGGTCTTGCCGGTCTTCGTGGCCGAAGCAGGAGCCGGTGCGGAATCGGTGTCGGGCTCTGGGGCCTGCTGTGCGGGCTCATCATCGGCGTCCGGGGCCCGGGTGTCATCTGGGGTGGGCTCGGCCGTCTCAGGGCCGTTCGCGGGGGCTACGGCGCTGTCCTCGGCGTCGGTGGTCTTGGCTCTTGACTTCGTCGTCCCCGCATCCTTCGTCGTCGGCGCCTCGGCAGCACCGTCGCTCAAGGCTGAATCTGCGGGCTCGTCCGGGTGGTCGGCAGGCTCGACGTCCGGAGCGGGGTCGCCCTGCGGTGCGGGATCCTGCTCGAGCGCGGCGTCCGGGCCAGCGGTGTCGACGACATCGTCGAAGGTCGGCTCATCGGCATCGGGCACGATCGACAACTGCGCCTCGTCGATGCCGCCGGCAGGCCCGTCCAGGGCCGACGCCACCGAGTTGTTGCGCTGCTGCCGCATCCGCGGCTTGGGCTGGCGGGCAAAAACGCTTTCGGCCATGGGGTCCTCCTAGACAGCTGGCGAGTGTGGACTCACCGTAGGAGCCGGGTCCGACACTGTGGCGTCCCGCGCGAGCAGCGCTTACAACGCCTGCAGCTCCCGCCACTGCGCACGGAGGGCCTCGTACTCGTCCATCAACGACTTCCAGTCCTGCCCGACCGCGTTGTCGATACGTTCCTGCACGGCTTGCAGCCGCGCCCAGCAACGGGCCTTGGCGGTGCGCCGCAGCAGTGCCGACATATCCGCAGGCGGAGGCGGGTCAGTCAGCCACACGGGAGTGATCAACGGGTGCGCCGCATCGTCCAGCACCTCCCGCAACGCGTCGTTCCACACCGGCGCCGCCTCGCTGCCGGCAGCCGGACGACCGGCCGGGAACATCGCTGCCGATGCCTCGACGAGTTCAGCCATCTGCGCCCCCAGCAGTCCGGCGAGTGAGCCATTGCCGTACCAACAGGCGTCGTCGATCTGATCGGGGTTAGCGATCAGGAACGCCGCCACCGCCAACTCGGCCTCGCTGGGACCGGCCAACGGTGCGGCGGGAGCAGCCGACACCGCGCGCCGTGACCCAACGGTGTGACCGCCACGCGAAGGCAGATCGGACACCTCGATGCCGATCCATTGGGCTGCCAGCCTGGTGTATTCACGCACCAGTACCGGGTCGGTGACCTCAGCCAGACGTTTGGCGACCGCATCGCGGGCCGCGGCCTTCTGCTCAGGCTCGCCAAGGTCGTGGCGGGCAATGTCGCTACGCAGCAACGTCCGCAGGAGGGGCTGCCTGCCCTCCACCAGCTGTACCAGCGCCTGGTTCCCGCTTTCGGCGCGAACGTCGCACGGATCAGCCTTGCCAGGTAGCGCGCTCAGATCCAGGCACGTGACCGAACTGGTGAACCGCTGCACCGCCAAGAAGGTGCGCCAGGCTGCGGCACGCCCGGCGTCGTCGTTGTCGAACCCGGTCACCACTTCCCCACCGTCGCCGATGCGGGCCGCGATCAGATCTGCGTGCGATTCGGTCACCGCGGTGCCGCACGGAGCACACGTGTTCTCCAGGCCCGCATCGACCATCGCCATCACGTCGGTGTAGCCCTCCACCAGGATCACCTGCTTGCGTTGCAGCATGTGTCGTCGCGCCAAGTGCAGCCCGAAAAGCACCTCGTGCTTGGTGTAGAGCGCCGTATCGCGGGTATTGAGGTATTTCGCCCTCGAGGAGCCGTCAAGGTCCCGGCCGGCGTAGCCGACAATGCGTCCCTGCGCATCGCGCAAGGGCCACACCAGACGGTCGTGGAACACGTCGTAGACCCGGCCCCGTTCACTGCGCGCGGACATTCCGGCATCAGCCAGGGCCTGCTGGTCAGCCTCCCCCAGCGCCCGGTGAAGCATGCCGCCACCTGGGTTGAAACCCAGCCCCCACAGGGAGGCGTGCTCGGCGCCGAAACCACGGTCGGTCAGGAACCGTCGTGCACCTGCGCCGCCCGGCGAGTCCAGCAGCCAAGAGTGCAGTAGCGGCTGGCAGCGAGCGAGAACGTCCCGCAACGCGGTCTTTGAGTCCGGGACGTCGGCCCGTTCTCCGGCTTCGGGCATCGCCAATCCGACCCTGCTCGCCAGCGTTTCGACCGCTTCTCGGAAGGTCAGGCCACCGACATCGGTGAGTAAGCCGATCGCGTCACCGTCGGCGCCGCAACCGAAGCAGTGGTAGCGGTGAGAGTCCGTCGACACCACGAACGACGGGGTGTTCTCGGCGTGCACCGGGCACAGACCTTTGAGCCGGGCTGCACCAGCCGGCTTGAGGTCGACGTAGTCGGAGGCGACCTCGGCCAGATCAATCCGCTCGCGAAGAGCGGCCAAGAACGCCTCTGGTAGACGTGCTGCGCGTGGCCGCCCCGTGAAGGTGTCAGTCACGGGAAAGGGGGCTCCCAACTGGCAGGGGTGGGTTTGTGTGTACGGGCTGGAGCCTAGCGCCCGCCCTGGCCGCGAGCGTTGCCCCGAGAGCGCCGCTGCCTCTGCCGTTGCCGTTCTTCCTGCCACCACTGCTTGCGCACGGCCTGCCACTCGTCTTCGGCGACGCGCCACTTCTTGTAGCTGTCCTTCTTCGCCTTCTCCAGCACCGCCCAGTCGACAGGGCCCGCTTCCAGCGCAGCTTTCAGCGATCCGTGCTTGCGGCTGGCGACCTTTAGTTCGTTCGGTCCCCACGCCGGACAGCCGTGTGCGCGCAGGCCGTGCATGGAGGCCGGGTCGTCCTCGATCCACGCCAGCACCGGATTCTGCTCGGCCCAGCGGTCCTGCCAGTACCACCAGTGCCGCAGCTTCACTTCGATCGCCGGCCGCGGCCCATCCCGCACGAAGTGCCGGAACTGGATTGGCCCCATGGGCAGATTGTGGTGCTCGAACCAGCGCAGTGTTCGCCGCGCATGCTGCTCAGGGCGCGTTGTCGAATAGGCCAGGTCGATGTCGAGCTCGTTGTAGATGCGTTTGGCGGTTATCAGGCCTGCCTTGATCGGGGCGGCCTTCTCGAACTTGCGGTGGAACTCCTTCCACTGCTTCTGTCGGCTGGTCTCTGCTTCGATCAGGTACTGGAATGGCCGCATGTCGGCCAGGACGCCGTCTATGTCGAACACGACCACGGGTCCCGGATCGTGGAGGGGTTCCTTCCAGGGAGTGTCTGCGTTTGAGGCAGGCATGGTCGCCATGGCGCCTCCCCCTTCCCCTGGCTCCAAGAGTGCGTCACGCTGCCGTCACATTAGCGGCCCGATGACCTCGGCACGTGTGCGGCCTGCCGCACACGTAGCGTCCAGTCCCCGCTCTGGCCAGTGGCGAAGCAAGGGGGTTGCGCCAGTCGAGCGGCACCAGAACGAGAAACGCCCCTCCCGCCGGGGCGCGGGAGGGGCGAATGTCGCGGCAGCTAGAACACGTGGCTAACGCCGGCGATGGTCAGGGTGAGACCGTGGAACTGCGGCTCCAGCGCGTTCACCAGCTCAGCCGCCAAGACGGCGGGGTCGCCGACGACCGTGTCGCTGTCTACGTCCCACCACACCAGCAGGTCATCGGTCAACGGTCGACCGGGCAGGTCGTCGCAATCAGCGCAGGCAGCCTCGAAGTCGCTCAGCTCTGCCGGAGCGTCATGAAGACGGGCCCGGTGCTCGGCGACCGTGGCGAACAGGCCGTTCAGTGACGCCCAGTTGCCGACCTGCTGCACGCTCTCGAGCAGGCCCGCCAGGTTCGGGTACCAACCACGCTTGATTACCCCGCCCTGCACGTCCATCACCGCGTAGTCGATCGCCGCGGTGCGCGCCGGCAGGTGTGGGTCGCGGCGCACCAGCCCCCCGGTGGGCACGTGGGCGCGGATCGTGTTCCGCGGCACGAACTGGCGCAGGGCGGCGGCCTGCGACTCGAGCTCATCGGCGCGGGCGTCGAGTTCCTCGGTGATCTGGTTGGCGTCACCGTCGGTGACGGTCACCGGCACGAGCCGCACGAGGCGCGGGTTGGGGTCGGCGGCCGAACGCTGGAACTCTTCCTCGTAGACGGCCTGCATGGCGGTCAGGCTTCGGTCCCAGAAGAACCCACCGAACCCGCCCTGGTCATCGGCTGGGGGGAACGTCACGACGTACACGGTGATCCGGCGGTCGGTGTCCTGTGCTGGAGCTGCAGTCATAGCGGGGGTCCTCTCAGGGTGGGCGTGCGGGCAACACCGACGATTCGTCACCTCCCTGCAGGTGCAGCAGCACCCCGCTCAGGCCCCGCCCCTGAACGAACGTTCCCCGCAGCCGGGAAAGGCCTGACTGCGGGGAACGAGCTCTGGCGAGGAAGGCTCAGCAGGTCGAGCTCACCCGGTCACTTCCGCCAGGGCCTGCGTGAGGCGACGCCGCTGGTCCCGGCCCAGGCCACCCAGGCGACGGTTCTCGGCGATGTTGCACTGGGCCATGAGCGTTTCGGCCTTGACCGTTCCGATGCCCTTCACTGCCTGCAGCAACTGCACCACCTTCGTCTTGTTCACGATCTCCGGGGTGTCGGCGTAGGGGCCGAACTCGTCGTCCATCAGCGCGGGCAGGGTGACCTTGCCGGCAGCGATGTCCTCCTTGAGCTTCGCGCGCAGTTGACGCGCCTGGGCCGCCTTCTCGAGTGCCTGGGCGCGCTGCTCTGGAGTGAGAGTGGGAAGAGACATCGGGATCCTCCATCGAGTCTGGCGGTGCTGGTCACCGCAGTGGCGCCATTGTGGCAGCGGGTCATGCCGCCGTGATGTGTCCGACCGCAGCGGTCCGGCACACCGCTCTACCAGCGCAGCCGCCGGCAGCGAGCCGCACATCCTCGACGGCTGGCCCCGGCAAATGCTGCAGGTAGCCTCGGCTGCTATCGGGAGCAAAAAGCAGGAGAGGACAGCGCGATGTGTCGATGTCACGACGACGGCGGGCGCCGATGCCCCAGCCAACTAGATCCCGCCCGCAAAGCGATCGCCGTAGCGTCCCAACTCGTCGCACGCTGGGATAAGCGCCATCAGGCCGCGCTCGCAGCCGGTGACCAGGAGGCCGCCGACAAGGCGCTAAGCCGGTTCGTGGCGGCCATAGATTCCCTCGGCGAAAGGGAAGGCCGCATCGCCGACGCTCTCCGCGCCGCGATCCCACCCACGCGCGCGGACGAGTACACCGCGGAGCGACTCCGCGAGATGAGCACCGACCAGCTTGGAGTCGAGCTCGCCGGACTCAACGACGATCCCGTCGCGGCGGACAGGGTCGTGGCCGAGATGCTGCGCCGAGACGACGAGGACCAGCAGCTCCACGCCACCCTCAGCGTCGAGGCGATCGCCGACATGGACGACTTCGACCGCTACACCGCCTGGGTGCGCACCGAGAACCACCCGGAGCTGCGTGCACGCATCGAGGATCAGTGGCGCCGCGAGGGCGTCAACCCGGCAGCCATGACCGGCGCCGACCCCTTCGCCGCACAGGCAGACGACACCGCCGCCGACGACGCGCCTGAGCTATCGGCCACCGACCAACAACGGCTGGTGGAGGGCTGGCAGACCCTCTCGTGGCGCAAGTACGCGGCATTGGAGGAAAGCCTGATCACCAACCCGGCCCACCGCACCAGTCTCGACGAGATCAAAGCCCGCGGGACCGTCAGCAACCTCGAGGTCGAGCTCCGCCAGGAGTACAGCGAGTTCCTGGATGACCTGCACGTCCAAGCCGAGAACGCCTGCCGCGGAAAACTCCTCAACCGCAAGGGCGAAGCGCGGGGCGTGGACCCCAACGACATCCTGCGCGGCAACGTCATCCTTCTGCGCAATTACGCCTCCGAGGAACTCCGCTCCTTCCTCGCCGGACAGGGCGGCGCGATGTCCTACTCGCGGTGGCTGTCCGAGCACAAGCAGTCCGCGGACTCCCCCAGCAACCAGCTGCGATTCCAGGACCGAGATGTCGTCGCCTAAGCCCGAAGGGCGCACCTTCCAGTCGCGCCACTATCCGGCCACCCTGCGGGAGATCCTGGCGGCCCAGAACGAAGGAGCCCAAGCGGTCAACGACAACCTGCCGCCGGTGGTGTGCCCGTACCGCGGCACCAGCGAGCGAGAAATCTTTCTCGCCGAAATGTGGCACCGCGGGTACCGGCACCGACAGCAGATAATCCGCGCCGCCACCAGCGCCGACACCACCCGCCAAACCCCCTGAGCGTAAGGGTTACCCCAACGGGTTAAAGCCAACCCTTGAGCGGCAAAACCCCCTATACGCAGGGGAAATAGTGGGATAGCGTCCCTCGTATCGGAATCGGCACTGCC
>Ga0194137_10000983_pt1 | contig 17946 bp, 16 predicted proteins | sample TARM_MetaG_T3_14_FD_134025 | JGI IMG/M metagenome (GOLD analysis project Ga0194137, IMG submission 134025) | Freshwater microbial communities from Pennsylvania, USA, analyzing microbe dynamics in response to fracking - TARM_MetaG_T3_14 (version 2) | ecosystem: Environmental > Aquatic >... | reverse complement strand
TTATCAAGCTTTATCAAAACTACATAGTAATCAATCCAAACCCTACTAAGTTTTTTCTCATGAATTAAATCTTCCTGTCTCATGAATTAAAAGTTCCTTGCTTATCAATCAAATCGTTGCAGTTTCCATTGGTTCTCCTTAAGCCAATTTCTCGCTTCCTCGCTCCGGGGATATGTAGCCCTTACCAAATTCCAAAAGTTTTTGGAATGGTTAAACTCCTCAATATGCGAGAGTTCATGGACTACTAAATACTCCAGTACCCACGCGGGAGCCATACTCAGCTTCCAGTTAAACATCACTTTTCCCTTATGATTGCAACTTCCCCACCGCTTTTTTTGGGTTTTAATCTGAACTTGTGTCGGCCTCGGTAAAGAATTCCGGTATTTTTTCACATAATAGCTTATCCGTTTTTCCGTTTGCAGTCGGTACCATCGTTCTAAAGCTTCTCTTACCCGATCTTGAGAAAAATCCTGTCCCGAAACCGCAAACCCTTTTCCCGTTAATCGGGCTCTGAGTTTTTTCGAGTCCGGTATTTCTAAAAAAATAAGAGGCTTTTGATTTCCAAATCCATAGTGCAGTTCTCCGTTTTTAAAGACCGGTACTTCCAGAGTCTCTCTTTTCTTTATTTCTTTAATTTTCTTTGCAATCCAATTTTCCTTTTCTTCAATAGCCCTTCGGACTTTTTCTACTTTCAGGCCTTTCGGGACTAACACCCGAAGACTTCCGTCGGATTGGATTTGTATTTCCATGGTTTTTCTGTTTCTTTTTATAATCTCACAGCTTATTTTCTGATTTTTAAGTAATAGTTCCACGGATTAACTCCCTATTCATTAATTTTCTCTTCCATCACCTTTAGTTCTTCTCGATCTTCTTTTGATAACTGTTCCAGTAGAATTTTTCGGTTTTTAATCGCTTCCTCCACTTTGTTTCTACGATTCTTTGTACGATCGATATCCACCCAGGAAATTTTTTTATTTCGGTAATACAGATCAAAATCAACCAGGCGATGACCTTCGATATCATATTCCATACCGACTAAAATACGTTTAATCTCTTCGGGTTTGTAAAAGGTGAAGAGTTTTATCTGATAAGCGGTTACAGAAAACAGGGCTAAGGCATGATCCCGCGTCCATCCTTCCTCCAGTACCATACCCACTTCAAGCTTTGACAATACAAAATTTAGTCGATCATAATGGGCCTCATATTTTTCCTTTGAATCATAAATATTAATTCGTAGTTCATACCATTTCCGATCTTCAAGGCTTCTCGTAATCAATAAGACTCCTCGACTTCGTAGGGATTTAAAAACCTCCCACCCCGGTTGTTTTATGAGCAAGGTCCCCTCTAATAAATCCTGGGTTTTGATAACCGATGAAATCTGCTGGTGTGTTAAAAACAAAATTGTATCCTTGTCTTCTCCTTCATCAATGGCTTCTTCCGTAGGTAAGTTTTTTCCCGGATAGAGCTCTTTAATTTCTTCCTTTATGAGTTCCTCATCTCCGGCAATACGCATGATAATAGTAGAGGGCCCCATATCCACCCGATCAATCAGTGAAGAGACTTGACTATTTATAAGATTTGTAAGGCATATGGAGGCAGGGTCATCAATCAGCAAAATAAACTTGGCATCTTCAACTCGGGTTTTTTGAAGTTTTTCCTCTGTAATAAAGATGATCGTACTCTCATCAGAGCCCTCTTCCATTCCCTCCTCGAAGGTTACCGGCTTAGCCCCTTGAAATTTTATTAAATAATCCCGAAGTTTTTTATCCTGATCCGTTCTTAAAAACATTAGTCTTGATCCCATACGAATAAATAACACGATATCTCCCCCTTTGATTATTCTTGAAGATTTTTCATAATTCTATTATGAAAGATCCCATCGAGTATGAATGATCCCATCCAGATCTTTCATTTAGAATTGATTTTTTTCTTATGCTATAAGCTTCTATAGTTCTGTTCCATCTTTCGAAAGCCATTGGTTCCTAAAGGATAGGGTAGACTTTTCATTTCTCGGTTTTTCAGACTGATTACACTCATGGCTTCTAAACCGTTAAGTCTAAGCTCCTCCCCCTCTTGATGACTTTTCGGTTCAAAGCTATGACCGTACAGGTAGTAGTCTGTCTCGGGCTTATCTGCAGTATAGAAATGGTTTAGATAAAAACTTATTCCCTCCAATTGAATGGTGCCCTGTTCCATAACCACTCCTTTGTTTGTTAAGTCCTTAATCTTATCTGTTTGGTCATGGTTCCCTGAAATATAGTAAATTTTTTGCAAATCCATAGCTTCCAAATTTTCTATAAACCCTTCCAAAGATTTAAGATACTCAGGTTCAAAACCCGGAACAATTTCCAATTTGATATTATCCACCAAGTCTCCCGTATGGATTAAATACTCGGGTTGAATTATGTTTATTACCTGATAAAGATATGGATAAATCTCCTCCGGAGTATCGCTGATATGCATAACAATCGGACGCTCAATTTGTAAAACCTCCTCGGGAATATACACTCGATTAAGAAATAGATTAATACCCTGTTTTACTTTTGTTGGAAAATTCATTTTCTAAACCTCGATTCTCTTTTCATATCATCATCAATTTCCTTCTTGTAAAGTATTATATACCAAAAAAGAGATGCATATAAGCACCTCTTATTGTTTTTTCCGGGATAAATAACGCTGTTTTCCTTGGGAGAACAATTTTTCTTCTTCCGGTGTTTCCGGTAACAACTCCGGAACCTTTTTCGGTCGTTCATTTTCATCCAAACCTACCATGGTAAAGTACCCGGTTAAGGCAAGCTTTTTAGAGTTCTCCACCTCCAGGTCCTCAACATAAACCTCTACCAGAACCTCCATGGAACTCCTGCCAACATAGGTCAGTCGCCCTTCAAAGGTTACCAGGTTCCCGATGTGAATCGGTTTAATAAATTCCAGGCCATCCACCCGGGCAGTGACTGTATTGCTTCTGGCATGGCGATGGGCTACGATTCCCGCTGTATTATCCATCAGCTTCATAATTTCTCCCCCGTGCACATTGCCTGAGACGTTGGCTTGGTTCGGTTCCATTAAATTTCCGATGCATATTTTCGACTCTTTCATTGTCTTTTTTTTCATGTTTTCACTCCTTTTTTGAGGATTACTGGTTATCATCTCTTATTTCCAACTCCATAGGGGAAATCCGTGGATTCTTATATCTTCCCTTTTTCTTCGTTCCTCTGCCATAATTAATCGCCTTCACGGGGCAATAGTTAATACAAGCCAGACACTGAACACATTCCTTGCCCCAAACCGGCTTTCCGTCAACCAGTTCAATGGTCTGGGTATTGCAAATCCGTCTGCAGAGGCCACAGGAAATACAATCTTCATTCACCTGAAACTTTGTTGAATCAATGGCAAATTTTGAAAACAGCGGGTTTACTGCTTTGCTAAGGAGTCCCGGCAAAAAGCCTTTATTTAAATAATAGCCTTTCCCCCGGTTCATAATTTCCTCGCTGACCCTGGAAAGCAGGGTATCTGCACGGCGTATTTTCTCCTCGGCTTTCTGTCCCGTTTCTACATTGCTGCCCATCATCATATAATTATTAGGCATTTTCACCGAGTATCCGTAATCCAGCGTTACACCCTTGTCTTTTAGGGCCTCTTCGAAGGTAGTCATGGTATTTCCGATGTTCTCTCCGCAAGTGGCAATGGCAAAGGTGTAGCAGGGCATATTTTCTTCAAATTCCAGACTTTTAATAAAGTCCAGCACCCACATCGGCGGCCCCCAGGCATAAACGGGAAACACAAATCCCAAGGGTTCCTCTTTTCCTAACTGTACGGTTTTTCTGCTTAATCCCGCTCTCCTTGAATCTCCCAAATTTTCTATTTCCTCTTTTAAATTGATCCCTAATACCTTTGCCACGTAGTATGAATTTCCTGTACCGGTAAAATAATAAATCATGGCTTCACTCCTCTTCTATGGCTTTGATGATTCTCTCCAAAGCTTCCTGCAAGGTCTTTTTCGGACAGGCAAAGTTGATTCTGACAAAACCGTCGCCCCCAAGGCCGAACCAGGTGCCTCCATCCAAGGCAACCCTTCCAACTTTTATGATTTTTTCTTCCAATTCTTTTCCCGAGAGTCCATAACCCCGAAGGTCAATCCAAGCAAGATATGTGGCCTCCGGAGGGGTGAACTTCGCCTTTGGCAGGTGTTTCGTAACCATAGTATCCATTAAGCGAATGTTCCCCTGCAGGTAGGCTAAAAGTTCCTCAAGCCAAGGCTCCCCCTTACCATAGGCCGCTTCTACCGCTGCCATACTGATCGGAGTTTGTTTTCCGATATGGTTTAGCTCTAGAATATGCTTATATCTTCTTTTCAAACTGGAATTTTTAATGATAATGTGGGCACTCATCAGTCCCGCTAAATTAAAAGTTTTGGACGGAGCTGTGGCTGTAATCACATGGTCCTCAAACCGGGGATCAATCGTTGCAAAAATATGGTGGGCTCCTTTTTCATAAACCAGATCATGATGGATTTCATCGGCAAATATCATCACGTCATTGGCTAAGCAGATTTCTCCCAAACGATAAAGTTCTTCCTTTTTCCATACACGGCCCACGGGATTGTGGGGGCTGCAAAGAATAAATAATTTAGTATTCGGTTCCCGGGCTTTTTCTTCAAAATCCTCAAAGTCTATTTCATAAGTTCCCTGGTGATATTTCAGCGGATTGTTTACCACCCTGCATCCGTTATTTTTTATGGCTTTTTTAAAGGGGTAATATACCGGCTCCTGAATAATTACACCCTCACCCTTTTGAATGAAAGCCTGCAACACATAATTCACAGCGGATACCACTCCCGGAGTAAATACCAGCCAGTCCTTTTTTATTTCCCAGTTAAAACGCTTTTTATACCACTTGATAATATTTTCGTAGTACGGATCCTTCCTTTTGGAGTAACCGAATATCCCGTGGGATACTTCTTCCTTCATGGCTTCTATCACCGCTTTAGGAGCCTGAAAATCCATATCCGCCACCCACAGGGGTAACAGGTCCTCTTCTCCGAACATATTACTTAGAACCTTATCATCCCATTTAACGGATTTGCTTTCTTTGCGATTTATAATCTGGTCAAAGTTCGTTTTCATCTAAACGCCTCCTTTGTACTTTACACTATCATAACCGGATTAACAGTGCGTAAAAAAATTTGTAATCCACCAATCCAGCTAGCTGTTTTTCATAAAATATAGGATGTTATCCTTCCAATAGGATTTAATCCTTCCATGATCCTTAAGATACTCCAAATGAGACATGGCTTCCCCTGCTGCAAAGGATTTTTGAGGAGAAGGGAAGGCTTCCCAGGATTTTGCCCGAATTTTCCAATCCATATCTCTAGCCACGTCTTCTACGCTTAAGGCCACCCTTCTTTGATTAATAATGCTTTCGACTTCCTTTAGCCGGGTTTTATGATGGCCGATTAATTCCTTAATCCGTTCCTTCGGTTTTGTAATTATCCCTCTATGGGAAGGAAGCATGATCTCAATAGGATAATCCTGAACCTTTTGTAAACTGCTTAAATACTTCTCAAGCATTCTTTTATGATCATAACCCCAAAATCCGATATTCGGAGTGATGGAGTCCAGTACATGGTCTGCAGAAATGTAAATTCCTTTTTCCCGATCAAACAAATTGATCATATTCGGAGTATGCCCCGGTACTAGAATCACTTCAAAACTGTATTCTCCAATAGTAACTATTTCTCCTTCTTTAAGAGGCTGGTAGTTAAAATCTCCCTGGGGTGCGTATATTTTCCCGGGATGATCCTTGAAAAAATCTTGATCAACCTCCAGTCCGAAGGTTTTTAAATCCCCTCGCATTTTTTCCCAGTTATCTTCTTCGGATAATGCCTTTATCCTCAGTGCCTCCTCGGATTCCATCAAAAGACTTGCTCCTCTTTTGTATAAAACCTCTGCATTTCCCGAGTGATCCGCATGAAGGTGGGTTATGACCACTTTTGTTTTTTTCAAATCCACTTTTAGAGTTTCTAAAGCATTAAAAAGTGCCTCTTTGGATTCCTTTCGGTTAAATCCCGTATCCACCAGCAAATATTCATCCTTACCCATAATTAAATAACTGTTTAAGGCCTTTAGAGGATTTTGAGGCAAGGGTATTTCAATTTTGAAAATCCCGGGTACTATTTCTTGAATCATATCAAAGCACCTCTTTCCGATAAGTTTTAAAAGCTGAGGCAATGGAGTATTCTTGCCGGATTACTTCCTTTGAAATCCATCGGCCCTTCTCCATCAGATCCTCTTCGTAAATATCCAATAATTCCGGATCCTCTATTATATTTAATTGACCGGGTTCTTCAGTGTTATCAGTCTTTCCAACTCTACCATATTCACTTCCGGTATCTTCCTCCAGGGTATCCTTAGCATGAGATTTCTCTTTATCCTTCTTTGTTGCTACCAGCTCCACCTGATAAGCTATTAAGTTCCACTGAATATGACTGAACACGGCTTTGCTATCTTCAAGTTTGGTAATCTTTCCGACTTCCAGGTTTTCCTTTTCAAAGCAGGATTCCCTATCCAATAACTTCTCCAAGGCCCCTTTTCTTAGATGGCCTTCAATGTTGGGGAACTCCCAAAGACCGGCTAAGAGTCCTTTGTCTTCCCGCTTACGCAGAAAAATTTTATCCCTATGGGTTAGAATCACTACGGTCTTTTTTTCCAGTCGTTTTTTTATTCCTTTTCCTTTTACCGGTAACACTCCCTGCAGATTCTTCTCATAGGCAACACAAAACTCTGATACGGGGCAGATTTCGCAGTCCGGCTTCTTCGCCGAAGTACACATTACCGCTCCAAGCTCAATTAACCCTTGATTAAAATCTCCTATATTATCCTCGGGAAGAAGTTTTCTAACCTCCTCCGTAATTTCTTTTTTCGTTTTACCCAGTTTAATGTCTCCACTGTTTCCCGTAATTCGGGTCACTACCCGCATAACGTTACCATCCACCGCCGGTTCCCTTTGTTCATAGGCAATCGAGGCAATGGCACCGGCGGTGTATTCCCCAATACCTTTGAGGGCTTTTAGGCTCTTAAAATCCTTTGGAAACACTCCGTCATATTGCTCCACCACTTCGGCAGCTGCAATTTTCATATTCTTTACCCGACTGTAATATCCCAGTCCTTCCCAAAGCTTTAAAAGATCCTCATCCTCGCCCTTAGCCAAGTCCTTTACTGTGGGATATTTTTCAATGAATCTTAAAAAGTAGGGAATTACCGTATCCACCCGGGTTTGTTGCAGCATGATTTCCGAAACCCAGGTATAGTAGGGATTTTCAATATCCCGCCAGGGCATGGTCCGTTTGTTCTTTTGGTACCACTTCAATAATTTTTGTTGGAAATCTTCGATATTATCTTGGTTTTGTTTATGATGATCCATCAGCTTTCGTCTCATAAGTGCTCCTCTGTATATTATTTATTTCTTATTGTCTGTTCCTAATTATCTCTCAAATTATCTATTTCACAGTATCTATTACTTATTGCCTGTTCCTCTTTGTCTGTTCCCTAATGTCTGTTATTATTAGCTATTTCTTGTTATCCAGCTTTTCTCTGGCAGCTGTTCCCGCAACAAGTCCTGTGGAAAAAGCGATTTGCAGATTATAGCCTCCGGTAATAGCGTCCAAGTCCAGCACTTCTCCTGCAAAATAAAGCCCGGAAACTTTTTTTGATTCCATGGTTGAAGGGTTCACTTCTTTTACATTGATACCTCCCGCAGTGACAATGGCGTCCTTTACCGGGCGAAGACCGATTACAGTAAGCTGTAGGCCCTTCATAGCATTCATCACTTTATTACGCTCTTTCTTTTTTAACTCGTTCATTTTACGATCCCTGGGGACTTCTAAGAAAACTAAAATCCCATCGATAAATTTCCTTGGCCAGAACTCCGTAAGCACATTGCCCAGATTTTTCTTACCTCCACTGTGATCTACAAACCAGCCCTTCAGATCCTCCTCGGTTTTATCCGGAAAGAAGTCGATCTCCACGGTTACAGGAGTTTCCTTCAGGTTTATTTCATTAATATAGCTGCTAAGCTTTAATACGGGAGGCCCGGATATTCCATAGTGGGTTAACAGAAGATCTCCCGACTCTGAAAGTTTATTCATTTTTAATATCCGTAAAGTCGTCCCGGAAAAGGAAATACCTGCCAAGGATTTTACCCAGTTTTCTTTTAATTCAAAAGAAGTCAAAGCAGGTTTGATTTTTTCAATGCTGTGTCCCAGCTCCATAGCCATTTTATATCCGTCTCCGGTGCTTCCCGTTTGCGGGTAGGAGGCCCCACCCGTGGTTAAGATTACCCCGTCTGCAAGGATCTCCCTTCCGTCGGTTAAGGCTACCCCTCCAACACGCTGCTCCCCTACCAACACTTTTTCCACCTTGTGGTTATATAGGATTTTCACACCGTGATCCGATAAATCCTTCAATAAAATATTAATAATTTCTGAGCTGTCATCACTCTTTGGAAAAACCGTGCCTTCCTTTTCCAGTTTAAAAACACACCCCCGGTCTTCAAAATACTTCATCAGCTCCTTAGGATTTAACGCATCAAAGGATTTATATAAAAATTTCGGATTATGAATCGTTGCCCCTTGATGTTCTTTTTTATCCTTAATATTCGTAAGGTTGCACCGTCCACCTCCGGTAATTTTCAGCTTTCTTCCAAGCATTTCGTTTTTTTCTATTAAGAGTACCTCCAAATTTCCTTTAGCGGCCTCCAGTGCGGCAAACATACCGGCGGGACCGCCACCGACAACGATGATTCGACTTTTTCCCATGATTTAGACTCCCCATTTATTCTATTTATTACTGTATATTTTAATGATCTATTTCTTCTATTATAGCAAAAAACGAGAAGTAATCCCATGGCAGAGATTTTCTACAGGCATTGAGAAATATCCGAAAGGCCTAGCGGGTTTATGATATAATGGTGCAAAAGAAAAAATAGGAGGATTTTATGACTGAGGAAGTTCTATTACGGGTTGAAAATAATTATAGTAATAAGTATAAAGAGGGCTACCCCCTTTTAACAAAAGAAACGGTGGAAAATGCAGACTCTCTTTATGAAGAAGGTACCATTGTTGTATTGCTGGACCCTGCCGGCAACTTTATCGGTCGAGGGTACTACGGAAAACAAAACAAAGGAATCGGATGGATTCTTACCCATAAGGAAAACGAAGCCCTGGATCAATTGTTTTTCCAAAAGAAAATTGCCGCAGCCATTAATAAACGGAGTCCCTTTTATCATAGTGAAGACACCAATGCCTTTCGAATATTCAACGGAGAAGGAGACGGAATCGGCGGACTTACCATCGATTGTTTCGGAGAGTATTACCTGATCAACTGGTACAGCCTTGGTATTTATCAATTCCGAAAGGAAATTTTATCCGCATTAAATCTTTTAATTCAGCCCCAGGGGGTTTATGAGAAAAAACGTTTTGCTAAAAAGGGACAGTACTTAGAGGATGATGATTTCGCCACGGGAACCCCGGCAAGCTTTCCCCTTGTGGTAAAGGAAAACGGAGTTAAGCTGGAGGTAAACCTAAACGACGGTGCCATGGTAGGAGTATTTTTAGATCAGCGGGATGTTCGAAAAAAACTATGGGACCGGTACGCCAAAGGAAAAACCCTTTTAAATACCTTTTCCTATACCGGCGTTTTTTCCGTATTTTCAGTTCTGGGCGGTGCAACAAAGACCACCAGTGTGGACCTTGCCAAACGAAGTTTAGAACTTACGGAAGCCCAATTTTCGGCCAATGACATTGATCCTGACACCCAGGAAATTCGGGTGGAGGATGTCTTTAACTACTTTGACTACGGTATAAAGCATGGGCTGAAATATGATATTGTAGTGTTGGATCCCCCCAGCTTTGCCCGATCGAAAAAACATACCTTCAGTGCAAAAAAAGATTACACCCAACTGCTTAAAAATGCCATCGACCTAACGGAGGATAAGGGAATGATTCTTGCCTCCACCAACTGCGCCACCTTTGATATGAAAACCTTTAAAGGATTTGTAGCAAAAGCCTTTAAGGAAAAATCCTATAAATATACTATTCTTGATGAGTATTCTCTTCCGAAGGATTTTCCTACCCATCCTTCCTTTCCTGAAGGGGACTATTTAAAAGTTTTATTTATCAAAAAACAGGGAAGTCTTTAAGATTTCCCTGTTTTCTTCGATAATACAGGATGTAGTCAGATGATAATAGATGTTGTCAGATGATAAACGAAATAGTTATTGGGTAACAATTTATTATCTTATTCTTTAAGAACTAAACTAAACAAACATCTTACAGGAGGCGATGGAATATGAAAAGTGAAATACTTGGTACCGTAATGCCCATGGTGGAGATTGAACTGGACCGTGGAGAACTGATCTATGCTCAAACCGGAGCCATGCAATGGATGACGGAAAACATCGATATGCAGACCAATATGCGAGGCGGTGTATTCGCTGCTATAAAAAGAGGGGTTTCCGGCGAGAATATGTTTCTGGCCCATTTCTCCGCAGAGAAAAACGGCGCCCGGGTTGCCTTCGGTCATTCCTTCCCGGGGAAGATTATTGAAATTGATGTCAGCCAAAAGACCATGATCTGTCAAAAAAGAGCTTTTCTATGCGCCACGGAGGGTGTGGACTACGACATAGAATTCCAAAACAAACTCAGTACAGGGTTCTTTGGAGGAGAAGGTTTCATCATGCAACGCTTATCCGGTAAGGGTACCGCCTGGGTGGAGATGGACGGCGAGTATGTAGTAAAAGAGCTGGCCCCGGGAGAAAGGATCCGTATGGAAACCGGTGCTCTTGGAATGTATGAAGCGGGAATGGACCTAAGTATAAACCGGGTAAAGGGATTTAAAAATATGTTCTTAGGGGGAGAAGGTCTTTTCCTTACAACCATTGAAGGACCGGGGAAAGTCTGGATTCAAACCATGCCTGCTCAAAATATGGCATCGGAAATCGCAAACTTTATTCCTTCAAGAAATGATAATAAATAAGCAGATAAGCTGTTCATGTTAGAACTTAAAAACTGAAGAATTGAAAAATATTCAGAAAATTTTTCATAAAGATAGCCGGACAATTTTTGATTGTCCGGCTATCTATTTACTGTCTAACCTGTTTTGTGCCCGTTACAAGACATCTACCTGCTTATAATGCGGTATAGTATTCCACCACTAATTGGTCGTTTACTTCAATCGGGATTTCTTCCCGTTCGGGGCTCTTCGTTAATGTTGCGGTGAACGACTCCACATCTCTGGTAATATAAGATGGGTGGGCTTTTAACTCCTGGAAATTTTCTTTAAAACCTTCAATTTCTCTAGAGTTTTCCTTTAACGTTACCCGATCTCCGACACTTACTCGGTGAGAAGGGCGATCTACTCGCTTGCCGTTTAGCTGAATGTGTCGATGCACAACCATTTGTCTTGCTTGACGAATGGAACTTGCAAAGCCCATACGGTACACCATATTATCCAGTCTTGTTTCTAATTGGCGCACCAGTGCGTCCCCGGTAATATCGTCGCTTTTCTTCGCTTCATCCATGTATCTACGCATTTGCTTTTCCAATACGCCGTAGTAGGCTTTTAATCGTTGTTTTTGCAGGAGCTGCTCTCCATAAGTAGAAAGTTTTTTATCCCCTCTGCCCATGCCTTTTCTATATCGATCCATTGCTTTAGGATGTCCGTAAATATTAACTCCTAAGCGTCGGGATTCTTTAAATCTTGGATTTAAATTTCTTGCCATTGGTATCCTCCTTTCTTGAATTATTATATGATAACGAATATCATTTTCAGTACTCCCAGTATAACGAAAATCTTTCCCTTTGTAAAGCCCCTAAAAAAAAATCACCAATAAAAAACCGGAGCTTCTTTTAGAAGACTCCAGTTTTATAATAGTTCACTTTAAAATTGTTTATCGTGAAATTGTTTATTTTGAAACTTAATCATCCTTCAATTTCAGTTTTGCCAGTTGATCCGCAAGGCCGGTGTTAATGGGTTTTTCCTTCTCTTTTTGTTGCTGCTTAAGGAATCTTTGCACTTCTCCTTTAGATGCCCGGTCCTTCTTTTCCTTCTTCCTGTTTTGAAAGGCCGACAGTTTTTCCCGATGACCACAGGAACAGGTGAATATTTGACCTTCTCCCTCTCCCCGAAGTTCCATTTTTTTATGGCAGTTGGGACAACGGGCATTGGTTACCTTTGCAATATTTTTACGGTAGCCGCATTCACGATCCCGACAAACCAGCATCTTACCACGCTTCCCTTTTACTTCCAACAGATATTTATTGCATTCGGGACAACGATTTCCCGTGATATTATCGTGTTTAAATTGAACCTCACTGTTTTTAATCTCTTTCACTATCACTTTGGTATATTCCTTCATCTCTTTTACAAAAGCATTTTTCGAAAGTTTCCCCTTGGCAATATCCGAAAGTTTCTGCTCCCATTTTGCGGTAAGGTCCGGAGATTTCAGATCCTTTGGCACTAAAGTCAACAACTGTTTTCCTTTGGCTGTGATCCGTAGATCCTTTCCCTTTTTCTCCATTAAAAAGGTATTGAAAAGCTTTTCAATGATGTCTCCCCGGGTGGCTACGGTACCGAGGCCTCCGGTTTCCGTCAGCGCTTTTTCCAAATTCTTTTCACTACCTGTGAGATATTTTTTAGGATTTTCCATTGCACTCAGCAGGGTTCCCTCCGTAAAGAATCCCGGTGGAGTAGTTTTACCTTCACTGATTTGCAGTCCCTTTATTTCTAATGATTCTCCATTTGCGAATTCCGGAAGCTTTTGATCTTCCTGATCTTCATCGCTGGTTAGATCATTTTCAATGGATTTCCACCCTCTGGACAATACTTTTTTGCCTTTGGCTTGGAAGCTTTCCCCAGCCAGATTGACTTTCACGGTATTTGCCTCATATTCAAAGGGAGGCAGCAATACGCTTAAGAATCTTTTAACCACCAGATCATAGATTTTTCTTTCCCCATCACTCATTTTACTGATCTGTACCTGCTCTTCCGTTGGAATAATCGCATGATGATCCGATACTTTCCCATCGTTGACAAAGTTTTTATTTCCCTTAATCCGTCGCTGCATAATTTTTTTAGCCACGCTTTGATAATTTCCGAGGGCTACGGCTTTCACCCGCTCTTCCAGGGTTTCCACAATATCTGAAGACAGGTACCGGGAATCGGTCCTTGGATAGGTTAATACTTTATGGCTTTCATAGAGTCCCTGCATAATACGTAGGGTTTCTTTCGCGGAAAAATCGAAGCGTTTATTGGCCTCTCGCTGCAGTTCCGTTAAATCATAAAGGGCCGGAGGCATTTGTTGTTTCTTCTGTTTACGGATCTCCACCACTTTAGCTTTTTCATTTTGCAGTTTTTTAAGTATTTCCAGGGCTTTATCTTCATTAAAAGTCCTACTGAAACTACTTTTTTCATCAAACCAGGTAAAATTCACTCCTTTAGCAGAGAGCTTTAATCCGTAGTAGGGTTTCGGAATAAAATTATGAATCTCTTCTTCCCGCTGACCGATCATCGCGAGGGTGGGCGTTTGTACCCGGCCACAGGAAAGCTGTGCGTTATGCTTACAGGTAAGAGCTCTAGTGGCATTCATTCCTACGATCCAGTCCGCTTCTGAACGGGCTACAGCGGATTGAAATAGATTATAGTACTGTTTGCCATCTTTCAAATTGGCAAATCCTTTTTTAATCGCTCCATCGGTAACCGATGAAATCCATAAGCGTTTAATCGGTTTGTTTACTCCTGCCAACTGAATAATCCACCGGGCCACCAGCTCTCCTTCCCGTCCCGCATCCGTGGCAATGACAATATTGTTGACGTCCTTGCGGTGCATAAGTTTTTTTACCTGTCCGAACTGCTTGGAAGTCTGTTGAATTATCTCCAGCTTCATGGGTTCCGGAAGCATGGGTAAATCCTCCAGTTTCCATGATTGATAGCGCTTATCGTACTTCTCAGGAGTCTGTAGAGTCACCAGGTGTCCCAGTGCCCAGGTGACGATATACTCCTGGCCTTCCATATAACTGTGGTTTTTATTGTTAGCTCGAAGAACCTTGGCAATATCTCTTCCTACCGATGGCTTCTCCGCCAGTACTAAGGTTTTACTCATCCAATCCTACCTTTCTGCAATGCATACAATTTTTATAGTTCGTTAAATCAGACCTATTAACCCTTTACATTACCCTTCCATCTAATTAAACGATTAAGGGATTATAGCTTAAGCATCATTCCTTCTAATTCCAATAGTTCCACCAGTTTTCCGGCCTTATAAGCCCCTATGTTCCCTCCGGAGATTTCATCAATTATATGATCGTTTATTCATTTCGGTATTTTTCTAAAAAACGATTTTTCTTCTCCAGGATGCTTTCCCATTCGTTGCGAAGGAGATTATCTTTCATACGATCCTTTTCCACAAAGTATAACGCAAGACCTCCAAGACCTACGTGGGTTCCCACGGCCACTCCCATCTGCATCACATAAATCTCACCCTTAAAGTCCGTTTCTTTTTCAATTTTCCCTTTTAAGTTTTTTGCATAATTAATATCCGAGGTGTAACCAATGATAATAAAATCCGTTAACTCTTCATCGACCCGTTTATTAAAAGCATTAACGTAATGTTCCAATACTCGCTTTCGTCCTCTTTCCTTAGCAACTATGGCTCCTTTAGAATCTTTCATGGTCATTATCGGCTTAAGGCGTAATATTTTCCCGATAAATGCACTGGCGTTGGAAAGGCGACCGCTCCTTATCAAATGGTCTAAATCATCCACCGATAGAAAATGCTTTACGTTTAATTTGTAGGATTCATTAAAGTCGATTAGCTCCTTAAAACTTGCCCCTTGTTCCCGCAGTCTGGCACTTTTTAGAATTAACCAACCGCTGCCATGACTCATGGACTTAGAGTCCACCACATGTACCGGTATGTCTTTGTAAGCTTCATTTTCATGAAAATACTTCTTTCCGAGCTCCGCGGACTGGTAGGATCCGCTGGTACCACTGGACATACAGATACAAAGAATCTCTTTATATCCCTCATCCACCGCTTTTTTCATTAGATCGGTAAACTCTGCGGGGCTGGGCATGCCTGTAGTAGGGGGTTCGCTGTAATTTTCAATCTGCTCATAAAATTCATCGGTGGTAATATCGACCCTGTCCCGGTATACTTTGTTTTCAATGGTTATTTTTAAAGATGCCAGCTGAATATCATATTTCTCTAATATTTCATCGGATAAATCACAAGTGGAGTCTGCTATTATTTTTATCATTTTTTCCTCCCTTATTTAAGAAACCCATTTTACCTTGTTTCAGTTGGTTTATTTTATCATTAATTTCCTGCTGTAACAAATATATTTTTCCCTCTTTACCTCGTAAAAGACTTGTAAAATAAAGGAATCGTTACTATAATATAAGAAACCCTACTTTACCGATTAAAAATATTATTCTGAGAGGATGAATGCAAATGAAAAATCCAATAGTTACCTTTACTCTTGAAAATGACAAGACCATGAAAGCCGAACTATATCCCGAGGTTGCACCGAATACGGTTCGGAACTTTATTTCCTTAATTGACAAAAACTTTTACGACGGACTCATCTTTCACCGTGTCATTCCCGGTTTCATGATCCAGGGAGGGGACCCTGAAGGCTCCGGTATGGGCGGTCCCGGTTATTCCATTAAGGGAGAATTCCGTTCCAACGGTTTTAAGAACGACTTAAAGCACGAAGCCGGTGTGCTTTCCATGGCTCGAGCTCAGGATCCGGATTCCGCCGGTTCACAGTTTTTCATTATGGTAGCCCGTTCTCCACATCTTGATGGGGATTATGCAGGCTTCGGAAAAATTATCGAAGGTTTTGAACATGCGGAAGAAATCGTAAAGTCCGAAAGAAATATGATGGACCGACCCAAAGAAGACCAACGTTTACAATCCGTAACCGTAGAAACCTTTGGAGAAGAATATCCTGAACCGGAAAAAATTTCTTAGTGTTTTTCACACATTTATGCTTGATTTAGAATTATTCATTATAAAAGCCATGTCCATCAATAAAGATGGACATGGCTTTTTAACGGTAATAAAGTTTAAAATTTAATGATTGTGCTTTACAATAATCCGACCGACTTTTTTGCCCGCCAGCATTTCATCAATTTTTTCTTCCGTTTCCTCTAAACTCACGGTCTGAACCATAGCCTGAAGATTATCTGCTTTCCATGGTCCCGCTAATTTTTCCCAAATTTTAAGTCGCAGGTCCATAGGGCACTGCACCGAATCAATTCCATATAGGGTAACTCCTCTTAAAATAAACGGATAGACAGAACTCTCAAATTTATCGCCACCCACATTCCCGCAGGTAGTTACCGCTCCGTTATATTGTATGCTTTTAATGACGTCTCCCAGAGTACTGCCGCCTACGGTGTCAATCACTCCTGCCCAACGGGATTTCAGCATGGCTTTTCCTTTTTGATCCTGTATCTCTTCTCTGGAAACCACGGATTTTACTCCGAGCTTTAAGATCTCATCCTTTTGACTATCCACTTTTCCCGTAGCCACAACCACTTCATAACCCAGTTTGACCAGAATTTTCGAAGCAATGTTCGCTACCCCTCCGGTCCCTCCGGTAACGAGAATCTCTCCCGCTTCCTTCTCTACGGTTTCCGTCAATTTATAGACGGAAAGGGCCGCTGTAAAGCCTGCAGTTCCATAAACCATACTCTCTTTAAGGTCCAGCCCTTGGGGTTTTTTAACGATCCACTCTGAGGGTACTCGTATATATTCACCAAAACCACCATCGATGTTCATTCCCAGGTCATAACCGGTTAGAATAACTTCCTCCCCTTCAGAAAACTTCGGGTTATCGCTTTCTACGATGGTTCCTGCAGCATCAATACCCGGAGTGTGGGGATAGTTTCGCGTCACCCCTTTGTTTCCTGCACTGGACAGGGCGTCTTTATAGTTTAATGAGGAGTATTGTACTTTAACAATGGTATCTCCTTCCGGCAAGTCCGAAATCCTTCGATTCTCAATCTTTTTGATATACTGATCGCCATCTTCCATAATTCTCAAAGCCTTAAAGTTTTTTTCCATGATCAAGCTCCTTTCATTTTTATCTCTCTTTCAATTCTTACCCTAAAACTCCCTTCTATATCATCGGGATTCCATGTAAATTTACTACTCTTGCAAAGCTTCTTGGATAATACTGTAATAATCCAGATCAAGAATTCTTGCGGAGAAATAAAATTTTGCACTGATTTGATTGGAAATTTCCTTCTGGTAGTTATTAGGTATTGTAGCCCCTTCATTTGGCATAAACTCTCCGGCTTCTGCATTATATCTACCTTTTTCCGTAATAAAGCTTCGATCCTCAAAAATCACTAAAGGGTCTCTATCGGAAAATAAGTCCTGTCCCATAAAAAGACGGGAATCATACTCTAATCCCATCAGATTGGATACTGTCGGCATGATATCTAAGCTGGATGCCGGTTTCGTAAATACCTGGCCCTCCATCCCGGGATTGTATAAAACAAAAGCATTTCGATAAATCTCAAAGGTCTCGTCCACCGACTCTCCTTGAAGCTCTTCAATGGTTTCATGGTCCAATCCGTAGGGGTAGTGATCGGAACTCATAACAATCAAGGTGTTCTCTGCAATTTCCTTCTCTTCCAGTTCCTCAAGCAAATGCTCCATAGCCCGGTCCAGTTCTACCTGGGTAGCTAAGTAAGCTCTGGCTTGGGTAGAATAGGGAAGATGAGACACCACGTCACGATTTTTCAGAGCCATATTATTCCCCTCAAAACTATATAAGAGGTGTCCGCTCATGGTCAGATAATAGGTATGAAAAGGAATATTTTCGATATACTCAGGAATACTGACTTTAATCATTTCCAGATCTGAAGCAGGCCAGGTTTT
>Ga0194137_10000982_pt1 | contig 17955 bp, 16 predicted proteins | sample TARM_MetaG_T3_14_FD_134025 | JGI IMG/M metagenome (GOLD analysis project Ga0194137, IMG submission 134025) | Freshwater microbial communities from Pennsylvania, USA, analyzing microbe dynamics in response to fracking - TARM_MetaG_T3_14 (version 2) | ecosystem: Environmental > Aquatic >... | reverse complement strand
GCCGAGGAGACCGGCCTGATCAACCCGCTCGGCGAATGGGTGCTGCGCACCGCCTGCCGCCAGCTGCAGGCCTGGCGCAATGCCGGGCTGCCGCCGATCCGCATGGCGGTCAACCTGTCGGTCAAGCAGCTGCTGAAGAAGGATTTCGCTTCCAGCGTCGAACAGGCGCTCAACGATACCGGCGTCGATCCGAGCATGCTGGAGCTGGAGATCACCGAGAGCACGCTGATGGAAAACGCCCAGGACACGCTGGAAGCCCTGCATCGCCTGCGCGGCCTCGGCGTGCGGCTGTCGATCGACGATTTCGGCACCGGCTATTCCTCGCTGTCCTACCTGAAGCGCTTCCCGGTCGACATCATCAAGATCGACCGTTCCTTCGTGCGCGACGTGCCGCATGACGCCGACGACGCTTCCATCGTCACCGGCATCATCGCCCTGGCGCACAGCCTGCGGCTGGAAGTGGTGGCAGAGGGGGTGGAGACTGCATCCCAGCTGGCTTTCCTGCAGGAGCGTTCCTGCGACCTGATGCAAGGCTATTACCTCAGCAAGCCGGTGCCAGCAGAGCAGTTCGCGCGGGAAATGCTGGGGGCTTCGGCGCCGCAGTGGCAGAGCGCAAGACCGATGCTGCCCGGTTTCTGAAGTGAAAGGTGAAAGGGCGGACATCCGCCGCCTCTTTCCCGTCTTCAACTGACGGCACGGATGTGGACTTTACGCCACGGATGCCATGCTCTGCGGTTTTCCACTATTGAGACCGCTCAACGCGTCCGTATATTCAATGACGTATGCAACCGTCATTTGACGTATCGCCTAAAATGGGTTTTGTGCGTCGCACAAAATCATGCAGGAGTTGCCATGAATTCATCCGAACTGGAAGGCCTGATGCCCGACACGATTACCGCTTCTTCAAGCACACAACGTCCCGCCGTCAGGGTCAAGGAGCTGTCCGAACGCGACCGGCGCCGGCTGCTGATGCATTTTCTCGCGCTCGACGAGAGCGACCGCCTCCTGCGCTTCGGCACCGTACTGCCCGATGAATTGATCACCCGCTACGTCCAGCGCCTGGATTTTTCGCGCGACGCGGTGTTCGGGGTCTACGACGACAACCTGCATCTGCTCGGCGTCGGCCATCTCGCGTTTTCGCCGCGCGAAGCGTCGCCGACGCTGACCAATGCCACGCTCAAGGAGCGCATCGCCGAATTCGGCGTTTCGGTGGCATCCAATGCGCGCGGCAGGGGCATCGGCTCGCGGCTGTTCGAGCGGGCAGCGATCCACTGCCGCAACGAAGACGTCGACACGCTGTACATGCATTGCCTGTCGTCCAACCAGACCATGATCCATATCGCCGCCAAGGCCGGCATGAAGATTCACCGCGAATACGGCGAGGCCGACGCCTACCTCAAGCTCGAACCGGCCAGCCCCGTCACCATGCTGGCCGAGGCGGTGGAAGAGCAGTTCGCCTACTTCGACTACGGCGTCAAGGCCAACACCAAGGCCGCGCTGAAATGGCTGCGCAAGCTGCCCAGCTGGAAAAACAAATGAGCTGCCGCGCTGCCGCCGCGACAACTTACACCAAGGGCAGCGCGGTCGTTTCCTTGATCTTCTGCAGCGCGAAGCTCGACTTCACATCCGTGACCGCCGGATGCCTGAGCAGGGTTTCCATCATGAACCGGGAAAAATGCTCCATGTCCTCGACATGGACGCGCAGCAGGTAATCCAGATCGCCGGTCATCGCATAGCAGGCCACCACTTCCGGCCAGTTGGCCACCGACGCGGAAAAGTCGGTCAGCGGCGAGCGCCCTCCCGCAGCCGGCAGATCGCTGTGCTTTTCCAGTCTTACGTTCACGTAAGCCAGCAGCCCGAGGCCGATCTTGTCTGCGTCGAGCAGCGCGACATACTGGCGGATGACGCCCGCCTCCTCCAGGTTCTTGATGCGGCGCAGGCAGGGCGACGGCGACAGGTTGACGCGCTCGGCGACTTCCTGGTTGGTCAGGCGGCCGTCGGATTGCAGGATGGACAGGATTTTCCGGTCGGTCTTGTCGAGGTTGATTTTCGGCATGGAATGGCTTGTATGGGCTGGGATGCGCAATATTATTGCTCAACCAGTAAAAAGCTGAGCAGATTTCGCAATTTTATGCCTGCGCTCCTTGACTATACTGAACCCATTCGCATACGCATCGCGCGGCATTGGACCAAGGAGACCCGCCATGAACACGACCGTCGATCAGGCCGACTTTTTCAAAACCCTCGAAGAGAAATCCGACAACGGCGCACTGCGCGGCGATTACAGCCGCTGTGACGCCAACTACGTGGTCCAGCAGGACTGGAATGCCTACACGCCGGAGCAGCATGAACTGTGGCGCCGCCTCTACCAGCGCCAGGCCAAACTGATGCCGGGCCGCGCCTGCGACGTGTTCATCGAAAGCCTGGCCAAGATGGATGCCGCCGACGGCATTCCGCGCTTCGACCAGACCACCGAAGCGCTGCGCAAGGCCACTGGCTGGGAACTGGTCGCGGTGCCCGGACTGGTGCCGGAACTGACCTTCTTCGAACATCTTGCCAACCGGCGTTTTCCGGTCACCGTCTGGCTGCGCGAGCCGCATGAATTCGACTATATCGTCGAGCCTGACGTATTCCATGACTTCTTCGGGCATGTGCCGCTGCTGTTCAACCCGACCTTCGCCGACTACATGCAGCAATACGGCAAGGGCGGCCTGAAGGCGCTCAAGCTCGACGGCCTGACCCATCTGGCGCGGCTGTACTGGTACACGGTGGAGTTCGGCCTGATTCAGACCGAGCAGGGCTTGCGCGCTTACGGCGCGGGCATCCTGTCGTCGGGAGGGGAAGTGGAATACTGCCTGACCGATCCGACGCCGCGCCGCATTGCTTTCGACGTCGAGCGCGTCATGCGCACGCTGTACAAGATCGATTCGTATCAGGAAACGTATTTCGTCATCCGTGATTTCCAGCAGCTGTTCGAGGCGACGGCGCCGGACTTCTCGCCGCTTTATGAAAAACTCAGGAGCCAGCCCGACCTGGCCGCCGATACGCTGCTGCCGGGCGAAATCAATATCGCTCCGAACCGCCGCCAGGACGCGTGATCCCGGCCAGCGCCGCCTTGCCGCACCGGCCTTGGCGCTGCGCCAGCAAGGCGGCCGCATCACATGCTGACGAGCCTCAGCTTGCCAGCCGGCTGCGCAGCAGTGCGCGCATTTCTTCGCGCGTGAGCCTGCCGTCGCCGTTCAGGTCCAGCTTGTCGAAATGCGTCAGCACGCGGTCCATGTGCGCATTTTCGGCTTCCTTCCTGCTCAGTGCCCCGTCCCCGTCCTTGTCCGCCGCCTTGAACCGCTCATCGAATTTGGCCAGATAGCGCAGGGGCTTGGCCTGCTCCGTCGCAGGCGCATTGTTGGCTTCGGTTGCGATCGCCAGCCCCGCCCCGAACACCGTACCGACGGCCATGCATGCCAGGATGAATTGCATTGTGTCCTCCAATTTCCGCCGCCATTTGCTGCGACTTGCATTTTCAATGTAAGCAGCGCCAAAACATTTCACGACGGCATTTACGCCTTGTTACATAGTTGTGACGATATATGTCAAGGATGGCAAGGGAATCAGGAGGTCGATGCTCAAGCGCGCCGGCGGCTCGCTGTATGAAGCCGGGCACGCAGGCAGGAGCCGCGGCGGCAGGCCGGCCCCGGGCAAGGGCAGCCCGTACCCGGAGCTCAGGCCAGCTGGTACTGCAGGGCGGACAGTTCGATGTGGGTGAGGATGACGGCGCTCTTCAGTTCGTAGTTCATGCCGTCGGAAGGATGCAGTCTGGTCTGCGCTTCGTCGCTGATGCGCGCGAGGTCGTCGACCGTTTCGCGCATGCCGCGATCGTCAAACGAGCGCAAGGCCTGCTGCGCCTGGGTGGAGCGCTGGCACATGCGCCTGACGCAGTCCTTGAGTTCGCTTGGCACGCTGGCGTCCGAACGACAGGCGCGTACCGCGTGAAAGATGGTGCGGTCGATGAAGACCAGGCGCTGCCGGATTTCTTCGCGCTGTGCTTTCATTCATGACTCCCTGTCGAATTTCATGGAATGGACGAAGCTGTTGAATCCCGGGACGGCCGCGCGAACATGCCGGCCGCCGAAGCAGGCGCATGCCGGAAACCAAGCAGAATGCAGGAATCAAGTTCCTGTTTGCATCGTCGCTGGCGCATGGGCATGCGTCTCCATTCTGCCTACGCTTCTGACGCGGATCAATTCGCACTGCACAATGCGATCAAACGTGGTCAAACCGTCAAAGGAGAGCCGTGTCCCCCAATACGGCCGGGAATGTCCATGCAAAACCAATCGACATCTTCGTTCATGGTAGGTTGCGCCGGCTGGAGCCTGTCGAGCGCGGTCGCCGCCCATTTCCCGGAGGAGGGCAGCCATCTCGAGCGCTATGCGCGGGTGCTGCCCGCGGTGGAAATCAACACGTCCTTCTACCGGCCGCACCGGCCCGTGACCTATGCCCGCTGGCGCGACAGCGTGCCCGAGGATTTCCGCTTTTCCGCCAAGGTGCCGAAAGCCATCACGCATGAAGCGCGGCTGCAGGATGCGGGCGAACTGCTGGCGCGGTTCGTCGGCGAGGTCAGGCACCTGGAGCACAAGCTGGGCTGCCTGCTGGTGCAGCTGCCGCCCAGCCTGCGCTTCGATCCGCAGGTCGCGCGCCAGTTCTTCCAGAACATGAAGCGACTGATCGACGTCGATATCGTCTGCGAGCCGCGCCATCCGACCTGGTTCACGCCGGCGGCCGCCGACCTGCTGCATGGCCGCAATGTGAGTTACGTGGTGGCCGATCCGGCGGTCATGCCCCTGGAAAACATCGCCGCCGAATCCGGCGTGGTGTATCTGCGGCTGCACGGCTCGCCCGAGATGTACCACTCGTCCTATCCGGAAAGCTATCTCGACGAGGTGGCCGCGCGCATGCGAGGCGACGCCGGCGCCGGCCGCAAGGTCTGGTGCATCTTCGACAATACGGCCAGCGGCGCTGCCGTGCCGAATGCCTTGTCCCTGCTCGGACGCCTGAATCAGGCCGCCGCGTACTCCCGGTAGCCGCGCGCGCGCAGTTCGCAGGCGGGGCAGGCACCGCAGCCGTAGCCCCAGTCGTGCAGGGCGCCGCGTTCGCCGAGATAGCAGGTATGCGTATCCTGGCGGATCAGATCCACCAGCGGCTGGCCGCCGAGGTCATGCGCCAGCTTCCAGGTGGCTGCCTTGTCGATCCACATCAGCGGCGTTTCCAGCTTCAGCCGCGTGGCCATGCCGAGATTGAGCGCAACCTGCAGCGCCTTGATGGTGTCGTCGCGGCAGTCGGGATAGCCGGAGAAATCCGTTTCGCACATGCCGCCGACGAGCACGTCGAGACCGCGCCGGTAGGCCACTGTCGCTGCCACCGTCAGGAACAGCAGGTTGCGTCCGGGTACGAAGGTGTTCGGCAGGCCGTTGTCCTGCATGGCGATGGCGACGTCGCTGGTGAGCGCCGTGTCGGAGATGGCCGAAATCAGCGACAGGTCGATCATGTGGTCTTCGCCCAAGCGGGCATTCCAGTCGGCCGACAGGCCGCGCGTCTTCTGCAGCAGCGTCGGCCGCACCTGCAGCTCCACCGCATGGCGCTGGCCGTAATCGAAGCCGATGGTCTCCACGCGGGCATAGCGGGACAGGGCCCAGGCGAGGCAGGTGGTCGAATCCTGTCCGCCGCTGAACAGGACGAGTGCGCCGTTGTTGTGTGTCATGAAGTCAATGAATTTGAGATGTTGATTGCCGGGAGCGGGCCTGCAGGCCCGCGCGTCGGCAGGATAGCCGATCGGCGCTGCGCGGACATATGCGTCTTCATATGGTCCGCACTGAGGCCGCTTATTGGCGGCTGAGCTTCTGCAGCGTCTGCTCGATATAGTCGCCGTTGTCCTCGCTGTAGCGCAGGCGCGCCGGATACCATTCCAGCGAAGGCGCCAGCCAGATGTCGAGACGCTGGTCCTTGTCGTTCTCTGGGGCCCTCTGCAGATGCACGGTATTGAGTTCGCCGAGCGGCGTGGAGATCTTTTCCTGCTTCACCACCTTGAAGGTCCATGCGTCGACGTCGCGCTGTCCCGCCACCGACACGTTCCACGAGGCGCCGGACTTGAACTTGCCGGGTGATGCTCGGGCGATCGAAATCATCTGCCAGATCACGCTGTTGCGGTCCTGTTCGCCACCCTTGAGCGGCTGCGGCTGATCCGATGCGCTGAAGCGGATGGTCTTGCCGGCGCGGTCGAAGCTGGTGGTGGTCGGCTCGCGGCGCAGGCGCTTTTCGGTGAAGGCATCGGGAGCGAGGCCGAAGGCATCGATGCCGCCTTCGCTGCGCGTATCGAGGATCTTGCCGATCAGCGCCGCGCGCGCTTCATTGCTGGTGGCGAAGCGGCCCGCGCCGGATTGCCAGCGCACGATGGCGTCGCCCTCGACCGGGATGCCTTTCTGCCTGGCCTTGATCGCATAGCTGAGTTCCGCATTGGGCGGCGGGTTGACCTTCTGCCTGGCGGCCGGTACGCCTTGAGCGTGAACTGCCTGGATGGAGACGGCGGCGAAGAGAAGCAGCGCGGCGGAAGACTTGCTCAGGAAAGAAATCATCATCGGTAAATTGTGTCAGCGTTGAATGCCGGCGAGCGTCATGTCGAGCATGTCGCCGCCGGGCGAGCTATAGCGGATGCGCAGCGGATACCATTCCTGCTGCGGCGCCAGCCAGAACTCGACGGTTTGATCGTAGCTCTTCGCGCGTGGCGCGCGTACCAGATGCCATGCGGCCGTCTTGCCCTCGGAGGTGGTGATCTCTTCGAGGCCGAGCACGCGGATGCGCCAGGGTTCGGCATCGCGCGCCCCGGCAACGAAGACCTCGAATTCCGCGCCCGGCGCAAAGCGATCGGGCTCGGCCCTGCCGATGCCGGCAATCTGCCACATGACGCTGGCGCGGTCCTGCGCGCCTCCCTGGTAGGGATAGCTCTTCTCGGACGCGGAAAAACTGATCCTGCCGTTGTCAGCCTGAAAGTGGGTCTGCGTCAGCGACTTGTTGCGCGGCTTCTCGCTGTAGAGCACCGGCGCGATGCCGTACTGGTTGATCCTGCCTTCGCTGCGGAAGTTCAGTACCGTGATCTTGACCAGCAGCAGCGAGGTGCCGGCCTCGCCGCTGATGCTGTAGCCGTCGGGACCGGCCTCCCAGCGGAAGGTGCCGCTGCCATGCCACTTCTGGCCCTTGACCAGTGCTTCGACATCGTAGTCCAGCCTGGCGGACGGCGGCGGATCGACCTTGTAGGGCGCAGGCGCATCCGGCGCGGATTGCGCAGCAGCCGGTACGCCGTCGGTCTGTCCGGCGGCAGGATGGCCTGCATCGGCATTGATATCGGCGGTGGCGACACCGGGCGCGGCATCGGTACCTGCCGCATCGGCAACGCCGTCGGGCAGGAGCAGCGCCGGCGTTTCGGTGCTGGTGCCCGGCGCCTCCATTCCCGCGGGAGGAGGAGCGGCCGGAGTCACTGGCTTCGGCGCGGCGGTCTGCTGCTTCTGCACCGGCCTTTTCGGCGCCGGCCCGGGCTTTTTCGGCGGCGCAGCCGGCGCAGGCGTAGCTGCAGGCAGCGCCTGCGGGGGCGGTACCAGCGAAACGGTGGTCACGGCCGGTTCCGGCGCACTGCGCCATGCCGGCATCTCCAGCCGGCCCTCGATCCAGCGGAATGCGCAGAAGTGCACCAGGACCGATGCGCAGACCAGCGCCGCCGCACGCCGCCTGCGCCGCCGCTTCACATTCTGTGCCTCATTCACATCCGTCGAAAGAAAAATCGCCATGCCGCTAGTGTATCAACCTCCGGGCCGTTCACCCGCAGGCATGACGCGGCGTTGCTCCCGCGCATTGCCAGGCTTGCATGAGCCTGATTCCACTCCAAGGCATGACATGCGATGAGACCGCGTCTTTTTCCGCCTGGCCGCGTTGTGCTCGTCATCCATCGCCCCGCCATGGATTCCTGATCTGTAATCCCGCCTTGCCAGACGAAAAAATCCATCGTTCTCATCCGGCACGTCATGCCCTGGGATTGGTATGAGCCGGGTTTGCGTTGCCGCACATGACAGGTCTTGCGGTCGGGTGCATACTCTGCTGATGTTGCATTGCTGTTTTGTCCAATCATCGATGCAGTTGTCGATCAGGTTGTTATCAGGTTGATTTAACAAGCGGAGGTTTTCATGAGCAAACCAGACACGCCAAACTTCCCGGGCATGTCGGCGATGACCGATTCCCTGGACTTCGTCAAGACCTTGTGGGGCAGCATGGGCATACCCGGCATGAACATGCCCAACATGAATGCATCCGGCATGAAAATGCCCGGCATGGGCATTCCCGGCATGGTGATGCCGACGCTGTCGGTCGAGGAGATCAACAAGAAGATTGCCGACCTGAAAGCGGTGGAGAACTGGCTGACGCTCAACATGAACATGCTGCGCGGCACGATACAGGCGCTGGAAGTGCAGGCGGCCACGATCTCCACGCTGCAGACCATGAGCGAAAGCTTCACCGCGTCGATGCAGCCGGCGGCGAAAGCCGGTCAGGCATCTTCCGGCCATGAGCACGGCAACGGCAGGGCGGCTTCGTCGGCCTATTCCGGCAATGGGAGCGGCAATGGGAGCGGCAATGGCAGCGGGAATGGCAGCGGGAATGGCGCGGAGCATGCCGGCAACGGCGCCGCAGCATCACAGGCCGGCGCAAAAACGCATGGCGCGCCCGAGCCCACCAGCAAGGACCAGAGCGATGCGGCCAACCTGACGGCGCCGCTGGTGAATGCGGCGGCGTGGTGGAACATGCTGCAGGAACAGTTCAAGCAAGCCGTCAGCAATGCCATGACCGAAATGCCCAAGCCTGCCGAAAGCGCACCGAAGACCGGCGCCAAGGTTCCATCCAAGCCCAAGGCCGAGGCTGACAGCAAGGAAGCCGGCGCGGCCAAGCCGGCATCGGCGCCGCGCAAGCCCAAAGCGCCTAAGTAGGACGGCTGCTGTTCGCACTTCACACGGAGTGCGAACAGCCTCAACTCGCCTGCACGGCGACGGCGGTCGGCTGCGCAACGCTCAGCCGCCGCACCACCAGCAGGCTGGCGATGCCGCAGGCCACCGCAAGATAGCCGACCAGGTTGAAATGCTCGATCTGTCCCGCCGGATTGCGCGAAATGATCAGGCCGGCCACCAGCGACGCCAGTCCCGACGACATCATCTGCACCGACGAACCCAGGCTCATGAAGGTGCCGCGCACCTGCGGCGCCGACGCGGCGGTGATCATCGCCATGCCGGGAATGAAGCGGCCCGGCACCAGGATGAAGAACACGGTCGAATTGATCAGCACCAGCCACCAGGGCACCGGCACCAGGTGCGTGGTCACCAGGATGGGCACGAAGGCGGCCACCGCAATGATGCAGAACATGCGCTGCTTGCCGTGCCGGTCGGCGAGGCGGCCGATCAGGCGCGAGGTGAAGAAGGTCGCTGCGCCGCCGCACAGGTAGACCAGCGCGATGAAATTGTCCTGCAGGCCGAGGTTGGCGGTGTAGTACAGCGCGATATAGGGCACGACGGTGAAGCCGCCGAACATCAGCAAGGACATGAACAGGTAGGCGCGCTGGTGATTGGGCTGCTTCGCCACCGCATGGATCTGGCGCAACACGTTGACCCGCGTGCCGCGCTGCAGATGCGAGGTCAGCGAAGGCAGCCAGCGGTGCGCAGCCAGGAAGACGGCGCCCGACAGCAGCACGATGAAGAAGAAGGGCGCGCGCCATCCCAGACCGTCCATGTGCGAGGCGAGGAACAGCCCCAGCGGCACGCCGGCCACGGTGGACAGTGAAAAGGCCGCCATCACCGTTCCCATCGCCTGGCCGCGACGCTCGAAGGGAATCACGTCGGCCACCATGGTCTGCACCATCGCGCCGAGAATGCCGCCGAAGGCGCCGGCCAGCGCGCGCGCCACCAGGAGGAAAGTGAAGTTGGGCGCCAGCCCGCAGCACAGCGTGGCGAGCATGAACAGCGCATACAGGCTCAGCATCAGCGTGCGGCGGTCGAAGCGGTCGACATAGGCGGCCGCCAACAGGCCCGAAGCCGCCGCGGTGAACGTGTACGACGACAGCAGCAGGCCGAACTGGTGGGTATCGATCTGCAGCACCCGGATCAGCTGCGGCCCGAGCGGCATCATGATCATGAAGTCCAGAATATGCGTGAACTGGATGGCGGACAGCACCAGCAGGACATGGCGTTCCTGTTTCGGAGCAAGAGAAGATGGGATGTTCAAGAGTCGGTCAGTCTGGTTGGGCCGTCATGCGGCCTGAGTGACGGGCATGCCGACGGCCGGTTGTCGTAAGAGTATCGGCCTCGCACTTGCATGGCCGCGGCACCGGCGGGACGAAACACTGAATTCTCCCATCATTGGCGAAGTCTGGCTCGGGAGGCCGGCATGCCTTGCTATCCATTTCGACAGGTCACGGGCGGCCCCAGTTATTGCGGCGCAGCTTATTCCACACGTCGGAGAAATCTGCTGCTTCGGACAAAGCGGATACGTCCGGCATCAAGGCGGTAAAAGAGGGTTCGGGCCGGACTGCCGGCGCGATAGGACGATGCAGTGTCTGGGATGACTCTTGACCAACGGGCGGCCTGGCGGCTGGCGGCGGAGCCGGCTTGCTGACAGTCGTCGAAGGGGCGAGAGACCCCGGTGCGCCGGATGACTGCATGAACGGCATGCCCGTCAACGTGGCATCAGGTATTTCCACGTTCAGATTGGGAGCGCCGGCGGTAGGCGGATGATTCTCCGGCCCCGGTCTCTGCAGCAAGGCCTCCTTCATCTTCCGCATTTCCGCCTTGGCTGCATTTCTCGCGCCGCGCGACCGCTTCAGGGCCACCTGGGCGGCCGCCTGCATCGGCAGACCGGCAATCACGCTGGCGCTCTGCTTGGCGCCGAGCGCGACCGCGCCCTTGATAAAGCGGGCCTTGTCCCTCTTTCTCGCATGAGAGAAATACATGTCATGCAGGGCTTTCGACTTGTCCAGACTGATCTCGATGGCCATTTCCGCAGGCGCAGCCGCGGAGCTTGACGGACCGGCTTCGGCCCGTACGCCGAATTGCAGGTGGAGCGTTCGGGGAAGGAACGTTCTGCCAGCCATGGCGTCGACGATGCGATCGATCTGATGGTTAAGCTGCGTCTCGAATTCAGTGCTGCCGGCTTCGGCCTCGCCGTTTCCTTCCGCCGCTCTGAAGACCGGCAGCACCATCGTCAATGCGGGATGTTCGTCAGGGGGATATTCATTCGGGATGATCAATGCCCGCAGCGGATCTATCTCCCTGTCCTGGATCGCCGTCCTGTCTCCCGTACTGAGCGGCGCGGAGGGCGTGGCGCCGGCCTGCATGTGATTGACGAGCTTGTAATCGTTGTACAGGGGGCCGTTGTAAATTCCGTCCGCCTTGTCGACGGTGATTTGCAGATCGGCGGCCTGCACGCCCGCGGCAAGAAGCGTGGTGGCTGCATTCGCGCCGGTATTGAGCCAGGTGTAGCGCTCGGCGTCGCCCATCATCTGTTCTTTCGATATGCGCATGGCCTTGACCTGCGCCTTGCCGTCGCCGCAGAACAATGCTTGCATGCTGCCGTCGCTGACGTTGGCGAGCGCGGCCCTGGCCGGGGCCAGCTGCGGTGCGTGTGTATCCGGCTGCCCTTCATTGGCTGCCGCTTTCAGCAGTTGCCGCGCCAGTGCGAAATACACCATGTTCTTCAGTTGGCCCTTCAATTGCCGTTCGGCCGCCGCCAGCTTCTCCTGCCGGCGCTTTCCTTGCCTCGCATGCCGGCTTGCCATCAAGCGATGAATCGATTGCGGTGTCGGGAATGGTCGCCCTCGATCTTCCGTCGACTCGCCCGGTACATCCTTCTCCATCGAACGATGCAGTTCTATGCATTGTTTCATCAGGGATGCGGTCTGTCCCGCGGCGATGCGCTCCGCGGCATTCATCCTGATCATCAGGGGTGTCTTCCATCCATCGATGAGGGGCTTGCTGGCCAATGTTGCCGCATGGCTGTCGAAGAACTGTTGCTTTAAATTATTCAGCCCATCGACTTCCAGTGTTTGCCCGTTGAGAGTTTTTTCAATCCGTGCTCTGCCTTGGCAATAATCGCGATAGCGATGCCAGTTGTTTTCGTCAGGCAGGCGTGATTGCGCATCGCCTCCTCTGCCTGCCGAAGCTGCAGCTCCGGCTTGCGCAATATTGCGCAAGCCTGCAAGCAATTCGCCTTCCGCAGCTTCCTTGTCCGCGCCTTTTTTGTTCAGCGCCTGCAGGTAGGCCTCGTAAGCATGCGCCTGCTGCTCCGTCTCGTTCTTCCAGCCCGGATCGAGTAAGTCGGACAGCTTTGCCAACGCGATGATTGCACGCTGCGCCTTTGCTTCTCCATCCTTCTCCGGGCCGTTGCTGAGCTGGTAAGCCACATAGGCAAGCGCCGCCACCAGCGTCGCACCGGCCAGCGCCGCGCCGGCGGCCACGCTTGACAGCATGAGCGGCGCCAGTATCGAAACGCCGGAAGCGGTCAGCGTATTGAGCGTCCCGAATGTTCCTGTCATGAGGTTGTACTTGTTCCCCTGCCATTCCACCTTTGCATTTTCCGATGCGCTTCGGTATCGCTCCACGGCTTGCAGGCGATGGGATACCTTGGCGGAGGCCAGGTACAGCCTGTCGAGCAATTGCTCCGGCGGCAATGTCGCGGCAGCGCCGTCTCCGGGTTCCTGGCGCGGCTGCGACGAGGGCGCCTTCAATTGCTCAAGCAATGCCGTGAGTTCCTGCAAGTCCTTGTGCAAGCCGCCCAGCTTGCCTGCCGTGGACCATGATGCCTGCAAGACATTCGGCGCGCGCCTGGCAGACGGAGCTGCATCGGCGCGGCCGAGAGGAAACACGTCTTCGGTCCCGGAATTATGCAAACGACGATTGCCGGAGGCCACGACGGCACCGGAGGTGACGAGCAGGCTGACGGTGCGCAGCACGGATAGCACCACCTTGGCAACAGGGTCCGGAACAATGAGCTGTACCGCTCCCAAGGTGTTGGTCAGTGTTGAACCCGCAACTACTTGCTGGCGGTGAAGAGCACCCGTACCGGTTTTCTTGAAGCTTCTCAGCACCGCTTCCGGATCCCTTTCTCCGACGGCACGCAGAAATGCGAGGACGATCTCCTTGTGATAGGCCGCGCGAACCAGGCCAGGGCTGCGAAGCCGGCGAAGCAAACGGGGTTCCCCGATTTCGGATAGCAGGAGTGGCTCATTGCTTTTCAGCAGCTGCTTGCGGTGCTTGTATTCGTAGAGCAGGGCCAGCATGCGCGAAGTTTCAATGGCGCTTTCCCGAGACGTCAGGCACGCCTTGCGATGCGATTCGTCTCTAAGCCAATCATCACAGATCGCTGCAGCCGCCCGGGGCCAGGCGGCGTCGCCGTTCAATCCGTATCTCACCGCCGGCTCGTGCGGTAAAAACCGTGTATCCAGCACTTGCCGCGCGCGATGTCGAATCCCCGCCGCTCTCGGCGCGGTTGACGCTGCGGCTTGCGTCGCCCCGGTGCCGGAAACCTGCGGTCGCAGCGCGGCGCTGCCTGAAAGACTTGCAGCGTCGGTAAAAACACGGGCAGGACCCAAACCAGATGTGACTGCTCTTGACATGACGGGCTCGCCGGACAGGATAAATGCATGAGTGGGCCAAGAGGTATTCCGGTTCCACAGCGCTTTGAAATTTCATCAGGTTGAAACAATCGGCCTTTAGCATGCAGGCTTCGATATCAAACCCGCATGATTTTTTAAGTGAAATGGGCCGCAGCATGGAATCGTCTTCATTGATGCAAGCTCGTGCGCAGATCCGCCTCGACCGTGATCTATTGCAGAGGCTGTCGACAAGGTCGCCGCTGCGCCTGCTGCTGCACACGCTGGCGGAATGGATGCTGATCGCCGCACTGGCCGCGACGGCAACCCATGCGGGACATGCGGCGGTCAGCGCCTTGTGCATCCTGCTGATCGCGGGACGCCAGCATGCCCTGCTGATACTGATGCATGAATATGCGCATCATCAGTTCAGCCGCAAGCGGGCATGGCTCAACGACATGCTCGGCGATGCGCTCGCCGCGCTGCCGTTCTTTCTGACGGTGCACGGCTTCCGGCGCAACCACATGCCGCATCACCGGCAGGTCAAGACCGAGGCCGACACCAACTGGGTTTCCGCGCTCACGGCCGCGCGCTACCAGTTTCCAAAGACAAGAGCGCAGACCTATGCCGAAGTGGCCAGGCATGCGCTGGGCTGGTACACGTTCAAGGAATTGAAGCACTATGCCATTGATGCCGGCATGGCCGTCGACCTGCCGCCCGCGGTCCGCCGCTTCCGCATCGCCTATGCGATCGTCGTTCTCGCAGCCGTCGCCCGTTTCGACTTGTGGTCGACGGTACTGCTGTACTGGATCGTTCCGCTGACCACCTTCCTGGTGGGCATACTTTACGTGCGCGACGTGAGCGAGCATTTCGGCATGCCGTCGGAAGGCATTGCCGGCGCGAGAACCATGCTGGGCAGCCGGCTGGAGCGTCTGTTCTTTTGCCCGCACGGCATCAACTACCATACCGAGCACCACCTCTATCCCTCGGTGCCTTTTCATCATCTCGAGTCACTGCACGAAGCGCTTCGGAAGGACGATTACTATCGCCGCCACGCCGTGATCGCGCAGGGCTACCTGACAGGCCTGGTGGATCAGCTGGCGCATGCGCGCGGCGCGCCGAAGCCATCCGCTGCGCAGGCAGGCGATGCGGCCGCATCGTTGCCTGTCGTTGCGCACGATGGGGCCAGGTCATGAGGATCATTTCACGCTACCTGCGAGCTGAAGATATTCCCGCGCTGCTGACACTGGAACGGGCGAAATGGGAGGCGCATCAGGCGGCCGACGCCGACGCGCTGCTGCAGCGTATCGAAACCTATCCGCAGCTCTGCATCGGCAGTTTCTGCGCGGGTTCGGGCAGGGCGCTGGCATCGCTGTTCATGCGTCCGGTCAGTCCGCATGCCTTCACCGCGCCGACGCGCTGGGACATCTCCGCCGATGTGCGCCTGTGCCACGGCGCATCGGAAGCGGGCCGATCGCTGTTTGGAATCAGCCTGAGCAGCCTGGACGCAAGGGCGGTGACTCAAATCTTCCGCTTCTTCTATCCCCGTGCGCTGAAAGCCGGATGGCGCGACATCTATCTCGGATCGCCGATTCCCGGCTTCCGGAAGGCGCGCGAAAGAGATCCCCAGCTGCAGGTCTGGCAATACGTGCATGCCCGCCGGCGCTTTCATGTCGATGAGCCGCTCGATCCGCAGCTGCGGTATTACCATCGGAAGGGATTCGAGGAGATCATCTCCATCCATGAAAACTACTTTCCCCACGAGGATTCCCTCAACTATGGGGTGATCGTGCGCGGCGTCATTCCGCTGGCGGCACCGCGGCGGCTTTGGCGCGTCACGCCGATGTGCATATTGGAAACATTTTCCATCATGGCAATGCGTTGATGGCATCAATGCCCGCCGGCGGTGCGAAAGGTTTTTCCATGATGCAATGTTTGCTTCTGCAACGCTCCTGATGCGTTGGGGATTTCTCAACGTTGGTGAGGAACGCAGAAAGAATGTACGCAAAGCGGAGATACTCTAAGGCTGGCTTAAGCTTCGCATGCCACACTCTTTCCGTACCGAATGCAGGATGCCGCGCATGCATCACTGGCATTCAACCGGATCGACACTTCATCGAGGGATATATGACCACTCATCTCAACATTGCCAATGTCAGCGCAGCGTCCTCTCGCGGTGCCGTTTCGCCCGTCGTCAAGACCGGCCAGCAAACGCATGCAGTCACGCGCGGCAGCCGGGTGCAGCGTATCGAACTGGAGCGGCGCGATCGTTTCGGCCGCTTCGGCCGCCGCTGATCCGCTTCCCGTCGTTGCGCCGTCAACGGCCTGCGCATGCCAGTCATGTGCGGGCCGTTTCAGTTTTTCCGTCGCTTCCCCCTTCATTTTTCTTTCCTTCCCTGATGCCGCCGGTTTCCGGCGACGTGCCGGCCGTCCGGCCGCAGGCACTGTCATCCTGCCCAGGCGTCGCACGCAAAAGGGCAGCCGGCCATAAATGGTTCTAGAATCGAGTCTTTCCCGCACTAGAACGGCAAGCCCGGTACGACATGAAGATTCTGCTAGTTGAAGACGATGCAATGATCGGCGAAAACATACAGATTGCACTCGAGGGCGAGGACATTTCCGTTGACTGGGTCAGGGACGGCGAAGCGGCCGACATGGCGCTTGCGACCCATACCTATGATGCAATGCTGCTCGACCTCGGTCTGCCGGGAAAGGACGGCATGGAAGTGCTGCGCAGCCTGCGCGCCCGCACCAACAGCACCCCGGTACTGATCGTTACCGCGCGCGATTCGGTGCCCGAGCGCGTGCTGGGCCTGAAGACCGGAGCCGACGATTATCTCGTCAAGCCCTTCGACGTCGAGGAATTGATCGCCCGCCTGCATGCGCTGGTCCGGCGCTCGCGCGGCATGACGGAAAGCACTTACCGCAACGGCAACATTGAAATCAATATCGAAACACGGCAAGTCATGGTCGACGGCAGCCAGGTCATACTTTCCTCGCGCGAATGGGCGATCCTCGATGCGCTGATTGCGCGGCCCGGCGCCATCCTGTCGCGCAGCCAGCTGGAAGAGCGGCTGTACGGATGGTCGGGCGACGTCGAGAGCAATGCCATCGAAGTCTATGTGCACGGCCTGCGCAAGAAGCTCGGGCCGCAGTTCGTGATCACGGTGCGCGGCCTCGGTTACATGGTGGGCAAATCATGATGCGTTCCCTGCGTGTCCGGCTGATCCTGCTGCTCGGCGTGGCCATCCTCGGCTCGGCCGCGCTGCAGTTCACGGTGTCGCTGCGCGAAGCGATGCAGGAAGCCAACAAGCTCTTCGACTATCACATGAAGCAGATGGCCTTCGCGCTGAAGGACACCGCGTTCGACGATACCGAGTGGTACACCTCGTCCAAGCCGAGCACGAACTTCGACTTCGTCATCCAGGTCTGGGGTGACGACGGCGTACGCGTCTTCCAGCGCCGGCCGTACCTGTTCCTGCCGCAGCAGGGCGCGCTCGGTTTTTCCACGGTCTCGCTGAACAACGGCGACTGGCGGGTATTTGCCATCGAGAACCAGTCCAAGCGCATTCAGGTCGCGCAGAAAATGGACACCCGGCGCGACCGCGCCATCTCGCTGGCCATGCATTCGCTGTGGCCGATCATCCCGGTGTCGCTGATGCTGTTCGCCGCGGCCTGGTGGGTGGTGACTTCCGCATTGAGTCCGCTCAACCGCATCGGGCACGACCTGTCGCACCGCAATGCCGACTCTACGGCGCCGGTGTCGGATGCGGGCGTGCCGCAGGAAGTGTCGCTGCTGGTGGCCGAACTCAACCTGCTGCTGACGCGCATGGGCAGCGCCCTGCAGTCGCAGCGCAACTTCGTTGCCGATGCGGCCCATGAATTGCGCTCGCCGCTGACCGCGCTCAAGCTGCAGCTGCAGACCCTGACCCGGGCCAAGGACGACATGGCGCGCGCCCAGGCGGTTGCGCGGCTGCAGGGCGGGGTGGACCGCGCGTCGCGGCTGGTGGAACAGCTGCTCGTGCTGGCGCGCCAGGACCCGATGTCGGTGCCGGCGAGCGATACCGTGGTGGACCTGCAGGCCTGCATCGAGTATGCCGCCGCCGACGTTGCGCCGCTGGCCGCTTCCAAGAACGTAGAAATCCGGCTGGAAGCCGCGGTGCGCACTGCCGTGGAAGGCGACGCCGAGGCCCTGCGGATGATGACGCGCAACCTGCTCGACAATGCGGTGCGCTATACGCCTGCCGACGGCAGCGTCGCCGTCGCCATTGCGAGCGCGGACGGCAAGG
>Ga0194137_10000981_pt1 | contig 17956 bp, 17 predicted proteins | sample TARM_MetaG_T3_14_FD_134025 | JGI IMG/M metagenome (GOLD analysis project Ga0194137, IMG submission 134025) | Freshwater microbial communities from Pennsylvania, USA, analyzing microbe dynamics in response to fracking - TARM_MetaG_T3_14 (version 2) | ecosystem: Environmental > Aquatic >... | reverse complement strand
ATTATATGGAAAAAAAATGAAAAAAAAAGCATTGTTTTCTAAGAAAAAATAATTTATCTTTGCCGACGATTGATGTTCTAACAAGAGCAAAAATCATTTTAGCCTTATTTTGATATGAAGTGGGGTATAAAGACAGAATAGGTTTTCTGCTGAAAACAGCCCAAATAGGGTCTAGGGAATTTCGGCAAGTTATATTTGAATACTGAAAACTATATCTAATTGATTATGAACATTTTACGCACGACTTGAAAATAGCGTGTGGAATATATGGAATGTTTAATCGCCAAAAACTGTGTTTAATATGCCCGATGAGAGTTACCCGATAGAGGAATCCTGGATTGTCATGACGTCTTCGGAACCTCAACAGATTCACGATGAACTTATAAAAATAAACGAAGCTTTGACTGACGGGAATGCTATTCAGTTTTTCGTACCCTACGTCACATTCAAAAACTATAATATAAGCGACAAAGAAATCCTTCAGAAGTATTCGTCGCTTCGCAAATTTCTATTTGTGAAGTTACCCAAAGTACAAATGGATTTGTTGAAGGAACGAAATAAATGGTCTCTGGCTAAACTCTGGTATTACGTGAATCACGCCAAACATCCCATTACGATCAGAGACAAGGAAATGCAGGCATTTATGGCTATGTGCGCCGATAGCCGCATTGATTGTGAGGTTTGGTCTACCGTAGATGATTTGGAATTAAACGAGAAAGTGATACTCAAAACAACTGCTTTCAAAGGTTGGGAGGCTCGCATCATAGAGCGCAAGCGCACCAAAAACGGCACCAGCTTCACCGTTGGTTTGGATGTGGTAGGTGGCACGATGCTGCTTCGCATCAAAGATTTGAAAGAGGAAGATATAGAAAGAACTTCTTCACCCGACCGAAAGAAGCAGGAATACAAATTTGTGGAATGGGTGAAAACCCACATCAAAACCGTTATTGATCACCACACCGATGCATCCTATAGTGATGCTCAAAAAGAGGAAGACCGAAAGACTTTGAATAAAGTGTGGGAATATAGGTTCTCCACAGTTTCATCCCCCACCGGTCGCCGTCATTTCAGAGCCATGATGCTTATTTGTGCTCAATTGCTCAAAGATAAGGACGGCTGCAAGAAAATGCAAGCCCTGGTGGAAAAGGAATTGAATGAGATAGCACAAGATCCTCCCAGTAAACAAGCCACTGATTCATGGGCTTGCCTTCAGGTGGCTATGTATGTAGCAACTAAGAATCCGGTTTATCGGGATGCAGCGAAGGAGTATGAAAAAAAGTATCAACCCAAGTCGGCTTTTTTGCATTCGCTGATTCAGGTGGTGAGGCGGTTTGATATTAATTGAAGACTTTAACAATTTAAAATTTATATGAAAGGAATTGTATTAGCAGGCGGTTCAGGCACACGCCTTTATCCAATAACAAAAGGTATCTCTAAACAGTTGATGCCCATTTATGACAAGCCAATGGTTTATTACCCCGTCAGTGTGCTTATGCTTGCCGGTATCCGTGATATTCTTATTATCAGTACTCCGTATGACCTTCCAGGATTTAAACGTTTGTTTGGCGATGGCTCTGATTATGGCGTGAACTTTAGTTATGCCGAGCAGCCTTCACCGGACGGACTAGCACAGGCTTTTACTATCGGTAAAGATTTTATTGGTGATGATTCGGTTTGTCTTGTACTAGGTGATAATATCTTTCATGGTTCAGGATTCACTAAGATGTTGAAAGAAGCTGTTCGTACTGCTGAAGAAGAGAAAAAAGCCACTGTCTTCGGCTATTGGGTAAATGATCCGGAACGCTATGGGGTGGCTGAATTTGATAAAGAGAGTAATTGTCTTTCTATAGAAGAAAAACCTGCTAAGCCAAAGTCAAATTATGCAGTCGTAGGACTCTACTTCTATCCCAATAAAGTGGTTGATGTAGCTGCAAATATTCAACCTTCTGCCCGTGGTGAATATGAGATTACCACGGTGAATCAACAATTCCTTGCAGAAGGTGAGCTCAAAGTACAAACACTAGGCAGAGGATTTGCATGGCTTGATACCGGTACACATGACTCTCTCTCTGAAGCGTCTTCTTATATTGAGGTTCTCGAAAAAAGACAAGGCCTTAAAGTTGCTTGTTTGGAAGACATTGCCTACCGTCAAGGATGGATTACTGAAGAACGTATGCGTGAATTGGCAAAACCCATGCTTAAGAACCAATACGGTCAGTACTTATTAAAGGTGATTGAAGATGTGAAAGAAACCGGTAACCTTAATTTTGATTTATAAATGGATATAATTAAAACAGCTCTAGACGGGGTTGTCATCATAGAACCTAAAATATTGGGTGATGCTCGGGGATATTTCTTCGAGAGTTTCTCTCAGCGTGAATTTGACGAGAAGGTGCGTAAAGTCAATTTTGTGCAAGATAACGAATCCATGTCCACCTATGGTGTGATGAGAGGTTTGCACTTTCAGCGTCCTCCATTTACTCAGAGTAAATTAGTTCGTTGCGTTAAAGGGGCTGTACTGGATGTGGCTGTAGATATTCGCAAGGGTTCACCAACATATGGTCAACATGTAGCAGTAGAGCTTACAGAGGATAATCATCGCCAGTTCTTTGTGCCTCGTGGTTTTGCCCATGGTTTTGCTGTGCTTTCTGAAACAGCAGTGTTTCAATATAAGTGTGATAACTTTTATGCTCCCCAAGCAGATGGGGGTATCTCTATTGCGGATGAAAGTCTTGGAATTGACTGGAAAATTCCTGCAGAGAAGGTATTGTTATCAGAGAAGGATGCGTTACATGCTTGCTTGAAGGACTTTGATTCACCTTTTACTATTGATATGGATCTCTATCCTGAGTTTAAATAAACAATGCTAACAATGAAAAATATAGTAATTACAGGTGGAGCAGGCTTTATTGGTAGTCATGTGGTACGCCTTTTTGTGAATAAATATCCTGAGTATAACATCATTAACCTAGACAAACTTACGTATGCAGGTAACTTAGCGAATCTAAAAGATGTTGAGGATAAGCCTAATTATAAGTTTGTGAAGATGGATATCTGTGATTTTGATGCGTTCTACAAATTAATGCAGGATGAGAAGATTGATGGTATTATCCACTTGGCTGCTGAGTCTCATGTAGATCGTTCTATTAAAGATCCCTTCATATTTGCACGTACCAATGTGATGGGCACTCTCTCTCTTCTTCAGGCTGCAAAACTTTACTGGGAATCATTGCCTGAAAAGTATGAGGGTAAACGTTTTTATCACATTTCTACAGATGAGGTTTATGGAGCCCTTGAGATGACTCATCCAGATGGTATTGAACCGCCATTCACAACAACTGCATCTAGCAGTGAACATCATTTAGCTTATGGTAAGGATTTCTTCTATGAAACTACAAAATACAATCCTCATAGCCCTTATAGTGCATCCAAAGCTAGTTCGGATCATTTTGTTCGTGCATTCCACGATACTTACGGTCTGCCTGCCATTGTGACCAATTGCTCAAATAATTATGGCCCTTACCAATTCCCGGAGAAGTTAATTCCGCTTTTCATTAATAATATCCGTCATCGTAAGCCATTGCCTGTATACGGTAAGGGTGAGAATGTGCGCGACTGGTTATATGTGGTGGATCATGCTCGTGCGATTGATGTGATTTTCCATCAGGGTAAGATTGCAGATACTTACAATATCGGTGGTTTCAATGAATGGAAGAATATTGATATTATCAAGGTAGTCATTAAGACAGTTGATCGCTTGCTCGGACGCAAGGAAGGTGAGGATCTGGATTTGATAACATACGTTAACGATCGCCTCGGTCACGATGCACGTTACGCTATAGATAGTACAAAACTCCAGAAAGAGCTTTGTTGGGAGCCATCTCTACAGTTTGAAGAAGGTATTGAGAAGACTGTGAAGTGGTATCTTGAAAATGAAGTTTGGATGGAGAATATTACAAGTAGGGAATATGAGCAATTTTTATAATAAGATTGATAAATCTAGCCGTTATAAATAACAATATGTGGTATATAAAAGAGCGAACAGATGAAGAGGGGGAGCAGGCTTTCATTATAATCTACGAAACTTAGCTTTTTGATATGAATTTTTCAAATATTCAAAATAAGACAATAGCAAAAAATACACTTGCTTTAAATATAAGGCTTATCATTACGTTACTGATAGCATTATATACCAGTCGACTTGTACTTAATGTTCTTGGAATTGAGAGCTATGGGTTATATAACCTCGTTGGTGGTTTTGTTTCATTATTAACAATAATAACAAGTTCTATAACGGGATCTATTACTAGATTTATTACTTATAGTTTAGGAGTTGGTGATTTAGAAAAATTAAATAAAACATTTTGCTCTATTGTAAATGTATTAATTTTACTGTCGATAATAACTCTTATAATTGCTTTTATAATTGGACCATGGTTTATTGCTTCGTATTTGAATATACCTTCTGATAGAATTCCCGCTGCAATTACAGTTTATGCTTGTTCAGTAATCATATTTATTTTAAATATGATGTGTATACCGTACGTATCCTTAGTAACTGCCCATGAACATATGAATTTCTATGCAATAATGAGTGTATTGGATGCAGTACTTAAATTAGGGGTTATAGTTCTGTTGAATTTTTACGGAACAAATAAACTATGTCTATATGCCTTTTTATTAGTTCTATCTACTCTGGTTATTCAAATTGGATATAGATATTATTGTAGGAGTCATTTTTTAGAATCTAGGTATCGTTTTATAATAGATAAAAAATGTTTTAAAGAGATAATGTCGTTCTCATTATGGATTGGTCTTGGATCTGCTGCGGGGATATTAAAAGATCAAGGAGGGGCAATACTGTTGAATATATTTTTTGGTTTAATCCTTAATGCTTCTATGGGTATTGCTAATCAAGTAAAAGGAGTAATTGCTCAATTTGGGAATAGCATAGGACTTGCAATATCACCACAAATAACTAAGTCATATGCAGAAAATAATAATGATAGAGCTATCTCTTTGACTTTTTATTTGGTGAAATGTCAGTCTCTTTTTATGATGTTAGTAGCAATACCTCTTCTTGTTGAAACACAATTTATTTTAGAGATGTGGCTTGGAATTATACCTGATTTTGCTATTGAGATTGTGCAAATTTTGATCTGTGCAACTTTTTTTAATGTGCTATCTATGGGGTATGCCCCTTTGTTTCTTGCAATTGGAAAAATAAGAAACTTTGAGATAATCTCATCTGGTATAACAATATGCTATATTCCTATTTGTTATTTCTTATTGAGTAGATATCATAATCCATTGATTTGCGTTATTGTTAGTTTCTTTATGGAATTTATAATGTGTTTCGTCAATTACGCTTGTTTAAAGGTGCAGGTTTTATTTCCATTTAAACGTTTTGTTAAAGAGCTGCTACTTAAAGTCATTATTATAGCTCTTAGTTCTTTTTTAATTGTAAAGTATCTTCAAATAATTGTTGCACTTACACCCTTGGTTCGATTAATTTTTGTCGTTTTAGCTTCGACTACAGTTGTTTCTTTGGGTTCGTATTTTTTATTATTATCAAAGAAAGAAAGGTCTTCTTTGTTATCTTTTGTGCTTATGAGAGCGCAATTGTTTCTTAAAACTAATAAGCGATAGATTTTAAAAATTTTAAAAAGCAAGTTGATTATATACTACTCTAAAATTTAATATAATATGTTTAACCTACAAAAAAAAACGGTTTTGGGAATAATTGTTTTGTATAATCCAGAATTATATTACGTCCAAAATAGTGTAGTAAAATACTTAGAATGCCTTGATCATGTTTTTGTATGGGATAACAGTGAAGTCTGTCATAAAGAGATTTTCGAAACGATGGAAAATTTGTCTTATTTCAGTGATAAAAAAAATATAGGCCTATCTAGAGCTTATCAAAAAGGAGTAGAATTTGCTCAGCAAAAGGGGTTTGAGTTAATAATGACTATTGATCAGGACTCGCAATGGGAAAATTTGAGTAGTTTTATTACGCATTCCAAGGAGTATTTAAATTTTAATAAATGTATTCTTGGCCCATGGCCATATGCAAAAAGAAAATTATCGTGTTCCTCAAGATTGCAAGAGGCTGATTGGGTTATAAATTCAGGTCTTATCACAACTGTTGATTTAATTGAATCAATTGGAGGATACTCATCATTTTTTTTTATTGATGGTATTGATATTGAAATTTGCTTACGTGCTAAAAAAATGGGTTTTAAAGTGTTTTTCGATACACAAAGTCAAATTATTCAGAAATATGGAGATCTGATAGCTGTGGATTTTTTTTATAAAAAGGTTTCATATAATGCATATAGTTCCTCACGTTATAAAGATATTATCTTCACGCATTTATATTTGTATAGATTATATAAGAATAAGCATTTATTAAAAGATCTCATTGGTTATTTTAAATTAGGTATTAAAATGATGTTGTTGGATGGAAATGCTAGATGGGGACTGATAAAGGCTATGATAAAGGGTGTTATTCTAGGAATGACTATAAGGATAAAGGAGTTGAGCTAATTGTTGAACAAAGTGAGTGAGTTACTTGTATCTATTGTTTTTTTTGATTTTGAATACATATTTTGACTATGACAAAGGCTAAAATAATTGCAATGTACCTACCACAGTATCATTGTATACCCGAGAATGATAATTTTTGGGGCAAAGGTTTTACTGATTGGGTTACTGTAAAAAATGCAAAACCTTTATTTAAAGGGCATAACCAGCCAAGAGTGCCATTAAATAGTAATTATTATGATCTATCTTTGGAAGAAAATGTTGTATGGCAGGCAAAGCTAGCTAAAGAACATGGTATATATGGTTTTGGCGTTTATCATTACTGGTTTAATAGTGAAACGAATCTTTTGACTAGACCGGCAGAGATAATCCGTGACTGCAAAGCTGTAGAAGTTGATTATTTTCTTGCTTGGGATAACGCAAACTGGAAAAGAAGTTGGAGCAATGTGGCAGGCAATGATTGGACGCCTAATTTAGAGCAAAAGCTCCAAGATAAAACTGGCCCAGTTATTTTATTGGAATATATTATAGGCGAAAAGGATGATTGGAAAAAACATTATGATTCACTTCTTAGTCATTTTTTATCTCCCAAATACATTAAAATAGCCAATAAACCTGTTTTTGTAATATTTAATTACTCTGCGAAGATTGGAGAAATGTGCGAGTATTGGGATGAATTGGCAAAAGAAGATGGTTTTAGCGGAGTACACTTTATTATCAAACAAAACAAATCGGCTAATATACCAGCCTCCTTTTATAAATTCAAATATGAACCTCTATATTCTGGATGGTCTAGAACTAAATGGAGAGTTGTTATTATCAATAAGGTTCGAAAATTTTTCAATCTTGAACCGACAAAAAGAATCTTTGATTATGATACGATATGGAATGATATTATTACAAATGCAAAAAAAGATACTGATGGTAAAATATATCATAGTGGTTTTGTGTCTTATGATGATTCTCCACGAAGAGGTGTTAGGGGGACAATTGTAATTAACTCTTCAGCTGAAAAATTTGGTAGATATGTAAAAGAGTTGAGAAGAATTTCATCTTCTCAGGATAAAGAATTTATATTTCTCACTGCTTGGAACGAGTGGGGAGAAGGTGCATATCTCGAACCTGATAAGAATAGCAACTTTGATTTTTTAAATTCTTTATCACAAGGATCAATTGATTTATGAAAAAAGTTTTAATAAATGTTGGTGTCTCGGCACCTTCTCTAGCGAAAGGTGGGTATATTTCTGGTATTGGAAAATCGATATATTGGCTTATGGAAAGTATAAAAAAAATACCAAAAAATGAAATGCCATTTGAAATAGAAATGTACGCCTCTGGTATTAAGAGTCTAGGTTTTAATTATCATGGTTGGAATTATCCGAAGCATACTGTTCCTTTTCCACAGACATTGAGCTTTAAGTCTGAGAAAAATTTACCCTGCTTGTGGCGTAATCTCATGCTAGAATATGATTTGTTTCATATTACTGATATCGTAGATTGTGTTATGCCTAATGAACCTATTGTTTCAACTTTCCATGATTTGGATGCTTATTTAAAAACAGAAGATTCCAATCTGAAAAAAAAGTATTTAAACGTAGCTCAGCAATGCCGTAGAATTGCTTGCTGCTCTAATTATTCAAAGCAAGATGTAGTTGATTTACTCAATATAGATCCTGATAAAATAGATGTAATTTACTGGGGTTGTGATCGAAATATATTTAAAGTAGTGCCACAAGAAACAATAGATATGGTTTTGTTGAAATATAATATTAGCCAACCTTATTTTTTTTCTTGCTCTTGCTCGAATCCTAGAAAAAATATAGAGACAGCATTAAGGGCATTTAAGAAATTTCTTACTTATAATCCTAAGCATATATTTGTAATTGCATGGAGCAATCCTAGCCCCCTAATTTTAAAAGAATTTGCAGAAGAAATAAATAATAAAAAAATAGTTTTTCTTCCTCATACTACTGATGATGATTTAGCGACCTTATACAATGGAGCGTCTCTTAGTGTCTATGTAACAAGAAGAGAAGGATTTGGCTTTCCAATATTAGAATCGTTTGCTTGTAGAACACCTATCATGACCTGTAGAAATACAAGTCTTGTAGAAGTGGGACAAGATGCTGCAATTTATGTAGGTGAAGACGATGTAGATGAAATGGTTGACATAATGTTGGCTTTTGAAAGGAGCACTTTTGACGTGGAATCTTTTGCTGTCAGGGTGCGTGATATATTGTCACAGTTTACATGGGAAAAATGCTCATACGACTATATTGATTTTTATAATAGATCACTTTAGTGTATAATGTTCTGGTTCTTAGTCGCGTGTAGTACTAAATTTTGTTGATAACTTCATTAAATAAATAAGTTGTGGAGTTCCTCTCATTCCTATAAAACTGATTACCTTTGAATAGCTACGCAAGCGAATGGTTTTGATATTTAATTTTTATGGGTATATATCTTTTGATTCTTTTTTTGCTTTTCGTTCTAGGATATTGGCAGACTTCTGGAAAGCTAAGTAAGAAAACAAGTAGCCAAGCGTTTACTTTCATACTTTTTTTCTTTTGGATTCTCAGTTTCATCAGATGGAAGACAGGTACAGATTGGGATTCATATTATGACTGTTTTGCCATAAATGTTGAATTATGGGAATTTCAAGAAAGAGGATTTGAACTATTTTACACATATTTGAATTGGGGCGTTAAACAACTAACAAGTTCGTATTGGATATTATTGGCTATTATTGGCTCAATAATATATCCTTTAACTGGCTCTACGATAAAGAAATTTTCACCTCTTCCATTTGTGTCTTTACTTGTTTATTTGCTTTTAAGGCGCGCAGATATTTTTTTTGTAAGGGAATCTATTGCTCTTGCCTTTTGTTTCTATTCTTTTAAATATATATATAATAAAAAAAGTGTTGAATATTTATTGTGTGTCTTGGTTGCAACACAATTTCATAATGCAGCATTTGCTTTTTTTCCTGCATATTTTATTTTTCATTTGAAAATAGATATAAAAAAAACGATATATCTCTTGATTTTTGTTATATGTGTTTTTATAATACTTCAAGAATATATTACAGGCTTACTCGGTCCTATGGCATCTATATTTGGAGAAAGCTTTTTGGATAAAACAGGCAAATATCTAGAGAGAGGCTTTGATTCCGGGGGGGCTACATCTGTAGCGTCAGCAATGATTAGAGGAAGCTTAAATCGGTTTATTCTTTTACTTTTTTTTCTATATGGCTATTTTAAACAGTTGCAATGCACAAAAGGAAATTTAATTTCTCCCCTAAATGTCGAATATTTTAATAAAAATGAAAAGCTAGAAAAGCAAATAGCATGTCGTGACATCCAATTATTTAGAGGGTTACTAAATCTATATATGTTCTCAATTTTCTTATTTGCGGTTTTAGCTCCTTTAAGCCTAACACTAAATAGACTTGCTGACACTTATGAAATGGCTGCAATATTGTTGGCAGGGTTTGCTATGAACTCTTATTCAAAAAAAATAAAACTTTCAATATATATACTTTTTTATATTTACATTGCAATACGCTTTTTTGTCGGTACTTTGTTTGGCGTTTATGGCGAAGAGTTTGTCCCATATAAAACAATATTTTAATGAAAATTATAGCTGCAGATTTAAGCATGACAGGATTGTCGCATTTATATTTTAATACTGCCTTTTTAAAGGTCTTAAATAATATGTATAATCAGCCGGTTTTATTTTGGTGTGAGGAGGAACACGGAAAGGCGGTAATCTCTAGCTGTAAAGAAATAAATGTTGAGATAAAAACTTTTGAATCTAAAACATATAATGGAGTAAGCGTTTTTTTTCAAGATTTTTTGCAAATTATGCGTGTTTCAAGTTTGTTGTTTTTTGCAAGAAAAGAAGATCAGATTTATATTTTAAACAGACTTCCATTTACTCTTTTATGGTGTAATCTTATTAATTTGTTTTTTAGAAGAAATATTTGCAACATATTACATGGTGAGTTGGAATATCTTGTTAATCCTCAAACTAATGGAGGAACTAAATATTACTATCAAATATTTCGCTTAGCATATAAACTTTCGATTTCAAAATCAAAGTATCTTTTCTTAGGTGAGTCAATTAAGCGTATAGCTTTTAATAAAGGAATTAGCTTTGGTAAAGCAACACTACTTTCGATAGATCATCCCTACGAATACCCACAAATCCATCATGATAAGTGCATGCACTTATTTAACCCTAAATGCAGTATCGGCATTATTGGTTCTGCAATGATTCGCAAGAATAGCCATTACTTAGAAGAACTTTCGAATCTGATTAATAGGACTGATATCTCTTTCGTGATAACAGGGAAAGTTGAACCTTTTTTTGAGAAATTTTGTATTCGCAATGGAATTGCCTATAATAAGCTTACGCTAAACTCTGAGGAGTACGAAAGAATGAATTTAGGTCTTCAATATTCTTTGTGCTTTTATGATGAGAAGATTAATCTTGCATTAGCAAGTGGTAGTTTTTTTGATAGTATTAAATACTGTAAACCTTTATTGGCTTTAAAAGGTAATCCGTATATTGATTATTACTTTGAGAAGTTAGGAAATATAGGATATAGATTTAATTCGATTAAAGAAATGTCTGAATTTATTAATGGTCTGTCGGATAAAGAGACATCTAATTACGATAGCCAAGTAGCAAGTCTTAGAGATGCTCAATTAGTGCTGTCAATAGAATCAATTTCGAATCGGTTGTTGAACGAATTGAAGGTTCTAGTTTAATACAGCTTTTAGTACTTGTAATTTTGGCAGAAGATTATCTGAAAGTATCATTTAAAAAAAAGGATTAGCAAACTGTAAAAATGAAAATATTATTATTGTCTGATACTAATAATGCACACACCCTTCGATGGGTAGAGGCATTAAGCACTTTAGGTTTCGAAGTCGGCGTCTTTGGTTTGGATATTGTTAAATCTGACTTTTACAGCAATCATCCTCATGTTAGCGTGTTTGCATTTGATCGATTATCGAAAACTAATACCGTTAAAAATGGTGGGTTGAATAAATTGTCATATTTATTCTCTCTTCATCAATTAAAACTAATAATTAAAACTTTTCAACCTGATATTGTCCATGCTCATTATGCATCTAGCTATGGTTTGTTAGGCGTTCTGTCTGGATTTCATCCTCTAATACTTTCGGTATGGGGCAGTGATGTTTTCTGTTTTCCAAAAGTGTCCCCAATACATAAATACACCTTAAAATGGATACTAAGGAATTCTGATTACATCTTATCTACTAGTAAAGTGATGGCTACTGAGACAGCAAAATATACTTCTAAAATGATAAGTATAACTCCGTTTGGTATTGATTGTCAATTATTTTCACCTTCAAAAGAAGGTAAAAAAGAAGACCGCACTTTTATTGTAGGTTGCACAAAGACACTAGCACCGATATACGGCATTGATATTTTAATAAAAGCGTTTGCTGTTATATCACATGATATTGATGCAAAGTTAAAACTTCTTGGTGAAGGTCCTTCGTATTTAGAATTAAAGCAACTTACAGAAAAATTAAATATAAGTGATAAAGTGGAATTTTTAGGTAGAAAACCTATAGCGGAACTTCCTTACTATTATAATGACTTTGATGTAGCTGTTTATTTGTCTAAAAGTGAATCTTTTGGTGTTGTTGCACTTGAGGCGATGGCTTGTGAATGTCCTCTTATTGTGTCCAAAGCAGCGGGTTTTATAGAAGTGGTTCCTTCTGAAGCTGGTATCTTTATTGATTGTGAGGATGTGCAAGCTGTAGCAGAATCTTTGCGGCTGCTTTATAAGAACAAAGAGCTCAGAAAAAAGATGGGTGCAAAAGGCCGTAAATATGTCACAGCCCAATATCAATGGAAAGAAAATGTAGATACTATGGTAAATATTTACAATGGGATATTTGTTAATTATTTTAATAAATGCAAGATTACGGACTAATATCAATAATAACCCCTACATGGGCGTGTGCTGGTTTTATTTCGGAAACTATTAAGAGCGTAAAATCTCAGACTTATCAAAACTGGGAGCTGCTTATACAAGACGATTGCTCTACAGACAATACAGATAAGGTAGTTCAGCCATTAGCTGAACTGGATTCTCGTATCAAATACGCATGCAACGAAAAGAACTCGGGTGCCGCCATCACGCGCAACAATGCACTTCAACGTGCCAAGGGACGTTGGATTGCATTTCTTGACAGTGATGACTTGTGGTTGCCGGAGAAACTGGAACATCAACTGAAATTCATGGTGATGAATAACTATGCTTTTTCTTATCATGAATACACTGAGATGAGTGAAAACGGACAAGACCTTGGTGTATATGTTAGTGGAATCAAGAAGGTCAATAAGTACGACATGTATGTCTGCTGTTGGCCAGGCTGTCTTACTGTAATGTATGACGCCGAGAAGATTGGACTCATTCAAATCAATGATGTTAAGAAAAATAACGATACAGCTATGTGGCTGAAGGTGGTTCAGAAATCTCCTTGTTATCTGCTGAAGGAAAATTTAGCGCGTTACCGTAGGCGTAGGGTGAGTATCACGCCAAAACCATTGTGGGCTCGCATCTGGGCACACTATCCGTTGTTTCGTGTGGCAGAGGAGATGAGTATGGTGAGAGCAACGTTTTGGACATTGATGAATGTGTTTGGAAGCGCTTACAAAAAGATTTTTTATGTAAAGCGTTACTAACCTCAACGTGGAAACTAGATGTTTCAAGTTCTTGTTTTACTTAGAAAGATAAAAATTTAACATCAAAATAATAAGCATTATGAATATGCCATTAAAAAATGTGCCTTTCAGTCCGCCTGATATGACAGAGGCTGAAGCTAATGAAGTACGTGATGCCATCCTTTCCGGTTGGATCACAACGGGGCCTCGTACAAAGAAATTAGAAAAGATTATATCTGAATATGTAAACACAGATAAGACTGTTTGTTTGAATTCAGCTACTGCTGCCATGGAAATGGTGCTGCATGTACTAGGTGTAGGTCCTGGCGATGAGGTTATCATGCCTGCATATACTTATACGGCATCTGCTAGTGTAGTTGCTCATGTAGGTGCTACGATTGTGATGGTGGATAGTCAGAAGAACAACGTTGAAATGGATTATGAAAAGTTGGCGGATGCGATTACTGAGCGTACAAAGGTGATTGTGCCTGTTGACTTGGCCGGTATCTGTGCAGATGTTGACAGAATCAAAGAGGTGGTGTCCCGTCCGGAAATTATGGCAAAGTATAGTCCTGCAAATGATATTCAGAAACTTATGGGGAGAATTGTAGTGTCAAATGATTGTGCGCATTCGTTTGGCGCTTCACGCAACGGCAAGATGGCTGGGGAGATTGCTGACTTCTCATCGTTCTCTTTCCATGCTGTAAAGAACTTCACTACCGCAGAAGGTGGTGCCATGACCTGGAACCTGCCTTTTGGTAATGAGAAGGTAGAGCGTCAGCAGATTTATTCCGGTAGTCCCATTCCTTTCATCGAAGGTGAGACTTGGAATGAGTTCATCTATCGTATCTCACAATTATTCTCGCTTCATGGACAGAACAAAGATGCGCTGGCAAAGACGAAACTTGGTGCATGGGAGTATGATGTCATTGGTCCTTGGTATAAGTGTAACATGACGGATATCATGGCAGCCCTTGGGCTCGTTCAGTTTGAACGTTATCCAGAGATGTTGAAAAAGCGCCAGAGGTATGTAGCTCGCTTAAATGAGGGTATCGATCAATTGAATGCTCTTGGTGGTCAGCAGGTGGCTTACCTTCATCATAAGGGTGACAATCATTGTTCTTCACATCATTTGTATTTGGTTCGTCTGCTTGGACGTACTCGTGAAGAAGCAAATAAGGTAATTGAGCAGATGGCAGAGAGAGGTATCGCCACCAACGTGCACTACAAGCCACTGCCTATGATGACTGCTTACAAGGCACTTGGCTTTGATATTGCTAACTTCCCTAATGCATATCATTTATTTGAGAATGTGATTACTCTGCCTTTAAACACTCGTATGAGTGAGGAAGATATTGAGTACGTAATAGAAAACTTCGTTGGTATTGTAAAGAATCTCTAATTATGAAGAGATTATTTGATATGATGGCATCGGGCTGTGGGCTTCTTGTTCTCAGCCCTGTGTTTATTGTAATGGCTCTATGGATTAAGTTGGATTCAGAAGGTCCGGTTTTCTACCGCCAAGTACGTGTGGGCAGAAACAATAAGGACTTTCGTATCTTTAAGTTTCGTTCAATGCGTTTGGGTAGTGACAAAGGGAGTTTGGTAACTATAGGCGGTCGTGATCCTCGCATTACTCGTTCGGGGTACTTTATTCGTAAATTCAAATTGGATGAGCTGCCGCAATTGATTAATGTGTTTCTTGGCGATATGAGTCTGGTTGGTCCTCGTCCTGAAGTTCGTCATTACGTAAATTACTGGACTCCGGAGCAGATGCATGTGCTGGATGTTCGTCCGGGAATCACTGATCCTGCCTCTATCAAGTTTCGCAATGAGAATGAGTTGATGGAGAAAGCTACTGATCCTGAGGATTACTACATTCATGTAATAATGCAGGAGAAGATAAAGTTGTATTTGGAATATGTTCAGAATGCCAATTTTTGGTATGACATTAAACTCATCTTTCAAACTTTTTGGGTTATTGTGAAAGAAAGATAGGTGAATAAGCCTTAAGCAAACACATTCCTTGTAGTAAATCTGCTTGGTTTTGTATCAACCGATACAAAACCAAGCAGATTTTTTTGTCCCTACGCCAACAAATAAATCAATAAGTCAACTCACTTTTTAATCCATTTCAATCAGCAATATAATTTGAACAACTAAACAGTTGATTTGTTACCCATTGTATGGGTTAACTCTTAAATATAAGTCATTATGAAAAGAATTTATTTTTTACTTTTTCTTGCAGGGATTGTTAGTGTTGCTAATCAAAGTGAAGCTTGTACGCGTGTGGTATATAAGGGGCCGCTTTCTGTAAAATGGACGTCGAGGTATGGCAGTGTCATTGCCAGTGCCTGGGATATTGCCACTGCCGATGGTATGAATGAAAAGGGGTTGGTAGCGAATGTGTTTCTCCCATCTTTGAAAAGCAACTTGCATTAGATGAATATTGATTTCTTCCGAGACAGAACCTAATATTTCATCAACACGGTGGCGCTCGGTGGCTGATCATAAGAATCAAATCTATTTCTTTGAAACAGTGTTAACTCCCAGCACTTTCTGGGTGGATTTGAAGGGATTTGATCTAAGTGAGAAGAAAGGGAAAATAATGAAACTTGACTTGAGTAATTTTGCAACTTATAATGGGGTGGTTAATGCTTCTTTTAAACCGAGCAAGCCTTTTGTTTTTTTAGGTATCTAAACAGGCTTAAAGGTGGCAAGTATGCTTGATATGACACACGTCGGGGAAAATGAACGGATACCTCAAACAGACGATATGCGTACTTCAACAAGGTTAACAAATGGCCTTATTGGTAAAAATTATATAATGTTCTTGGTAAATAACTTTTTATCGCTACTTTCTGCAACTATAGTTAACAATGCTTTGTTCTAACTATGATACACTAAATTCTTAATTTTATGAAAAAGAATTTTTTATTTGTTTTTTTGTTAACTATTCCCTTTTTAGGGATGAATTGTCAGTCATTGCTCGACGGGAACGGAACGCGTGATAATTGGTCACTGGGTGTGCGCGGAGGCGCGGTAACTCCTTTTAAGCATAGCGCTTTTGTGAAGAACATGCGCCCGGCTATGGGAGTGGAGCTTTCTAAACAGTTAACTCCGGTATTCGGACTGGGAGTTGAAGGTATGGGCTATATGAATGTTAGTGAAAGTAAAACGGCTTTTGATGCCTCAAATGTGAGTCTGTTAGGTAAAGTGAATCTGATGAATTTACTGGGTGGTTACCCGGGTGAACCGCGTACTTTCGAAATGGAAGGGGTACTTGGTACGGGATGGATGCATTCTTTTGTAAATGGAGACGGTGATGATAATAGCTGGTCAACCAAAGTGGGTATGAATTTTAATTTTAACCTTGGTGAAGCTAAAGCGTGGACTTTCGCCCTGAAACCGGGGTTGGTGTATGATATGGATGGCGATTTTAATGCGCATAAAAGTCGCTTCAATGCCAATAATGCTCAAGTGGAATTGACGGCCGGACTGATTTATCATTTTAAAAACAGCAATGGGAAACGTTATTTTGGCCATGCCAAACCGTATAATCAGGCGGAAATAGATGCGTTGAACGGTGACATCAATGATTTGCGTAGCAATCTGAATGCTGAAAGAAACCAACAAGCATCTTTGCATTCAAAGAACAGGGAGCTAAGCGTGTTGTTGGATGAATGCCTTAACAAGAAACCGGTGATTCAGCAGGTGGTAGAGACTTCTTCAACCCGAATGCTGGAGTCTGTAGTGTCTTTCCGTCAGGGAAAGTCAACCATCGACAATTCTCAACTACCCAATGTGGAAAGAATTGGTATGTATATGAAGAGGCATAATGAAGCAAAAGTGGTAATCAAGGGTTTTGCCTCTCCGGAAGGTGCTCTTGAACTGAATGAACGACTGGCTTTGGCAAGGGCTTATGCCGTGAAAAATATGCTGATAAAGAAATACGGAATAAGTAGCGAACGCATTCTTGCACAAGGTGAGGGAGTGGGCAATATGTATTCGGATCCGGACTGGAATCGTGTGAGTATTTGTACCATTAAAGAAGAAAGCAAATAATATTTATTCTCTCTTTGTATGCCATTGCGCCATGAAATTTAATCGTTTCATGGCGCTTTTTTATTACCTGATTGTTTGGATATGTGCCTTAAATGATGATCTATTCTTTCTGCCCAATAGGGGGGCACATGGTGTTTACCTTCTATGGAAATAAGTTTGGAGGGCATTATGTTGACCACCTGTAGATGTACCTACTTCATACAAGCTTTGGAGATTGAGTGCTTCTCCTGAAAGCACGATAGCTTTTTCTCTTTCCTGAAACAGGTATTTCCGGCAGAAGTTCTTCTACGTGATCCAGACAATCTACTGCCCGGAGCAACCCCCAAAAATTGCTCATGGCGGTATTCTTTCAAACGCTTGCCCAATTGCATGACTATTTCCGCATTAGACAATGCTAATATGTTATTTTGATCATCCATAAAGGGCACTTCATGCGGATATCTTCCGCGGACAGGAAAAAATAACTGATGCAACGTGGTGGCTGAAATAATTCAAAAGGTTATGTTTGCAATATATTAAATAAATCGCGAAAATGAAGAAAGTGTTTTTTTTGTGTTTTCTTTTCTCCTCTCTGCTGCTGCATGCGGGCAGGCCTGTGCTGAAATTGCACAAGGGGAATTTTAAGATAGTTCAGTTT
>Ga0194137_10000979_pt1 | contig 17973 bp, 16 predicted proteins | sample TARM_MetaG_T3_14_FD_134025 | JGI IMG/M metagenome (GOLD analysis project Ga0194137, IMG submission 134025) | Freshwater microbial communities from Pennsylvania, USA, analyzing microbe dynamics in response to fracking - TARM_MetaG_T3_14 (version 2) | ecosystem: Environmental > Aquatic >... | reverse complement strand
GGCTGGTGCGCACCTCGCTGCTGACCATCGTGCTGATGCTGGCCCTGGGCACGCTGACGCGCTACAGCGGCTTGGACACCACCCTGGGCCTGGCCTTCGCCAACACCGGGGTGCTCTATCCCTTCTTCGGCACGCTGATGGGCTGGCTGGGCGTGGCCATGACGGGCTCCGACACTGCCAGCAACGTGCTCTTTGGCGGCATGCAGAAGGTGGCGGCCGAGCAGCTCGGGCTCAATCCCAACCTGATGGGCGCGGCCAACAGTGCCGGCGGCGTGATGGGCAAGATGATCGACGCGCAGTCCATCGTCGTCGCGTCCACCGCCACGCGCTGGCAGAACGGCGAGGGCCCCATCCTGCGCTATGTGTTCTTCCACTCGGTGGCCCTCGCGGTGCTGGTGGGCGTGTTCGTCACGCTGCAGGCCTATGTGCCGCCGTTCACCCTGCTAGTCCGTTGAGGCGTGGCGGCCGGCTACAGTAGGCCGGCCTGGATTGAGAGGTGAACCGGTTGCAATGAATGCCCCCCTGCGAGAACCCGGCATCGAGCCCGGCCTGGACCGTCAGGCCCGCCTGCGCCAACTGGTGGCGGCCCTGTCGCCCCTGCTGCCGGCCCATGCTCTGCTGCACCAGGCCGAGCAGACCACGCCCTACGAGTGCGACGGCCTCACCGCCTACCGCCAGCGGCCACTGGCCGTGGCTCTGCCCGAGACCGAGGCCCAGGTGGCGGCCGTGCTCAAGGCCTGCCACCGCCTGGGCGTGCCCGTCGTCGCGCGTGGCGCCGGCACGGGCCTGTCCGGTGGCGCCATGCCACACGAGGCCGGCCTGACCCTGGCACTGGCCAAGTTCAACCGCATCCTGTCGGTGGAGCCGCTGGCCCGCACGGCCCGCGTGCAATGCGGCGTCCGCAACCTCGCCATTAGCGAGGCGGCCGCAGCCCATGGCCTGTACTACGCGCCCGACCCCAGCAGCCAGATCGCCTGCAGCATCGGCGGCAACATCGCCGAGAACAGCGGCGGCGTGCACTGCCTGAAATACGGCCTGACCCTGCACAACGTGCTGCGCGTGCGCGGCTATACGGTGGAGGGCGAGGCGGTCGAGTTCGGCTGCGAGGCGCTGGACGCGCCGGGCCTGGACCTGCTGGCCCTGGTGGTCGGCAGCGAGGGCATGCTGGCCGTCGTCACCGAGGTCACCGTCAAGCTGGTGCCCAAGCCCCAGCTGGCGCGCTGCATCATGGCCAGCTTCGACGATGTGCGAAAGGCCGGCGATGCGGTCGCGGCCATCATCGCGGCCGGCATCATCCCGGCCGGCCTGGAGATGATGGACAAGCCGATGACCGCGGCCGTCGAAGACTTCGTGCACGCCGGCTACGACCTCGAGGCCGAGGCCATCCTGCTGTGCGAGAGCGACGGTACGCCCGAAGAGGTGGCCGAGGAGGTTGCCAAGATGGAGGCGGTGCTGCAGGCCGCGGGCGCCACGCGCTGCCAGGTCAGCGAGGACGAGGCCCAGCGCCTGAAGTTCTGGAGCGGCCGCAAGAACGCCTTCCCGGCGTCGGGCCGCATCAGCCCCGACTACATGTGCATGGACTCCACCATCCCGCGCAAGCACCTCGCCACCATCCTGCTCGACATCCAGCAGATGGAAAAGAAGTACGGCCTGCGCTGCGCCAATGTCTTCCATGCCGGCGACGGCAATCTGCACCCGCTGATCCTGTTCGACGCCAACGACCCCGACCAGCTGCAACGCTGCGAGCTCTTCGGCGCCGAGATCCTGGAGCGCAGCGTGGCCCTGGGCGGCACGGTGACCGGCGAGCATGGCGTTGGCGTCGAGAAGCTGAACTCGATGTGCGTGCAGTTCAGCGCCGAGGAGCGCGGGCAGATGCTGGCGCTCAAGGCCGCCTTCGACCCCGCCGGCACGCTGAACCCGGGCAAGCAGATCCCTTCCTTGAGCCGTTGCGCCGAGTATGGCCGCATGCACGTCAAGCGTGGCCTGCTGGCCTTTCCCGAGTTGGAGCGGTTTTGAATTTCGCGGAACTTCGGCAGCAGCTGCGCGAAGCGCGTGCGCCCCTGCGCTTCACCGGCCTGGGCAGCAAGGACTTCTATGGCGGCGCGCTACAAGGTGAGCCCCTGTCCACGCTGGCCCTGAATGGCGTCACGGCCTACGAGCCCAGCGAGCTCTTCATCAGCGTGCTGGCGGGCACGCCGGTCTTCGACGTCGAGGCGCTGCTGGCCCAGCATCGCCAGCGCTTCGCCTTCGAGCCGCCGCGCTTCGGTGGCGAGGGCACTGTCGGCGGCATGGTCGCCGCCGGCCTGTCCGGCCCGGCTCGCGCCGCCCTGGGCTCGGTGCGCGACCATCTGCTGGGTGCCGTGATGATCAATGGCGCGGGCGAGTTGCTGAGCTTCGGCGGCACCGTCATGAAGAACGTGGCCGGCTTCGACGTCAGCCGTGTGCTTGCCGGGTCGATGGGCCAGCTGGGCTTGATCACGGAGGTGACGCTGAAGGTGATGCCGCTGCCCGCCGCCGTGGTGACGCTGCGCTTCGAGTTCGAGCAGACGCCCGCCCTCACAGCCATGAACCGCTGGGGCGGCGAGCCTCTGCCCATCGAGGCCAGTGCCTGGTGGGATGGTGCGCTGCTGCTGCGGCTTGGGGGTGCGCAGGCGGCCGTGGAGGCCGCCACGCAAAAGCTGGGCGGCGACGTCATCCCGCCCGAAATGGCCGGTGCCTTCTGGCTGGGCCTGCGCGACCAGAGCGACGAGTTCTTTGTCGGCGCCGAACGCGCCGTGGCCGGCGGCGCGCGGCTGTGGCGGCTGAGCCTGCCGAGCACGGCGCCGGAGCTGAAACTGCACGGCGAACAGCTCATCGACTGGGGTGGCGCGCAGCGCTGGGTCGTCACGCCGATGGAGCCCGCCGCCGTGCGAGAGGCAGCGGCCAAGGTCGGCGGGCATGCGACGCTGTTCCGCGCGCTGGACAAGTCGCCCGGCGCCTTCGCGCCGCTGTCGGCCCCGCTCGCGGCCATCCACCGGCGGCTCAAGGCGAGCTTCGACCCGAACGGCGTCTTCAACCCGGGGCGGCTGTATGCAGACCTCTGACCACGTCGAACAAGCCCTGCCGCGCTACTACGCGCAGCGTGCGGCCGAGTACGAGCGCGTGTTCGACAAGCTGCACCGCCAGGCCGACATCGCCACGCTGAAGGCCTGGCTGCGTGGCCAGTTCGCCGGCCGCCACGTGCTGGAGGTGGCCACCGGCACCGGCTTCTGGCTGCCCGAGGCAACGGCGGAGGCGGTCTCCTGGCTTGGCACCGACCTCAACGCCGAGGTGCTGGCCATTGCCCGGCTCAAGCCGCTGGACTTCACGCGCGTCGGCTTCGAGCTGGCCAATGCCTACGCGCTGGGCGACACGCTGCGCGGACGCCGTTTCGACGCGGCCTTCGCCGGCCTGTGGTTCTCGCATGTGCCGATGTCGCGCCGCGAGGATTGGCTGCGCGGGCTGCATGCGCAGCTGAGCCGCGGCGCGCGCGTGGTGCTCATCGACAACCGCTACGTCGACGGCGACAGCACGCCCGTGACCCGCTTCGACGCCGAGGGCAACGGCTTCCAGCGCCGGCGTCTTCTGGACGGCAGCGAGCACGAGGTGCTGAAGAACTACCCCACGGCCGACGAGTTCGCCGCGCTGCTGGGCGGCCGGCCCTTCGAGTTCCGCGAGCTCGACCACTTCTGGACCCTGGTCTACGAGGTCTGAGCATGCCGATGCTGCGCGGCCTGACCTTGCTGCTGATCGCCCAGGCCCTGGGCGAAGCCCTCGTGCGGCTCACGCACGCACCGCTGCCCGGCCCCGTGCTAGGCCTGCTGCTGATGCTGGCCGCCCTGCGCTGGGCGCCGCTGCGCGACACGGTTCAGCCGGCCGCCGAGGGTCTTCTTGCCCATCTGTCGTTGCTGTTCGTGCCGGTGGGCGTGGGCGTGATGACCCACCTGCACCTTATCGGCGAATTCGGCGTACGGCTGCTGCTGGTCGTGGTGCTGTCCACCGGCCTGGGCCTGGCCGTTACGGCCTGGGTGCTGCGGGCATTCCTGGCCCGCGAGACGAGGGGCTGACATGCAGGACTTCGTCCAGCTTTGGGTCTATCTCAGCGCCACGCCGCTGTTCGGGCTGACGGTCACGCTGGCCGTCTACCTGCTGGCCCATGCTGCCTATGTGCGGCTGGGCCATGCGCCCTGGGCCAACCCGGTGCCCTGGAGTGTGGCGGGGCTGGCCGGGTTGCTGCTGGCCAGCGGCACGCCCTATCCCACCTATTTCTCCGGCGCGCAGTTCATCCACTTCCTGCTCGGGCCAGCGGTCGTGGCCATGGCCTGGCCGCTGTGGCAGCGGCGCGAGGAGCTGCGCCGGCGCTGGGGCGCCATCCTGGTGGCCGCGCTGGTCGGCGGCGCCACGGCCTCGCTGAGCGCGGTGGCCCTAGGCTGGGCGCTGGGCCTGCCGCGGGACCTGGTCGCGTCGCTGGCCACCAAGTCGGTCACCGCGCCGGTGGCCATGGGCATTGCCGAGAAGATCGGCGGCATCCCGGCCCTGGCCGCGGTGTTCGCGGTGCTGACGGGCATGATCGGCGCCGTCGGCGGCAAATACCTGTTCGACCTCATCGGCGTGCGGCCCATGGTGGCCCGCGGCTTCGCCTTGGGTACCTGCGCCCACGGCCTGGGCGCGGCGCGGGCCCTGCAGGTGGATGCCGACGCCGGCGCCTACGCCAGCCTGGCCCTGGGCGTGCAGGTCATCCTCGCGTCGCTGCTGATGCCCCTCGTGTTCCAACTCTTCTTGGGTCTGTGAACGCTATGGCAATGGGTTGCGTTGTGACCAAAAAGGCTGCGAGCAAGGCGCAAACCGGAGCCGGGTTGAGAACCCGGCGAGGATTTGCAACGCCGCGCGCGGCCTTTTTGGTTACAACACTTCGGGAAGGCCAACCGTCAGGGACCACTCAGCGTTGCACCCCTTCCCCGCACGCGAGTGCGGGCGGCGTGCTGCGCCTTTATTGGCCCCTGACGGCTGGCCTTCGCGACTCATTGCCATAGCGTTCACAGACCCTACCATGCAGACGAACCTCGCCCCCGAATTCGCCGGCACGCGCGACGGCACCGAGGCCGAGGCCATCCTGCGGCGCTGCGTGCACTGCGGCTTCTGCACGGCCACCTGCCCGACCTATCAGCTGCTGGGCGACGAACTCGACGGCCCGCGCGGGCGCATCTACCTGATCAAGCAGGTGCTGGAAGGCGCCGCACCGACGCGCGAAACACAGCTCCATCTGGACCGCTGCCTGACCTGCCGCAATTGCGAGACGACCTGCCCGTCGGGCGTCGAGTACGGCCGTCTGGTCGACATCGGCCGGCGCGTCGTCGATGCCAACGTCGAGCGGCCGGCCACAGAGAAGCGCGTGCGCTGGCTGTTGAAGGAGGGGCTGACCTCGCCGCTGTTCAAGCCGGCCATGAAGCTGGGCCAGGTCTTCCGGCCGCTGGTGCCGGCGTCGTTGAAGGACAAGGTGCCAGCCAGGCCACCGGCCACGGCGCACGACTGGCCGACGCGCCAGCTGAATCGCAAGGCGGCCTTGCTGCTGGGCTGCGTGCAGCCGGCCATGGCGCCCAATATCAACAGCGCGACAGCGCGCGTGCTGGACGCCGCCGGCATCCAGACCGTGGTGGCCGACGGCGCCGGCTGCTGCGGCGCCATCCGCGAGCACCTCGGCGACCACGAGGCCGCGCTGAACGACATGCGCCGCAACATCGACGCCTGGTGGCCGCTGGTCGCGGGCATGGGCGAGCGTGTCGAGGCCCTGGTCATCAATGCCTCGGGCTGTGGCGCCATGGTCAAGGACTATGCGCATGCGCTGGCCCACGACCCCGCCTATGCCGACAAGGCCAGGCGCATCAGCGAGGTCACCAGGGACCTCAGCGAGTTGCTGCCCGAGCTGGTGCCGGCGCTGAAGTCACGCCTCAAGGCCAAGCCGGGTTCTCTGGCCTATCACCCGCCCTGCACGCTGCAGCATGGGCAGAAGCTCAAGGGCGGCGTGGAAGCTTCACTCAGCGAGCTGGGCTTCCGCATTGCCTGCGCTCCGACGGACAGCCATCTCTGCTGCGGCTCGGCCGGTACCTATTCGGTGCTGCAGCCCGCGCTGTCCAAGCAGCTGCGCGACCGCAAGCTGGCGGCCTTGGCGCCGTTGCAGGCCGAGCAGATCGTGTCGGCCAATATCGGCTGCATCCAGCATCTGCAGAGCGGCACGACGCACCCGGTGCGGCATTGGGTGGAGGTGCTGGACGATGCGCTGCGTGGGGTTGCCGGCTAGTGGCCGGGGTGAAGCCCCGCGAGGTGGTGCAAGTTTTGAGACGAGGCTGCCCGTAGAGGGGGCTATCGTGACTGAACCTCTTGCCAAATCCAGGACCGTCCGCAGCTGTTCCAGACCTACCGGGCTCGGGCGCGCGGATGTGACGACCCCTCCCAGCACGCTGTTGGCCAGCCCTGGCCGCCCGACGCTGCAATCCATCGGCCTGGTCATCTCCGTCGGCATCCTGGCCGGGCGAATACAGGACTGGGCGGATGATCGCCGGCCCGCAGGCTTAACAACGGACCAGACTCTCCATGCAGACATCCAACCGTACCGTGTCCCTGGTGCTTGGCAGCGGCGGCGCCCGGGGCCTGGCGCACATAGGTGTCATCCACTGGCTGATCGAGAACGGTTATGAAATCCGGTCCATCTCGGGGGCATCGATCGGCGCGCTGGTGGGCGGCATCCATGCGATCGGCAAGCTGGACGTCTACGCCGAGTGGGTGATGGCGTTGGAGCGGCTGGATGTGCTGAGACTGTTGGACCCCACCATCGGTCGGCCTGGCATTTTCAAGGGCGAGCGCATCATCAGCGTGCTGCGGGAACTCGTGGGCGACGCCCATGTCGAACAACTGCCCGTCAGCTACACCGCCGTCGCCACTGACCTCGAGACGGGGGAGGAGGTCTGGCTGCGGCAGGGCAATCTGTTCGACGCCATCCGCGCCTCGATGGCGACCCCGATGGTGTTCACGCCGTTCAGGCATGGGCGCCGGCAGCTGATCGATGGCGCCGTCGTCAATCCGGTGCCGATTGCCCCGACGCTAGACGACCCAACGGCGCTGACGGTCGCGGTCGACCTGAGCGGGCCTGCCGAGCAAGACCCGCTGCCGGGACGCAGCGCTTCCCTGGTGGCCGACAATGCCTACCATCGTCGCATCCTGAAGTTCATCGACGCCCTGCGGCCCGGCACGCAAGCGAAGGAGCCGTCTCACGGCATGTTCGGCGTCGCGATGGTGGCGATGCAGGCCATGCAGGACACCATTGCCCGTCTGCGCACGGCAGCCTACATGCCAGATGTGATGATCGAGATTCCTCGCAATGCCTGTGGCTTTTTCGAATTCTGGAAGGCCGAAGAACTCATCGCGCTGGGGCGCGAGCGCACCGCGCGGGCCTTCGAGGCCCAGGCTGCCCGGGCTGGCTCGACCCTGGAAGCCCCGTCGTCCTGAACCAGGCCTCATCACGCGCTGACAGCGATCCGCACGCCACGCGTGCGTGAGAGGACGCTTGAGATTCCCGGTGGAAATGCGTGTCATGGCAGCAGCTACCGCAGCCAGATCGCCGATGGCCGCCAGCGCGAGTCGATGAACCTGGCGCGCAGGAGTGGTTGCTGCTCTTGCGAGCCACCACCCTACCAAATACGGATGCGTGTCGGGGTGGCCTGAGGTTACGCTCGGTTACGACTTCAGCCTTGGCATGGATTTGGGATCCAGGACGCCAAGGCACGGGTCGTTGGTACCCCTCGACGTCCCCACGGGACACCATCGCGAAAGGCCCCGTCCATGAAAACCACTCACACTTGGCTGGCCGCCGCCATCTGCGCGCTCGCTGCCACCCTACCCACGACCGCTGCGGCGGACGATGACGACGCGATCAGCGTCGTCTACAGCGGTCCCGTCACCGCCAACACGCGCGCCGCGCCCACCACCACGGCCTTTGCCGACTGGTGTGCCGCATCGGGCGCACCGGCCTGCCTGCCCACCACGCAGTTCCCGGTGTTCGATACCCACACCGGCAAGCGCAAGGGCATGGCCTACATCTGGGGTGCGTTCCCGTTCAATGGTGGCACCGGCTTCTACGCCGGCTCCATCTGCTTCAGCGAGTTCATGGTGTTCGCGCTTGAGGGAGGCGAGGTCCACGTCCACACCGCCAAGAACGGCACTTGTGGCGCGTTCATGGATCCAGCGCTGAAGCCGCCGCTGCACCCCGAACTGGGCGCCACCGCCGTGATCGCCGGCGGCGGCGACGGCGTCATCGCCGGCGGCACCGGACGCTTCAAGGGCTGGAAGGGCACCTTCACCGACCGCGTGTTCGTCGGCTTTGGCGCGCCCAACAGCGGCGTGGGCGGCATCATCTATTACGACCAGCTTCTCTTCCGCATCTCTCCGAAGGGCGACTGAAATCCCTTCAGCCGCGGGCATCACCGGGGCCTGAACGACACCCCGGCCCGCGGCCCGCTGAGAGTGCCGACGCCAACTCCGCCGCAGCCCAGAGCGCGCCCCTTCTCCTGAGCGGTCCGGCCCATTGGATTGTCCCGGCCCTAGACGCGGAAGGTCGACACCAGCTTGACCAGTTCGTCGGCCTGCTGCTTCAGGCTCTCCGCTGCAGCAGCGCTCTCTTCCACCAGGGCCGCGTTCTGCTGCGTGGCCTGGTCCATCTGCGTGATGGCCTGGCCGACCTGGCCGACGCCGGTACTCTGCTCACGGCTGGCCGAGCTGATCTCGCGCACGATCTGGGCGACGCGGCCTATTGAACTGACAACCTGCTCCATGGTCTGGCCGGCGCGGTTGACGAGCTGGGCACCCTGTTCGACGCGCTCGACGCTGTCACCGATCAGGTTCTTGATCTCCTTGGCCGCCTCGGCGCTGCGCTGGGCCAGCATGCGCACCTCGCTAGCGACGACCGCAAAGCCGCGCCCCTGCTCGCCCGCGCGCGCGGCCTCGACGGCGGCGTTCAGGGCCAGAATATTGGTCTGGAAGGCGATGGCGTCGATGGTGCCAATGATGTCGGCGATCTTGCGTGAGCTCTCCTCGATGCCCTTCATGCGCTGCACGGCCTCGCCGACGACCTCGCCGCCCTGGCGCGCCACGTTGCTCGCGTCATGCGCGAGCTGGTCGGCCTCGCCGGCGTTGTCGGCATTGAGCCTGACCGTGGCCGACAGCTCCTCCATCGAGGCGGCCGTCTGCTGGATGGCGCTGGCCTGCTGCTCGGTGCGAGCCGACAGGTCATTGCTGCCGCTGGCGATTTCCGAGCTGGCCGTGGCGACGCCGGTGGCGTTCTCGCGCACCGAGCCGACGACATGGCGCAGGGACTGCTGCATTTGCGCCAGGGCCTGGGTCAGCTGCGCGGTCTCGTCGCTGCCGACGCTATGGATATCGCGTGATAGATCGCCATGGCCGACCTCCTCGGCCTCGTGGATGGCCTCGCGCAGCGGGCCGACGACGGAGCGCGTGATCAGCCAGGCCGCTGCGACGCCGACGCTGAGGCTGGCGATGGCGATGACGAGCATGATCATCTGGGTGCGGCGCGACTCTTCCAGCACCTGCAGGGTCTCGATGCGCACGCGCTCGCCCTCGAAGTCGGCCATGCGGCTGATTGCCGCGACATAGGCCTCGGAGGCCGGCCGCATCTTGCCCTCCAGCGTCTGCAGGGCTGCGTCGGCCTCGCCGGCCTTGAGCTGGGCGAAGACCTGGTTGCGGATGTCGACATAGACCTTGCGCGCCTCCGCGATCTCGGCGAGCAGGGCCTTGCCGCGCTCGCTGTCCACCACCTTGCCCAGGCTCTCCTGCAACTCGGTGATCTTGGCGCTGGTGGTCTTGATGGCCGGCGAGAAGAACTCGGCCACCGGGCCAGAGCCGCCGGCCCGCGCGACGGCATCGGTGCGCGTGACGTTAAGCTGGGTCTGGGTGCGCCAGTCTTGGGCCATGTCCTGGCGGCGCTGCAGCTCCACCAGCAGGTCGATGTGCGGGCCGACCGAGCCGATCTGCCGGTAGCTCAGGCCCAGTGCCGCAGCCAGCAACAGCAGCACCAGGCCGAAGCCCAGGCCCAAACGGGTGCCGATACGCAAGGACTGCATCTTCATCACCGCCTCCAGGGTTGTTGGAGCAGCGGGCGGCGGCGAGCGCGCACCCTGCCGGTGCACATGACTCTACATGTGAGCGGTGCAAAGAAAAACACCGCCTCGAGGGGCGGTGTGGTTCGCAGCCTTGTGGTCTTGCTCACGTCGCACGCGACATGAGCTTCGCCCCAAAGCGGCTTCGGTCGCTGGCGCGGCCGACTGCCAGGCCTTACAGCCCAGAAGCCGCGCGCAGCGCCGCTGCCTTGTCCGTCTTTTGGTCTACGCTCCCATCGCCAAGCGATATGAGCTGCGCCCACGCACGGAACCGCGCGGTGCGCGGCGGCCTTTACAGGCCGGCTGCAGCCCGAAGGGCCGCAGCTTTATCCGTGCGTTCCCAAGTGAACTCGGGTTCTTCGCGGCCGAAGTGGCCGTAGGCCGCGGTCTTGGAATAGATCGGGCGGAGCAGGTCCAGCATCTGGATGATGCCCTTGGGACGCAGGTCGAAGTGCTCGTTGACGAGCTTGGCGATCTGGTCGTCGGGGATGACGCCGGTGCCTTCGGTGTAGACCGTCACGTTCATCGGGCGGGCCACGCCGATGGCGTAGGCGACCTGGATCTGGCACTGGCGGGCCAGGCCGGCGGCGACGATGTTCTTGGCGACATAGCGCGCGGCATAGGCGGCGGAGCGGTCGACCTTGGACGGGTCCTTGCCCGAGAAGGCGCCACCGCCGTGGGGGCAGGCGCCGCCATAGGTGTCGACGATGATCTTGCGGCCGGTAAGGCCGCAATCGCCTTGCGGGCCGCCGACAACGAAGCGGCCGGTCGGGTTGATCAGGTACTTGGTGTCGGCGGTGAGCCAGGCCTTGGGCAGTACCGGCTTGATCAGCTCCTCGCGGATGGCTTCGTAGAAGGCGTCCGTCATGCGGTCGCCGAGCGAGTACTCGGGGGAATGCTGAGTGGACAGCACGACGGTGTCGATGCTGTGGGGCTTGCCGTCCACATAGCGCATCGTGACCTGGCTCTTGGCGTCCGGGCGCAGGAAGGGCAGGCGGCCGTCCTTGCGCAACTGGGCCTGGCGCTCGACGAGGCGGTGGGCGTAGTAGATCGGCGCGGGCATCAGCTCGGGCGTCTCGTCGCAGGCATAGCCGAACATCAGGCCCTGGTCGCCGGCACCGATGTTGAGGTGGTCGTCGGAGGCGTGGTCCACGCCCTGGGCGATGTCGTTGGACTGCTTGTCGTAGGCGACCAGCACGGCGCAACCCTTGTAGTCGATGCCGTACTCGGTGTTGTCGTAGCCGATACGCTTGATGGTGTCGCGTGCGACCTGGATGTAGTCGACGTGGGCGTTGGTCGTGATCTCGCCGGCGAGAACCACCAGGCCGGTGTTGCACAGGGTCTCGGCGGCCACGCGGCTGCGCGGGTCCTGCTCGAAGATCGCGTCCAGGATGGCGTCCGAGATCTGGTCGGCCACCTTGTCGGGGTGACCTTCAGAGACAGATTCAGACGTGAAGAGGAAATCGTTCGCCACTTTTAAACTCCGGTTGCTTGTTGACGGCGTCGCCGTTGCTCCAGGAGGGTGCGGCGAACGCTTTAGCGGGATTTATGAATCGCCCCGCAAGTAGTTCAGTAACTCGGCGATTCGCTGATTATAAGAAATATGGGCTTGGTCTTTCGCTTGCTATCCCGGCTGCCCTTGGCGCTTTTGCACGCGTTGGGGGCCGGACTGGGCTGGATCGTCTACCTGGCCTCGGGCGTCTACCGGCGCCGTTTCCGGGCTAACGCGGCCCAGGCTGGCGTGGCCTGGCGCGACGCGCGGCCGGCGATTGCGGCCGCCGGGCGCATGGCGGCCGAGCTGCCCTGGCTTTGGCTCGGCACCAAGAGAAAGCCCCTGGGCGACAAGCTGAGTTGGGATGGCGGCGAGCTGATCCAGGCGGCGCTTGCCGAGAAGCGCGGCCTGGTCGTGCTGACCCCCCATATGGGCTGCTTCGAGATCTGCGCCCAGGCCATTGCCGAGCGCTTCACGACGGCCGAGTCGCCCATCACCGTGCTCTACCGCCCGGCGCGTCAGCCGGCGCTGCGCGAGGTGATGGCCGGCTCGCGAGAGCGACCGGGCCTCGCCACGGCACCGGCCTCCCTGGCCGGCGTGCGCCAGATGATCCGGGCCCTGCGCCGCGGCGAGGTCATCGGCCTGCTGCCCGACCAGGTGCCGCCCGACGGCCTGGGCGTCTGGGCGCCTTTCTTCGGCAAGCCGGCCTACACCATGACGCTGGCTGCCCGCCTCGTGCAGCAGACCGGCGCGGCCCTGCTGCTGATCTGGGGCGAGCGCCTGGCCCGCGGCCGGGGCTTTGTCGTGCATGTGCTGCCGGCGCCGGAGATCGCCAGGGATGCGTCGGCCGAGGACGCCGCCACGACCATCAATGCCGCCATGGAAAGCGTGATCGGCCGCGCCCCGGGCCAGTACATGTGGGGCTACCACCGCTATAAGCAGCCCCGCGGCCTCGATATCGGCGCGGCGCCCGATAATCGCTCTCCATGAGATTGCGCTTCACCAAGATGCACGGCGCGGGCAATGACTTCGTCGTCATCGATGCGACGCAACAGCCCTTCACGCTGACCCCCGAGCAGATGCGCCTGCTCGGCGACCGCCGCTTCGGTGTCGGCTGCGACCAGATCCTCGTTATCGAGCCCAGCCAGGACGCCGACGCGGACTTCCGCTACCGCATCTTCAACAACACCGGCGACGAAGTCGAGCATTGCGGCAATGGCTCGCGCTGCTTCGTGCGCTATGTGGTCGATGCCGGCCTGACGAGCAAGCGCGAGATCCGGGTCGACACCATGAACCGCCGCCTGCTGCTGAAGCTGCAGGACGACGGCCGCGTGACGGTCAACATGGGTGCGCCGGTCTTCGACCACGCCGCCCTGCCTTTCGACGCCAGCGGCCTGAAGCCCCGCCTCGTCAACGGCTTCGAGTTCTGGCCCATCGAGGGCATCGAGGTGGGCGTGCTGTCCATGGGCAACCCGCATGCGGTGCAGCGCGTCGATGATGTCGAGATGGCGCCTGTGCTGACCCAGGGCCCGCGGATCGAGAGCAACCCCCACTTCCCACGCCGCGTTAACGCTGGCTTTCTGCAGGTGCTGGGCCGCGACCGCGTCAAGCTGCGCGTCTTCGAGCGCGATGCCGGCGAGACCCTGGCCTGCGGCACGGGCGCCTGTGCGGCCGTCGTGACGGGCATCCGCGCCGGCTGGCTGGATGCGGCCGTGGAAGTGCAGACCCGCGGCGGCCTGCTGCGCATCGAATGGGCGGGAGGAGATTCCCCGGTGTTGATGACCGGCCCCGCAGTGGAAGTTTTTGACGGAGAGATCGAGCTGTGAGTTCCAACCCGGCCGCGGACGCGGTGCAAGGCATCACCGAAACCGACATCGCCAACTACCTGGCGGCTACGCCCGGCTTCTTCGAGCGCCACGCGGCGCTGCTGGCCACGGTGCAGCTGCAGCATCCGCATGGCGCGCGCGCCGTGTCGCTGCAGGAGCGCCAGGCCGAGATGCTGCGCGACAAGATCAAGGGCCTGGAGCTGCGCATCATCGACATGATCCGCAACGGCCAGGACAACGTGGCCATCGCGGACCGCCTGCACCGCTGGACCCTGGCCGTCATGCGCGCCGCCGGCACGCCGGCCGAGCTGCCCCAGGTGCTGCTGAGCGAGCTGCGTCACCAGTTCATGATTCCCCAGGCCAGCCTGCGGCTGTGGGGCGTGGCGCCCGAGCACGAGGCTTTGGAGTTCGCCGCTGCGGTCAGCACCGATGTGCGCAGCTTCGCCTCCAGCCTGAGCCAGCCCTATTGCGGCGTGAACTCGGGCTTCGAGGCCGCGCGCTGGCTGGGCCTGAGCGAGAGCGGCGGCACGGCCACCTCGCTGGCCCTGATCCCCTTGCACCAGCCGGGTGTCGATGGAGACAAGCCCTTCGGCCTGCTGGTGCTGGGCTCGCCCGACCCGACGCGCTACACGGCCGAGATGGGCACCGACTTCCTGACCCGCGTCGGCGAGATCGCCAGTGCCGGATTGGCGGGCTTGCTTGCCGCATGATGGAGCAGCCCGAGCGCCGGGCCGCCCCTAGCCGGGCTGCCGTCTCCTCGGGAGACCGGCCAACGTGCTCGGCGGTCGAGAGGCCTCAGCTCCTTTGCGCGGACTTCACGGAGTTCTTGCAGCACGCCCGCGTGCAGCAGCGCCTGAGTCCGCGCACGCTGCGCATCTACACCGACGGCCTCGAGCGCCTGCAGGCCCTGCTGGCTTCAGGCGCCATCGACGTGCGTCAACTCAAGCTGGCCCAGGCACGGCGCCTCGCGGCCCTGCTGCACCGCGAGGGCCTGGCGCCCAAGTCCATCGCCCTGCTGCTGTCGGTCTGGCGCAGCGCCTACCGCTGGCTGGGCCTGCAGGGGCGCGTCGCGCTGAATCCTTTCGACGGCCTGCGTGCGCCCAAGGCGCCCAAGCCCCTGCCCAAGGCTCTGGGCGTGGACGATGCCGTGCAGCTGGCGAGCTATGCGCCCGAGGCCGCCGCCGACCCGGTGCTGGAAGCGCGCGACCGCGCCATGGTCGAGCTGCTTTACGGCGCCGGGCTGCGGGCTTCAGAGCTGACCAGCCTGGACGTGCAGGCCAGCGGCCAGGCCGATGGCTGGGTGGATCTGCAATCGTCCGAGGTGCATGTGCTGGGCAAGGGCGGCAAGCGCCGCAGCACGCCGCTGGGCAAGGCGGCGGCCGAAGCGCTGCGTGTCTGGTTGGCGGTGCGCGGCCGGATCGCGGCGCCCGGGGAAGCAGCCCTGTTTGTCGGCGCCCGCGGGCATCGAGTGGCCGGCTCCACGCTGCGCGCCATGCTCAGCGCCCGCGCCGTGGCGGCCGGCTCGCCGGCCCATGTGCATCCCCATATGCTGCGCCACAGCTTCGCCTCGCATCTGCTGCAGTCCAGCGGTGACCTGCGCGCGGTGCAGGAACTGCTGGGCCATGCCCACATCACGACGACCCAGGTCTATACGCAACTGGATCACCAGCATCTGGCGCGCATCTACGACGCCGCGCACCCCCGAGCCAAGAAATGAGATTTGAAATCACGGCCTTGGCCGCCCTGGTAGCTGCCATGCTGCCGACGACGACCCGGGCCCTGCCCGACGAGGCGCCCTTCGCGCGCGTCGACACCCTGCGCCCCGCAGCGGTCGAAGGCAACTGGACCCGCATGAAGATGCCCGACGGCGGCCGCACGGCCTTCGCCTCGATCAGCTATCTGATGGCCCTGGATGACGACTGGGGCTTCGGCCCCGGCGTGTATGGCGCGGCCAAGGGCAACTATGGCGGCATCTTCACGGTCGGCTTCACGGGGCAGCGGCGCTGGCGGTTGGGCAGCAACACCCATCTCGCAGCCAGCCTCTATGTGGGCGCAGGTGGGGGGCTGTCCAGCCAGCAGCTGCGCTTTGGCGGCGGCCTGATGCTCAGGCCCGAGCTGTCGCTGCGCACCGAGGCCAATGGCTGGTATGCGGGCGTCGGCCTGTCGCAGATCCGCTTCCCCAGCGGCAATGTGAAGAGCGGTGTGGGCCTGAGCCTTTCGCTCGGCCGCTCCTTGGGCTTTGCGAGCTTCTCGCCCGACGACGCCGGCCGCCCGGGCCGCGCAAGCCAGCGCACCGGCCTGGGCTTCGACGAGATCTCGCTGACGGGCGGCTACGAGACCCCGCGCTCCGTCAGCGTCGATCGCAACGGCGAGCGGCGCACGCGGCGCGTCGGCAAGGCCGGCGCCGAACTGCGCCAGTACATCGCCGATGGCAGCTGGTGGGGTGTCGAGGCCGCAGGAGCGGCCCAGGGCGGTGCCGATGGCTATATGGAAGTGCTGGGCCAGATCGGCCAGGACTGGGCCCTGGCCTCGCCGCGGCTGCGCATCGGCGGCCAGCTGGGCGCCGGCCTGGCGGGTGGCGGCAACCTGGACACCGGAAGCGGCCTGCTGCTGCGCGCCGGCCCGACGTTGCGCTGGATCACGCCCTGGGGCCCCAGCCTGCGCCTGGACGCCGGCCTGACCCATGCACCGCGGGGCCACTACAGTGCCCGTCTCGTGCGCGCCGTGATCTCCATGCCGCTGGACCAGGCACCGGTGCTGCTGGCCGACGACAACGGCGGCATCGTGCGCGTGCAGCAGCTTGGCGCCAGCGTCCTCTACCTGCCGCATATGCGCTTCAAGGACGGCCGCCGCGAGGCGGTCACCCACCTCGCCGTCAACATGTCGCGCGAGTTCACGTCCAGCCTCTACGGCACGGCCCAGGCTGGCAGCGCGGCAGCCGGACATGCCGGCGCCTATTCATTCGGCCTGATCGGCCTGGGCGTGCAGACCCAGCCCTTGTGGAGCGGCGTGCGCCTGGGTGCTGAATGGCTGGTCGGCGCGGGCGGTGGTGGCGGTGTGCAGGTGGGCGGCGGCGCCGTGACGCAGGCCGAGCTGTGGGCGCAATGGAAGCTCGACGAGCGCTTGCGCCTGCGTACCGGCCTGGGCGAGTTCCGTACCATGCGTGGCCACAACCAGTCCACGCCTGTCGTTCACGTCGGGTTGAACTACGCCTTCGGCACGTTGCAGCGATGAAGGAGGCCCGGCGATGAAAAAGATCACCCTGCGCGCCGGCAAGGAGCGCTCGCTGCTGAAACGCCATCCCTGGGTGTTCGAGAGCTCCGTCGCGCGCGGTGGCGGCGATTCGGGCGAGACGGTGCGGGTCGAGTCGGCCGACGGTGCCTTCCTGTGCTGGGCGGCCTTCAGTCCCAAGTCGCAGATCCGCCTGCGGGCCTGGAGCTTCGATGAGGCCGAGCGCATCGACACGGCCTTCTTCGCGCGGCGCATCCAGAAGGCCATTGCCATGCGCGGCCGGCTTGCCATCGCGTCCAACGCCTGGCGCCTGGTGCATGGCGAAGCCGACGGCCTGCCCGGCCTGGTCGTCGACCGCTACGGCGACACCCTGGTGGCCCAGTTCGGCAGTGCCGGCGCCGAGCGCTGGAAGGCAACCATCGCCGATGCCTTGCTGGCCGCGACGGGGTTGACACGCCTCTACGAGCGCTCCGACGCCCAGGCCCGCGAGTGGGAGGGGTTGCCGGTGCAGACGGGCTGGCTGCGCGGCGATGGCGAGACGGCACTGACCATCCGCGAGCACGACTGGCGGCTGACGCTGGACGTCGCCGAGGGCCACAAGACCGGCTACTACCTCGACCAGCGCGACAGCCGCCTTCGCTTCTCCAATGCGGTGAAGCAATACGGCTGCAAGAGCGTGCTGAACTGTTTCAGCTACACCGGCGGCTTCTCGGTCGCGGCGTTGGCGGGTGGTGCGACGGAAGTCTTCAGCGTCGATTCCTCCGGCCCGGCGCTGGAGCGCGCCAAGGACCATGTGGCGTTGAATGGCTTCGATGCCGGCCGCCACCAAGCCTGGGATGCTGACGTGAATGCGACCTTGCGACGCTGCCTGGCCGAAGGTCGACGCTTCGATGCCATCGTGCTGGACCCGCCCAAGTTCGCGCCCACCGCCGCGCACGCCGAGCGCGCCTCGCGGGCCTACAAGGACATCAACCGACTAGCCTTCATGCTGCTGAACGACGGCGGCCTCCTCTATACCTTCTCCTGCTCGGGAGGCATCTCGCCCGACCTTTTCCACAAGATCGTTGCCGGCGCCGGCCTGGACGCTGGCGTGGACGGCTATATCGTCGAACGCCTCTCGGCCGCGGCCGACCATCCACAGACGGTCTGCTTCCCGGAAGGCGACTACCTGAAGGGCCTGGGCCTGTTGAAGCGCTGAGGAGGCGTGACGACAAAGAAAAAGCGGCCCCGCCGGGCCGCT
>Ga0194137_10000978_pt1 | contig 17982 bp, 14 predicted proteins | sample TARM_MetaG_T3_14_FD_134025 | JGI IMG/M metagenome (GOLD analysis project Ga0194137, IMG submission 134025) | Freshwater microbial communities from Pennsylvania, USA, analyzing microbe dynamics in response to fracking - TARM_MetaG_T3_14 (version 2) | ecosystem: Environmental > Aquatic >... | reverse complement strand
TCCAATGAGCGAACCGTTTCACGGATGGCGACCTGCTGAGTGCCGCGATACAGCCCGAGTCGCCGTGTCAGGAATCCCGCATTCGGCACGAGGATCAGTACTTGGGCGCCGGGCCGTGCGACACGGCGCATTTCGCGCAGGGCACCGGGCTGGTCGAGGAAGTGTTCGAGAGATCCCATGCACGTCACCAGATCGAAACGCCCATCTTCGAACGGCAATGCTTCCGCTACACCCTCGCGCACATCGGCCACAGGAAGCCGAGTGCGTGTGATCGCGATGGCCCGCGAGGAAATGTCGAGACCGGAGGGGATGGCGCCGCGGCGGGCCAATTCGGCCAGCCATGCGCCGGTTCCGCAAGCAATGTCGAGCACCGAGTGACCGTGCAGAGGGCCCAAGCGCGATGCAATGCGTCGCATGTGCCAAGGCACGCCACCTTGATGGTCTGGGGCGGCGTAATACTCGGCATCATAGAAACGCCGGACATCATCGTGCCCTGGCGGCAGTTGTTCATTCATCGTGTGCATCTCTCTCCAGAAAATTGCGCAGTCGCATGCCGAATTTCGGCCATGCGAATGAGCGCGCAAATTCGCGGCAAATTTCCGCCCAGCCATTGCCATTGGCGAGGATTTTGCAGACAGCATCGGCCATGTCTGCGTAGTCGCCAGGGGCGATCAATCTGCCCGAGACTCCCTCGGATACGGCATCCACCACACCGCCGGCTGCGAACGCTACCGTGGGCAGGCCGTGCGCCGCAGCCTCCACTGCGACCATGCCGAAGCCTTCCGGGTCACCGGGAATGACACGCACGGGGAAGACATGCACGTTGGCGATGCGATAGATCGTCTCCAATTCCTCGTCGCTGATCTTGCCGAGGAAGCGGATGTGTTGTCCCACGCCGGCTGCATCCGCCGCTGCCTGGATGCTGGCAGGCGTCTGCGTCTGGGCATGCAGTGCTTGTGTCGGAGCATCGCCAACGATCAGCAGCATGGCATCGGGGCGTGCTGCCACGATCTTCGGCAGCGATTGGGCGACAAATTCGCGCATGCCCTTGCGAGTGCTCAAGCGCCCTACAGAGAGCAGCAGAGCATGGCTCTGCAATCGGGATTTTTCGCGGAAGGTTACGGTTAGGGGATCGGTGGCCGAGCTTTCCGTTGGAGCGGGCAGTTCCACGCCGGGAGGGATGATGCCGATGCGCTCATCGGCAACGCCGATGTCGCGGCACAACTGCGCGGTGGGCTTGCTGTTGGCGATGACGCAGTCCATGCGTCGGATGGCAGGCAGCCAGATGCCGCGATAGGCAAGGTGCTTCAACGCAACGTCGAGGCCATGCACATAAACGGCTGCCTTCGCTCCGACCAATTTGGCTGCACCTAGTGCTATCGGCGCGGTCAGTCCGCTACCTGCCAGCACGACGTCCGGACGCCATGCGCGGACCTCACTGCGTGCTGCCGAGCGTGAACCCAACAGGAATTTCCAGACCGGATGCAGCGGGACTTCCCTGACTTTTACGCCGACGGGAGCCAACGCGGCGCTGCCGGTCGGGCCGATGATCCTGACTTCAGCATGGCGATGCAACTCTTCAGCCATGTGCCAGTTCAACCGCTCCATGCCGCCGATCAGGGGTGGCAGATTGCGGGTGACGATGAGGATGCGCCGATGTTTGGTGTCAGGCATCGCGCCGGTACGTGAGGTTGGTGATCTGCTCGGAAATCAATCCGATCAGGAACACGATGACGGCTGCGCTGAACAGCAGGGCGCTCATGTTGGTGAAACGGTGTTCGGTGGTGAACGTCCAGCCGTAATAGCCCAGCCCTATCAGGAAAAACGCCAGCGCCACCGGGGCGAAAAGCTTCAGCGGCGAATACAGCGTGGCGATCTTGAAGATGATCAGCAGGAAGCGGATGCCGTCCTTGACCGGGCGGATGTGGCTGTTGGTGCCCACGCGCTTGGCGACCGGGATGGGCACGTAGGCCACCGGATAGGCGCTGCGGAAGAAGGCCATCGTGCTGGTGGTCGGGTAGCTGAAGCCGTTGGGCAGCAGGTGCAGGAATTCGCGGAAGCGCGCGGCGCGCACGGCGCGGAAGCCGGAAGTGAGGTCGGCGATGGGGTGGCCGGTCATGTGGCTGGCCAGCCGGTTGTAGAAGGCGTTGGCCAGGCCGCGATGCAGGTTGGCCTGGCCGCTGCCGTCGCGCGCGCCCACCACCATGTCGTAGCCTTCGGCCAGTTTTTGCAGCAGCGGCGCGATGTAATCGGCGTTGTGCTGGCCGTCGGCATCCATGAACACGAGGATGTCGCCGCTGGCCGCGCGCGCACCGCGCTTGATGGCGGCACCGTTACCCATCGAATAGGGGCTGCTCAAAGCGATGGCGCCGTGGCTGCGGGCGACATCGGCAGTGTCGTCGGTTGAGCCATCATCGACGACGATGATTTCCGCTTCCGGGTAAGCGGCCTTGAGGGCGGGCAGCGTGCGTTGCAGGCCGGTGGATTCGTTCTTGGCGGGCAGGATGATGCTGAGGTGGTCCAACGTGATTCCCCTGCGGTTTCTGCCGGCAATGATAGAGGCACTTGCCAAGCGAAGGGGGCAGGCTCGGGAGGAGGGAAATTGCCCGGATGGGGAAGGCCGAAGCATGCCGATCATGCTCGCGGGGCGGGGAGGAAACGGGCTAATCTGTAGCAAATCAGGAGGCATCCATGAGCGCAGTCGCATCCCCCAATCTGGTCGGCATCACCGGCATCAGTCGGCGTCTGGTGCAGGACGGCGCGCTGGACGAGGCCACGGCGCGCAAGGCCATGGCCGACGCGCAGGGGGCCAAGGCGCAGATTGCGCGGTGGCTGGTGGACAAGAAGCTGGTGACTGCGGCCCAGCTGGCGGCTGCCAATGCGGTGGAGTTCGGCGTGCCGCTGCTGGATGCGACGGCTTTCGATCCGTCCCAGAGTGCGATCAAGCTGGTCAAGGAAGAGTTGTTGCAGAAGCACCAGGTGCTGCCGCTGTTCAAGCGCGGCAACCGGTTGTTCGTGGGTATCAGTGACCCGACCCGGTCGCTGGCGCTGGACGAAATCAAATTCCAGACCAATCTGGTGGTGGAGCCCATCCTCGTGGACGAGGAGCAGATCCGCCGCACGCTGGAGCAGTGGCAGGCCGGCGCCGGTGCCTTGGCGGACACGCTGGGCGGCGACGAGGACCTGGAAAATCTGGAAGCGACTGGCGGCGAGGACGAGGACAGCGGGTCCGAGTCCGGCATCGATGCCAAGGGCGACGACACGCCGGTGGTCAAGTTCGTCAACAAGGTGCTGGTGGACGCGATCCGTCGGGGCGCCTCGGACATCCACTTCGAGCCGTACGAAGACGACTACCGCGTGCGCTTCCGCATCGACGGCCTGCTCAAGCAGGTGGCCAAGGCGCCGGTGAAGCTGAAAGACCGCATCGCCGCGCGCCTGAAGGTGATGGCGCAGCTGGACATCGCCGAGAAGCGCGTGCCGCAGGACGGGCGCATCAAGCTGAACCTGTCCAAGACCAAGCAGATCGACTTCCGCGTCAGCACCTTGCCCACCTTGTTCGGCGAAAAGATCGTGTTGCGCATCCTGGACGGCAGCGCGGCCAAGCTGGGCATCGACAAGCTCGGTTACGAGCCGGACCAGCAGAAGCTCTTCCTCGATGCCATCCACAAGCCCTACGGCATGGTGCTGGTGACCGGCCCGACCGGCTCGGGCAAGACGGTGAGCCTGTACACGGCACTGGGCATCCTCAACGACGAGACGCGCAACATCTCCACCGCCGAGGACCCGGTGGAAATTCGCCTGCCCGGCGTCAACCAGGTGCAGCAGAACAACAAGCGCGGCATGACCTTCGCCGCGGCGCTGCGCTCGTTCCTGCGACAGGACCCGGACGTGATCATGGTCGGCGAAATCCGCGACCTGGAAACCGCCGAGATCGCCATCAAGGCCGCGCAGACCGGCCACATGGTGCTGTCCACGCTGCATACCAACGATGCGCCGCAGACCATCGCGCGTCTGATGAACATGGGCATCGCGCCGTACAACATCACCTCGTCGGTGACATTGGTGATCGCCCAGCGCCTTGCGCGCCGGCTGTGCCCGCACTGCAAGCGCAAGATGCGGCTGCCCGATCATGCGCTGGTTGCGGAAGGTTTCAGCGAGGCCGAGGTGCACGCCGGTTTCGACGTCTACGAGGCGGTGGGCTGCGAGGAATGCACCGAGGGCTACAAGGGCCGCACCGGCATCTACCAGGTGATGCCGATGAGCGAGGAGATCGCGGCGGTGGTGCTGGCCGGCGGCAATGCGATGGAAATCGCCAGGATCGCCCGCGAGCAAGGCATCCGCGACCTGCGCGACTCGGCCCTGCTGAAGGTCAAGGAAGGCGTCACCAGCCTGGCCGAGATCAACCGCGTCACCAAGGACTGACCTCGGCGGCATGGCGGGTGCGTGCGTCGAAAGGCGCACGCATTGGAAGCGTTTGCATGGCCGCGGCGCGAAAATCGAGCCGGGACGGGCGGTTATAATCGCGGCCCCGCTTCACCCCGCCGTTTCTTCCCGCAACCGCCAAGGAATCCCATGAGCATCGAGCAGCTTGCCGAAACCGCGCAGGCGATGGTCGCCCCGGGCAAGGGCATCATCGCCATCGACGAATCGACCGCCACCATCGCCAAGCGCTTTGCGTCGGTGGGCATCGAGAACACCGAGGAAAACCGCCGCGCCTACCGCGAGCTGCTGCTGACCACGCCCAAGCTGAGCGACTACATCTCCGGCGCGATCCTGTTCGACGAAACCATCCGCCAGTCCACCCGGGACGGCGTGCCGTTCGCCAAGTACATGGCCGAACACGGCATGATCCCGGGCATCAAGGTGGACAAGGGCGCGCATCCGCTGGCCGGCTGCCCCGGCGAGCTGGTGACCGAAGGCCTTGACGGCCTGCGCGACCGGCTCAAGGAGTACTACAAGCTCGGTGCCCGCTTCGCCAAGTGGCGCGCGGTGATCAACATCGGCGAGGACATCCCGTCGGGCACCTGCATCGAGGCCAATGCCCATGCGCTGGCGCGTTATGCCGCGCTGTGCCAGGAGCAGGGCCTGGTGCCGATGGTGGAGCCGGAGGTGATCATGGACGGCGAGCACGACATCGAAACCTGCTATCAGGTCACCGAAGCCACGCTGCGTGCGTTGTTCGGCGCGTTGTACGAGCAGAACGTGCTGCTGGAAGGCACCATCCTGAAGGCCTCGATGGTCGTGCCGGGCAAGGACTGCCCCGAGCAGGCCAGCGTCGAGGACGTGGCCGAGTCCACCGTGATGTGCCTGAAGAGCACCGTGCCGGCCATCCTGCCGGGCATCGTGTTCCTGTCCGGCGGCCAGAGCGACCGCGATGCCACCGCGCACCTCAACGCGATGAACCAGTTCGACAACCTGCCGTGGCCTCTGAGCTTCTCCTACGGCCGCGCCATGCAGGCCGCCGCGCTGAAGCTGTGGTCGAAGGATCTGTCGGGCAATTTCGCCAAGGCCCAGGCCACGGTGTACGAGCGTGCCAAGGAGAATGGCTTGGCTGCGCTTGGCAAGTGGGAAGGCTGAGCCCCTCGCGCACGTCAACGTCCCGATGAGAAACGCCGGCTTCGTGCCGGCGTTTCCGTTCATGGCAAAGCCATCAGGCGATGGAGGCCGGTCTTGCGTGGGCCAGTGCCTGTTTCAACGCGGAAAAGTTGGCGGTGTCGTAGGCCACCAGCACGATGCGCGAGGGCAAGGCTTGGGCGCGTTGCCACGCAGTGGTTTCGGTTGCGGCAATGCGCGCGGCCTGCGGGATCGGGTAGCCGTACACGCCGCAGCTGATGGCGGGGAAGGCGATGGCCTCGACTCCCAGTTGCGCGGCCAGTCGCAGCGATTGCCAGTAGCAGTTGGCCAGCAGCGACGGCTCGTCGTGCAGGCCATCGCGCCAGACCGGGCCGACGGTGTGGATGACGTAACGCGCTCTCAGGCAGTGGCCGTGCGTGAGGCGCGCTTCGCCGGTGGGGCAGCGCACGCCGGGCTTCACTTCGGGCAAGCCCCGGCATTCGGCCAGCAGGTCGGGGCCGGCGGCCCGGTGGATGGCACCGTCCACGCCGCCGCCAAGCAGGGCCGGCGCGGCAGCATTGACGATGGCGTCCACGTCGAGCGTGGTGATGTCGCCTTGGTAGAGTTCGATGCTCATGCGGCGTCCTGCGGGTGGCGTTGTCGGCCTCGTCCGCAGCCTCCCCGCGGGTGACGATAGCGCCGCCGCGCGCAGGCGGCGTGAAGCCGGGACCGGCGCGCAGACATCACGGGAGCAGGGCATGCAGTTGCTGGGCATTCACCACGTGGCGGTCATCGCCTCGGATTACGCGCGCTCCAGGCGCTTCTACGTCGAGGTGCTGTGCCTGCCGGTGCTGGCCGAGCATTACCGGCCCGCGCGCGATTCCTGGAAGCTGGATCTGTGCCTGCCGGACGGCGGGCAGGTCGAGTTGTTCTCGTTCCCGGGCCCGCCGCCGCGGCCGAGCCGGCCGGAAGCCTGCGGCCTGCGCCACCTGGCATTCCGCGTGGCGGATATCGATGCGGCGATGGCCTGGTTGCAAGGTCATGGCATCGAGGTCGAACCCGTCCGCGTGGACGAGTACACCGGCCGGCGCTTTGCCTTCTTCGCCGATCCGGACGGCCTGCCGCTGGAGTTGTACGAGGCCGGCTGAGGTCTGCCGCCGGGCAGGTGGTATGTGCCGGGAGGTCCCTCATCGCATGTCTATACTGGCGCCCCCTGATGCCACGGCGGCGGGCGACCCCAATGCGACACCCTCGTTCATTCCGCCGGGCATGGTGGCTCGGCTTCCTGCTGGCATGCTTGGTGCCCTTGCCGGGGCTGGCGGGGGAGGTTCGGCACGATGGCTTCGAGCTGGTTGCGCTCGGGGTGGCCGGAGGCCTGGAGGACGGCAACCTGTCGGCCTATCTGCTGCGCGCGAATGGGGGCGGGCACTATCTGGCGCTGGATGCGGGCACGCTGCTGCCGGGCATCGCGCGTGCGGCCGAACAGGGGGGCTTCGCGGACGTCCCGAGCGCCGGTGGTCTGGACGTGGCGGGCAGCGTGTTGCGCGAGCGGGTGGCCGCTTATTTCATCAGCCACGCCCATCTGGACCACGTGGCCGGTCTGTTGATTGCCTCCACCGACGATACCGGCCCCAAGCCGGTGTTCGGACTCGCGTCGACCTTGCAGACCTTGTCCGACGATTATCTGGACTGGCAGGCCTGGCCGAATTTCGGGGACCGCGGCAGCGCCCCCGCGCTGGGGCGCTATCGTCTGCAAAGCGTGTTGCCGGGGCAGTGGTTCGACGTGCCGGGCACCGGTTTGTCGGCCCGTGTTTTCCCGCTCTGGCATGACCGGGTGACTTCATCGATGCTTCTGGTGCGTTCCGGCGATGCCTATTACGCCTATTTCGGCGATACCGGGCCGGATGCCTTGTCGGGCGGTGGACAGCGTCTGGCCGAGATATGGAAGGTGCTGGCGCCATTGGTGCGCAGCGGGGCACTCAAGGGATTGCAGATCGAGGTGTCTTATCCGGACGACGTGCCGGACGGGCAATTGTTCGGACACCTCACGCCGGCCTGGTTGCTGCGGGAGCTGCATGCGCTGGCCGATGCGGCCGGTGGCCGCCGTCCACTGCAGGGGATGACGGTGGTGGTGGACCACATCAAGCCGAGCCTGATGCAAGGCCGCCACCCGCGCGCGCTGGTGGCGGAGCAGCTGGCGGCCGGCAACGATCTGGGCGTGCGCTTCGTGTTGCCGGCTCAGGGGGATCGCCTGGATTTGCGGTGAGCGGACTCGCCCGCAGAACGTCCGTTCCCGTCCGGCGACTCCTGTCGCTGACTGAACGAAGTGGATACGGCCCGCCTTGTCAAATTTCTAACAAACAGGCCGGGCACGATAATCGGCAGCGGACCGTGTCTGTCTGGACGATGGCCGCTGCGGTCCGGTTCTCCCCCTCCACGTTCCAGGTCAAGCAGGTCTTCCCCCATGAATCGCACCCTCCTCGCGCTTGCCGTCGGCATGGCGCTTTGCACGCCGATGCACGCCGCTTATGCACAGTCGCAGAACGACGGCACGGCGGCCTCCCAGGTCCGCGACAGCGTCACCACGACGTCCAACACCACCAACTCCAATGCCACCAAGCGCGTCCAGCAGCTTGATGCGGTGCAGGTCAGCGGCGCCCAGGTCGAATCGATCGGGGGCGGCAACATGCAATACCAGTCCGCGTCCAAGGCGGTATCCACCATCGGCCGCGAGGCGATCCTGAAAGCTTCGCCGGGCGCCAATTTCACCCAGATGCTGAGCAGCATCCCGGGTGCGATTTCGGCCACCAACGATGTCACCGGCCTGAACGACGGTGCCTTCACCGTGCGCGGCTTTCCGGCCGACGAGGTGGGCGTGACGGTCAACGGCGTGCCGATCAACGACTCGGGCAATTACAAGATGTACGCCACCGAGTACGGCGATACCGAAAACATGGGCGACATCACCGTCGAGCAGGGCTATCCGGGCGTCACCTCGCCGGTGATCGGCGCGGCCGGCGGCAACATCGCCTGGGTCACCGTCAACCCGACCCACGAGGCCGGCCTGGACGTCAGCCAGAGCTTCGGCAGCAACAACTACAAGCGCACCTTCCTGCGCTACAACACCGGCGATGTCGGGCCGGTGCGTTCGTGGATCAGCTGGTCGGACAACCAGACCGACCTGTGGCGCGGCGCGGGCCAGTCGAAGGTGACAAAGATCGACGCCAAGTCGGTGTGGACGCTGGACAGTGGCGACACCATCACCGGTTCGGTGCAGTACAACCGCGAGGTCAAGAACAACTACCGCACCGTCACCAAATCCGACGTGGCCACCTACGGATACCACTACGGGTACTACCAGGCGTGGCAGAACGGCAATCCGAGCAACTGGGTGGGTACGCAGGTCAATCCGTTCCGCAGCTGGATCGCCAGCGTGGACGGCGAGTTCACGCTCAACGACAGCCTGCACCTGTCGGTGGTGCCGTACTTCGTCTATGGCTACGGCGGTGGCAGCTACGGCTATGCCAACACCTACGTGTTCTTCACCTCCGACACGTTCCGTCCCGGCATCCACGTCAAGTTCAAGCAGGACTTCGGCCTGAACGACAGTCTGGAATTCGGTTTCCTGGCCGAGCGCCCGCGTCAGCAGGGCTCCAACCCGTACCTGCCGGCCGACGGCCAGGGCAATCCATCCGACGTGTGGGGCCACGACAGCGCCTACTACTACACCAACGCCAACGGCACTCCGAAGGTCGCCTACCGCTATTACTCGGCCACGCCGACCTATCGCGTGTTTGCCACCAACACCTGGACGCCGAGCGACCAGTGGACCGTCACGCTCGGCGGCGCCTACACGTGGGTCACCCGCAAGGGCTGGTACTCGACCTGGCCCGGTTCGGACAACGGCATCAACGCCGGCAGTGCTTCGTCCAGCGAGCTGTTCGCTGACGGTTCGCGCACCTACAAGAAGTTCACCCCGACGGCCGGCGTGAAGTTCCAGCTCGACGAGCGCAACCAGTTCTATGCCGGCATCGGCCAGTCCTACCGTGCGCCCATCAACACCTCGGCGCTGTACGACTTCTGGAACGCGTCCTATGCGCAGGCGACGGGCCGGAGCACTGGCGTGAGCAATGCCGACCCCGAGCAGGCGCTGACCGGCGACATCGGCTGGCGCTTCTACGGCGACAAGATCAGTGCGGTCGTCGATGCGTTCGCCACCAACTTCAAGAACAAGCAGTTCAGCGGTTCCGACCCGGATACCCACGCCCCGGTGTACTACTCGCTGGGCAGCGTGCAGATGCGCGGTTTCAACGCCGAGCTGAGCTACAAGTTCGACGACAACTGGTCGGCCTATGCCTCCTATGCCTACAACGACGCCGAGATGAAGAGCGATGTCGCCCTGGGCACGGTCACCTACGCCACCAAGGGCAAGACATTGGTGAACGCGCCGAAGAACGCCGGTTACGTAGCGGTGAACTACGACCAAGGCCCGTTCTGGGCCAGCCTGAGCGCGAACGTGCAGAGCGGCATCTGGGGCACTTTCGAAAACGCCCCGGGCTCCGAGTCGGGCGGTTTCACCACGGTCAACCTCAATACCGGCTGGAACTTCGCCGACCTGGGCGGCCTGAAGAAGCCCTACCTGAAGGTGAACCTGTACAACTTGGGCAACCGCAAGGCGTTGAACTACTCTGCCACCACCGCGCTGGGCACCGCCGCCAGTGCCGCCAAGTGGCAGTTGCTGCAGGACCGGACCGTGATGGTCACTTTCGGCGGCTCGTTCGACATGTAAGCGCTGTTGCCGTCCGGCGCGATGCGTCGGGTGGCAAGAGGGCCGGGCGTGAATTCCGGGAGGGGCGATGCGGGCCATCCGTGCCGCATCGCCCACCGGTGGCCGACATCGGGCCGAATGTACCGGCTCGGCCCGCCCGCCCATGTTGTGATGCCTGCCGGCCTGCGCGCCCGAGGGACGATGGAAACGAAGAAGCCGCCCTCGGGCGGCTTCTTCGCATCCGGACGGTTGTCGGACCGATCAGCCGAGGCTGGCCAGCCACTCGTCGTCCGAGCCCTCGTTGACGCCGGCGAACAACGGCGTGGACAGGTAGCGCTCGCCGGTATCGGTCAGCACCGTGAGTACCACCGAGCCCGGTTCGGCCCGTTCGGCCACCTTCAGTGCGGTGGCGACATTGCCGCCAGAGGAAATGCCGACGAACAGGCCTTCCTCGGCCGCCAGCCGGCGCGCGGTGGCGATGGCATCGTCGTCGGCCACCGACAGCAGCTCGTCGTAGACCTCGCGGTTGAGCACGTCCGGCACGAAGTCCGGGGTCCAGCCCTGGATCTTGTGCGGAGCGAATTCCTTGCCGGCCAGCAGGGCGGCGCCGGCCGGTTCGGTGGCGACGATCTTCGTGTCCGGGCGGGCGAGCTTGAGCACTTCGCCCACGCCGGTGAGCGTGCCGCCGGTACCCCAGCCGCTGACGAAGTAGTCCAGCCGGCGGCCGGCGAAATCGCGCAGGATTTCCGCGCCGGTGGTCTGGCGGTGATAGGCCGGGTTGGCCGGGTTGGCGAACTGGCTGGCGAGGAACCAGCCGTGCTTCTCGGCCAGCTCCCTGGCCTTGCGCACCATGCCGCTGCCGCGCTCGGCGGCCGGCGTCAGGATCACCTTGGCGCCGTAGGCGCGCATCAGCTTGCGGCGCTCGACCGAGAAGGTTTCCACCATCGTCGCGACGAACCTGTAGCCGCGCGCGGCGGCCACCATCGCCAGCGCCACGCCGGTGTTGCCGGAGGTGGCTTCGACGATGGTGTCGCCGGGCTTGAGCAAGCCCTTCTTCTCGGCGTCGAGGACGATCGCCAGCGCCAGGCGGTCCTTCACCGAGCCGGCCGGGTTGAAGGATTCCACCTTGACGTAGACCTCGCGGCCTTCCGGGGCGAGGCGGTTGAGCTTGACCACCGGGGTGCGGCCGATGGTGTCGAGGATGCTGTCGTGAATGGACATGGGGGGTCTCCTGTGAGGCGGATGTGTCGGATCAGGCGGCCTGCGCGATCGCGTCGTTGGCCGGAAGGCGGGATGCGTGCAGCGGCGTGCTGCCGCACCAGTGCAGACTGTCGGCCAGCGCGGCGACCGTGCCGATGATCAGCAGCGCCGGCGAACGCACGTCGTGCGCCGCGGCGAGGTCGGGCAGCCCGGCCAGCGTGCCGCGCAGCACGCGCTGCTCGGCGCGGGAGCCGTTTTCGATCAGGGCAAACGGCATGTCGGCCGCCATGCCGGCGGCGAGCAGGCGCTCGCGCACGGCCGGCAGCGCGGCCACGCCCATGTAGAACGCCAGCGTCTGCCGCCGGCCGGCCAGCGCGGGCCAGTCCAGGGCGTCCTCGTCGAGGGGGCCGTGCGCGGTGACCAGTTGCAGCGACTGCGCGTGCCCGCGATGGGTCAGCGGGATGCCGGCGTAGGCCGCGCAGGCGACGGCGGCGGTGATGCCCGGCACCACCTCGTAGGCGATGCCGTGGCCGCGCAGGAATTGCAATTCCTCGCCGCCGCGGCCGAACACGAACGGGTCGCCGCCCTTCAGCCGCACCACGTGGCGACCGGCGCGGGCGTGTTCGAGCATCAGCGCATGGATGTCGTCCTGTCGCATCGAAGGGCCGTGGCCGGTCTTGCCGACCTCGATGCGCTCGGCGTCGCGGCGGGCCATCCGCAATACCTCGGCACTGACCAGCCGGTCGTGCAGGATGACGTCGGCCTCGTCCAGCGCGCGCAACGCGTGCAAGGTCAGCAGGCCGGCATCGCCGGGGCCGGCGCCGACCAGGGTCACATGGCCGCCGGCGCGGGTTGGCGACTGCGCGAGGGCCTGTTCGAAGCGGGCGGCCGCCTCCTCGTGCAGGCCGCGACGCAGCAGGCGCGGCAGCGGCCCGGCCAGCAGGCGCTCGAAGAAGCGGCGGCGCGCATCCATCTGAGGGAAGCGGGCACGGATGCGCGCGCGCTGGGCGGTGAGCAATTCGGCCAGTGCCCCCCACGAGCCGTCGAGCAGGCGTTCGATCCGACGGCGCAGGTGGCGGGCCACCATCGGCGCACCGCCGCCGCTGGAAATGGCCACCTGCACCGGGCCGCGTTCCACCGTCGCCGGCACCTGCACGCTGGACAGCCCGGCATCGTCCACCACGTTGGCGAAGATGTGCCGTTGCGCCGCCGCTGCGGCGGCAGTGCGGTTGAGTTCGACGTCATCGGTGGCGGCCACCAGCAGCCAAGCCTCGTCCAGCAGTTCCGGGCGGAAGTCGCGGGCGACGTGGTCGAGGCGGCCGGCTTCGCACCAGTCGGCCAGCTCCGGCACCAGCGCACGTGCGCAGATGCGCACCCGTGCCTGCGCGTGCAGCAGCGCCTCGACCTTGCGCCGCGCCACCATGCCGCCGCCCAGCACCAGTACCGGGCGGTCGCGCAGGTCGGCGAACAGGGGGAACAGGGCAGCGGTCATGACGAAGGGCGGCGACGGGAGAGTCACGACCCTAGCGCCCGGTTATGAGCGTTGGAAATGAGCAGCCGTGCTCGCCTGATTCCATCGGGTTATAAGCAATTGCGGCATTGCCGGGCCGGGCATGCCTATAGTGCGGCACCCTGTTCATTTTCCGGTCACGCCCGCGCTGCCTGCCCGCCGCGCGCCGTATCCGCAGGTTTCGACCATGACCCTGACCCAACTGCGCTATCTCGTTGCCATCGCCGATGCCGAGCTGAACATCACGTTCGCCGCCACGCGCGTGCACGCCACCCAGCCGGGCCTGTCCAAGCAACTCAAGCAACTGGAGGACGAGCTGGGCTTCCTGCTGTTCGTGCGCAAGGGACGCAGCCTGGAGTCGGTGACGCCGGCCGGTGCCGAAGTGATTTCCCGCGCCCGCGCGGTACTGGCCGAAGCCAACAACATCCGCACCTACGCCGCCAACCAGCGCCGCGAGAGCCAGGGCCAGCTGGTGTTGACCACGACCCACACCCAGGCCCGCTTCGTGCTGCCGCATGCGGTGACCCAGATCAAGCAGTTGTACCCGCAGGTCAGCGTGCACCTGCAGCAGTCCGGCGAGAGCGAAGCGCTGGGTCTGCTCGGCGAGGGCGATGCCGACATCGCCATCGTCAGCACCTCCGGCGCGGTGCCGCAGGCCGGCGTGGCGGTGCCGCTGTATCGCTGGCGACGGGTGGTGGTGGTGCCGCGCGGCCATGCGCTGGACGTGGCCGGGCATGTGCCGACCCTGCGCGACCTGACCGCACAGGCGCTGATCTCCTACGAATCCTCGGTGAAGCCCAGCTCCTCGCTGCGGCGCGCCTTTGCCGAGGCCGGGCTGGAGCCGGACATCTCGCTGACCGCGCTGGATGCCGACCTGATCAAGACCTACGTGCGTTCCGGCCTCGGCGTCGGCGTGCTGGCCGAGATGGCGCTGTCCGCGGCCGATGCCGACCTGCGCGTGCTGCCGGCGCCGAAGGACATCCCCGAATGCGTCGCCTGGGCCGTGCTGCCGCGCGACCGCGTGCTGCGCGACTATGCGCTGGACCTCGTCCACGTGCTGGCCCCGCAGGTGGACCGTCGCGACTTGCGCCGCGTGCTGGAAGGCAACCAGGAAGCCCGCTGGCCCGAACCGCCAAGCTGGGAAGCGCTGACCCAGACCATCACGTTCTGAGTGCGGCCGGACGCACCTGCCATTTCCGGCAGTGCGCCCGTTTCCCGGCGACGCGATGCGCACGGCGGAGGTGGCGGCGTGTCCGATGCGCGGCGGTGCCGCGGCGGACAGCCATCGTAGTGGCTTGCCGGTGCCCGGTTAAAATGACGGAATGATCCGCTTCCGTGCCCTGCACCGTTCGATGCGCTGGCTGGCCGTGATGGCCGTGGCGCTGATGCTGTGCGCGCCGCCGGTCAGTCGCTGGCTGCTCGCGCGCGCCATGGAAAACCCGATGTGCACGGCGGACGGGATGATGGCGATGTCCGGGGGCGTCATGCCGCCGATGGACGGTGCGATGCGGGCGCATGGCGGCCACGCCGGCGATGCGGGCCATGCACACGCCGATCACGGCGACATCGCCTGCGACTACTGCGTGATCGTGGCCAGCCTGTTGCCGGTTGCCTTGGTGCTGCTCGGCCTGTTGCCGTGGCGGCGCCCGGTTTGCCCGCCCTTGCCGGCGCGGCGCCCGCACCCGCCTGCCGCCGCATGGCCGGCCTGCTCCGCACGGGGGCCGCCGCTGGCGGCCTGATTCGAGCTTCCGCAATTCCGAATCCAATTCCGCGCATGTCGGTTGCCGCGGCAGCCGCATGCGCGTGCCCGTGTTTCCAAGGAGTTCCCATGCATCACCGTATTCCCGCGCCGGCAACGGCGCGTCTGGCCGCGTGCGTGGCCCTCGCGCTGTGCGCGTGCGCCCATGCCGCCGAACAGGCACCGCCGCGCACGGACGAGGCCCGCAAAGGCGAAGCCCGCACCCTCGACACCCTCGTCGTCACCGCCGTGGCGCCGGGCGCGCCGCTGACCTGGACCACCGATCCGAAGCTGCCGCGGCAGCCGGTGCCGGCCAGCGACGGCGCCGATTACCTCAAGACCATCCCCGGCTTCGCGGCCATCCGCAATGGCGGCACCAACGGCGACCCGGTGCTGCGCGGCATGTTCGGTTCGCGCCTGAACGTGGTGGACAACGGCGGCACGCTGGCGGGCGCCTGCCCGGCGCGGATGGACAATCCGCTGTCCTACATCTCGCCCCAGACCTACGATCGGCTGGTGATCGTGAAGGGGCCGCAGACCGTGCGCTGGGGGCCGGGGGCTTCCGCCGGCACGGTGCGCTTCGAGCGCGACACGCCGCATTTCGATGCTCCGGCGCTGGAACTGGATGCCAGTGCGCTGGCCGGTTCGCGCAATCGCAACGACCAGAGCCTGAACCTCACCGCCGGCACGTCGCTCGGCTACGTGCGCGTGGACGGCAGCCGCTCCGAATCGGACGACTACAAGGACGGCAACGGCGAGGTGGTGCCGTCGAAGTGGCGCAAATGGAACAGCGATGTCGCCGTGGGCTGGACGCCCGATGCCGATACCGTGCTGGAGTTCGATGCCGGGCGCGGCAACGCATTGGCCCGCTACGCCGGCCGCAGCATGGACGGCGCCGCGTTCGAGCGCACCCGCTATGGGGTGCGCTTCGAGAAGACGCACCTGAGCGACACCTGGACCTCGCTGCAGGCCAATGCGTACTACAACGATGCCGATCACGTGATGGACAACTACACGCTGCGCACGCCCAACCGGGCAAGCAGCATGCCGATGCCGATGGCGGCCAACGTCGACCGGCGCACCCGCGGCGGCCGCGCAAGTTCGGAATGGGACTGGGGCGAGGTCGCGGCGGTGGTCGGCATGGACCTGCAGGACAGCCGCCATCGCAGCCGCAGCGCCTCGGGCATCGGTGCCTACAAGACGCGCCCGCGCATGACGGATGCCGATTTCCGCACGGCAGGCGTGTTCTCCGAGCTGACGTTCGGCCGCGGCCAGCCGAGCCGCTGGGTGGCCGGTCTGCGGCTGGATCGCGCCCGTGCCACCGATCGGCGTGCCACCGTGACCAACGCGATGATGATGACGGTTGCCAACCCGACGTCCGGCACCACCCGCACCGAGCATTTGGGCAGCGCGTTCTTCCGCCACGAGCGCGACCTGACCGGCGGCTGGACGTGGTACGCCGGCCTCGGCCACAGCGAGCGCATGCCCGACTACTGGGAACTGTTTTCGCCCGACGCCGGCCCGATGGGCAGCATCAACGCGTTTTCGGCGATCCAGCCGGAGAAGACCACCCAGCTGGATATCGGCGCGCAGTTCCGCAGTGCCGCGCTGGACGCCTGGGTGTCGGCCTACGCCGGCAAGGTGCAGGACTACATCCTGTTCACTTACGCCAGTGGCGGGATGATGGGCGACACCACCCGCGCCGCCAATGTCGATGCGCGCATTGCCGGTGGCGAAGCCGGCATCGAGTGGCGGCCTTCGGCGGGCTGGAAGCTCGGTTCCACGCTGGCGTACGCGTGGGGCGAGAACCGCACGCAACACCGCGCGCTGGCGCAGATGCCACCGCTGGATGCGCGTTTCACGCTCGATCGCGAGGGCGAGCACTGGTTCGGCGGTGCGCTGTTGCGGGCGGTGGCGCGGCAGGGGCGCGTGGCCGACGGGCAGGGCAACGTGGTCGGGCGCGACCTCGGCCGGAGCGCGGGTTTTGCCACGTTCGCGCTCAACGGCGGCTACCGTTTCAATGCGGCGCTGAAGCTGACCGCCGGCGTGGACAACCTGTTCGACCGGGCCTATGCCGAGCACTTGAACCTGTCCGGCAGCGCCGACTTCGGCTGGCCGGCCGACCCGGTACGCATCAACGAGCCCGGTCGCAGCGTCTGGCTGCGGTTGGATTACCACTACTGAGCCCGTCCCGATCGACGGGCGGCTTGCGTCGCGGCGGCCTGCCGCGGCGCAAGCCGTCACCCGGTCAGCCGTGCAGCCCGCACTCGCGCTTGAGGCCAAAAAAGCGCGTGTCCTCGTCGCGCATGCCCGGCTCCCAGCGCGCGGTGGTGTGGTAGTCGCCGATGGACACGTAGCCCTCGTGCCACAGCGGGTTGTAGGGCAGGTCGTGCTTTTTCATGTACTGCCACACGTCGCGGTCGCTCCAGTCGGCCAGCGGGTGGAATTTCCAGCGCCCTTCGCGCACCTGCAGGATCGGCGTGCCTGCCCGGCTCTCGGACTGGTTGCGACGCAGGCCGGCGAACCAGGTGCGCACGCCCAGCTCGGCCAGTGCGCGCTTCATCGGCTCCACCTTGCGCAGCGCGTTGTAGCGCTCGATGCCGGCGCGTCCGTCGTTCCACAGCTCGCCATGGCGCGCCTCCATCCACGCCCGGCTGATGGTCGGGCGGAAGATCTTGAGGTTGAGGTCGAAGCGTTCGATCAATTGATCGGCGAAGCGGTAGGTTTCGGCGAACAGGTAGCCGGTGTCGATCAGGATCACCGGGATGCCGGGCTTGTGCGCGGTCAGCAGATGCAGCGACACCGCCGCCTGCGCGCCGAAGCTGGTGGACAAGGCATGCGTGCCGGGCAGCGTGTCCAGCGCCCACTGCACGCGCGCGTCGGCATCGCGTGTTTCCAGCCAGGTGTTGATGCATGCCAGCGTGGCGGCATCGGCGACGGCCGGATCGGGGACGAAAGGCGGGTCGGGCGCGTTCATGGCACCAGTTCCAGATCGATGCGGGTGTGGGTGGGGTACGGCGGCAGGGCGACGATGCCGGCGCGGTGCAGGAAATCGCCGAAAGGCTCGGCAGCCAGGCGCTCGTCGGCATAGCGGGCCAGCAGCGGGTCGAGCGCGGCGAGGATGTCCGCTTCGTCGATGTTCTCGCGGTACAGCGTGTTCAGACGCTGGCCGTGGTGGCTGCCGCCGAGCATCAGGTTGTAGCGGCCCGGTGC
>Ga0194137_10000975_pt1 | contig 18002 bp, 13 predicted proteins | sample TARM_MetaG_T3_14_FD_134025 | JGI IMG/M metagenome (GOLD analysis project Ga0194137, IMG submission 134025) | Freshwater microbial communities from Pennsylvania, USA, analyzing microbe dynamics in response to fracking - TARM_MetaG_T3_14 (version 2) | ecosystem: Environmental > Aquatic >... | reverse complement strand
GGGCGCCAACACCGTGTTCATGAAAGGCGGTGCGGCCAAGACCCAGATGGTCATGCAGCTGCCCACCACGACCGGCGAGTCGGGTCTGTTCATCACCATGTCCATCCACGTGGGTGACCAGATCCAGATCGACCAGTACGCCCCGCCCAAGAAACTCCTGTCGGACATGAAGGGCAACGTGACCTTCAAGAACGTCAGTGGCAATGTCTCGCTGCTGATGAACAACCTCTGGTACGTGCTCAAGTCCGAACCCTTGCAGCACAAAGACTCCAAAACCCCGCTCTATCCGAAGAACAGCGAAGACAACCTCGTTGGAGACCTGGACCTGCGCTTGATGACGGTGCAGAACCTGCGCGCCAAGAACGGGCCCACCGGCATGCCTTTCGAGCTGGTGTGGAGTCAGTCGGAGGGGATTTTGGAGGGCTTGAGTGAGTTCAACTTCATCAAGACCTACGAGCGCTATGGCTTGAGCGGCAATGACCGCAACTACGCCCTGGACCTGTATCCGGAGTGCCCGCTCTCGCGTACCACAATCCGAGGGAAGATCGATACCGATCCTCTGCTGCGCCGCGCACTGCAGATCACCTCGGAGATGTGTCAGATGAAGCTCCTGTGGGATGACCCCCACGGGCTGTTCATCACCCCAGCCGAGCTGTACCGTCGTTTGAAGGAGCAAGGCTATGACTGGAATGAAACCCTACTCAAGACCCGTGGGTACTGGGTCTACAAAGAAGACGAGACCTTCGAGCCGCTGCCCTTCCTGAGCACGATGGACCTGCTGCGGATGGCCACGCCCGAGGGACACCCTCAACACTACGTGCCGTACTGGCACGGGGAGTCCAAGCATGAACGCAAGTCCAAGTCCAAACCCGCAGCCGGTTAAGTCAGCCCTGGATGGGTTCGTCTTTTCCACAGTGGTCTCGCTGCTGGCCATCCACAGTCCGATCAAGGCCGAGGTCTTCCGCAACAACTTCAGCCTGCAGCGTAACGGGACCATCCCGGAGCAAATCGGGCACATGAACCGTTACTGGCATGCCGAACTGGCCGCTGTGGACAACCGTGCCCACACCAGCTCGATTGCCGCTCGCGAGTGCCTGCGCGATGACCTGGGCTTTGAGGATTGGTGCCGGCATTTCGCCAGCACCGTCCTGCCGGTCATCGTCAGCGCCTGGTGACGGTTATGGATTTTCCCTGCAGCATCTGCGTGATCCTCTACCCCCTGGATGCCAGCGTCAGTGCTGAGCTGCTAGCCAACACGCTGGAAGACATCTCACGCAGCAACGGGGCGGCGGCCGGGCTCCACCTGTCCGTCCACCCCGCTTCAGGGGCGGCACAACTGCTGTCTCAGACGGACCTGTCCATCCCTACCCAGCACGCGGCCTACCCGCCTGACGGCTCAGAAATGGCGTCCTTTGATATGTACTTCCTCATCGCCCATGTCGGAGACACCGAGGCCGTACAGACCTACCGGCACTACCTCCGGCACGTAGGAGCGAATGCTGTGTTGATCGTAATCCCGAAAAGGACCTGACCATGGGTAACCGTAAAGCTGCCACCGAGGAAATCGTTCGTTGTCTGGAGCTGTTGCTGCCGGGCAGTGAAAGCATCAAGCTCACCCGTCAGCGCCTGGAGGCACTGTCGGACAAAGCCTTCGCCGAATACATGCGTCAGCTGCGTGATGGCGAACAGTGCCTGTCCTTGCAGGTGCCCAACCTCTCGAACCCCAAGCTGGAGATCGAAACCCTGCTGCGGGCGGCCGAGAAGCTCATGGTGCCGGTGTTCGAGCGTATCTGGGTGACCGACCAGATCACTGGGGAGACGTACCAGACGCCTAAGGCCTATCCGGTGGTGGACCTGCCCGTACGGCGTCAGCAGCAGATGTTGATCAAGAAGATCTCCATCCCCGAGGACAACAGGCATGTTGATGATCTGACCGGCCAGCCTTCCGGACCCTCGGCGTCTTCCTCGATTTCTTTCCCGGAGCTGCAAGTGCTCTCATCCCAAGGCCTGGATCGCTCCATCGAGGAGATGATCAAGTTCCGTGGTGGTGACACCAAAGCCTTCGAGATGATGAACCGCCAGGCTATCCAGAACGGCACGGTGTCTCAGGATGCCATCAAGCAAACTCCCACCAAGGTGCGCTCCACCGAGACGCTCAACGCACTGCTCAAGTCCATGCACCTGGACAACACCCTCTGATACCGCTACGTTGGAGTTACTCCCATGTCGAAGCATGATGTCGTGATGGAAGCGCTGGCCCAAGCCTACCATCGCCGTATCGAACAGCTCTCTGCCGAAGAGCGCTACGCCGTACCGACGGCGCTGCTGCTCATCGGCGCCCAGCGCAAGCTCTACCTGTTCCGCCGATCAAATGACCTGGAACCGCTCTGGGCCAAGATTCGTGAAAACGATTCAGTCTGTCACTTCCTGACGCACTTGGCTGAAGACTTCTACTTCCGCCTGGAAACCTCGGAGGTAACTACCGTGGAGGTCATCCGGAACCTGGCTGTCGCCACCTCATGTTTGAAAGGCTCTAAGGCCGAACAGTCGGTGTTGGACGATGACATCTACGAGCGCCTGCCCTCGTACGAAGAAACCAGCTTGCTGTACGGTTCCAATCCGTGGCTGGTGACCCTCAAGCTTTTGCTGACCCTGCCAGCCAGCCAGCTGCAGGTGCCCGCCCAGGAGCCACCGCGTCATGTCGGGGGTTGATACCTCCAGCTATGTGTTGGTGGAGCTGGACGCCCTGCTGGATACCCGACTGGGCGCCCTCACCCAGGTTGCGCCCGCAGCAGCGGCGCGCCTGGTCACCGACCGTCGCTATTTCACCCGACAGATCGACGCCTTCGAATGGGAAGACCTGGACTGGGCGGCGTTTCGCCGGATCTATCAAGCCCGGGACGCAGAGGCGATCTTCGACTCGGTCATGACGGAGATGACGGCGCTGCTGCCTTCGATCCTGAAGAAGCTCGTCCGAGTCTCTGAAACCACCCCGTATCTGCCAGAACTGGCGGTGGAGCTGAACGTCTACCCCTACCAGCTCGATGCCTTCTGGCGCGAGGAAATCCACAAGAACGTGCGTGAGTACATCCCACCGGACTTGGATCTGCGTGTGGTGTACTACCCACCCGAGCAGCTGACACCAGCCTTCCTGCGTGGTCGGTACTCGGGCATGATTATCTACGACTTCGCTCGGTGGTTTGAAGTTCAGATGCGCGCCTTTGAGACCGTCAAGCTCCCTCGCTTTACGATCCTGGCCCCGGCCCTGTACCAGAAAGCCATCCCGGCTCCGGAGGATATCTACGCCCCGGACATGATCCGCAAGCTCACACCCTTCGAGATTGCCGAGACGGGCCTGGCGGATTGTTTCCAGCTGGAGCTGCTCGAAGCGCACGTGTTCTCCATCATCCGTCCGGACGTGGTCCTACCGGCCCTGGAGCGTGTCGCACTCAAGCAGCTGCATGACGTCACCGCGGCTTCGCGGCAGGCGCTGGCTGAGCAGCGTGAAGATGCAGAGCGGCATAACGCCCCTTCCTAGCACCGTAAGGGCTAGGAAGGGGCGTGTGTGTCAGATGCGACCGGATTGCTCCATGCGTGTGATGAAGCTGTCGTAGTCCTCTGAGACCGTACCGATCTCGGTTTCACCCGGGACCAGTTCCAGCGGCGGGAGCTGTGCGTCATCCAAGGTAGGCATTGCTTCGCTACGCGGTGCGTCCGAAGCCAGCAGGTCTTGCCCACCCACCTTGCCATACATGCGCGCCAGCAGCGCTGCAGCCTCGCGATCAGCGGCCGAGATTTTCTCCTTCGAACCGATCTTCTTCAGGCCCAAGGTTTGCTTGTCCATGTCCGCCAGTGCGGCGAGCATGATGTTCTGCGCCTTGGGATCGTCCGGTACACCCTGTCCGTCTCCGGTGAGTTTCTCCACCAAGGCCAGACGCTTGCGCTGGGTGTAGCGTAGTTGTTCATCTTCGCCGACCAGTTCCAGGAGCGCCGAAGGAACGCTGGATTGTTCCGTCATAGTAGACCTTGCGAAATATCGCGGATTTAGACCCATATTATCCCAATGACCCGCTACCACGTCAAAGGACCCTTGCATGTTTCACCTGCTTGCCCCCTACCTGCAGCGCTACCGTCGTCGTAAAGCGGTACGTCTGTTTGAAGAATTCCAGGCACGCCAAGGCTTGAGCAATATCGGTGCCGCTCTGGATTTCATCATCCCCAAACTCGATTACGCGTACCTGGATACCCTGTCGCTGTCCACCCGACAGGACACGGTGTTTGAAGTGACCGCTTCCTCCCACATGGGCGAGCTCATGCGGGGTATCCGCATGGGTGGCCATCAAATGCACCAGGGTGAGGAGTTGCGTATCGTGCCCGTGGGTGAGTATCCCCGCCTGGTGAGTCTGGACGATTACTTGATCTATGAAAGCCGTCCGGTGCGATTAGGGCGGTGTCTCAAGGCCATCTGCCCGGCCGGAATTGAACTGTCCAGCGATCTGGAGTCCATGGAAGCGTTCAAGCCTTCGGTGGAGTCTGGGTACTACCGCCGTTATCTGAACGGTTACCTGGTCGATCTGGTGACCCTGACCAGCCAAGCCTATTCACTCCAACTCGCACAGGAGGCGGAGGATGACTGAAGAAACCCCTCCACTCGGAGCGCGCACACCGCCCCGCCGGGAAATCCTCCGCATGGCTGACAAAGGCGTGAGTCTGGCGACCAACAACGTCGCCCGTCTCTGGCGCCTGGTACTCAAGACCATGCAGGTCAACCCGGATGTCTGGTTGTCCATGACCAACAGCTACCTGCGTAACCCGGCTAACGGCGTCCCGCAGAACCCGCGTGATATGTCCACGGAGAAAGGAAACCTGGACAAAGCCTTGCTGGATTCAAGCATGACCTGGGCCTCGTTGGAGAAAGGTCTGCGTATGCTCCAGCCGCGTAAGGCGGAGTTTACCTTGACCATCACCACGCAGAACGGCACTGTGTACGTGGTGACCCTGCCGGTGAGTACGAACGATCCGGTGCCTGAGGAAGACCCACCTCCGCCTGGGACACGTGGTAAGCGACGGCAAAGTGCGACCGAGAGAACTGTGCAAGACATCATCGCCAAATACACCCAGCTGCTCAAGAAAGAGCAAGACGAACGAGAACCCCCTAAGTCCGAGTCCTAAAACGGACTATTCTGTAGGAGAGCGTGCATGCACGCTCTCCTATCTTCCTCTATGCCGGAGCTAGCGAGATGACCAAATCGGCGAAGAAACGCAAAGTGATCCTCCAGCAGCTCACCCTCTCACCGCCGGTGGAAGGGGAGTCTGCACGGCAGGCGATACGCCGGAGTCTGCGTGCCTCTTCGGGCATGGACCCCACCTATCGACTGCCCGGGCGCGTCAAACGTGTCCCGCTGCGCTTGGCCAAGACCCAAGCCAAAGCCAAGCCCGCAGCTGACTGATCGGCCCCTCCTTCCTACGGGAAGGAGGGTATCCTTTCTTTTTTGCTCCAGCCTATGACCCATTAACACGAGCTGCTGCTATGTCCTGGACGGATAAACTCAAAGCCAAAGCCACCAGCGCGGCCAAGTCCTACGCTGAAAAGAAAGTCGACAGCCTCAAGTCGTCGTTGAACCAGAAGCTGAGCGACAAGCTCGCCAGTCTGGGCGATAAGATCAAATCGACGGTAGGCTCAGAGTCCTTGGCCAATGCCAAGCTGACCGATACGACGTTTTTCACCAAGCCTACCGATGAGCTGCTCACCCCGGATATCTACGGGCTCAAAGACAGCAACATCCTCTCCTCGGTGACCTCCAAACTCGGCGCTGAGGTCGGCAATGCCCTGGAGGCCTTCAAGTCTGGCACGGCCAGTAGCCTGTCCGGCGCACTGAAGAACGTCCTGACGATCTCCAACGGCAAAGTGAGTTTGAACACCGACAGCCTCAAGACCCGGGTGATGGATGCGCTGGGCGGCAAGTCGGGGTTGATGAACACACTCACCCCGTCTGCGCAGAATGCCCTGACTTCTTCAGTGACCGGTGTACTGACATCGGCCAAGAACGAGCTGGCCGATAAAGTCAGCGTGGTGGTCAACGGCTTTGCTACCTCACTGAAGACCGAAGACATTGCCTCAGCGCGCGGTCTGTGCAATATGGTCAATGCCATCACCCAGGACTCCAAGCTTACGCAGTTCTTCGACGTGGAGTCTGAAGCCACGCTGCTGGCCGGCGTGATGCGCAATGCCATTGACCTGCAGATCCCCAACGTGGTGGAGACGCTATTCGACCGCTCCAAGTCTTCCGAAGCGGCAGCCTACGCCCTGCGCAGCAATGTGGATGTGGCCTTGCAGTATGGCGATGCCTCCACGATTGCCATGATGATCGACAAGCTGGGCGCAGAGCAGGTGTTGGGCGATAACCCGGATGCCGCTAAGTCCCTGCTGACCTTCTACACGATCCCCACGGGTGTGAGTACGGCTAGCTACGGAGCGTTGTCGGACAACCTGCGCGGGCTGCTCGATACGCTCTCGCCCAACTGGAACACCGTGGAGCGTAACGGAGAGACGATTTCGAACCTGTCCACGCTCTCGGTCATGACCGACGATGCCCGTCGGGTACTGTCCGTGCAAGACGACGTGGGTCTGAGCTGCATGATCGCTTCCTCGTATGCAGATGAAACCGATGTACTGAGTTCGCTGAAGTCTGACTTCGGATACGCCCTGATCCCTACCGCGTGAGCATAAGTCCCTCCCCTCCAACCTTTGCGGGTTGGAGGGGAGGGGTATGCCTTAGCGAATCGAATTTTTCATCGACAGGGCTTGCAACACACGCCCCGGCGGAGTGCCGAAGAACGTGGACACCAGGCCGGCTTGGGAGGTATTGCGCTGCATCTCGCGGTACGCACGGAAGCGAGAGAGTTTCCAGCGGTTGGAGGCATTGACGAAGTCCTGCATGTCCAGTCCCCCCAGCACGCCCAAGTAGTCCGTGTAGGAGTTGTCCTCGTCCCACGTACTAGGCACCAGCGCTGAAGCATACGCCGCTGCTGTACCACCGCCCACCAGGTTCACACCGGCCATGAAGATCGAACCGGCCGTACCCAACTGCGTGGTCACTGGCATCGTCATGATCGAAGACAGATCCTTGATCGAGAACGACACGTCGATACCCAGCGGCTGTCCGTCACGCGTCCAGCCTACGTTACCCTGACCCCGGGTGACGGAGATACGATCCACCAGACCGAGCTTGATGGCAAACCGACCCCGGCAATAGGCCTCCACGATGAACGGGCTGGTATGCGACTTCCGACCCGTGGCCAATGGCAGGCCCGTGGCTAGCAAACATGCCACTGGAATCACCAGGTTCTGCAGCCTGGACATCTTGTTGCCGTAGGGACTGCGCAGTTTGATTGTGAAATCCGCCTTGGGCAGATCGGCTTGGGAGGCCTGCCAGACTTCAGGGATGTCCACGAATGCCGAACCCATGAGCGCGGCGATACCGGACATGTGCAGGCCTTCTGCTACACCGGAGACCACCGAAGACACCGCGGACTTGACCTGATCGACCACAGCGCCCACTGCACCGCCGGTAAGGTTACCGTCGGCAAAGTCGATGCGCATCATGCGCGACTGTTCAGACTGCTGGTTGATCTTGCTCTTGATCGACGGCTCGGTAGTGGAGGAGCTGAACGACTCACCGATCGTGCCCACATCAGTCACTCGGAAAGACACCCACTCCTGACCGTCCTGAGTGGCGGCGACCATGAAGTTGTAGTAGTCCGAAGCCCAGCTGGTCAACCGCTCAATCCAGCTTTGATCTTCCTGCGCCGTAGCGTCGGTGGCTTGGGAGGTCGTCCCGGCACCCGAACCCACGCCGTCCAGTGTACCGCCCGAGTCTCCGCCAGTGGACTCACCACCGGAGGCCGAGTCCCCGCTGTAGGTCGTGGAGATCAGCTCACTGATACTGAGCTCATCGCCCGCATCATCCGCACCGCCCTTGTAGTTCTTGTCCTCGATGGTGGCGTTGTCCACGTTGTACTGCGCGCCGGTGCCGAAATAACTGCTCACCGAGGAGGCATTACCGCTCAGGTGTCGGGACGTGACCGACGACCAGTTCTTGATGTAGTCGGCGAATGACTTGGTCTTGGTTGAAGCAGGCATCTGGCCGGAGTAGAAACCTTCGGCGTTGTCGTTGATCCAAGACTGGGTCAGGGTCTTGACCTTAGCCCCGATCTCCGCCAACCCCGCTTGCTTGGACTGCATGGCATCGGCCAAACCACCGGAGTTGTCATCACCCATCATGCGCTTGTTGAAGTTACTGGCCAGGCCCTGTGCACGCGTGGCCACCACGAACACGTCGATGCGTCCGTCTTCTGTGATCATGCGTGGGAACAGACGATGATACTCGGCCAGCACCTGCAGCATCTGATTCTGGCTGGTCCCTGCATCAGAGGGCTTCATGCCGTACATCTGCTGCTGCGTGTAGGTCGGGTTACCGAAAGGCACGATACCCATGTTCACCGCCACACCGTTGACGATGTGATCCACTGCCGACCAGTACAGGTGCATGGTGGGCTTGAGGTTGTAGAACTTGCTGGCCGGCTGGGCGGTTAGGTACCGATAGCCAGCCCCGAAGAGCACGATGGGATAGAACGGCAGGCTGATCAGAAAGCCTACGGCCTTACCAGCGGCGCCCAGGATGGCGCTCAGCAGGGTTTTGTGCTCAAAGCCTGTACGGGCCAGGGCCGAGGCCTTGGGGTCGTAGAAGTTCCCGAAGAACTGGGTCAGGCTGTTGTACTCAGGCACGCCCATGCGCATGTGGCAGCGCACCGAGTTGCTTTCGATGGACTCGTAGTAGTACCGGCCCATGCCCTTGGGTTTGCCGAACATGCCCGAGTAGGGCTTGGTGAGATCCCGACGGAACACGCCGCCGTTCTTGCTGTCGTACATGATCTCCAAGTCGTCCGCATTCGCCCAGGCCGGGATATCGGCAGTATGGGTGAACTGAGGCGGGGCGTTGATGGAGATGTTACCGCCCAGCGTGGTATCGGTAATCACCATGCTGGCCGGTGTGGAATATTTGCGCCCCATGTCCTCTTCCAGGTACTGGGATTTCTCCGTGTGCCCGAAAGCGCGCGTCAGGCGCACTTGACGCCATTTAGCTCGCCAATATTCAGAGACGCTATCATCAAGAGCCATGAGCGTTGTGTCCTAAGGTAAAAGGTCCTATAAAGGCCCGTAGGAGGGGTAGCGTGAGCTACCCCTCCTACAAGCATGCCATCGCTAACTGGCGTACTTCCTACGCACATCGATAGGCGGGTTCATAGGAACGGCCTCAGCAGGCCGATTTCCTGGTACCCGATCGGGAGTGCTTGTCGCATCCTTGCTAGCGGCCGGGGTGGATGCAGCTGCCACCACCGACAGTCCATTGCGCGCCAAGCTATCCAGCGAGGCGGCCATCCGCGTTTGTACGGCCAACTGCTGCTGCATGATCGTCACAACCACTGACATGCCGCTGCCCACATCGTCGTTGGCCATCCGACCCGCCGTGGCCACAGCCAGAGGCTGGGCGTTGGGTGCCGGAGCCGCTGCCGGAGTAGGCGGTGCCCGTACCGGTTCCACGGCCGCCGGTGTCGCCGCTGCAGCAGCCGGCAACGCTTGCGGGGTGAAACTCGAACTGCCCGTAACGTCAGCAAACATCGACGACGGGGCTTTCACCTGCGGCTTAGCCGCCGCACTGGCCGCCACACCCGCTGTCCCTGCAGTAGCAGAGCTATTCGCCGGCGTAGGGCTGGCTCCGGCCTTAATCGCCGTTTGGGTGACAGCGGCGGTTGCGGCTGCAGTACTGCCAGCAGCAGCTTCTTTCATGTCCGCAGCATTGGCGCCTCCCTGCTTGCCCTGGGCTTCGGCCAGCATCTGCTCCACCGACATGTTCCCGAATCTCTTCAGGTAAGAGGCGTAGCGTTGCTGACGGTCGGCCAGGCCGTTGTACCCGCCGTTGATCAAGTACGTCACTTTCTTGATGTCACGAGGATCAGCCTTACCACGCACACGGGTGATCCAGTACTGCACGGCCGTCAGCGCCTGCAAGGTCACGGACTTGGTGATCGCATTGGGGTCAGTCACCACGTCTTCGGAATGGCCAATCGAGCGCAGCCAGTTCCTGAACGCCGTGTAGTTGGCTCGACCCGTCAGCTGCATCAACCCTCGACCGATGAACTTAAAGCCATCGCCTGGCTGGGAGTTCCCCATGCGTCCACCGTAGATCCTTTCGGCAAACGCCACCACGCCTTGGGCCAGCGTAGCGGCCGCATCGGCCACGCTACTGAAATGCTTGGCGAAAACACGTGCCGCCACTTCAGCGCGGTACTTCAGGTTCTCCACCACGGTCGTGAACCCACCGGACTCATGTGAGGCCTGCGCCAGCAAGGCGATGACTTCATCCTTGTTCAGACCGGCTTTGACCGACTCGATGATCAAGGCATTCTCACGGACCTTTGCTGTACCCGTGGCGGCAGGCATGTTGGCATTTATACCCACCAACGAACCCACCCCCGCTGCCGCCGTGATAGCGCCGCCTACTGCTTGCGAAGCGCCTTGCGACATCAGGGCACGGTTACCCGTGACGGCACCGGCTGCGACCTTGGTGGTGCCCACGGCCAAATCCACACCACCCTTGGCGACAGACTTAACCCCGTCCCACATCTTCCCTGCCGTAGACTTTACGGCATCCCACGTGGCCCCTGCGATTTCCTTGGTTTTGTCCCAGGCCTTGGACATGAACTTCGAGTACCAGGGCTTGGTCGATCCGTCACCTACACCCAACTCATCCAGCGCCTTGGCTTTCACCGCGGTCACTTCCTTAGGACCAAAGTCCGTACTGTCCTTGAACGGGTGCGCATTGACACTGTAGGCTTGCTTGGGACCATCAAAGACGGCGTCAACGATCCGCTTCAGGTCTGCCTTGGGGCACTTGACCATGTCATCGAAGGACTTCTGGCCAGAGCTGGCCAACTGCGATTGCCAGGTCTTGAACACCGGACTGAAACGCCCTCGATACCACTTGGTGAACCGAGTACGCTTATCGCCATTGTCCCCGAACAACCCGAAGGTCATGGACTTGGTGAGTCCGTCGTCGATCCCCATCAGGTTCCACAAGGACTCCATGTCCTTGATGTCACCCTTGATCAGCGAGGTTTCCAGCTTGCAGACCTTAGCCACCGTGGACAGGTCCTTGTAGTCCACGCCGTACTGAGCCATACGCAGCATCCGCATGGCGTTGTCACCCGAGTACCGAGCTGCATTGAGCAGCCCGCCGCCGGGCAGGAACATCGTGGCTTTCTCCAAGCCATCGGCATGTTGCCACTGGTTGACTACGGACTTGCCATAGCGCGTACCAGCCAGCGCACCCACGCCAGCGCCCACGGCGCCGCCGATGAGCGTGCCCACACCCGGCACAACCGACCCGATCGCTGCACCTGCCGCAGCGCCAGCCAGTGTACCGCCCACACCACCGGCGATACCACCATAGCCGCGGGCTTTCTGACTACCGTCCAGGTCCTTGCGCTTGGACATGTCCACGGCTTCTTTGACACCAAAGCCCAGTGTGACCAGAGTACCGATCAAAGGCAGTTTCTTGCCCAGACCTTTACCCAAGGACTTCACTGCCGACACACCCTTAGCACCGACCTTAGACGCGGCTGCACCGGCCTTGGTGGCTTTGGCCTTGCCGAACAAACGACCCAGTCGCCCGCCCTTGCCACGGCCTCGTCCGCGGCGACGCTTACCGCCGCCACCACCGCGCAAGTCGTTCAGGTCATCGGCCGTATCCAGCGCGTCAGCGCCCTTGTCCAACAGGCTCTCCTCGTCCTCGTCTTCATCCCCACCGCCAAACAGGCCGCCAGAGAACAGGGACTTGAAACGATCCAGCAGGCTAGGCTCGTCGGCCTTGGCCTCATCGGCCTTGTCTTGGAGCTTTTCCTTGGCTTTGGCGGCTTGGGCTTCGAGCTGGTCTTGCCACCCACCCTTACGACGACGACGGGGTGGGGCCATGCGCTCATTCAGCAGGCCGTAGATTTTCGTCAGTACGTCCAGCTGCGCTGCGTCCGTGGGGTCTTGACCCTTCCAGATGGAAGGATTCCACTTCAGCCCCAAGGCTTTAAACGCCCGGCCAATACCGGCACCGGCCAGCGAGAACACACCACCAGCCACACGACCCGCACCGCGGATCGCGCCACCGGCTATCGAGCCTACGCCGCGGACGATACCGCCTGCTACCCGGCCTACGCCCTTTAGCACCGACAGACCAAAGCCGGCCACGATGCCCGTGAGCTTGCCGATCGGCGTAGCCAGGACGTTACCGCGACTGTCGCAAACCTGACGGGCTTCCTCGGCCGAGAGGATCTGCAGCGGCTGACCACCGGGCACCGTCTCGTAGACCGGACCGATGATGTCCTTCCAACCCCGCACGGTCTTAACCACGGCCATGGTCTCAGGGTTAGCCACGAAGTACAGCCCCGCCTTCATCTTCACCGCTCGCAGACGCGGGTTTTTCTCACCGGGCAGGTAGACGTCCACCTGGTCCGAGCCCATCCACTTAAGCAGCGCACTACCGGCCTTAGCGGCCAGTCCAATCACGCGGTACGGAATGGAGGCGAGATTCCCGGCCATGTTCAGGGCACTGCCAAACAGTGCACCCGCACCCGACCAGGCCCCACGGATCAAGCGTTTGCCAAAGCCGTCCTTGTAGTAGACGCCTCGAGCCAGCTCATCCGTCGACAGTACCACGTCTCCAGACTCACGGTCGATGATGTTGCCTTGCGCCTTTTCCACGTCCCTGAAGGTACGGATAACCCGGGACTGCTCTCCATCCATCCAGTAATACCGTCCCTGACGCATGCCCTTGGACAGCAATGCAGGCTGGTCCGCCCCTTCCACGTAGGTGTCATGGGGCAGGTCCTTACCCGAGCGCATCAATGAACCCAGACCAGAAGCCAGCCCACCGATGCCTTTGGCAATCCCGCCAATGGCCATACCCGCGCCTTTACCGATACCGCCCACGGCTTTCCCGACACCGCGGACGTAAGCGCCGAACAGGCGTCCTGCGCCCATCAAGCCCTTACCGGCCAGTCGGCCTACACCCAGCACCGCTGTGTCCAAGAACCCAGCCACACGGCCACCACCGTTACCGTCTCCGCCCATGGGCTTGGTAATCAGCACGGTGAGGATTTTATCCAGCAGCTCGGTGTGGCGCTGAGACTCGGCCATCAGGCCTTCCCCGTCCACGCCCGTGCCGGGCAGGATCGAGCGGGGTGCGTTGAAACGCTCCTTGGCTTGGTTCCACAGCCCCGAGGCACGCTCACCCAGCTGCTGGCTCAGCTCCTGGATCTTGGCTTTCGCCTCATCCAACTGCGGCTGGAGTTCAGCACGCCGCTGCTGGATCGTCCCACGCAGCTCTTCCATCCGACCGGGCAGTTCTTGACGCTGCTGCCCGATCCACTGCGAGGCCTGGTCGTACCGCGTCTGAGCCTCCTGACGGAAGTCCGTGTTGGTGACATAGTCCTTGGCTGAGTCGTAGGCTTTCTTAGCCTGGTCGGTGGCGAAGATGTAGGCTGAGTTCTGCTCCAGATACGCCTGAGCACTACGCAGGCCTTCCCGGCCGTGCTGGAGGAACTCATTGATGGTCGGATCAGCCATCAGCTGGTCGAGCTTCTCCTGGGCCAGCTTGCGATTGGCATGGTAGAAGTCCACCGCCTGCTGCTGGTAGCGCTCCACGGCCTGGATGAACGGCACGCCGTATTTGTCTACCAGCGGGATCACAGGTTTGCCGTGACGATCGATCAGCTCCTGGATCTTGACAGCGGTGACGGTCTTGAGCTTACGGGCCAGGCGCAGGGCATCACGCCCGATGCGCGTACCGGCTTGCTTGAGGTTCTCCACCGGGATACGGCGCTTGAGCAGGTCGCCCATCAACCGATCGCCGTAATAGGACCGGGCTTTCTGGTCCATCACGTACTCACCGGCATCCACCGTGCCTACGGCTTCGTATTTGTCACCGGCCGGGGTAGGACCGCCATCGGCGTAACGGCCCCAGCGCGGCCCCACCGGACCGCCGATGGCCTTACGGCCCAGCGTGCTATCCGGCGGCGTACCATCGCCTTGACCCGTGAGCTTCCCCCAGACGCCACTGAGGCTTTTGCGCACGATGCGCTCAGCCACCGTTTTCTCCATGGGCTTTTTCTTTTCTTCCTGCTCCCAGTCTGCCCCACGCTGGGTGGTGGCACTGACGCTATTCCAGGCGTCTTGGTTGACTTCCAGCCCCCCCTTGCGGTTCTCCCGGTACAGACCCGTGCGCAGCAGGGTGTCCCGATCGTACGCCCCACCCAAAGCCGCACCGATCTCAGAGATGTCCGCCTTGGTATCACGCACGGTTTTCCATTGGCTGACCGCCCCAGCAAACCGATCGTTCTCCTGATCCCAGGCTTTGCCTGAACGCGTACGTAGTTTCCCCAGCGCCTGTTGGAACTTGGCGACCTTCCGGTCACTGGAAGCCAACAGTTCATCCGGGTTGAAGTCCGTGCCCCGATCGATCTCCTTCAGCACCAGCTTACGGATAGCGGCCAGCTCGTAGGGCTTGAGGTTGGCGAATTCCTCCCCCATGATCCCACGGATGAGGTTGTCGGTTTCATCCTGCGTCTGAAAGACGTTGGACTTGTCCAAGATGTGGCGAGTAACCCCCTCATCCACCCCGCGCTGGGTGGTGAACCGCCCCTTGGTCCAGTCGTAGGCATTGACCTGACGTTCCTGACCCGGCTTGGCCTGCAGCTCATCGAGGATTTTCCCCAGATACCCAGGGATGACCTCCACCAGCGTGCGATGGGCTTGGTTGTCGAAGGTCGCCGCATCGCGCAGGTTTTCAATCCCGCCGAGTTTGACGTCCCGACCCACGCGCATGGGGTTGATGGTTTCTTTGACCAGATCGGTCAGCATCCCCAGCACGCCTTCGCCGTCTTCGGTCTCCGACAGCGCCCAGCGGTTGAGCTTGCCCTTCCAGTCAGCCAGGTTCGACTGGATGAAATTCCCCGCCGCTTTCACGCCGGCGGACTTGACCATGTCGCTGATGCTACCATCCAAGGCGCCCATGAAGCCTTTCTTGCGGTCTTCCTTGGACACGCCCTCACGCCAACGCTCATAGCGCCGGTCCATGAACATGTCGGTGATCAGGCTAGAGGCGACCTGGGACATCAGGTTGGCCATTGAAAAGCCTTCCTCGCCCGTCATATCCGCCACATCGTCCACACCAGTGATCATGTCGCGGATCGACCCCACGCCGTCACGGGTACTGCGCATGAGGTTGCGCTTGAAGCGCTTGCCCAGATCCCGCACGCTGGCGCTGACCTTGTTCTTCAGCCCTCCGCTGATCTTGGCCCGGTAGTTGTCTTCCTTGCTATCCTGGAACAGGCGTTGCTTCTCCGACTCCGGCATCGCCGTGGCTTTGGCGATGGTCTCCAGGAACTGACGATCGCGTTCACCCATGGCAATGTCATTCTTGAGAATGTCACGCAGGGCAAAGTAACTGCGGTACTGCAGCTCCAGGGACTTTTGCTGATACCGGTAGGCAATCTGGTCATTGAAGGCCGAGGTCCGCTGTACGGCCAGACGAATGGCGTTGAGCTGCCGGGTCATGCCGTCGGTTTGCTTGTAACGGACTTTCTCGCGCACTTCCTCGCGGATGTTCTGCTCGCCGTCCATGCGAGCTTCATTTTCCATCTGGGTTTTGAAGATCGACCCCAGGGCCGCGGTGATCTCCGTGTTATCCGCCTCGGCCTGCGTGTAGCCGCTGGAGTTCTCTCCCCCTTCGGCAAACTCGTTGAGCCGGTTGGCGATAAAGCCTGGCAGCCAGCGTTTGCTGTTGGGATTGAAGCGCTTGACGATGCGGCGCATGGCCGGCAGCGCAGGCGCTATTTCCTGAGCGGCTGCATCGTATAGCTCCCTGGCCGAGGTGGCCGTATCACCGACCGCGTCCACGCCCAGCGAATAGTTACGCGGCAGCGCCTCACGCGCAAACTTGCGCAGCTGAGAGACCGAGAGCGTCTCAGAGACCACGCCCTCAAAGGCGCCTTTGCCGATTTGCTTGAGCGTCTCGGCGGGCCCGCTTTTCCCACGACCTTCCTCGAAGGCCTCATCCAGGCTATCGAAGTTGAAGTCATCGAACTCGAAATCATCGAGGTCTTGTTTCGTTTTTGCCATAGCAAGACTCCCAGTGAGCGGTCGTTGCGTCCGCTCTTCCATAGCCATATTTTAAGGAATCTGCGTACATGAGTGCAGCTAAGGTACCTTTCAACATCAGCATCATGCAGCTGACGAAAGAGCGGCTGCAGTCGCTGCGCCCGGTAACCACGATGGATTACTTCGTCTCGGCAGACGGCGAACTCCATCCAGACGGGCTGTTCTCACCGCTGATCTTCGGCCGGCAGGGCGACGAGGCTCGGTTCACACGCTTTTCCTACATCGACATTCGTCTGCCGGTCTTCCACCCGCTCTACTACAAACGCCTGACGGCCTTGAAGGCCATGTACCGCGGGATCATGAACGGAACAGTGTATGCACGCTGGGACCCTCAGCTCAAGGACTTCGTAGCCGCTAACGAGCTGGAAGGCCGGACGGGCTATAGCTTCTTCCTGGAGACCTGGGACCAGATCGTCTTCCAGCGTAACGAGAGCCCGGCCCGGAACCAACGCATCGACTTGATCCTCAAGTTCAAGGACCGGGCTTTGACCTCCAAGGTCTTGGTCATGCCCGCAGCACTACGGGACATCGAGATCGGCGATGATGGTCGGGCGGAGGTGGCTGAGGTCAATAACTTCTACCGCAAGCTCCTGGCGATCGCCAACACCGTACCCCATGACGCCCGAGCGTCCCAGACGCTGGATCGCCCCCAGCAGCTGCTCCAGCAGACCTTCAATGATGTCTACGATTACATCGAGGGACTGCTGGCCGGTAAGCACGGCTTCCTGCAGAGCAAGTGGGGCCGACGACACGTGTTTAACGGCACGCGTAACGTCATCACCTCGTGCGACATCAGCCGTGAGGTGTTGGGTGGCCCGGATCAGATTCATCACAACGACACGATCCTGGGCCTGCGCCAGGCCTCTCGAGGCCTGATGCCCCTGGTCATCCACCACTTGCGTCAGTTCCTGCTCGATGACGTCTTTGCAGTCGGTAACGGCCACGCTCAGCTCATCGACCCGACGACCTTGGAGCGCACCAGTGTAGCACTCTCGCCACAGGCTCTGGATCGCTGGTCTTCGGTGGAAGGGTTGGAGAAAGTCATCGCCTCCTACGGGGAAACAGACATGCGCGACCAGCCCGTGCTGCTGGATGACTACTACCTGGCGCTGATCTACGCTCCGAAGGATCGGCTGGTTTTCCGGGTGTTCACCAACATCGACGAGCTGCCAACGCAACTGGATCGGGCCGATGTCAGGCCCATCAACCTCATGGAGCTGCTGTACCTGTGCATGTACAGCCGCTGGCGTGAGTATGCGGTCTACGTGACGCGCTATCCGGTGACCGGCCCTGAGAGCTGCTACCCCAGCTACGTCTACGTGCGTACCACGATGGTCGGTGAGATTCGTCGTGAGCTTGATGCTCAGTTTGAGGAACTGCCTGGGGATGAACACCTGGCGCTGGAGTTCCCGACCTACAATCCGATTGCGTACATGGACAGTATGGTACCTCACCCCAGTCGCCTAGCTGGGTTGGGCGGTGATTAACGTGTAGCTGGTTTGATACGGTTACACAAAGTCCTCTCCGCCGGTAACGACGGAGCAGAATTCTCCTTAACTGCTGGAAACTCTCGTTAGACTGACGAGCTACAGCGTAGTGCGAAAGCACAAGCGCGATATGCTTGAAAATCGTCAGGTAGAGACAACCGTGAGGCATACGCCTCCTTTAGCAGCCAAGTCGCCCTGTCCGTAAGGACGAGCGAAAGGTTCAACGACTAAGGCCTTACCAGCCT
>Ga0194137_10000974_pt1 | contig 18021 bp, 15 predicted proteins | sample TARM_MetaG_T3_14_FD_134025 | JGI IMG/M metagenome (GOLD analysis project Ga0194137, IMG submission 134025) | Freshwater microbial communities from Pennsylvania, USA, analyzing microbe dynamics in response to fracking - TARM_MetaG_T3_14 (version 2) | ecosystem: Environmental > Aquatic >... | reverse complement strand
TTACGCTTAACCAACTTTGACCCGACTGATAATGATAATCTTCGGGGATAGTTCGAATACATGTATGAGGGTGTCCGGCATTCGGACACCCTCATCATTTCTATGCCTAGAATCATATATTTTTTTGGAGGTTATTTCAAATGACAATACCTTATATTCCTACACTGTCTAGTGCAGGTGGAGTTATTACTGATAAAAGTAGTATGGCTGCATACCTTTTACGTCAAATATTTGTACAACCTAGTGACGGGTCCAGATACTTTCGTGAGCATATAACCTCGTTCAGAGAAATATATGCCCAACACGGAAAGAACCCCCAGTCCTTCGGTGCACTTTTTGAAAAGAAACTTACCCAAATTTTAACCAGGTATATACCTGACTGTGATGTCTCTATTCAAGTAGAAGAAAATAATGATCCCGACTCATCAGAATTTAACAAGTATCATCTATATATTTCCATCACGGCACCTGATGAAAATGGTGAAAATAAGTTAGTTATCAGTTCCAGTGTTATTAATATAACTGGAAGTAACAACTTTACTATCAATTTCAATAAAGGTGGTTTTTGATCATGTCTGATAAAATTCAAGATGCGTATGCTGATGGGTACGATATCGCATTCTTTAAAGAAGTTATTGAGAATGAAAAGAAAAAGACTATCAATAGTCCTGCTGACATAGACAATGACCAGGACATCGGTGATAGGGCTATGGAAGTATATGACGCTCATAATAAAACGCGAAACCGTATGACCATGGGCGATCTACAATATTTTGCACCTATATTTCGTCCTACCGCTCAGGGTGCAACTATGGAGGAGTATCGCCAACTTACCAAGCTCTCACAAGAGTTCACTATACGATTCAATCAGTTTGCTCCAATATATGTCGTAGATCACAATGACGAAATTAAACTCACCATTCCTCCGACATTTATGCCCATCAAACCTCTTAGTGGTGAACATAAGTCTGTGTTGGAGATGATCAATCTATACATGCGTCCAGATACACACCCTGGAGATCAACAGAAGATCATGAAGATATTTGAGTTGAAGTTATTGGATAGCCAGAAGTTTGAAGTAGACAAGGTTGCAGCATTACGTAAGACTGTGTTTAGTACTCACTGTCAGTTGATGTATGAAACTAATCCGGAATTTCGTAGACTGATCGATGATCAGACAGCATCTAACTCTACCAGTAGTTCTACGGACATTGAGGGTAACCAAGAAGATGAAGAATCTGTAGAATACGAAGTCGAATCTACTGACTTTGACGATGTGGTGTAATTCATGAAAATATGTTCTATAGCAGATCTACATCTTGATCATCCAAGAGTATCTGCTACACATATGCGTATCAGTGTGGGTGAACATGTTCACCCACACATTAAAGATTCTCAACTTCTATTTATAGCTGGGGACGTTTATGATAGATTGATGAAATCGGATGCAATTCAAACATTTGAAGCACACATGTGTATACAAGAATTACTACAATGTGCTAAAGCTTCAGGATGTAAGGTAAGGATACTCCGAGGAACTTACACCCATGATAGAAACCAATTAGGAATTGTAGATATTCTCAATGAACCCATTGGTGCAGATCTTAGAATATTTTCAGATGTTAAACTGGAGTATATTGAGGATCTTAATTTAAAGGTTTGTTATATCCCGGACAATCTTCCTTATACCGACAGTAATGCGTGTATTGAATCTATTCAGGATATGATGACCCAGCTTGGTTGGTCTACGGTAGACTTCGTTATAGGTCACGGATATTTCGAACACGTTCTACCTTATGGTATTCCCAAACAACCTCATTGTACATTCAACATTAACCAGTTTAAAGACTGGGTTACTGAGTATGTACTTATGGGTCATGTACATACCTCGTCTAAAAAGAAGAATGTGATTTACCATGGATCATTTGAAAGACTGAACCACGGTGAAGAAGAAGCTAAAGGATTTTTAATTCTTGAGAAAAAGAATGATAAATTCATACACACCTTTATTAGAAATACTTCAGCCATTCCATTCATTACCATTTATCCATCCGGAAATAACTTTGAAGAGTTACTCAAAGATCTGGAATCTCAGATTCTCGAAAAGTTCGGAATAACCCCATATGGGCACCTCCGGATAGGTCTATCTGACACGCTTTTAAGACAGCTCCTCGTAGAAAAAATTACCGGTATACACGGTACAAATTTGATAGTTTCTGGACTTAATACAGATAAACTCCAAAAGAAACAGTTGACAATAAATACCCCACATTTTGAAGAATGTGTGCAGATTGAACCTACTGAAGAAACCATCCCTTCATTAGTAAAAGAGCATATGGAATCTTTGGGTGGTAAAGTATTGAGTGAGGATGTAATTAGAATGAGATTACAGAACCTTAACTAATACTAAGTGAGGATGTGATGCTTGACAATAATTCACATGCTCCCACAATGGGAGCATCTGCTATCATAGATACTTTCACAAAACTAACTAATTGGAATAAACAATCTCCTCTTAGTTGGGATAGTTTAGTAATAAATATCCAGACTATAGTTCGCAATAACCATTCTTCACAGATATCCACTAATGAGGTTATTCACAAAACTCTTAGCGATTTAGAAAATATCGTATTAGCCGCAATTGATTATCGAAAATCTATAGGGCAACCTGATGAAAAAAGTTCTATTATCATGTATCTGCCTAGTTATTCTGCTATACCACATCTTCATAAAAGAGCAGTTAATACCACCCAACAAACATTATTGGACATCACCGACAAATTGAATCAGAGACATCTAAAAATAGATGGTAAGACTCCGACTATCAAAACTATTCACAGTACACCCTGTATCTTTTTAAAAGCTGGAACCAACCAATTACTTCCTCATCAACAATTGTACGGATATATTCGTGACAATGCATCATCAGGGTTACTAGGAAATATCAAGTCCATGTTCGGATTTGCAGCATTCCGTGTAGCAATGATATCTCATCATCCTGTAGATTTTCATTTAGCTACGCGGGTAAAGAACTTTTCTCTCATTGAAAGCTTTACAGGTAAGGTATTTACACTGAAAGATCTGGGTCAAAAAGTTTTTAAAAACACCACAATACCATTCAATAGTAGTACACATCTGTTGTTTGGAGATAAGATCCATATCGAACCCCTAGCGAAACGAACACTAAAAAAACAACTTCTTACTCTATCACAAACCCAGAGGTGGCAAACACTTACGGAAGATAGTATTGTAAGTAGAGTTGTCAGTACGGGTCAAGTACCCCGAACACTTTTAACCCAGTTTAAAATGTAATATTAAGGAGCACACATGCCTATCAATTTGAGTTCTGATTCTGGTAAAGGTTTCATGCAAATTGGCGCTGCCGAAAAGAAGGGCCGTATCGCTATATTTATTGGGGGATATGTTCCGGGTAAAGGTCCGGACGTTACTATTCCTCTGGATCCCGATGCTAGACAAATCATTCGAGATAACTTCAAGAAGACTCTCTCGGTTGGTCCGAACGGTAAATATCCTATCCGGATTCGCGTTCCTAAGAAACGCGAAGGTGGCGGATACGGAAAACCGGAATATGATCAGTACACCCTGATCTTCGGTCGGAATGAACATGGTATCTTCTATATTGAATTTACCGGTGACGGTGCACCCGAAAGATTCATTCTTCGTGGAACCAAAAACGTAGAATGTACTGGAGATACCAACGATGATGCGTCCCGATCCAAGGTTGCAGCAGATTCGCTGATGCACTACATGACGTTGGTATGGGATAACGAAATTAACACCTCGTCCAAGTACACCGGAAACAAAAACTTCGGTGGTGGTAATAATAGCTATCAGAAACAGAGTAGTTATCAGAACAACTACCAGAAATCCAATAGCTATGGAAATCAGGGTTCATCGTCATATGACCGAAATGAATCAACTCCGCAGCAGGAACAGTCTGCACCTGCGGCAGCTCCTACCCAGAATACTGAACCAGTTGCAACTCCTGCTCCTACTGTAGATTACGGTGATCTTGACCTGTAGATATATCTCTAACTTCGGAAGGGAAACCTTCCGAAGTTAGGATAAGGTTCAATTCAATCCCAGGTATATATTACTTTTTAGAGATACGACTTATTTAAAACTCAGCTCAAAGATAATACACCTAGCAATTGCCTAAAAAGGAGTATCCGGTAATGCTCTATTTTATTCCGGTCGAAGACTTCGGATCACAGAACCCATTTATTCAAATGAAATGGGATGGGTTCAATCTAGACATTGACCCGACTGATGAAGCAACGATCTTCAACATACGACAGTTTCATAATCTCATCAGTACAAAAACTGGTCCTGGGGTTGCACTCAATCCAGTTAACCACTTCCTTAAAACTTTGTCGATCACAGATCAAGAAGCTATAGCTAGTTCCATGCTGTTAGCTCATATCACCATTATGGAAGCAGGTGAAACTGAAGAAGAGATTCTGGAAGTAGAACGAGTTGTTGGTGAAATATTCGACGATCTCGATCTGGCTATAGATCTGTGTGGGAAATGTGAAGAGTTCGCTAAAACTTCGGATATTCCGATTTCTAACATGTCTGAAGCTGGTACTCAGCCTCAGCATACTCCAGAGATGACTTTTCATTATGACGAAGCTGTGACTATTACAGCTATCGCCATTTTTGTTAAGTTAGTAACTGGAGTACTTGGTGCATTTACCAATAAGTATAATGCGGTCATTGACACAGAATACAAAATCTCTCATGCTAGAGCAATGCTTACTCCACTTCACGCTAGACGATATAAACCGTTGATGCTGAAGCTGAAGAATTATCTGGAAAGGTTGATTGAGAATAAGTGTAAACTAGAAAAGAAACCCAGTCCCACTGCAGCGTATCATGGACAAACTCTTGACAACATGACTCGTCGAGAATTTGACAATGCTATCGTCACTAGATTGATATGCATTGATCTGTATCTACCAGATGGTAACAGCATTAAGTATATTGCAGCATCTTGTAAAAATGGTGCTAGCTCTAAACAACGTAACGCTGAAAACAATGGTAATGTCAGGTTCATGACTGATCCGTCAGAACAAGATCCCAAAGATGAAGGTAATGCCTCCAGAATGGAGATCGGTTCACGTCAATCAGTTAAAACTGCAGATACTCCTATCATTGTAGAAACCTATGCTAGACAGATGATCACGAATATCATCGCTAGTGAGAACATATCCCAAGAGCAGTTCAATCAAGCAAAACTGTACTATCAAGCACATCCCATTTGTTTAGGTAATCCGTTCATGGAATATCTTCTCTGCTTGACGTATGGTCCCGAACTCGGTAGTGGAGAATATCTTGGATTCTTATCCTCTCCCGTGATCACTGATTTATGTATTCTCTTTCAAATGACGATAGGAGAAATGATTCCCACACTAGGTCATATTGTTACTGCAGATATACCTAATACTCCACGTAACCCGGTTGGAACTGATCTCATGTTCATAAATGCGTGGCAGAATCTTCCTGAATACACTGAATGTAGAAAGAACTCTCCCGCTGGATTCGGTGAAATTGAATGGAACACTAAATTCAAATCTCTTGCAGAAACACTGTTGAACAATGTTTTTGTATACTCTACTGCACCAATTATCTGGGAACGTATTGAACCGGACAAAGATCCCCAGAATGGTAAAGTAATCACAGACTTTACAGCAGTCATGAAGTATGTCATCAGTTGTACAGGAGCACGATACACAGGAGAATAAGAATGTTTGAGGTCGTTATCAGACCTATTCCTATCCAACCAGATATACACATTGACACACACACAGTTAGAACTGCATATCCGTCGATCAATAACACCGATGAATATCAGTACAGTTGTGGTACGACATTAGTCTGTCAAGACAGTCTAAGTAAGATGTGTGTCTATTACCGTTCAGGGCATACCTTGATTGAGCACAGTTTCTTATTCAGTGAAGATCGTCAAAGTAATTACAAAGTGTTTCCCATTATGACTAGAGTATGGCCGTACTCACGTCAGTCCATGGGTACTAAGACGTATTTACATTTAAGAGGAATTCGTGCATTTCACCATGAATACAATCAAGCGCAAGATAGTTCACTACAGTCCTACAGCCAAAAGCTGTGGGACATTTTCTACAATTCTATTCGAAAAGATCTTCCTCTAGAAATACCAGATTTAGATATCCGTAATTGTGAACTCGCACAAGAGCGGGACAATTGTCTGGAAGCTATGATGGGATTCAATCGAATAGTAAACAGCTGGACCGATGACATCTATACATCATATCGAAATGAACTAGATATACGTCCAGAACATTTTGATGAACGTCAAATCGAGATGCACGTTCTTCCGAATGTCTCACATGAACTGTCTGTCAACTGTTTCTTTAATGACATGATGCGATGGGATTATGCTACGAAAGATCAGCTACACTCGTATCTGTCTAAACACGGGAGTATTAATTACGATACGGAGCTTCCTCAAAGAATTCATTCGTTAATGAGTATACAACCTACGATAGACATCACAGAATATGGACTTTATCCTGAACTGCTGAAAATCTATCAATTGTTTGTGAACTCATCTGTAAATAACATTGCTGTCCGCTATTCTCTCAAACGTACCTATGGATGGCAACTACTTCCTGGGTACTATGTTGGAAACAAATTCTTTACTCACGATCCGTCATTTGAACAAGACTTCATTGGAAGATTAGAAGAAATTCTACATTACCCAGAGACGAGTCGTCCATTTCTTTCGGATATGGTTGAAGACGGGTATGCCTATCTTCACGATAACTGTGAGGCTGACTCAGAAGAAGCGTACAATGCGTTATCTATAGGAGACTACGGTATAACAGATATCGAAATCCTAGGAGAGATGGGTACTATTTGTATTGTTCTCTATGTGACCGTTGGGTCATCGATTGTGTCTAAGTTCGTAGCGGTGATGGACCTTCACTTGCTAGGAACTGTTTCTCAAACTTTATGTGAGGGGTAATTTGAATCATGTATCACAACAATTTTGAACGTGATTACACTACAGACCATAAGTGGTCCTCAAACGTCAGTAATGTACGTATGTGGATATTCTCTCCGCAGAGGCTACCTATGCATGTTGTAAGATCACACAAATTCAACATAAACATGGAGTTTGCTGACGAATTCGTGGATAGTCTTTCATCTGAATATGCTGTAGGCGGTGACCGAAGAGGTACTCCTATTGCAAGAATCAGTCAGGCTGCAGGATCTATCATCCGACCTAATGAATACGGAAGTAACATTGATACTAAACCGTATGAGGACATGTGCCCGTTCATCTTGATGTGGGATAACCCTGTCGTTGAAGCTAGTTCGCGTCTGGGATCCAGTCGTAAACACGATATGCGACTGATTTATCTTGGTTACATCATGTCTCCTGACCCGGTGGTTCATCGGTATGGAAATACTATCATTGATCATGACGCACCGGTGTTTATAACTCACGTGACTTCTACTCGTATCGCTATCACTACGGGATATCAGGGAACTATGCTTTCTCCCAGAATGATCACCGATTCCGACATTATCAATCCAAGATCATTGCTGACTATCTCACCCGATCGTCAGTATGATCTGTCTCCAAATATACTCCTGCGTAACGATTATTCTAGTGGAGACGGTAGTACCGTAACTGCATATTCGTTGTCACAAATCGATACCGGTGCACCCACTTTGGATTTTGCACGAGCTAATCGTAATCCTAAAGAACAGATTCGTAGTCTGTACAAAGGTCTTCGCAAATATGCAAGTACTACATTGAGTCCCAGTATGCGTCATACTGGAGCACACGATCGCTACTATAGTGATTCGTACTATACCCCCGGATCTAGATTTCAGGTATCTCAGCACATGAGTACAACTAATCCTGATATTCCTGTGGGGTTCAGTGTAAATTCCATTCATAGATTGGAAGACATCGTGCGCGCATGTCCCGAATTGAAAAATAGGGATAGTATCCAGTTCATCGATGTACCTTTTGATTTACAGCATGAAGTTCTGGATAATCGTTCTCCTTCTGTGACAAATATTTGGACGGCTATGCTTGAATCTGCGTTGCCCCCCATATTGGCATCTCGTGGCATCACGGATATTTCGTTCAGATATTGTTCTAATCCTGCAGGAAGTAGTATTCGACTGGATCCAGAACCTGCAGTTCAATTACAGGATATCGGATTCAGTATTCTTGATCTGTCCAAAACAGAACAGATCGCCACGTGGCGAGAATGTTTGGGAGAAATAGAACGCGAAGTCTTTGAGGTTCTAATTACCACTGCTGGTGATTTTGACCTTATTGTAGACTATCACTCCGCGAACTATACTAGAGTTCGACTCCAATTTCTAGATGATGAAACACTTCCGGATAATACGTACAGCGTGACCCACGGTACGTTTAATCCGCTTACCACACCACTTATTGGAGATCAGCACACACTGATACACAACTCTGATCAGTTTGGTGAATTGGTTGATCAGGCCACAGAGTGGGTCAATTCTCGACAGACCGATAGTTATAGATAAAAGGAGTACGGAAATGAAGTTGAGTCACAATGACATTACTGCATTTATCAATGCAATTGTCGAAACCCCGGGACTTATAGAGATCCGTAATGGACGTATCGCCTGGGTAGGAAAAGAGATCGTTGAGATTGCTATTACCCGAGATAAGATGGGGCAACTCTGGACCTACACCAGAAATCCCGAAGGTGAAAACTCGGTTATCTTGAACCCGTTCATCGAAACCATCGGGGTAGAAAACTCCGTTCGAAATTGGTTCTACACATATCTGACTTCGACATTTGGACTGCATCTGTACAACTGCATGGCATTCCTTCTGCAGGTTGCTGCCAACCAGTCGGATCAGTACCCCAGTCTGATTAAGTATAATGAAGGACTTGGGGATGTTAATGAAACCCTCCTCAAGGAACTTCAGTATCTGTATGATTCTCATGCAGATGGCTTCTTCAGTCTGAGGTACAATGCCAAAGAAAAATGCACGGTACCTTTCTTCGGGATTCTTGATCCTACTGAAGAGTATCGTAAAGCTATTCCTCAGGGTAAGGTACGTAAGAAATCGTGGGTTCTTCTGGAAAGACTTCTGCGTAACATTTTCCAGCAGAATTCTGAAGATATCGTCGCAGAGTACACGACATGTACTGACAGTCTGAAATGCCCTAACTTCAAGACATATATTCCTTCATGGTATCGTCTTTGGAGGGCTATCGAACCTATCATCGTTCATTCCAGTGAAGACATTGGGGTTACCGTTAACGATAACCTGAGTCTGATCGAAATCAATTTGGACAACATTGATACATTCTACACTATGGCACAGTGGAGTGGTGCAGTTGGCCAGATCAAGAGTAAGACGAATCCTACTCGTATCACCACTGCACCGCATGACGATGTACTCACATCCGATCGCACGAGACCGATTTCTGCAGGCGGAACTCGTCCTATGACTAATCCCAAGGATGAAGATGCACGTGCTACTGCGGATCGTGTACTTGATGCACTTACGGGAAAACCTTCTGGCGGATATACCGGAGGACATAGTGTAACTACGGGTTACGGTCGTCAGTCCACGTACGGTTCTTCGTATGGTGGGGGACGTCAGTCGTCGTACGGTTCCGGTTATGGTTACAGATCTCGTCGTTACTAATACATGACTTACTCACACTACGGGTTCCCCCAACAGGGAACCCGTAGTGTGATATGCTTCATCGTGTGTGATTTTTATTTTTGTAATTGTCCTTGAGATAATACGTAACGTTGGAGGAATTATGTCAGATCAAGTTATGAAAACGTACATCGGGATAGTCTTAAAAGACAAAGATCGAACCTCTCGAATCATTTCAGTAAATGTTCCTGAATTCTCACCATTTGCAACTGGAGAACTTGAGGTTATTACTGAAAAGAAAATAGTCAAATCTGGCTCGGATGAGAATGCTGAAAGAATAGGTTCGGTTGAAGTTGGGAACCACATCAATGCAGTCTATATCGGAGATACAAACCGAAGATATCCCCCCGACGTTAGACGCGGTGAACAAGTTCGTATTTATCATTACGGTAATGATGGTAATGATTTATATTTTTGGGACTCTATCGGACGTAACGACAATCTTCGTACCACTGAACGATTGAATTTCAGTATCGCTGCTAAACCTGATGCCGAAGATCTCAACAATAACAACACCTACTATTGTGAAATGGATAGTGAGAAGAAACACGTCATCCTAAGTACGTCCAATAAGAATGGTGAAAAATATAGATATCTCATCAAGATTGACGCAGCTAATTCTACGTTATCTCTTTGCGATGATAATAACAATGAAATCTATATAGAGTCCGATACCCCACGTATTCGTATGTCTAATAGAGATGGATCTATTTTAGATCTGGTCAAGAAAAATATAGCTGTAGTTGCACCAGAGGATTATATTTTAAAAGCAGGTAGACAGGTATTATTCGATACCCCTGCTATCACGAGTAAGAATAACGCTAAAGGTGGAGCATTGGTTTGGAACGCCAAAAGTATGGTGTTCAATGTTCAAGACACAGTGAAAGTGAAAAGTCCTTGTATAGGGTTAGAAGGAGCATCTGTTACAGATACTCTAGTCGCTAAAACTGTACAGTCGGAAGGTTATTCTACAGGAAGTCGTGGATCTATGTACAATGGTGTACAAATAGATCTCGCTGATGGGTCTGCATCATCGGGATCAAATTCCCCTAATACTGGTGGGGGAGGATCTGCTAATAGACACTGTACTGCGTGGGAACAAGTTAAACCAGCTATAGAACTCATTTGTGAATGTCTAAGTGTACTAGGATGTTCCAATGTTCCAGAAATACTCCAACTTATCGAACAATCACGTATGCCGCTTAATAGAGGTGAATAACATGGTATTACAATTTCCGAAACAGATAGTCATTCAAGACTTATCTTCATCTATATTTACTAGATACCGTACCAATATTGTTCTTGATCTAAAAATCAATCTAGAAGATCATAGAGATTTTCATCTTGGGTTTGCAACTGCTATCAAGTTAATCACAGATATGATCATTCAGTGGGGAGACTTTGAAGAATCTCTGGTAACCAATATTCCCAACCCCATATATGAGTATCTTAAATCTGCATCCATCCCAGCATTCTTTACCGAAGAAAATGTAAATGCATTGGAATTGTATTTTGGGCCAGATATCAATTCTGATGGTAAAGATATCAATCGAGCAGCTGCAAGACTGAAACACACACTATTGTGTTTGCAAACTGTACTTGATCCAATATATCTTGAAGCTATAGCTGCTAGAGGATGGCATACTCTCATCGTCGGAAGTGCAGAACCCAGTTCTCTCATATATCGGAACAACATTCTACTTGTTAAAAATAGTGTCATTTATGACGTTGTATCCGGTCTTCCCCATGGTTGGATCGTACCATACATTGCAGCTCAGTTTATGAACATTATTCCCAAGAAATAGGCTCTGTGATAGTACTCCCTGAGAAGGGGAAATGATCCCCTTCTCAGTTGGATATTTGTCACTATACTCGGTACTTTTTTATCAAAATTTCATTAACCTTTCAATTCACGTGCTTCGACACTTAAGTACTCGTCGTACAATTCTTGAAGATAATTGAGTTTAGGAATATAGACATATTCCAGTTGATAAAAATCTCGAGATGTTTTCAAATAGTTCACTCTAAAAAAGACTGGTAAAATACCTAAAGGTATCTGGTGTAATATCAGATAATCTTCTGGACGATATTCATATCTAGATAGTTCAGTTCTGGTTAACCACGTTTTATCTGAGTTTATACGAATGAGATCCAAATGATCATCGACAAAACGCAACCATTTTTCACCAGTACCTAAATGATTAAGTGAGGTTGTACAAAGATCGACCATACTCATGTGAGCTACTCCTTAAATTGGAGATAATGTTCATAATGTTCATAAGTATATATTACTTTTTTGAACTTGGTATAAAAAGATTTACCTATGGAGGATATACATGTCCAAACGTCATGAAGATGAATTATCACCAAACTCAGCACTCGACAGGGATAAAGAACAATACCCCCTGATGAGAAACCTCTCATTCGATCCTCGTCTTCTTGGAACGAAACCTGTACTCTGTCCTACTGCTAACATCAACTCGTCCCAGCGTATGGCGATGTTCTCTCACAATATAGTTCAAGCACCTATCCCCAAAGGTGCAGAATTTCCTGCAGTAGCATCGGGATTTGAACAGAAATTTATAGACTACACATTCAATAGTTCACGTATACCGGAGAATGGTACCATACTTGCTGTCATTGGTAAATACCAGACAGGCATAGGTGCCAATCCGGTATATTTCAATCCTTCAAACATTGTTATTTTTGTTACGGATAAGGGTGTACTCGATTATGTGACTATGGAGCACTATACCGTGTGCTCTAATGGATTCGGTTATCGTAATACTCAAAATCAAATAGCTCTGCGTCCTGGAACGTTTGTTCAGAAAGGACAAGTGCTGATGCAGTCTCCGGCAGTACAAGGTGACAAGTATTGTCTTGGGAGCAACCTTAAGGTTTGTTACATGTCTTCCATTATGACTGTAGAAGATGCATTTGTAATGAGTAGATCTGCTGCAGATAAATTAGAAACACTCGGAATCAAATCCCAGACTATCTCCATAGGTCGGGATATGGTTCCTCTGAACTTATACGGTACTGTGGATGATCCCAAGTTCGTACCTGATCTTTACAGTACCGTTCGAGAAGATGGACTACTCTGTGGATTCCGAAAAGTGAATCCCACAACTATGTTTGCGGATATGACTCCTACACAACTGATGAAACCTCAGTATCATACCGACATTTTGTATTATGGTGTACCTGAAGCAACGGTTGTGGATCTGTCGTTCTATATGAACCCTGTGAATAAAGTTAAAACTCCTCAGCAGTATTTTTCTCAGGTGTATACCTATACGGAAAACCTGATGATCGGGTATCGTCAGATCTATCAGGTTTATGAAAAAGAAGGTAAAGCAAAGAATCGTAGTATCAGTCCAGCATTCAACACTCTTCTCACTAGGGTGATGAGTATACTTGCTGCTAATGGTACAAAGATTTCTGAAATCAAAGCAGTTCCTAAATTCGTACACCGTGGAGATCCTATTCAGTATATCCAAATGGATATTGTCTACACTTATCCTAACCATGTTAGTTTAGGTGCTAAGACTACTGACCGTGAAGGTGCCAAGGGTGTTAATAGTGCGATACTTGAAGATGAAGACATGCCGGTAGATGATTTTGGTGAACGTGCAGATATCGTTATTGCCCCTGCAGCTAATATCAACCGCATGAACTTCGGTCAGTTATACGAGCACTTCTTAGGTTGTGCACAAACTACTGTCCTTCGAGAAATCAAACACAGATATAAAACTGATTATCTCTCAGCATGGGAATACTTACTCACGTTTTTGTACGATGTCAATTCAGAATATGGAAAGATCGCGGATGCTCTCCATCAGAACGAACGTCGTCGCAGACAGCTTATTGAAGAATGCATTCAACTCGATTACATTCCAGTAGTTGTACCTCCAGGATTGTCTAACCTGCGTCCTGAATGGGTCCTGGAAATGCGAGATAAGTACGGTATCCAAGCAACTCCAGTTGAGTACAACATCCGTAACTCTGACGGTGAATTAATCAGACGCGTTCGTACCGTTCGTCCTGTATATATTGGACGGGTATACCGTTACATTCTTTGTAAGATTCCCCATGTTCGATCGTGTGGGATGTCATATGTCAATCAGTTCCAAGTTCCGATCACTATTAAGAGAACGGATCTTCGAAATCAGTATCCTATCGGCATTGTACCTATTCGTATCGGTGAAGACGAAGTTCGAAATCTTTGCATGACTGTCGGTCCTGCAGCATATCGTCTCTTGGCCATCCATGCCAACTCACCACGTGCAACTGAAAAATTAGCACAACAGTTACTTACTGCACGTAAACCCACCCAGCTTCAGTGGGCTTCTGTAACTGATAAAGAATTATCTGAACAGAATGTCATGTCCCAGATAGCTAAGCATATGCTTGCTGTGTGTGGTCTGGATATCGCTGATCCGATAATGTCTTCTACTGAAGTAGATAACTGGAATCGTTTTAAACAATCCTTGTAAGGGGACATGATGCTAATTACAAGAGAACAGATGAACTACGAGTTTGCTAAACACGTTATATCAGTTCATCGTCAACCTCAAGGTTGGGTTACTGTTGATTTTGCTGACCAACCCAAAGATATGTATATCCAGCATGTGTTGTTACATCTGCCGGTATGGGAAATCTTGGTTGCACTCAATCTTCCAGTATATCAACGACATATTCTTTATACAGGTGGATCTTTCAGTAAATCTACCTACAAGAAGATGTTGACGGTCATATATCAAGAAATCTTGGAATACAATGATACAGATTTACAGCGCCGGTTTGTAGATGAAGCATGGAAATGTATCAACTACACTGACGATTTTGGTGCATGGGATTTGGCAGAATTTCATAGTACATTATCTATAATCGATCTCTCTGAGATCATGCTTAGTCCTCCTATCAAAAAGATTACTGATGTTGATCTTACCAACACACATGGTACAGATATCATCGAAGCTACGTTGTCGGACGTCCGTAGTAAGATCTGTAAAGTCTTTGCGACACCAGGTATACTGGAAAACGATACACTCATCGATTATCAACAAGCCGATATTCTTAATGTAAACCAGATACCTCAGGCACTGGTTGCATTTGGACTCAGAACTGAGGTCAATGATCGTGTTATACCTCGTGCAGTCAAAGGTTCATCTTTGACAGGTATGCACAATATCAAAGATATCGTAACCGAGACTCAAGCTGCACGAAAAGCAGCTATCATGAACCATGACTCGATTCGTACTTCTCAGTATTGGGGAAGAAAACAACAGCTTATATCGTCCACAATTGCACAAATCCATCGTGAAGATTGTGGTGCACACAAAACTATTGTCCAGACTTTTAATACGACTTCTGCAAAATGTTACATCGGGAAAAACATCATCTTGGATGATGGACGTATTGTAACACTTACACACAAGAATCTGAAGGAGTACATTGATACTCCTGTGAATATGATCACCATTGGTGGATGTAGACATCGTGATGGTGTGTGTGCAACTTGTGCGGGTGCTCTGGTTAACAACATCAGTGATGGGATGAACTTTGGTCTAGTTGCTGCAACCACTCTAGTTGAAAAGGTGTCACAGATGATTCTGTCAACCAAACACCTTATCAAAACCACATCTAGAGTTTATCAGATTCCTACTGGACTTAGTGAGTTCATGGTTCGAACTTCTAAGGGTATTGAATTTCAACCAGAATACCATGCAATGTGTAAAGACAAAGAGTGGTATATTGGTATTGATCTGGATGCCCTTTATGGTGGACGTTCTGACTTGTTGGTTATAGACGATGAGCAACATGTACCAGAAGAACGATTCTCGAAGATCACTAAATTACATTTCAAACATGTCCGTGGATCAGATACACAGATTGAAACTTTCGATGCTGTGGTAGGAGCTATCCCTCCATTCTTAGCTGCAGAATTTATTCTGAAGATGAAAGAGCTGTATAATGACACAGTTATCGATAATGACATTATGTGGATACCTATGAAGGGAGTTCACAATATGCCCATTCTTCGTGCACTGATCGTCAACGATTCCATGCCGGAATATGTAAATACAGTTAAGTCATTCCTTGAGAATAAACCGTTGGCTAAACATAAGAGCTTCAAACTTGCACTTGAACATTTCTCTGAATTGGTGTGGGATAAGGTTTCTGACATGCGTATCACTTACTTGGAAACTCTTCTCCGTGCACACATGATCACATCTTCTTATGACTGGAGGATCCCTGCGGATGCAGATTTAGAAAATGTAGTTTTCCGTAGAACTGAAAAAGTCATCAAGAATCGGACTATGTCCGGTATGATGTCGTTCCAGGGACACGTTAAATACTTTGCATCACCAAGAGCATTTGTCATGCCGTCAACCGGTGGTCCGTTTGATGCGTTTTATGACCTTGATAAGAGCTGGGTCAAAAAGAAATAATGTTCAGGGGGTTCGTGTGAAAAGCGAACCCCCTATCACATATTTTTGGAGGTACAATAGTTATGGTAAAACTTGTTAAATCCCCAAATCCTATTAAACTGGAATCTGGTAAAGATTGTGTACAGCCTAGTGGGGTATCAGTTAACCCATCAGAGGATACCTCAACTGAAAGTTTGTTTACACAAGAAGATGAGGTGGTAGAAATTCTCCCCCTTCCTGCAGAGAAAAAGAAAAAACTAGAAGAGATACGTGCTTACTATAGTCACAACGGAGTAGGTGGGTTATCTCCTACAGAAGTCCGTAGATTAAGTAATGCACGCCCAGAGTTTGATCCAGATAAACCTATTAACAATAGTTACTTTCACAAAGAAGTTCCGGACTAAGTTTCCATGTTATCCCCTACATGCGAAATAATCCTATGTACCTACCACGCATTAAGGGGGACCGTGTATCATGGATAAAGTACGCATCTATGTTTATCCGACCTCTATAGAAATCGTTGCGTCACCTTACGGACAAGTTCGTGGTGGTGGAAATATTTCTAAGAGTATTCGAGATATGTCCGAGTTTGAATTTAATAGGCAACTCCAGAAATGGAAATTTAAACATGCCTATTATCTAATTAATGAGAATGCAGGAACATTGGTCTTTCCTAGACAGATGTTATCTTCCATTATATCTGAACTCAAGACTCAGAAACTTCCATATTCTTTAGAATATCCTGAGATCAAAACGCCGAGAAGTATCGCTGCAAACATGCGGCCAGAATGGACAGATAGACCAGAACAAGAAAGTGTTATCTCTGCACTGACTCAAACGAAATTTTCCATGTATGGTTCCGACCTACAAACAGGAAAAGGAAAAACCTACTGTACATTCCGTGTTATATCCACATTAAGAGTAGCTACTCTGATCGTTGTGGATGGTTTAGTTGAACAGTGGATTAAAGAATTCTCAGAGAAAACTTTAATTCCACCTGATAAGGTGTACCGTATTCAGGGGGCAGAGTCTATTCTTCGGCTACTTCAAATGAAGCCTAATGAATATCCTTCTGTGTATGTTGCATCTCTAGATACACTAATGCCTTATATACAGGCACAAGTCTCACCATACAAGGATTGGATTCCTTATCAGAAATTCATAGAAATGCATGGAATTGGTCTTAAGATCATCGATGAAGTACACCTGAACTTCCAAGCTCTTGTGAATCTTGATCTTCGATCTAAGATCATGCACAATAGATATCTGTCAGCTACTCCTGAACGAAGTAAATCTTCTGAAGGAAGAATCTTTGAAAAGATCTATCCTCCCAAGATGTTTGTTGGTGGGGAGAAGTATGATAAATACGTACATCTCACATTCTACAAATATCAAATTCCTGTCGAGAAACCTAAACGGTTCATAACCCAGCACGGATATAACCATCTGAAATATGAAATGTACATGGTCAACAACCGTGCAAAATGTTTTGTATTTCTACAGACGGTAGTGTTCCCTGCAGTCCATAATCACTTCTTGGCAAAACGTAAACCTGAACAGCGAATGCTTATCTTTGCTTCATCCGTGATGATGTGTGAAGCTATACGTGATGGATTATTGCAGGAATATCCACATCTGGATGTTCGTACATTTGTATCAGGAGATCCATTAACTAATCTTGATGCAGACATCATTGTAGGTACACCAAAATCATGTGGTACCGGTAGAGATATAGCCGATCTGCTAACTGTGTTGAACACCTGTTCGATCAATGCTGATCCGACTATTAAACAGATGCTCGGACGTTTACGTAAACTGAAAAATGGTGATGTTCCGGAATAC
>Ga0194137_10000973_pt1 | contig 18045 bp, 12 predicted proteins | sample TARM_MetaG_T3_14_FD_134025 | JGI IMG/M metagenome (GOLD analysis project Ga0194137, IMG submission 134025) | Freshwater microbial communities from Pennsylvania, USA, analyzing microbe dynamics in response to fracking - TARM_MetaG_T3_14 (version 2) | ecosystem: Environmental > Aquatic >... | reverse complement strand
TCCCCGTACATCTTGACTCCAGTACCGGCTGGTACCAATTGACCGATGATAACATTTTCTTTAAGTCCGATCAGTGGGTCGACCTTACCTTTAATGGCAGCATCAGTTAGAACCCGGGTGGTTTCCTGGAAGGAGGCTGCCGATAAGAACGAGTCGGTTGCCAAAGACGCTTTCGTGATTCCGAGTAGTTCGCGGCTGGCGGTGGCCATTTCTTTTGGCTCTTCGCCTTCTTGTCTGGCCAGGATGTTGGCTTCTTCGATGAGTTTGTTTTCTGCTTCAAAATTGAAGATATCGACTAGGCTGCCAGCCAGCAATGGCGTATCACCAGGGTTTTCAATCTTAACTTTTCTGAGCATCTGACGGATAATAACCTCGAGATGCTTGTCGCCAATGTGAACCCCTTGCATCCGGTAAACTTTTTGTACTTCCTGAAGCAAATATTGCTGAACATGGTCAATTCCCTGAATTCTTAAAATATCACTGGGATTAATCGAACCTTCGGTGATTTCATCGCCGGCAATGACCTGATCGCCGGTATGAACCCGCAGGCGCGAACCATAGGGTATTAGATAGACCTTCATATCGCCATCTTCTCCAGTAACCACCGCTTCGGTTTTTTTCTGGGTATCCTGGATTTCGACGCGGCCATCGATTTCTGAAATAATCGCCTGACCTTTAGGTTTTCGAGCTTCAAAAAGCTCTTCAATACGCGGTAAACCCTGGGTGATATCATCAGCCGAGGCAACCCCGCCGGTATGGAAGGTACGCATCGTCAGCTGGGTTCCTGGTTCACCGATTGACTGGGCGGCAATAATACCAACCGCTTCACCAATTTCAACCGGCCGCCAGGTCGTTAGATCAACCCCGTAACAGGTCTTGCAGACCCCATATTTGGACTGGCAATTGAAAGCCGCCCGAATTAACACTTTTTCAATCCCGGCTTTTTCAATATTATCAGCCATTTCGGTGGAGATGATCTCGCCACCCGGAGCCAGTACTGCACCGGTTTTTGGATCGATCACATCTTCAAAGGCGTACCTTCCCACTAATCGTTCGATCAGGGTTTCAATAATTTCGCCATGATCGTTAATGGTTGATACTTCATAACCGCGGGTGGTCCCGCAATCATCCTCACGAACAATTACATCCTGGCTGACATCAACCAGACGACGGGTCAAATAACCGGAGTCGGCGGTTCGCAGGGCGGTATCCGCCAGCCCCTTTCGGGCACCATGGGTGGATGAGAAGAATTCCAGAACATTTAGTCCTTCACGGAAATTTGAACGAATTGGCAGCTCGATGATTCGACCACTCGGATTGGCCATCAGACCACGCATCCCGGCTAATTGCCGAATCTGATTCTTACTACCACGGGCTCCGGAATCGGCCATCATGTTGATTGGATTGAGATCTTCAAGATGGTCAAGCAGGGCATCAGTAACCTCGTCGGTGGCCTTATTCCAGATTTCAACAACGTTATTATAACGTTCATCGTCACTGATAAAACCTTGCCGATAAAGGGTCATGTTTTCATTGATTTTATCATCCGCACGGGATAGGATTTCCTCTTTGTTCTTGGGAACTTCCATATCGCTGACTCCAACGGTAATGGCGCCTTTGGTCGAAAATTTAAAACCTAAGCGCTTGATTTCGTCGAGTACTTCGGATGTTTTAGTTGGCCCATAGGTTTTGTAGCAGCGTTCAACAATTTCTGATAACACTTTCTTATTAACCTGTCGGTCTACTTCAAGCTTAAATTTATCTTCCATGGTCTCGCGTTTAATAAAGCCCAAATCCTGGGGAATAATACTATTGAAAATAAATCGTCCGACCGTTCCATCAACCAGACGGCTGACCATTTCGCCATCAATTTCTTTGACGATCCGTACCTTAACCTGGGAGTGAAGATCAACGTCCTTATTAAAGTAGGCCATTTCCATTTCATCTAAATCTCTGAAGATGCTATCAGTTCCCTTGCCATCTTTTTTGTAGATGGTCATGTAATAGGTTCCTAAGATCATATCCTGGGTAGGTGCAACAACCGCCGTCCCATCCTGTGGTTTAAGAATATTATTCGATGCCAGCATCAGGAACCGGGCTTCGGCCTGAGCTTCTACTGACAAGGGCACATGGACAGCCATCTGATCGCCATCAAAATCGGCATTGTAGGCGGTACAAACCAGCGGATGGAGCTTAATCGCCTTACCTTCTACTAGAATCGGTTCAAAGGCTTGAATCCCCAGGCGATGGAGGGTCGGGGCACGGTTTAACAGCACCGGATGTTCCTGAATGACATCTTCTAGCACATCCCAGACCATCGGATCTAGTTTTTCGACCATTTTTTTAGCACTTTTAATATTCTGAGACAGATTTCTCCCAACCAGTTCTCGCATTACAAAGGGTTTAAAGAGTTCAATCGCCATCTCTTTGGGGAGACCACATTGATACATTTTAAGTTCCGGTCCAACCACGATAACCGAACGGCCGGAGTAGTCAACCCGTTTTCCCAAAAGATTCTGACGGAACCGCCCCTGTTTCCCTTTAACATGTCGCTAAGCGATTTGAAGGGCCGGTTACCCGGGCCGGTGACGGCGCGGCCACGACGACCATTATCAATTAAGGCATCGACCGCTTCCTGAAGCATCCGTTTTTCATTTTGAACAATGATATCGGGCGCATCCAGTTCCAGTAATTTTAGCAGCCGGTTGTTGCGGTTGATAACCCGTCGATATAAGTCATTTAAATCAGAGGTGGCAAAACGGCCGCCATCGAGCTGTACCATCGGCCGTAATTCTGGCGGAATGACCGGAATCGTTTCTAAAATCATCCATTCCGGACGATTAGTCGAATTTCTGAAGGCTTCGACTGCTTCGAGCCGTCGGGCAATCCGGATTTTCTTCTGACCCGAGCTGCCTTTAAGTTCTTCTTTTAGCACCGCTGATTCCTGATCAAGATCGACCAGTTTTAGTAGTTCCTGAATCGCTTCAGCACCAATACTGGCCGTAAACTTATTGCCAAATTGGCTACGGGCTTCTTTATATTCCGCCTCGGTAAGAATTTGTTTGAAATCAAAATTGCTTTCACCCGGATCAGTAACCACATAGGCGGCAAAATAAATAATCTTCTCCAGGTTTCTGGGCGACATCTCCAGAATCAGACCCATCCGACTGGGGATCCCTTTGAAATACCAGATATGTGAAACCGGCGAGGCCAGTTCAATATGCCCCATCCGTTCCCGTCTAACCTTAGCCTTGGTTACTTCAACCCCACAGTTTTCACAGACAATGCCCTTATGGCGAATACGCTTGTATTTTCCACAGTTACATTCCCAGTCTTTCTGAGGTCCGAAAATTTTCTCGCAAAACAACCCCTCTTTTTCTGGTTTCAGGGTTCTATAATTAATAGTTTCCGGTTTTTTTACTTCGCCACGTGACCACTCTCTGATTTTTTCAGGTGAGGCCAATCCGATTTGTAAGGATTTGAAGGTGAATTCCTCGTTTAACAAATGGCTTCGCTCCCTTCTTTAATAAATTTATTCTTATAATAAGTCGTCTTCGTCATCATCAATGCTCTTAATCTGGAAGCTATCTTCCAATTTCACGTCATCTCCGGCTTCAGAAATTTCGGTGCTGCCAATTTCAATCGCTAATTCTTCGAGCGGATCGCGCTCGTCCATCTCATCATCGAGCAGCTTGATCACTTCTTGATCATTAAGGATGCTGACATCCAGGCCTAAGCTCTGAAATTCTTTCATCAGAACCTTAAACGATTCCGGGATCCCCGGTTTGGGAATGTTCTCGCCTTTGACAATCGCTTCATAAGCTTTAACCCGGCCGACCACATCATCAGACTTAATCGTTAAGATTTCTTGCAGGGTATGGGCGGCGCCATAGGCTTCTAGCGCCCAAACTTCCATCTCACCAAAACGCTGGCCACCAAATTGAGCTTTACCACCCAGCGGTTGCTGGGTTACTAAGGAGTAGGGTCCGGTTGAGCGGGCATGCATCTTATCATCAACCAAATGATGCAGTTTAAGAATATACATGTAACCAACGGTGACCTTATTATCAAAGGGCTCGCCGCTGCGACCGTCATAAAGCTGGATCTTACCATCTTCTGGCAGTTTGGCCTGGACTAATAGATCCATAATGTCCTGCTCGTTGGCAGGGTCGAAGACCGGGGTAGCAATGTGCCAGCCGATGGTTCGCATCGCCAGTCCCAGATGGACTTCCAGCACCTGACCAATGTTCATTCGCGAGGGCACCCCCAAGGGATTAAGAACAATTTCCAGGGCGGTTCCATCGGGCATAAAAGGCATATCTTCTTCCGGCAGGATGCGCGAAATAACCCCCTTGTTACCATGACGACCAGCCATTTTATCGCCGACGGAAATCTTGCGTTTAACCGCAATCAGAACCCGCACCAAGGTATTGACCCCCGGTTTTAAATCTTCATCTTTATTTTCCCGGGAAAAGACCTTCACGTCCAGAACAATCCCGGATTCGCCGTGGGGAACCTTGAGTGAGGTATCACGGATTTCGCGAGCTTTCTCGCCAAAGATCGCACGCAGCAGTTTTTCTTCAGCCGACAGGTCGGTTTCACCTTTAGGGGTGACCTTCCCAACCAGGATGTCGTCCGATTTAACCTCGGCACCGACAAAGATAATCCCCCGTTCATCGAGGTTCTTCAGGGCATCTTCACTGACATTGGGGATATCGCGGGTGATTTCTTCTGGTCCCAGCTTGGTTTCTCTTGCTTCAGCTTCAAATTCTTCAATATGAATTGATGTAAAGACATCTTCTTTTAATAATTTTTCATTGATCAGGATCGCATCCTCGTAATTGTAACCTTCCCAGGTCATAAAGCCCATCAGGATATTTCGACCCAGCGCCAGCTCACCCATTTCGGTGGACGGACCATCAGCGATGATTTCGCCGGCCTCAACAACTTGTCCCTTTTTGACCAAAGGTTTATGGTTCATACAGGTGCCCTGATTCGAGCGTTTGAATTTAAGTAAGGTATATTTATCGAGATCGCCGTTGTTATTACGGATATTGATCGCTGAGGCCTCGACCCGTTCAACTGTTCCGGCATTTCTGGCAATGACACAGACCCCTGAATCCTTGGCAGCCTTATGTTCCATTCCCGTCCCGATGACCGGGGCTCTCGGAATCAGCAGTGGCACTGCCTGACGTTGCATGTTGGCACCCATCAGGGCACGGTTGGCATCATCATTTTCGAGGAAGGGAATCAACGAGGTAGCCACTGAAACAACCTGTTTCGGGGAGATATCCATGTAATCAACCCGATCTGGGGGAATCAGTACGAAATCCCGTTTGCTACCGGCTCGGCCGGTTACCTGTTTACGGGCAAATCGATTATCAGCATCGAGTGGTTCGTTGGCCTGGGCAATGGTATAGCGGCCTTCTTCATCAGCCGCCAGATAATGAATTTCATCGGTGACGACGCCATCATAAACCTTTCGGTAAGGGGCTTCGATAAAACCATATTCATTAACTCGAGCATAGGTACTAAGCGAACCGATCAGTCCGATGTTTGGACCTTCTGGGGTTTCAATTGGACACATCCGGCCATAATGGCTATGGTGCACATCACGAACCTCAAAACCGGCTCGTTCACGACTTAATCCGCCCGGACCCAAGGCTGACAAACGACGCTTATGGGTCAGTTCCGCCAGCGGATTGGTCTGATCCATAAATTGTGATAGCTGCGAGCTACCGAAGAACTCTTTTAAGGCGGCATTAACCGGACGGGTATTAATTAAGCCCTGCGGCGTTAAAACTTCATCGTCCTGGACTGACATTCTTTCGCGCACCACCCGTTCCATCCGCGATAAGCCGATTCGGAACTGATTTTGCAGCAACTCGCCGACTGAACGCAGCCGTCGATTGCCTAAATGATCAATATCATCGATGGCGCCGATATCATAATCAAGACCGATAATATAAGAGATCGAGGCATGCAGGTCAGAAATCAGCACGTGCTTGGGAACCAGCTCATCCATCCGCTTTTTAATCGATTTTTTCTTTTCTTCATCGGTCATCTCTGCTTCTAAAATCTCTTTTAGTACTTCAAAGCAGACGTGTTCATTGATCTCCAGATCACTGATATCAAAAGGCAGCTCCTGGGCATTGATGTCGACAAAACCATTGCCAATCACACGGACGATTTTGTCTTCTACTTTTACATCAACGACGTTGATGCCCGTATTTTGAATATCAACAGCGACATCATTGCTGATGATTTCGCCTTCTTCAACATAGACTTCTCCGGTTTCCGGATTGACCACGGTATGAGCCGCACGCTGGCCGGCAATTCGGGTTGACAGCGATAATTTTTTATTATACTTATGACGGCCGACCTTGGCCAGGTCATAGCGGCGATCGTCAAAAAACATCGAGTTAAGTAGGGATTGGGCGCTTTCCACGGTTGGTGGCTCGCCTGGTCTTAAGCGTTTATAAATCTCAATCAAGCCATCGCGGGTTGATTTCATATTATTGTTTTCATCTTTTTTGATCGTTTCAATCAGTCGATAGTCATCGCCGTAAAAATCAAGAATTTCCTGATTGGTTCCCAGACCCAGCGCGCGAATCAGCGCAGTGATTGGTAATTTACGGGTTCGGTCAATTTTAACGTACATGATGTCATTGGAATCTGTTTCATATTCCAACCAGGCACCACGGTTTGGAATAACCTGGGCTGAAAATAATTTCTTACCCAGTTTATCACGACTTAGCGAAAAATATGCCCCTGGTGATCGCACCAGCTGGCTGACAATAACCCGTTCCGCTCCATTAACAATGAAGGTTCCGGTATCAGTCATTTTATGCAAATCGGCCATGTAGACCTTTTGCTCTTTAACTTCGTTCTTTTCTTTATTAATTAAACGAACTGTTACTTTAAGTGGTATAAAGTAGGTTTGATCCCTCTCTTTACACTCTTCCACTGAATACTTCGGTTTTCCTTCTATGGAATAATCAACAAACTCTAAAACCAGATTTCCGGTGTAGTCTTCGATTTTATCAATATCGTCGAAAACCTCCTGGAGACCTTTTTCAATAAACCAGTTATATGAATCTTTCTGAACCTCAATCAGGTTCGGCATTTCAATAACTTCTTTGATTTTAGAAAAGCTTTGGCGTGTTCTTAAACCATTTTTTTCAGGATGCAACATTACCATCCAATATCACCCCTCGCAAAAATACTCAGCAACGGACTACCCCATCCCGACTTATGTTTGGCCGGTGGGTATCCCAAATTTGCCTGTTGTGTTTCGTCTCGCCTTGTGTTATTATTAGACCGTAATCAATTTCATAGTTGTTGCCGCGCCAATGTTTCGCCTTTGATCAGTTTAACATCAGCGGGTCGCAAATAATTCGTTGATCGCCCTAAAATTGACGACAAGAATGCATTCTAACTTTATTTTTAAAGATACCAATGCAATTTTAAATGTTATCATATAATTATCGACTTGTCAATTTTTTTGTAATATTTGCAAAGCTAAAGAAAGCCTTCCCAAATCATCCGGGAAGGCTTTCTTTAGCTTTATACATTGATATGATGCACGGCTATTATTGCTCAACAATATTTTTTGAGACGGTAGCGCTTGTTTGTTCTTTTGTTCTGGTCACGCAAAATGCTACTTAAAAATTCCTGGGTTCTTTTTTCTTTGGGATGGATAAAAATATCTTCCGGTGAGCCTTCTTCGAGGATTGTGCCGGAGTCCATAAAGACCACCTTGTTGGCGACTTCGCGGGCAAAACTCATCTCGTGGGTGACCACCACCATCGTCATATGTTCATTGGCCAGGCTTTGCATGACACTGAGCACTTCGCCAGTCAGTTCGGGATCGAGCGCCGAAGTCGGTTCATCAAACAGTAGAATATCAGGATTCATCATCAACGCCCGGGCGATCGCCACCCGTTGCTTTTCGCCCCCAGAGAGGGTCGATGGCATCGCATCAATTCGTTCTAATAAGCCAACCTTATTAAGATAGGCTTCGCAGCGCTGGCTCATCGCGCCAGCCTCTTCTTTTTTGACCACTTTAGGAGCCAATTCCAGATTCTGTCGAACGGTCAGATGTGGAAACAGGTTAAAATGCTGAAAAACCATCCCCATTTTCATGATGATCGCGCGGATCTCTGGGGGACTGGGATAAACCCCATCTTTAAGCAGCGGTTTTCCCTCCATGATGATATCGCCACTGTCGGCTTTTTCTAAATCGATCAGGCAGCGCAGCAGGGTCGATTTTCCCGAACCGGATGAGCCGATGATCGCCATCACATCGCCCTTATTGACTTCAAAGGAGATATCCTTTAAAACGTGATTGGCGCCAAATTTTTTATTGAGTTGCTTGACTTTTATAATTTCCATCTTTTTCCTCTAGAACTCATATTTCGTTTCAAGTCGCTTAAATACCATCGTAATCACAAAGTTGATCATCAGGTATAAGGCCGCCGCAACCAAAAAGGCAAAGGTGTCGCCGTCGCGGTTTACGGATGTTTTGGCATAATGCAGGATTTCCGCCACCCCAATGACGGTCACCAGGGCGGTGTCTTTGACTAGCGTAATGGTTTCATTGCTAACCGATGGCAAACAGACCCGAATCATCTGCGGAACAACAACCCGCGTCATTGTTTCAAATTTTGTCAGACCGAGGACTTTTGCAGCTTCATATTGACCCTTGTCAATAGCCAACAAGCCACCCCGGAATATTTCTGCAAAATAAGCGGCGTAATTCATACAAAAAGCAATACAGGCGGCCGTAAAACGGTCGAAAATAAGATAGTCACCGACCACCGGCAAGAGCGGTAAACCAAAATAGACAAACATAATCTGCAGCAGCAGCGGTGTGCCCCGTACTACATAGATATAGACCTTGGCAAAGGACTTAACCGGCTTTAGCTTACTGCGCGCCATTAAGGTAAACATAAAGCCCAGTGGAATCGAGCAGACAATCGTGACGGCAAAAACACTAAGGGTAATCACCATCCCCTGCAGCATCGGCAAGGTGATATTTGATAAATAGATAAAAAAATCTGACATTTTAATCTCCTGAGGAATGAAATGATGGTAATCCTAAAAGTCATAAAAAAATCGGATAGAAACTATCCGATTTCTAAAGACTGATTGTTTTTTTTTAATTATGGTTTGTAAATGATGTCTTCGCCAAACCATTTGGTTGAGATGGTAGCTGCGGTTCCGTCAGCAATCATCGCATCCATCGCATCTTGTACCTGGGTCAATAATTCAGTATTTCCTTTTTTGATCCCAATCCCGTATAACTCTGGCGATAAGCTTTCGCTTAAAACAATGAAGTCCGCATTTTCTGAGGTAATGTAGTATCGGGCTACAATTGAATCAACAATAACGGCATCAATTCGGCCGATCCCCAGATCGCTAAGGGCTGATACATTTTCAGGATATTCATTTAAAGCGGCTGCTTCTTTGCTGATCGGATCAGCGGTAAAGGCATCAAAGGCTGAAGAACCTTTTTGAACCCCAACATTTTTGCCGGCTAAATCAGCCTTTGTTTTGATTGGGGAATCCTTTTTAACCACAATGACCTGATCATTTTCCAGGTATGGTACCGTGAACTCCATTGCTTTCTTACGATCTTCGGTGATCGTTAAGCCGTTCCAGATGACATCAATATTGCCTGAATCCAGTTCCAGTTCCTTGGTGTCCCAGTTGATCGGCTGCAATACCACTTCCATACCCATCCGTTTTCCGGCTTCTAGCGCCAAATCGACGTCAAAACCAACAATCTCGTTTTTCTCATCTCTAAAACCCATTGGTGGGAATGAGTCATCCAGACCAACCACAAAGGTCTTATCATCATTGTTGGCATTGGCATCAGTTTTTTCGGCATTGCTGCTGCATCCGGCAAACAAACCAGCGACCAGAATGATAACTAGCATCAGACCAATTATACTTCTTTTTTTCATTTCTTTTGTCCTCTTTTCCTAATATAATCTGAGCCTATTATACACTTTATCACTGTGCATTGCTAGTCCTTTACAGCAATTTTTTATAACCAAGCGACGACTTATCCCATTTATTATTTCAACCAACCCGCCGAGCGGCTCACTGCTTTATCCCAGAATCCGCATAGTTCCTGGCGTTTTGCGGCGCTGATCTGCGGTTCAAAACGTTTTTCGATTTTCCAGAATTTTCCAATTTCTGCTAAGCTTTCCCAGTAACCCACCGCCAAACCAGCGGCGTAAACAGCACCCAAGGTGGTTGTTTCGGTAATCAGCGGACGTTCTACCGGAATTCCTAGAATATCGGCCTGAAACTGAAGTAAAAAATCACTTTTGGCGCCACCACCATCAGCTCTTAGTTTGGTCAACTTGAATCCGGACTTCTTTTCCATCACATTAAAGGCATCTTTGACCTGAAAGGCCATCGACTCCAGCGCTGCCCGAGCTATATGCTGCTTGGTCGTCCCCCGTGAGATTCCGATAATCGTTCCTCTGGCATAGGAGTCATAATACGGGGCACCTAAGCCGACAAAGGCTGGTACAAAATAAACGCCCAAACTGTCCTCAACTTGGAGGGCTAATTCCTCCGCCTCTTTGGCATCATTAATAATACCCAGCCCATCCCGCAGCCATTGGATTACCGCTCCGGAAACATCGGCCATTCCTTCTAACCCGTAATCGGTGCGACCTTTGGCACTCCATAAAACCGGTGAAAAAAGACCATCTGACGGCGGCACGTATTTGTCGCCGGTATTCATAACCATGAAAGAACCGGTGCCGTAGGTATTTTTGGCCATCCCTTTTTCCAGACAGCCCTGACCAAAGGCCGCCGCCTGCTGATCTCCCAGAATACCCGCCACCGGTACTGCTGCACCAAAGAAAACAGCGGGATCGGTCATCCCATAAACCTCGCTGGAGGTTCGCAATGCTGGCAGTATTTCGCGCGGGATATTTAGTTCCGCTAAGACCCCCTCATCATAATCCAGGGTTCGGGCATTTTGTAATAACGTGACCGAGGCATTGGAGTAATCAGTCACATGGGCACCACCGCCAGTAAGTTTCCAGACCAGCCAGCTATCAATCGTTCCATACAGCAATTCGCCATCATCGACCCCTTTTTTGACTTTGAGATCATTATCCAGCAACCAACGGATTTTTGTCGCCGCGTCGTTGGGTACAATGATCATTCCGGTACGGTCGACAATCCCGGCGCCATCTTTGGCTTCTAAGGCTTCACAAATATCAAGGGTGCGGCGATCCTGCCAGACAATCGCCCGACAAACCGGCTGACTGGTTTTCTTATCCCAGAACACCGTGGTTTCACGCTGATTGGTAATTCCGATCGCTTCAATTTGTTCAGGTTTGAGATTGCCGTTTTTTAGGGCTTCCGCGACCATTTTCAGGGTCACCTCCCAAATTTCATTGGCATCATGTTCAACCCATCCAGATTGCGGAAAATGCTGCGTAAATTCTGAGTACGCCTGCGCAATCACATTTACGGCTTTGTCAAAAATCATCACCTTTATTCCGGTTGTGCCTTCATCAATTCCTAAAATATATTTCATTTTGCTACTCCGTTCTCTATTTTTTAAAAACAATTTTTCCCTGATAAATGGTCATCATTACTTCAATATCTTTAATCGCATCCGGTGCGACAGCCAGTGGGTTTTGATCGAGTACCGTAATATCCGCGGCTTTACCAGGTGTTAAACTGCCTCTGACTTTTTCTTCCCTGGCCGTAAACGCGCCGTCAATGGTAAACAATCGCAGTGCCGCGGCGGGGCTAATGGCGTTTTGCCGATAAGGCGGATTGACTGCGGCATGGATTCCCAAAATCGGATTGATCGGAGTCACGTTGGAATCTGATCCGCCACTGACGACAATACCGGCATCCAAAAATTCACGAAGCGGATAGGCGCGGCGATTCCGCTTTTCACCCAGCCGTTCGGCATAGACGCTGTCCGGCCCACCGCGCAGATAGGTAAAGGCTGGTTGAGTCGAAATCACGGCGCCCAAGGATGCCGCTCGCCTAATATCGCGCTGATCGGGAAAACCGAAGTGTTCAATCCGAAAGCGATGATCAGCGACTGGAAATCTATTCAAGGCCCGTTCCAGACAGTTTAAAACCTGGCTGATGGCACGTTGCCCGATCGCATGAAAACCTGTCTGTAGCCCGGCTTTATGAGCATTTTCAATATAGTCAGTAACCCACTCATCTGAATAATAAAGCTCACCAACCGCTTGCTGATCATCGGCATAGGGTTCCTTAAAGGCGGCGGTTCGCGAACCAATCGAGCCATCCAGAAGAATGTCGGTGCCGATGATTTTTAGTCCCTTTTCGACCGCATCCGCGACCTTGGTCGCACACCAATGCAGCACCACATGGACGGGCAGATCTTCGATGATGTCTAAGAACACCGGAATATCCTGATCCGAAGAGAGATCCCCACCTTCCATCGCATGAATCGTCGTGACGCCCATTTCCACCGCTGTTTGAGCAGTATGACGGATGGCCGTTTCGCGTTGTTCCCTGGTCATCTTATCAAAAAAATACTTTCTGGCATGGCTGTTGGCCTGGCTATGCAGCCGTCCCGTTAAATTTCCGGCCTGATCCCGACTAAGCCCTGCTTCATCTTCAGCAAAGGCGATCATTTCCAAGGCGATGGTATTGACCTGGGTATAGTGCAGACCACGGTCGACCAGATAAACCGGTCGGTCTTTGAAACAAACATCCAGTTCACTGGCTGTCGGCGGCCTTTTTTCGGCCAACCGCGACTCATCCAAGCGATTGCCAAAAATCCATTCCTGATGATTGTTGGTTTTTTCTTTTGTCAACGTTTCCAGCACTTCATTGATCGAACGACAATGATATAAATCGATCCCAATCGCCGACAGTCCCGTACTCATCATATGGACATGACAGTCATGCAGACCTGGCAAAAAAGTTTTACCCGCCAGATCAATGATTGATGCCTGTTCTTTTTCAGCCAGAATTTTTATTTCCAGAGACGTTCCGATTTTTAAAATGACACCATTTTTTATATAAACAGCCTGGCATGACCGATTCTGTTCATCCATGGTCACCCCAATTCCGTTAATGAGCGCCAGTTTGTTTTCCATTGCTGCCTCCTTCCCCATTTAACATGATGATTTAATCGATAAAGGCGGCGTTACGCCGCCTGATTTTGGTTATTCCAAGATTTTTTTAACCTCGGCCGCAACCGCTTTACCGAGGGCGGCGTGTCCATCAGCACCCAAATGAAGGCCATCCAAGTCACTGACCTTGGCCACCGTAGCCGCATCAAAGAAGGCAACGCCGCGACTTTCGGCAACACCCTGATAAAATTTTGCCATCGCAATCGATTTTTCGCGATTGCCTGCAAACATCACGTTGAAAAGACCCTCTTCGATCGGACCCAGTGGTGGCGGGGCAATAAAGAGAACCTTGGGACCGTTTGGCCCAAAGGCACCGAGCTGAGCCAGGGTTTTATCGAGAATCAGACCGGCGCCATTGGCAATATCCTGGGCGGTTACAGTATAACGGCATTTCAGGTCATTGGTGCCAATCATAATAATGACCAGATCCAGCGGGGCATGACTATCGAGCAGCGGAATAATATGTTGTTTGCCACAACGATATTCTTCGATCGGGTCGTCCCATACTGTGGTTCGGCCATTTAAGCCTTCGGGAATCACCTTGTAATCGCTGCCCAGTTCGCTCTGCAGTACCCCGGCCCAGCGTACCTCATCAGGCCAGCGTTTGATCACGGCAACCAGATCATTGGATGGATCCCATCCCCAGGTGTTTGAATCGCCAAAAATCATTACGTTTTTCATCAATTTTTCCTCCATTTATATAAATTTTTTGAAACCAATAATATAGCTATCATACTTCGGGTATCCATAAATCTAACTGACTGGTAGCTACCGAAGCGACGCCAATTTTCATCGCTGATGCAAGCTGTTCACGGCTTGTCATTAGTCCTCCGAGAATGATCGGCGCCGTTGTTGCACTTTTGATATCACTAATAATCTGCTCGGGAATGGTGCCGGGCATCAGAATTATGACATCCGGTTGATGTTCCTTGATATTTTCCAAACCCGTTCGACAGGCATCTGAATCAATGATAAAAATTCCAAATGCCGCCATCATGCCAGCATCTTTAATATATTTGACACACTGTGACTTCATTGTAATTACACAGTCGACTCCACAACTTGCCATATACTTAATACCCATTTTGTCGCGAGCTATTCCTTTAATTGAATCTTGATGCGCCATCACTTTTTTTCCTGCTTGATGAATACATCCGACTAGTTGCGGTAAAGTGTTCACATCTCCTAGTTTAAGCATAATCCAATCCGCATCTGTTTTTTCCATCGCATAAAGTAGTTCTTTCCGCTGATGCACTGACGGAATAACTGATTTAAACGCCATCCGTTCAGAATCCTTCCTTGCTTGCAAAGCAACTCCTTTCCTGGTCAATTGCAGGCATAAACCGGCAACTAAACAACCATTTCCCAAATCCTAGTGAATCGATAATTACCAAATAACAGCGAACGCGTCCAAAAATATAAAAAAGTCCGCATCATACAGAGGTTGCTACTGGAAATTCCAGTGTGGCGCACCCACAGTATCATACGGACATCTCTTATGTTTGTCCTGTTTTTATTCTATTGTAATGGTTTTCTTGCTTTCATTCTAATGTTTTTTTGTTTTGCTGTCAAGGCTCATCTTAAAATATCAGAAAATTTGTGTAGCTAAGCTACCCACCTCAATAAAACAAATCACGATGATCTGGCTAAACGCTACGGCATCCGGTTATAGAAAATTTCCAAAATTGCGGCGCTCGAGGCTGACCCGGGATCGCGATGACCGATGGCGCGTTCGCCTAAGCGCATCGCCCGGCCTTTTCTGGCGATAATTGGGATGGTTGAATCGGAGCCAGCTGAGCCCACATCAAGGGCTTTCTTCATCGCCTCTTTGGGAGCCAAACCGTCTTCTTGATACGCTTTTTTTAACGCATCAACCGCTGGTCTTAAGGTATCGACCATCGTTTTATCGCCCACCACGGCTTTTCCCCGTTTTTCAATAATCGCCACCCCGGCTTCCATCATTTCGATGAATTCGTCAAAATCAACCGCTTCTTTGCCTTTGGCTGGCACCCCAAATTTGGAAAAAAAGCCGCCGTAAAGGGGGCCAGAAGCGCCGCCCACCTTGTCGAGCAGGGCGGTACCGACATTTTTAAAAATACTGTTGATGTCTTCACCCTTCCAGCCATCGAGATTTTTATTAACTTCACGAAAACCGATACTCAAATTCATGCCATGGTCACCATCACCAATGGCTGAATCAAGCTCCGAAAAATAAACCTTCTTTTCTTCCGCTAAAACAATGAGGTCATCAATCACCCCAAGAAAATAGTCTTTACTTAAAATATAATCGCTCATAATGCCTCTCCTGACAATGAATTAAAGGGCTGATGGTTTCCCATCAACCCGGTTAGTTAGTATGATCTTTAGTATTATCTTTGGTGACTAAAATTGTTTGAAATAGGGGGTATCGCAGGGATAATCGAGGAGCTCTTTGATTTCGTCGTCCAATTTCACCAGCGTTACTGACATCCCCGCCATATCCATCGATGAGGCAAAGGAACCAATTAGCGATTTATATATGGTAATGCCTTTTTCGGCTAAGATCTCGGCAACTCGACGGAAACAGATATGTAAATCCATCAGTGGTGTTGCTCCCAGACTGTTGACCAGAACATAAACTTCATCGCCGCTTTCGTAGGGAAGATCGGCCAGAATCGGCGCCATGATCTGGTCGATAACCTTATCAGCCGGTTCAATTTTGCCACGTCGAACGCCTGGTTCGCCATGGATGCCCATACCGATTTCCATATCGCCGTCTTCCATTTCGAAAATCGGACCACCCTTTGAGGGTAAGGTTGCTGAGGACATCGCTACCCCCATGGTGCGGGTAACATCGTTACATTTTTTAGCCGCTGCCACTACCGCATCTAAATCGCCACCCATTTCAGCCTTAGCTCCAGCCGCTTTGAAAACGAAGAAATCACCAGCGATCCCACGACGATCGTCAATATTTTCAGAAGAAATAACGTCATCAGTAATCAGCACCGTTTCAACCCGAATACCATCTTCTTCATCGGCTTTTTCAGCACCCATGTCAAAATTCATCACATCGCCGGCATAGTTGCCATAAAGATAAATACAACCTTTACCGGTATCGACTGCTTTTACCGAAGCATAGCAGGGGTCGGGCGATGGTGAGGTATTGATATTTCCAATTACCGCCGCATCTGCAAAGCCTTTTCCGACATAACCCAGGAATAAGGGCTCATGGCCGGAACCGCCGCCGATGATCACACCAACCTTGTCTTTTTGTTTGGCTGATTTACTGACCACGACCCGACCCTGGGCTTCAGATGCCGAGTCCAGAACCACATGATCTTTGTGTGCCGTTACATAGCCTGCTAACATTTCTTCTACTACATCATAGGGATCGTTGATTAATCGTTTCATTTCTTCCTCCTGATTTTATTGTATACGTTTTCTTAAACGCAAGAACCATGCCAGAGTGAAACCCACTCCATTAGCCAATGCCAACCTGGCACCTCTATAAAACGGGTAATATTTCCCCGTTTGGGGAATTATTACCAATTTAGCAATTAGTGAACCTTTCTCAGACTTGCTCCCTCTTTGGCGGTGGCAATGATTTTTTCCAGATCATCGCAAATGGTGGCCTGAATCACCCCACCAATAACCCCTTCAACTAGCGGTGCATCAACAATGTGAACCTTTTTCTGGAGCTCTTCATCTTCCAGCAATTCAATCGCCGTTTCGCTGCAGATCACGGCTGAGCCGAGATCGACAAAGATCAGGATATGATCGCGCTCAGCCAAGGCTTCGATGGCATTCTTAATCGTGGTGGTATGGGTACCAATCCGGCCGTCAGCAGCACCACCAGCGGCAATCACTGCAACACTGCCATCGTTCATTTCCATGACAATATCTTTTAACCCTTCGGCCAACTTTTCACTGTGCGATACAATTATTACACCTGTCATTTGCTTCCTCCCTTTTTAATTGGTTTGCTGTTGTTTACTGTATTTAATTTAGAAAGCAATATTTGTGCCAAGAGTCTTATTAGTCGAGCTGATATTTCCGCGCCTTGGCCGAAATGGTCTTGTGATCGAGTCCTAATGCCAAACCAGCCTGGCGAAAACTACCGTGTTTTTTAAGCGCTTGGCCAATCAGCCGCCGTTCCATCTCGGCAAAGGTGGGGAGATTATCCCCATCCCATAACTGATGGCTTTTATCTGTCTTAGCGACGCCGCTTTCATCGCATAAATAACTCGGCAAATCATCAAGGGTAATCCATTCCGTATTGGACAGGGTCATGCCACCTTCAATGATGTTTTCTAATTCTCTGACATTACCGGGAAAATGATAATGTTCCAGGGCACTCAAAGCCGTTTTGGTAATGGCACAATTCGGCAGATCATATTTTTTGCTGATTTTTTCGGCAAAATATGCCACCAGCAGGGGAATATCACCTTTACGCTGACGTAGTGGCGGCAGCATCACGGTGATAACATTTAAACGGTAATAAAGGTCGCGCCGAAAGCTACCCTCTTGCATCATCACTTCAAGGGGGCTATTGGTGGCCGCAATCACCCGGACATCGATTTTAATTGGATGGCATCCGCCGATTCGCTCGATTTCCTGTTCTTGAAGCACCCGCAGCAGTTTAGCCTGCATTGCCTTATCCATATCACCGATTTCATCCAGAAAAATAGTGCCGCCGCTGGCGATTTCGAATTTCCCGCGTTTATCCTTATAGGCTCCGGTAAAGGCGCCTTTTTCATAACCAAACAGTTCACTTTCTAGCAGATTTGCAGGAATCGCCGCGCAATTCATCCCGACAAAGGGTTTTTTATTGCGCGAACCGGCCCGGTGAATGGCTCGTGCGACCAGTTCCTTACCAGTACCGCTTTCCCCCCGGATCAGTACCGCG